>JAESGE010000009.1_pt1 | contig 34831 bp, 46 predicted proteins | sample 9269601 | NCBI WGS metagenome assembly JAESGE01 (sample SAMN14515569, study PRJNA621662) | algae metagenome | isolation source: Tolypothrix brevis GSE-NOS-MK-07-07A and co-occurring heterotrophs from wet... | place: USA: Grand Staircase Escalante National Monument, Utah | collected 2006-04-16
TCATCCGCGGCGTTCTCGATACCCAGGGTGTCAAGAACCGTAAGCAGCGCCGTTCCAAGTATGGTGCCAAGCGTCCGAAGTAATTCGGCCCTTTAGATTTAACGGCGCTGCGCGAGGTTCTCCGCGTGGTAAAGCGTCCTAACCGTTGAGAGACAAACTAGTATGTCCCGTCGCCATAGTGCAGAAAAGCGCGAAATCAATCCGGACCCGAAGTTCGGCGATCTCGTCGTCACCAAGTTCATGAACGCCATCATGCTTCACGGCAAGAAGTCGGTCGCTGAAAACATCGTTTACGGTGCTTTCGATGCGGTCCAGGCCAAGGCCAAGGCAGAGCCGATCGCAATCTTCCATCAGGCGCTCGACAATGTCGCGCCGCATGTTGAAGTGCGTTCGCGCCGCGTAGGTGGTGCAACTTACCAGGTTCCCGTTGACGTTCGTCCGGAGCGCCGTCAGGCCCTCGCCATCCGTTGGCTGATCGCTGCCGCTCGCAAGCGCAACGAGACCACCATGATCGACCGTCTGTCGGGCGAACTGATGGATGCGTCCAACAACCGTGGCTCCGCCGTCAAGAAGCGCGAAGACACCCACAAGATGGCCGACGCAAACCGCGCCTTCTCGCATTACCGTTGGTAATCTGAACCGATCGAATATTGAAAGGCAGTCCATTATGGCTCGCGAATATAAAATCGAAGACTACCGCAACTTCGGTATCATGGCGCATATCGACGCCGGCAAAACCACGACCACCGAACGCATCCTCTACTACACCGGTAAGTCTCACAAGATCGGCGAAGTCCATGACGGCGCTGCGACGATGGACTGGATGGAGCAGGAGCAGGAACGTGGTATCACCATCACGTCCGCTGCCACGACGACCTACTGGAAGGGTCGCGATGGCAAGATGCGCCGCTTCAACATCATCGACACCCCCGGCCACGTCGACTTCACCATTGAAGTCGAACGTTCGCTGCGCGTGCTCGACGGTGCGATCGCGCTTCTCGATGCCAACGCCGGTGTAGAGCCGCAGACGGAAACCGTCTGGCGCCAGGCTGAGAAGTACAACGTTCCGCGGATGATCTTCTGCAACAAGATGGACAAGACCGGCGCGGACTTCTACCGCTCGGTTGACATGATCAAGACCCGTCTTGGCGCCATCGCTGTTGTCATGCAGCTCCCGATCGGTGCAGAAACCGAATTCAAGGGCGTTGTTGACCTGATCGAGATGAACGCGCTCGTCTGGCGCGATGAATCGCTCGGCGCCGCCTGGGATGTTGTCGAAATCCCGGACGACCTGAAGGAAAAGGCCGCTGAATATCGCGAAAAGATGATCGAACAGATCGTCGAAGTCGATGAACAGGCGATGGAAGACTACCTGAACGGCATCATGCCGGACAACGAAAAGATCCGCGCCCTGGTTCGCCGCGGCACGATCGACGTCAAGTTCCATCCGATGTTCTGCGGCACCGCGTTCAAGAACAAGGGCGTACAGCCGCTGCTCGACGCCGTTGTCGAATACCTGCCGTCGCCACTGGACATCCCGGCGATCAAGGGCATCGACTTCAAGACCGAAGCCGAAATCGAGCGTCATGCCGATGACAGCGAGCCGCTTGCTATGCTCGCGTTCAAGATCATGAACGACCCCTTCGTAGGTTCGCTGACCTTCGCCCGTATCTACTCCGGCAAGCTCGAAAAGGGCGTCTCGGTCATGAACACGGTCAAGGACAAGCGCGAGCGCGTCGGCCGCATGCTGCAGATGCATTCCAACAGCCGTGAAGACATCGAGGAAGCCTTCTCGGGCGACATCGTGGCTCTCGCTGGCCTCAAGGAAACCACAACTGGTGACACGCTCTGCGATCCGCTGAAGCCGGTTATCCTCGAGCGCATGGAATTCCCCGAGCCGGTCATCCAGATCGCGATCGAGCCGAAGTCCAAGGGCGACCAGGAAAAGATGGGCCTCGCGCTCAACCGCCTGGCTGCTGAAGACCCGTCGTTCCGCGTTAAGACCGACCAGGAATCCGGCCAGACCATCATTGCCGGCATGGGCGAACTTCACCTCGACATTCTCGTTGACCGTATGCGCCGCGAGTTCAAGGTTGAAGCCAACGTCGGTGCTCCGCAGGTTGCCTACCGCGAAACCATCACCCGGAATCACGAAGAAGACTACACGCACAAGAAGCAGTCCGGTGGTACCGGCCAGTTCGCGCGCGTCAAGATCGTCTTCGAACCGAATCCGGAAGGTGACGAGTTCAAGTTCGAATCCAAGATCGTCGGTGGTGCTGTTCCGAAGGAATACATCCCGGGCGTCCAGAAGGGTATCGAAAGCGTTCTGTCGTCTGGTCCGCTCGCAGGCTTCCCGATGCTCGGCGTCAAGGCAACCCTGATCGACGGCGCATACCACGACGTTGACTCCTCGGTCCTCGCCTTCGAAATCGCCTCGCGTGCCTGCTTCCGTGAAGCAGCCAAGAAGGCCGGCGCTCAGCTCCTCGAGCCGATGATGAAGGTCGAAGTGGTAACGCCGGAAGATTACGTCGGTGACGTGATCGGCGACCTGAACTCGCGTCGTGGCCAGATCCAGGGCCAGGAACAGCGCGGCATTGCGATCGTGATCAACGCTCACGTCCCGCTCGCCAACATGTTCAAGTACGTCGACAACCTGCGCTCCATGTCGCAGGGCCGTGCACAGTACTCGATGGTGTTCGACCACTATTCGCCGGTCCCGAGCAACGTCGCTGCAGAAATCCAGGCAAAGTATTCCGGTCAGAAGTGACCGGAACACACCCAAGCCTCTAAGAAATAAACGGAATTCCCCTTAACGGGATCAAGAATGGAGAGCCGAAAATGGCAAAGAGTAAGTTTGAACGCAACAAGCCGCACGTTAACATCGGCACGATCGGCCACGTTGACCACGGCAAGACGTCTCTGACGGCTGCGATCACCAAGTATTTCGGTGAATACAAGGCCTACGATCAGATCGACGCCGCTCCGGAAGAAAAGGCACGTGGCATCACCATCTCGACGGCACACGTCGAGTATGAGACGCCGGCCCGCCACTACGCCCACGTCGACTGCCCCGGCCACGCCGACTACGTCAAGAACATGATCACCGGTGCAGCGCAGATGGACGGCGCGATCCTGGTTTGCTCGGCTGCCGACGGCCCGATGCCGCAGACCCGCGAGCACATCCTGCTCGCCCGTCAGGTTGGCGTTCCGGCGATCGTCGTGTTCCTCAACAAGGTCGACCAGGTCGACGACGCAGAACTGCTCGAACTGGTTGAGCTGGAAGTGCGCGAACTTCTGTCGTCCTACGACTTCCCGGGCGACGATATCCCGTTCGTCAAGGGTTCGGCGCTTGCTGCCCTCAACGACAGCAACAAGGAAATCGGCGAAGACGCAGTGCGCGCGCTGATGGCCGCTGTCGACGCCTACATCCCGACGCCTGAGCGTCCGATCGACCAGCCGTTCCTGATGCCGATCGAAGACGTGTTCTCGATCTCGGGTCGTGGTACGGTTGTGACGGGCCGCGTCGAGCGTGGTATCGTCAAGGTTGGCGAAGAAGTCGAATTCGTCGGCATCCGCGACACCAAGAAGACGACGGTTACCGGCGTTGAAATGTTCCGCAAGCTGCTCGATCAGGGCCAGGCCGGCGACAACATCGGTGCTCTCGTTCGCGGTATCCAGCGCGACGACGTTGAGCGTGGTCAGGTTCTTTGCAAGCCGGGTTCTGTGAAGCCGCACAAGAAGTTCATGGCAGAAGCCTACATCCTGACGAAGGAAGAAGGCGGCCGTCATACGCCGTTCTTCACCAACTACCGTCCGCAGTTCTACTTCCGCACCACCGACGTGACCGGCATCGTGTCGCTTCCGGAAGGCACGGAAATGGTTATGCCTGGCGACAACGTCACGGTTCAGGTTGAGCTGATCGTTCCGATCGCGATGGAAGAAAAGCTGCGCTTCGCGATCCGCGAAGGCGGCCGCACCGTCGGCGCCGGCATCGTTGCCTCGATCATCGAGTAATCGATTGACGAATAGTCGGCGACGGTGTATGTCGCCGACCACAATCAGAATCGCGCGGTGATCTGCATCGTGCGATTCTAGCGCTGTATTCACGAAGCTCGGAAACGGGTTTTGGGCGGCAGGGCACCTCATACAGATAAGTGACAGGGACACCCTCACGGTGTCCCTGTGATTTTTGAAAATTAGGGGCCGGCCGTAATTGGTAATTCACTGTCTCTGCGCATGCGGGACGCAAGTAAAAACAAGGACAAGTCGAATGAACGGCCAGAATATCCGCATCCGCCTTAAAGCGTTTGATCACCGGGTTCTTGATGCCTCCACACGCGAAATCGTGCAGACGGCAAAGCGCACAGGTGCAAGCGTCCGCGGTCCGGTACCGCTCCCGACCCGAATTGAAAAATTCACTGTTAACCGTTCGCCGCACGTCGACAAGAAGAGCCGCGAACAGTTCGAGATGCGCACACATAAGCGCCTGCTCGACATCGTTGATCCGACTCCGCAGACCGTTGACGCTTTGATGAAGCTCGACCTGGCTGCCGGCGTAGACGTCGAGATCAAGCTCTAAGAAGAAATTCCGGCGAGAGCCGTAATAACAAGGAAGGTACGTGGCAAGACCTGCCAACGACTTCTCGAAACGGGAAACCCGATGGCTCGGAAGGGCTTGAGTGGAATCCTTAAACAAAGAGGCGGGCGAGGGATCTTTCAAAGGATCCTGACGCGACTCTCAAGAGGAATGAACCAATGCGTTCAGGTGTGATTGCACAGAAAGTGGGAATGACGCGCGTCTACAACGACGCCGGCGAGCATATCCCGGTAACAGTTCTGCGTATGGACAACGTACAAGTCGTTGCTCAGCGCACTGTTGAAAAGAACGGCTACGTAGCGCTTCAGCTCGGTGCCGGTAATTCCAAGGTTAAGAATACGTCGAAGGGCCTGCGCGGCCATTTCGCCGCTGCAAGCGTTGAGCCGAAGGCGAAGCTTGTTGAATTCCGCGTGTCGGAAGACAACATGATCGACGTAGGCGCGCAGATCACGGCTGGCCATTTTGAAGCCGGCCAGCTGGTCGACGTCACTGGCACGACCATCGGTAAGGGTTTTGCCGGTGCCATGAAGCGCCACAACTTCGGTGGTCTTCGCGCGACCCACGGCGTGTCCGTATCGCACCGCTCGCACGGCTCGACTGGTTCCAACCAGGATCCGGGTCGCGTTTGGAAGGGCAAGCGCATGGCTGGTCACATGGGCCAGACTCGCGTAACCACCCAGAATCTCGAAGTCGTTTCGACCGATGAAGATCGCGGTCTTATCCTTGTGAAGGGCGCCGTTCCCGGTTCCAAGGGTTCCTGGATCATCGTCCGCGACGCCGTCAAGTCGGCGAAGTAAGGGAGCCAAGGACATGGAATTTAACGTCAAGACCCTCGAGGGCAAGGAAGCCGGCAAGGTTTCTCTGTCGGACGACATTTTCGGCCTGGACCCGCGCGAGGATATCATCGCTCGCATGATCCGTTGGCAGCTTGCCAACAAGCGTCAGGGTACACACAAGACGAAGACCCGTGCGGAAGTTTCGCGCACTGGTGCCAAGATGTACAAGCAGAAGGGCACCGGTCGTGCTCGTCACCATTCGGCTCGCGCCCCGCAGTTCCGCGGCGGTGGTAAGGCTCACGGCCCGGTTGTTCGCAGCCACGCCCATGATCTGCCGAAGAAGGTTCGTGCACTGGCTCTGCGTCACGCCCTGTCGGCGAAGCTGAAGTCGGAAGACCTGATCATCATCGATCAGCTGATCTCCGCTGAAGCAAAGACCAAGTCGCTCGTCGGTACCTTCGAGCTGCTCGGCCTCACCAATGCTCTCGTCATCGGCGGTGCCGAAATCGACAGCAACTTCAAGCTCGCTGCCGCAAACATCCCGAACATCGATGTTCTGCCGGTTCAAGGCATCAACGTTTATGACATCCTGCGTCGTGGCAAGCTCGTGCTGTCCAAGGCTGCGGTTGAAGCTCTGGAGGAGCGGTTCAAATGACTGATCTTCGCCACTACGATGTGATCGTGTCTCCGTCGATCACCGAAAAGTCGACCACGGTTTCCGAATTCAACCAGGTCGTCTTCAACGTCGCCAAGGGTGCCAGCAAGCCAGAAATCAAGGCTGCTGTCGAAGCGCTCTTCGGCGTCAAGGTTACCGCCGTCAATACGCTGCTCCGCAAGGGCAAGACCAAGCGTTTCCGCGGCTTCGCCGGCAAGCAGAAGGACGTCAAGAAGGCGATCGTCACGCTTGCCGAAGGTCAGTCCATCGACGTGTCGACGGGCGTCTGAGGTAGGGAACAAGAACAATGGCATTGAAAAGCTTTAACCCGACCACGCCGAGCCAGCGCCAGCTGGTCATCGTCGACCGCTCGGGCCTCCACAAGGGCAAGCCTGTAAAGGCACTGACCGAAGGTCTCTCCAAGAGCGGCGGTCGTAACAACCTCGGCCGTATCACCGCCCGTTTCATCGGCGGCGGTCACAAGCGCACCTACCGTCTCATCGACTTCAAGCGTCGTAAGTTTGAAGTTGAAGGCACGGTCGAGCGTCTGGAATACGACCCGAACCGCACCGCCTTCATCGCTCTGGTGACCTACACCGACGGCGAACAGGCCTACATCCTGGCTCCGCAGCGTCTGGCTGCCGGCGACAAGATCATCGCGTCTGAAAAGGCCGTTGACGTGAAGCCTGGCAACGCGATGCCGCTGCAGTCGATCCCGGTTGGTTCGATCGTGCACAACGTCGAAATGAAGCCGGGCAAGGGTGGTCAGATCGCCCGCTCTGCAGGCACCTACGTTCAGCTGGTCGGCCGCGATGCCGGCATGGCAATCCTTCGCCTGAACTCGGGTGAACAGCGTCTCGTCCACGGCTCGTGCCTGGCAACGATCGGCGCCGTTTCCAACCCGGACCACGGCAACATCAATGATGGCAAGGCGGGTCGTACCCGCTGGCGCGGCAAGACACCGCATAACCGCGGTGTCGTCATGAACCCGGTCGACCACCCGCACGGTGGTGGTGAAGGCCGCACATCCGGTGGTCGTCACCCGGTTTCCCCTTGGGGCAAGCCGACGAAGGGCAAGCGGACTCGGTCTAACAAGTCGACCGACAAGTTCATCATGCGCTCGCGCCACCTGAAGAAGAAGTAAGAGAGGTAGTCTGAAATGGCTCGTTCAGTATGGAAAGGCCCGTTCGTCGACGGCTATCTTCTCAAGAAGGCTGAGAAGGTTCGCGAAGGCGGCCGTAACGAAGTGATCAAGATGTGGAGCCGTCGCTCCACCATCTTGCCGCAGTTCGTCGGCCTCACGTTCGGCGTCTACAACGGCAGCAAACACATTCCGGTCAACGTCAACGAAGACATGGTCGGTCACAAGTTCGGTGAATTCTCTCCGACGCGGACCTACTACGGTCACGGCGCGGACAAGAAGGCGAAGAGGAAGTAATCATGGGCAAGGCAAAAGCCGAACGCCGGCTCAAGGACAATGAGGCGCAGGCCGTAGCACGTACGCTGCGCGTCAGCCCTCAGAAGCTCAACCTGGTTGCCGCGCTGATCCGCGGCAAGAAGGTAGAGCGCGCTCTCGCTGACCTGGAATTCTCCCGCAAGCGTATCGCAGCGACCGTCAAGAAGACGCTCGAATCTGCGATTGCAAACGCCGAGAACAACCATGATCTCGACGTTGACCAGCTGGTTGTCGCCGAAGCCTATGTTGGCAAGTCGATCGTCATGAAGCGTTTCCACGCTCGTGGCCGCGGCCGCGCATCGCGCATCGAAAAGCCGTTCTCGCACCTCACCATCGTGGTGCGTGAAGTCGAAGCCAAAGGGGAGGCCGCATAATGGGTCAGAAAATCAATCCAATCGGTTTCCGCCTCGGCATTAACCGCACTTGGGACAGCCGCTGGTTTGCAGACAATGCCGAATACGGCAAGCTGCTGCACGAAGACCTGAAGATCCGCGCTTACCTGATGGAAGAGCTGAAGCAGGCTGGTATCGCTAAGGTCGTCATCGAGCGTCCGCACAAGAAGTGCCGCGTCACGATCCACTCGGCTCGTCCGGGTCTGATCATCGGCAAGAAGGGTGCAGACATCGAGAAGCTTCGCAAGAAGATCTCGACGATGACGAACTCCGAGACGCATCTCAACATCGTTGAAGTGCGCAAGCCGGAAGTCGACGCAACGCTCGTTGCCCAGTCGATCACCCAGCAGCTCGAGCGCCGTATTGCATTCCGTCGCGCTATGAAGCGCGCCGTTCAGTCGGCAATGCGTCTCGGTGCCGAAGGCATCAAGATCACTTGCGCTGGCCGCCTTGGCGGCGCGGAAATCGCACGTACCGAATGGTACCGCGAAGGCCGCGTGCCACTTCACACCCTGCGTGCTGACATCGATTACGGTACGGCGGAAGCCGAAACCGCATACGGCATCTGCGGCGTCAAGGTCTGGATCTTCAAGGGCGAAATCCTTGAGCACGATCCGATGGCCTCCGAGCGCCGTGCGATGGAAGGCGATGCGCAGGGTCCGGCAAGCCGTGAACGTGGCGACCGTCGCCGCGAAAACGCTTGATTAGCGCTGGCGAAAGATAAGTTCGGAGAATAAGAAAATGTTGCAGCCAAAGCGTACTAAGTACCGCAAGCAGTTCAAGGGCCGCATCAAGGGTGTTGCCAAGGGCGGTTTCGACCTGGCATTCGGCGAGTTCGGTCTCAAGTCTCTTGAGCCGAACCGCGTCAACGCCCGCGAGATTGAAGCTGCTCGTCGTGCCATCACCCGTTACATGAAGCGCGCAGGTCGTGTATGGATCCGGGTATTCCCCGACGTTCCGGTCACGGCAAAGCCGACCGAAGTGCGTATGGGTAAGGGTAAGGGTTCGGTTGAATACTGGGCCTGCAAGGTCAAGCCCGGCCGTATGATGTTCGAGATCGACGGTGTATCTGAGGAAATCGCTCGCGAAGCGCTTCGTCTCGGCTCTGCCAAGCTCTCGGTCAAGACGCGCTTCGTTCAGCGCATTGCAGAGTAAGGATCAGGTTCATGAAAGCCGCAGACGTCCGCGCCATGAGCGCCGATCAATTGAATGACGAGCTTGCCAAGCTGAAGAAGGAGCAGTTCAACCTGCGCTTCCAGAAGGCCACCGGCCAGCTTGAAAAGTCCTCGCGCGTCAACGAAGTCCGCAAGGATATCGCTCGCGTGAAAACCATTGCCCGCCAGAAGGCGGCAGAAGCCAAGGCCTAAAGGACCAGAATAATATGCCTAAACGCATTCTGCAGGGCGTCGTTGTCAGCGACAAGAACGACAAGACCGTAGTGGTCCGGGTCGAGCGTCGTTTTGCCCATCCGCTGCTTCAGAAGACCGTTCGTCGGTCGAAGAAGTACAAGGCGCATGACGAGAACAATCAGTACAAGACCGGTGATGTTGTTTCCATTGAGGAATGCGCACCGATCTCCAAGGACAAGACCTGGACGGTTATCGCCGCCCAGGCTTAATTTACGGAGTTTCTGCGCAAGGGCTTGCACCTTGCGCAGAATTCTGTATGAAGCAGGCCATTGGCGCAGGAACGCTCGGAATCGGGCGTTCTTTTGCTTTGAGCGCACGGAAGGTCCCATATGGGAAACCACCCTGTATTTATCTTCCCGCGCACAGTCGAAATTTACCATAAGCCGGAATAGGGGGCTCGCGCCCAACCGTCTCGGTTACAACAAGAAGGCGACCTGACATGATTCAGATGCAGACTAACCTCGACGTCGCGGATAATTCCGGCGCACGTCGTGTCATGTGCATCAAGGTGCTGGGCGGCTCCAAGCGCAAGTACGCTTCGGTCGGCGATATTATCGTCGTCTCGATCAAGGAAGCCATCCCGCGCGGCCGCGTGAAAAAGGGTGACGTGATGAAGGCGGTTGTTGTTCGTACCGCCAAGGACATCCGTCGCGCTGACGGCAGCGTCATTCGATTCGATAACAACGCTGCTGTTCTTATCGACAACAAGAAAGAGCCGATCGGCACCCGTATCTTCGGACCGGTTCCGCGCGAACTTCGCGCCAAGAACCACATGAAGATCATCTCGCTGGCTCCAGAAGTACTGTAAGGAGCGGGAAGCGATGAATAAGATCCGCAAAGGCGACAGCGTTGTCGTACTCTCCGGCAAGGACAAGGGCCGTACTGGCGAAGTCCTGCAGGTTATGCCGAAAGAAGATCGCGCATTTGTGCGTGGTATCAACATGGTGAAGCGCCACCAGCGTCAGTCTCAGACGCAGGAAGCCGGCATCATCAACAAGGAAGCCTCCATTCACCTGTCCAACATTGCCATCGTCGGCAAGGACGGCAAGCCGACCCGCGTCGGTTTCTCCGTCGTCGACGGCAAGAAGGTGCGTGTGGCCAAGCGTTCGGGGGATGTGATCGATGGCTGAGTCCAAGTACGAGCCGCGGCTCAAGGCTGAATACGTTTCCCGCATTCGCGCAGCGATGCAGGAGCAGTTCTCCTACGCCAACGAGATGATGATCCCCAAGCTGGACAAGATCGTCATCAACATGGGCGTTGGTGAAGCAACAGCCGATTCGAAGAAGCCCACAGTGGCGGCTGCGGACCTGGCAGCGATCGCCGGCCAGAAGCCGGTGATCACCAAGGCACGCAACTCCATCGCAGGCTTCAAGGTTCGCGAATTCATGCCGATCGGCGCGAAGGTCACTCTTCGTGGCGCCCGCATGTATGAATTCCTGGACCGCCTGATCAACATCGCGCTTCCGCGCGTTCGCGACTTCCGGGGCCTGAACCCGAAGAGCTTTGACGGCCGTGGCAATTTCGCCATGGGCATCAAGGAGCACATTGTGTTCCCTGAGATCAACTACGATAAGGTTGATCAGATGTGGGGCATGGACATCATCGTTTGCACGACGGCGCCGACGGACGACGAAGCACGGGCTCTTTTGAAAGAGTTCAACTTCCCGTTCCGTACATAACCGTAACGACGAGCGTAGAAGAGGAACTTCCATATGGCGAAGACAAGCGCAGTTGAAAAGAACAAGCGCCGCCGCAAGTTGGTCGGTCAGCACGCCGCTAAGCGGGCCGGGCTGAAGGCGATCATCATGAACCAGTCGCTCTCGATTGAAGATCGGTTCAAGGCAACACTGAAGCTCGCGGAATTGCCGCGCGATGGCTCCAAGACACGCATTCGCAACCGTTGCGAAGTGACTGGCCGCCCGCGTGCGTTCTATCGCAAGCTTGGTATGTCGCGTATCGCACTTCGCGAACTGGGCAATTCCGGCAAGGTGCCGGGCATTGTCAAGTCGAGCTGGTAAGGAGACGGGCAAATGACGATGACTGATCCGTTGGGCGATATGCTCACCCGCATCCGCAATGGCGCCGCACGCCGCAAGAGCTCGGTGAACACACCGGCCTCGAACCTGCGCGCACGCGTTCTCGATGTCCTGCAGGCCGAAGGTTATATCCGCGGCTATTCCCAGGTCGATTACGGTAATGGCAAGTCCGAGCTGCAGATTGAACTGAAGTACTACGAAGGTGCTTCGGTCATCCGCGAAATCGGCCGTGTCTCCAAGCCGGGCCGCCGAGTTTATGTCTCGGTTAAGTCCATCCCGCAGGTCGCGAACGGCCTCGGCATTACGATCCTTTCGACTCCGAAGGGTGTAATGGCCGATCACCAAGCTCGCGAACAGAATGTTGGTGGTGAGGTTCTTTGCTCGGTCTTCTAAGACTGAGCAAAGTCCTCCCTAGCGAACAGACAGGATTTTAACATGTCTCGTATCGGTAAAAAGCCCGTTCAGGTTCCTGCAGGGATCACGGCCTCGATTGAAGGTCAGAAGGTTACTGCTAAGGGCCCTAAGGGCGAACTCTTCTTCGTCGCCAATGACGAAGTCTCCGTGAAGCTCGAGGACAACGCTGTTGTCGTCCTGCCGATCAACGACTCCAAGGATGCTCGCGCAAAGTGGGGCATGTCCCGCACGATGATCGAAAACATCTTCAAGGGCGTCAAGGACGGTTACGAGCGCAAGCTCGAAATCAACGGCGTTGGTTACCGCGCGTCTCTTCAGGGCAAGAACCTGCAGCTGGCACTTGGCTTCAGCCATGACGTTGTTTACGAACCACCGGTCGGTATCTCGATCGCGGTTCCTAAGCCGACTGAAATCGTCGTCTCCGGCATCAACAAGCAGCAGGTCGGCCAGGTCGCCGCTGAAATCCGCGAATATCGCGGACCTGAGCCCTACAAGGGCAAGGGTGTTAAGTATGCCGAAGAGCGGATTGTCCGCAAAGAAGGCAAGAAGAAGTAAGGAACGCGCGAAATGGCAAGCAGAAAAGAAGCACTTGTTCGTCGTGCCAACCGCGTACGACGTCAGATCAAAGCGGTGGCCAATGGCCGTCCGCGTCTGTCGGTACATCGCTCGTCGAAGAACATCTACGCTCAGATCATCGACGATGTCGCTGGCAAGACCCTCGCGGCTGCCTCGACGCTCGACGGCGGCCTGAAGACCGGTCTCAAGACCGGCGCGGACGTTGCAGCAGCTGCCGCAGTTGGCAAGCTGGTTGCAGAACGCGCTGTCAAGGCTGGCGTCAAGGATGTCGTATTCGACCGCGGCGCCTTCATCTATCACGGCCGCATCAAGGCTTTGGCCGAAGCGGCCCGCGAAGGTGGTCTGAACTTCTGATGAAATCTCCGCCCGGGCTTGCGCTCGGGCGGATTTCCGGCTTAAAGCCGGTCACTCCCCGGATTCGCGCCCATGCCTGAAAAGGGCAGGGCGGAATTTAGTAATCTGCCGATTGCACCCGGAAAAGAAAAAAGGAAAAGGACAATGGCACAAGAAAAGCGTGGTTCGCGCGATGATCGCCAGAACCGTGAAGAGCGCGATAGCGAGTTTGTAGACAAGCTGGTCGCGATCAACCGCGTTGCCAAGGTGGTGAAGGGCGGCCGTCGTTTCGGCTTTGCAGCTCTCGTCGTCGTTGGTGACCAGAAGGGTCGCGTTGGTTTCGGCCACGGCAAGGCACGTGAAGTGCCGGAAGCGATCCGCAAGGCAACCGAAGCCGCCAAGCGCGAACTGATTTTCGTTCCGCTGCGTGACGGCCGTACGCTGCATCACGACGTTCATGGCCGCCACGGCGCCGGCAAGGTGCTTCTGCGTTCGGCCAAGGCCGGTACCGGCATCATCGCAGGCGGCCCGATGCGCGCTGTCTTCGAAACGCTCGGCATGTCCGACGTTGTCGCCAAGTCGACTGGCTCGTCGAACCCATACAACATGGTTCGCGCCACATTCGACGCCCTGAAGCACCAGGTGCATCCGAAGGACATCGCAGCTCAGCGCGGCTTGAAATTCGCCACGCTTCAGTCTCGCCGTGCCGCTTCCGGCAATGCGTCTGAAGAATAAGAGGAGTCGGATCCATGGCTAAGGCTACGAAGAAGACTGAAGCAAAGACGGTTACGGTCGAACAGATCGGCAGCCCAATTCGCCGTCCGGCAGTCCAGCGCGCAACGCTGGTCGGTTTGGGCCTCAACAAGATGCACCGGGTTCGCACGCTGGAGGATACACCTTCGGTTCGCGGTATGATCCGTGCTGTCCAGCATCTCGTTCGCGTCGTCGACGAGAAGTGAGACGGAGGATACCATCATGAAACTGAATGAAATCAAAGACAACGAAGGCGCAACCAAGGACCGTATCCGCGTAGGTCGCGGTATCGGCTCTGGCAAGGGCAAGACCGGTGGTCGCGGCGTCAAGGGTCAGAAGGCCCGTTCCGGCGTTGCCGTCAACGGCTTTGAAGGCGGTCAGATGCCTATCTACCGTCGTCTGCCAAAGCGCGGCTTCAACAACATCTTCGCGTCTGAATATGTGACCGTATCGCTCGGCCGCGTTCAGCAGGCGATCGATGCCGGCAAGCTCGATGCCAAGGCAACGGTTGACGCGGCAGCCCTCAAGGCCGCCGGTGTTATCCGTCGTCTTAAGGACGGCGTTCGCGTGCTGTCCGGCGGCGAACTCACGACAAAGGTAACGTTCGAAGTTGCCGGCGCCTCCAAGGTCGCTGTCGAGAAGATCGAAAAGTCCGGTGGCACGATCAAGCTGCTGGAAGCCAAGGCAGAAGTTGCTGAATAAGTGAAGAATCAATCGCCCGGGGTGCTTCACACCGGGCGATTTTGCTCCCATATGTGAGCCTCACGATCCCAGGACGGAATGACGTTGTTTCGTCTTCCGGGAAGTACTGGAAAACAAGAGTGTGAGGCATGCGGTTGCTCGGCAACTTCTCCCACGCGCCTGTTTTCTTAAAAGCAGTTTGAACGAACAGCCTGCGGTCGGTGCATGAGCATTGCCGATCATGGTTTGCGGAGAATTTTATGGCTTCTGCAGCGGAACAACTGGCCTCGAACCTGAACTTCTCGACTTTCGCCAAGGCGGAAGATCTGAAGAAGCGCCTCTGGTTCACTCTGGCCGCCTTGCTGGTCTATCGCCTTGGCACGCATATTCCGCTGCCTGGCCTCAATCCTGAGGCATATGCCGCGGCCTTCCAGGGTCAGTCCGGTGGTATCCTCGGTCTTTTCAACATGTTTTCCGGTGGCGCTGTAGAGCGCATGGCGATCTTCGCCCTCGGCATCATGCCTTACATCTCGGCCTCGATTATCGTCCAGCTGATGACCTCGGTCGTTCCGGCGCTGGAAAACCTCAAGAAAGAGGGCGAGCAGGGCCGCAAGATCATCAACCAGTACACCCGCTACGGCACGGTTCTGCTCGGCGCTCTGCAGGCCTACGGCATCGCCGTCGGCCTCGAGAGCGGGCAGGGGCTCGTCACCGATGCAGGCTGGTTCTTCCGCATTTCGACGGTTCTGACGCTGCTTGGCGGCACCATGTTCCTGATGTGGCTCGGTGAGCAGATCACCTCGCGCGGCATCGGCAACGGCATTTCGCTGATCATCTTCGCCGGCATTGCTGCCGGTCTGCCGACGGCGCTTGCCCACACGCTCGACCTCGGCCGCACCGGCGCTCTGTCGACAGCCATCATCCTGGCCGTCATTGTCGTGGCGATTGCAGCCATCGCCCTGATCGTCTTTGTCGAACGCGCCCAGCGTCGCCTTCTGATCCAGTATCCGAAGCGCCAGGTCGGCAACCGCATGTTCCAGGGCGACACCTCGCATCTGCCGCTGAAGCTGAACACTGCGGGCGTCATCCCGGCAATCTTCGCCTCGTCGCTGCTGCTCCTGCCGGCAACGGCAGCCGGTTTTGCCGGCAATGCGCAGCTGCCAGGCTGGGCAACGACGATCGTCGCGGCCCTGACCCATGGTCACCCGGTCTATATGATGATGTATGCGGGCCTGATCGCCTTCTTCGCCTTCTTCTACACGGCCATCGTCTTCAATCCGAAGGACACGGCCGACAATCTGAAGAAGCATGGCGGCTTCATTCCGGGCATCCGTCCTGGCGACCGTACGGCTGAGTACATCGACTACGTGTTGACCCGCATCACCGTGGTGGGCGCCGCCTACTTGGTCGTGGTGTGTATTCTTCCCGAAATCCTCGTCGCGCAGACCGGCGTGCCATTAGCCCTTGGTGGTACATCGCTTTTGATTGTTGTCAGCGTCACCCTTGATACTGTAGCACAGATTCAGGGACATCTGATCGCGCAGCAATATGAAGGCCTGATCAAGAAGTCGAAGTTGCGTGGAGGAAAGAGGGGACGATGAGACTGATTCTGTTAGGACCGCCGGGCGCGGGTAAGGGGACCCAAGCCCAGCGGATCGTGGAAAAGCACGGTATCCCGCAGCTCTCCACGGGCGATATGCTGCGTGCGGCTGTATCCGCAGGCACCGAAGTCGGAAAGCGCGCCAAGGCCGTCATGGACGCCGGCAAGCTGGTGTCCGATGATATCGTCATCGCGATCGTCTCGGAGCGCATCGACGCCCCGGATTGTTCGAAGGGTTTCATCCTCGATGGCTTCCCTCGCACCCTGGTGCAGGCGGACGCCACCGAATCGATGCTGAGGGCCAAGGGTCTCGACCTGTCGGCCGTCATCGAGATCAAGGTCGATGATATCGTTCTGGCCGAACGTGTTGCGGGTCGCTACACCTGCGCTAACTGCGGCGCCGGCTATCACGATACCAACCTCAAGCCGAAGGTCGAGGGTGTATGCGACAAGTGCGGATCCACCCACTTCAAGCGCCGTCCCGACGATAATGCCGAAACCGTGCGCACGCGCATGTCGGCCTATTACAAGGAAACGGCACCGCTGCTTGGCTACTACTACGCCAAGGGCAAGCTGCATTCGGTGGACGGCATGGGCGAGATTGATGCCGTGACGGCCGAAATCGATGCCATTCTCGCCGGCCTGTAAGGCCTTAGAGATTAAGAATCTTCGTGGAGCCGGTTGCTTTTGTCGACCGATTCCGCTAAAGACCGCGCCAACTCGCGACATTGAAGCGATCGGCGCGTTCTTCCTGAAGACGGAAGACCGGTTCCGATCGTTTTGACTGTTGAGAACCGGATTTGTAATTGCGGCTCCGTGGGGGCCGTGTAACGAGACACCACTTGCCGGATGGCAACTGGAACGCAAGGAGAATAGGCGTGGCACGTATCGCTGGCGTCAACATCCCGACCGCGAAGCGCGTAGTTATTGCGCTGACGTACATTCACGGGATCGGCACGAAATTCGCACAGGAGATCGTCGAGAAGGTCGGTATTCCGGCTGAACGTCGCGTTCACCAGCTCACGGATGCTGAAGTTTTGGCAATCCGCGAAACTATCGACCGCGACTACCAGGTCGAAGGTGACCTGCGTCGCGAAAACTCGATGAACATCAAGCGTCTGATGGACCTGGGCTGCTATCGCGGTCTGCGTCATCGCCGTGGCCTTCCGGTCCGCGGTCAGCGTACGCACACCAACGCCCGCACCCGCAAGGGTCCGGCGAAGGCGATCGCTGGTAAGAAGAAGTAATTTTCGAGCCGATTGGTTTGAAGGCTTTGGGCAATAGGTCTCTATTGCGCAAAGCCTTTGGCCTATTGGCTCGATTGGTGGAGCCGCTGGAATTACGGCGGTGCTAAGATCAACGAAAGGAATACCATGGCCAAGGAAGCCACACGCATTCGCCGTCGCGAACGCAAGAACATCTCGTCGGGTGTCGCTCACGTCAACTCGACCTTCAACAACACCATGATCACCATCACTGACGCACAGGGCAACGCAATTGCCTGGTCGTCTGCTGGTGCGAAGGGCTTCAAGGGTTCGCGTAAGTCGACCCCGTTTGCGGCTCAGATCGCGGCCGAAGACTGCGCCAAGAAGGCTCAGGAACACGGCATGAAGTCTCTCGAAGTGGAAGTTTGCGGTCCGGGTTCGGGTCGTGAATCCGCTCTGCGCGCCCTCCAGGCTGCCGGCTTCATGATCACGTCCATCCGCGACGTGACCCCGATCCCGCACAATGGTTGCCGTCCGCGCAAGAAGCGTCGCGTCTGATCATTCTTCGTTTGCCGGGAATGCGTTGAAAGCGCGTTCCCGGTGCTTCTCATGCTCGGTCGTCACGATTGGATGGTGACGACGAACGGAAGGTATAATTATGATCCAGAAGAATTGGCAGGAACTGATCAAGCCGAACAAGGTGGAGTTCACCTCGTCTGGCCGCACCAAGGCAACGTTGGTTGCAGAACCGCTCGAGCGTGGCTTCGGCCTGACGCTCGGTAATGCTCTGCGTCGCGTTCTCTTGTCGTCGCTGCGCGGTGCTGCTGTTACGGCTGTGCAGATCGACGGTGTTCTGCATGAGTTCTCGTCGATCCCGGGCGTCCGCGAAGACGTTACCGATATCGTCCTGAACATCAAGGAAATCGCCATCAAGATGGACGGCGACGATGCCAAGCGCATGGTCGTTCGCAAGCAGGGTCCGGGCGTTGTCACCGCTGGCGACATCCAGACCGTTGGCGACATCGAGATCTTGAACCCGAACCACGTGATCTGCACGCTCGACGAGGGCGCCGAGATCCGTATGGAGTTCACGGTCAACAACGGCAAGGGTTATGTCCCGGCTGATCGTAACCGCGCAGAAGATGCCCCGATCGGTCTTATCCCGGTCGACAGCCTCTACTCGCCGGTCAAGAAAGTGTCCTACAAGGTGGAAAACACCCGCGAAGGCCAGGTTCTCGACTACGACAAGCTGTCCATGACCATCGAGACCGACGGTTCGGTCACCGGTGAAGACGCAGTTGCCTTCGCCGCCCGCATCCTCCAGGACCAGCTCGGCGTCTTCGTCAACTTCGACGAGCCGCAGAAGGAAGTCGAAGAGGAATCGGTCACCGAACTCGCATTCAACCCGGCGCTTCTCAAGAAGGTCGACGAACTCGAATTGTCTGTCCGCTCGGCAAACTGCCTGAAGAACGACAACATCGTTTACATCGGCGATCTGATCCAGAAGACCGAGGCGGAAATGCTGCGCACGCCGAACTTTGGTCGCAAGTCGCTGAACGAAATCAAGGAAGTTCTCGCTTCCATGGGCCTGCACCTCGGTATGGAAGTACCGGCCTGGCCGCCAGAGAACATCGAAGATCTCGCCAAGCGTTACGAAGACCAATATTAATAACAGTGAAGGCAGCCTCTAAATCTGCCTTTCCCCGTCAAACTGCAGGCGCATGCCTGTATGTGTCAGGAAACGGCAGCCTCTGAGATAGAGCCTGCACTTAAAGGAGAATAGCAATGCGCCACCAGAAAGCCGGCCGCAAGCTGAACCGTACCGCCAGCCACCGTAAGGCGATGTTCGCCAACATGGCTGCTTCGCTCATCCTGCATGAGCAGATCGTCACGACCCTGCCGAAGGCGAAGGAAATTCGCCCAATCGTCGAAAAGCTCGTAACCCTCGGCAAGAAGGGCGACCTGCATGCACGTCGCCAGGCAATCTCGCAGATCCGCGACGTTGCTGTTGTTGCCAAGCTGTTCGATGCCATCGCCACCCGCTACGCCACCCGCAACGGCGGCTACCTGCGCATCATGAAGGCCGGCTACCGCCTCGGCGACAACGCCGCCATGGCTGTTGTCGAATTCGTCGAGCGCGACGTCGATGCCAAGGGCGCAGCCGACAAGGCCCGCGTTGCCGCTGAAGCCGAAGCTGAAGCAGCCTGATATTTCCCTCCCGCAAGGGATGGATGACAAAAGAGCCGGGTGAGCGATCACCCGGCTCTTTTGCGTTTGTGATGGGGGGGTGTCGCGACGGAATTAGGACGAGCGGTGGAGGCTCCGCAGGGAACGCTCACAGTGGAGAGAGAGTCGTTAGTTCGCTTAGTCGCCACTGCGCTCATTGGAGGATCGACCATGTTGTCGAATAATAGAGGTCCTCTGGGGTAAACTATACACAGGCATTCGGTCGGAATGTCTCTACGATCGATTTCGTCTGGCAATGCCTGTGAAAATCGTGTGCAAAGCCACAGGCTTCTATCCTTGGCCATCTATCGTCGGCACAGTCTTCACTGACGACGCAGAAATTAGTCTGGCGTGGATCTCGGAGTCCAGATCGGTGATCTCGCGATGAAGATGAAATAAGGGCAAGATTTGCCAAGAGGGGATGATGGCAAAAGTGAAGTTCTACTCAACGCCTCCTAGACTCTTTCGATATCGGCCACTTGGAACGAAGCTCGATCGAGAAATCGCGGCGATCAGGGACGGTTATATATTCTGCCCAAGATTTAGTGACATGAACGACCCAATGGAGGGAATGCATCGCGAATCCCTAGCTTATATCATCAAAAGGAAGCCCAAGAAGGAGCGGCGTGCGATCGCTGATGAAAAGGGCAAGCTTGGGATTGCGTCTCTTTCTGAGGTATTCGACCATGAGCCGATGTGGGCGCATTATGCTGATCAGTTCAAGGGGATGTGTGTCGCCTACACCACATCGAAGCTGCTGAAATGCCTTCCTCACGAGTTCGACTTTATTCGCATGTCGTACAGTGAAGTGCCGCCCGTCATTCTGGCCAATCGGGCATCTCTAACTGACAAGGCAAAACTAACCTTGGGCACCAAGACCGTGCGATGGATGTCCGAGCGGGAGTGGCGGCTTGTAATTCCTCAGAGTGGTCGTGCTGTCTATGAAGACGTTCGGTGCGTGTTTCGTGTGTATTTGGGATCGCGCATTGATCCCGATGCCGAGCGTTTGATACGGGCTGAAATGGGCAAGCAGAATATTCCTGTGCTGAAGATGAAAATCGACAAGTACGAGGTTAGCTTTTCGAAGACTGGGGAGTGAGCCGAATGACCGTTTCGGCCAATTCCCGTTCGGAAGCAGACTAACCACTCCCGGCCCCAGAACGATCGTTCACCCGAGCCAAGGTCCACGTTGGCTCCAGCCTACAGTTGTCAGATCCCAGATGCCTGCAACGATCGCCATCAATGACAAATTTCAGCCCATGTGAGCGGCGCGCCGCATACTGTTGTAGCCCGCTCGTCCTCACCAATCCCTGTCACCGCGTGGCTGCCGCCATCCGCTTCGCCCGCTTTCGCTCCATCAGCTTCGGCCGCACCAGCCGATAGCCCAGCAGCACGGTCACCACGGCAATGTAAAACGCCGGCTCGCCGGTGATCGCCTTCAGCGACAGTGCATAATGCAGGATCGCCACGAACAGGATCGGGTAGGCGAGCTTGTGCAACTGGTTCCAGCGTGGACCGAGCCGCTTGATCGACCATTTGTTCGAGGTTGCGGCCAGCGGGATCAGCATGATCAGTCCGGCCATGCCGAGCATGATATAGGGCCGCTTGAGAATATCGCCGGCAATCGACGAGAAAATCAGGCCGCGGTCGAGCGTCAGGTAGACGGTGAAATGCGCCAGCACATAATAGAAGGCGAGAAGGCCGAGTGCACGCCTGTAGCTAATAAGGTTATAGCCTAACAAGTCGCGGATCGGCGTGACCGCCAGCCCGAGACAGAGGAAGCGCAGGGCCCACAGGCCGAGCAGGTGCTCGAAGCTGCGCACCGGATCGGCGCCGAGCCCGCCGAAAATGCCGAGATAGAAGGCATAGAGGCCGGGCATCAGTCCGAGCGCATAGAGCGCCCAGACCGAAGCCGGCTTGAAGCGGGCGGGAAGTGCAAGACTTGCCATGGTCAGTAGAACTTCGTCAGGTCCATGCCCGCATAGAGGCTGGCGACCTCGTCGGCATAGCCGTTGAAGGGCAGGGTATCGACGCGCGCCCCGCCGAACAGGCCATCGGCCTCGCCGATCCGCCGCTCGGTCGCCTGGCTCCAGCGCGGGTGATCGACCGCCGGATTGACATTGGCATAGAAGCCGTATTCCGAGGCCTGCAGCCGGTTCCAGGTCGATGGCGGCTCCTGCTCGGTCAGCGTGATCTTGACGATCGACTTGATGCCCTTGAAGCCGTATTTCCACGGCACCACGAGCCGGATCGGCGCGCCGTTCTGGTTCGGCAGGGTTTCACCATAAAGGCCGGTTGCCAGGATCGCCAGCGGATGGCGCGCTTCGTCCAGCCTGAGGCCCTCGACATAGGGCCAGTCCAGTGCCTGGAAGATGCCGGCCTGTCCCTGCATCTCCTCGGGCCGCACAAGGGTCTCGAAGGCGACATATTTCGCCGAGCCCAGCGGCTCGACCTCGTCGAGCAGCGCGGAGATCGGGAAGCCGATCCACGGGATCACCATCGACCAGGCCTCGACGCAGCGCATCCGGTAGACGCGCTCTTCCATCGTGTAGTCGCGCATGATCGTCTCGATGTCGATCACCTGCGGCTTGGCCACCAGTCCGCCGACCTCGATCGTCCAGGGCCGCGTGTTCAGCGAACCGGCATTGCGCGACGGATCTTCCTTGCCGGTCCCGAACTCATAGAAATTGTTGTAGGTCGTCACGTCTTCCTTCGAGGTCAGCTTCGCATCGACCTTGTAGGCGCTGGGCACGGCCGTCAGCGCTGCGGCAAAGGCGCCGGGGGCGGCAGCTGCCGCAAGCCCGCCGGCGGCAAGGCTCATCAGGCGGCGGCGATTGAGATAAAGCCCCTTCGGGGTAATTTCGCTCGAAGCGATTTTCGGCGGATGGTAGCGCGACATGGTAACCTCTTTTCGCTCCTGTTCGGCATATCCGATGACATAGGAGACGAGAGATAGGAAAACAGAGTTTCACCCTTTGGAAAAGCACACGGCCGAAAACAATTTTGTGTTCGCAATCGTCTGACCCCGCTGTGAAATCGCGTTCCCCTGAGACATGGCCAGAGATACGGCTGATTTCTTGGCGTTTGCGGCTGGGACATGTGTCACTGCGTCGCATCGACCTGGCTGACCTGGGGGCACGCCCATCCGCTTCACACGCCATGCGCGCTGCGGTCAAAACGGGGGATTCTCGGGAGATGGCGCGGTCGGCGGTTGTCGCCCGGCTTCGCTCGCCACAGGAAGCCCGCCTGAGGCCGCATTTCCCGTTTGTCGCGCCTCGACGATAGGCGTAAAATCGAGCCGTCCGCCCAATCACTGCGGCGGACATGCTAGGGAGGCAAAGATGGCACGCAAATTTATCGATTGCCGGGAATTTCCGAGCGAAATGAAATGCACCATAGCCATATCCGCGGACAGCACCGACGAACTGGTCAATGCCGCGGTCACGCACGCCGTCTCCGTTCACGGCGAGCACGACAGTCCGCAATTCCGCGCCGAACTCAGGAAGGCCATCCATGAGATGGAAACGCCGCGCAACGTCGCCTGACGGAGTGTGACGGAGGAATATGGCGGCAACGGAATGGAAGGGTCTGAATGTCGGCAAGGGCGCCCCGCAGCGCTCTGCCGGCAGCGTGCAATCTGCGCAGAAGCCGCGCACACGCGACGTCAAGACCGGGCAAGAAGATCAACGGCACCATCGGTGGACGGCCTGATGTCGGTCGGCTCGTCTGGCGCAGCCACTGCCAAGCTGTTATCGTCGACCGTACCGAATTGCCGGTTGCCGATAGTGACAGCCCGTGGCTGATCCGTTACCTACGGTATCAAAAGCGGGCGTGTTGCGGCCTTTTTACCGGACGCGTTAAAGGGCCTGCCCGCGCGAAAGAACAAATCCGAGGTAACACCGATGCCAGTCTATCGTTCGAGAACCACGACCCACGGCCGCAACATGGCGGGCGCGCGCGGCCTATGGCGCGCCACCGGCATGAAGGACGGCGATTTCGGCAAGCCGATCATCGCCGTGGTCAATTCCTTTACCCAGTTCGTTCCGGGCCATGTGCACCTGAAGGATCTCGGTCAGTTGGTCGCCCGCGAAATCGAGGCGGCCGGCGGCGTCGCCAAGGAATTCAACACGATCGCTGTCGACGACGGCATCGCCATGGGCCATGACGGCATGCTGTATTCGCTGCCCTCGCGCGAAATCATCGCCGACTCGGTCGAATACATGGTCAATGCCCACTGCGCCGACGCCATGGTCTGCATCTCCAACTGCGACAAGATCACCCCCGGCATGCTGAATGCGGCGATGCGCCTGAACATCCCGGCCGTCTTCGTCTCCGGTGGCCCGATGGAGGCCGGCAAGGTCGTCATGCATGGTAAGACTGTCGCCCTCGACCTGGTCGACGCCATGGTCGCTGCCGCCGACGACAAGATCACCGACGAGGACGTCGCCGTCATCGAACGCTCGGCCTGTCCGACCTGCGGCTCGTGCTCGGGCATGTTCACCGCCAATTCGATGAACTGCCTGACCGAGGCGCTCGGCCTGTCGCTGCCCGGCAACGGCTCGACGCTCGCCACCCATTCCGACCGCCGTCGCCTCTTCGTCGAGGCCGGCCATCTGATCGTCGATCTCTGCCGCCGCTACTACGAGCAGGACGACGACAGCGTCCTGCCGCGCAACATCGCCACCAAGGAAGCCTTCGAAAACGCCATGGCGCTCGACATCGCCATGGGCGGCTCGACCAACACGGTCCTGCACATCCTGGCTGCGGCTTACGAAGGCGGCGTCGATTTCACCATGGACGACATCGACCGCCTGTCGCGTCGCGTGCCGTGCCTCTCCAAGGTTGCCCCCGCCAAGCAGGACGTGCACATGGAAGACGTCCACCGCGCCGGCGGCATCATGCGCATTCTCGGCGAACTCGAGCGCGGCGGCCTGCTCAACACCGATTGCAAGACCGTGCACGAACCGACGCTCGGCGACGCCATCAATCGCTGGGACATCACCCGCACCAATTCCGAGACGGTCCGCACCTTCTTCAAGGCTGCCCCCGGCGGCGTGCCGACCCAGGTCGCCTTCTCGCAGTCCTCGCGTTGGGACGATCTCGATACAGACAGCGACAACGGCGTCATCCGCTCCGTCGCCAAGCCTTTCTCCAAGGATGGCGGTCTGGCCGTGCTCTACGGCAACATCGCGCTCGACGGCTGTATCGTGAAGACCGCCGGTGTCGATGAATCCATCCTGAAATTCTCCGGCCCCGCCCGCGTCTTCGAAAGCCAGGACTCTTCGGTCAAGGCGATCCTGTCGAACGAGGTCAAGGCCGGCGACGTGGTCGTGATCCGCTACGAAGGCCCGAAGGGCGGCCCCGGCATGCAGGAAATGCTCTATCCGACCAGCTACCTGAAGTCGAAGGGCCTCGGCAAGGCCTGCGCGCTGATCACCGATGGCCGCTTCTCCGGCGGCACCTCTGGCCTCTCGATCGGCCATGCCTCGCCGGAAGCAGCCCAGGGCGGCGCGATCGGCCTCGTCCAGGAAGGCGACCTGATCGAGATCGACATCCCGAACCGCACGATCAACCTCGCCGTCGACCCGGCCGAACTCGAGCGTCGCCGCGCCGAACAGGACGCCAAGGGCTGGTTCCCGGTTGAAAAGCGCAAGCGCAACGTCACGACGGCGCTGAAGGCCTATGCCGCATTTGCCTCATCGGCCGATAAGGGCGCCGTGCGCATCCTGCCGGAATGAGCCATCTCTGATCACGCGGGTGGCGGTTCGCCGCCGCCCGTCTCTTAACGTCTCGCCTTCGCCAGACCGGATGCAGTTCGGTCGCCCCGGAAAGATAGGCCCGGAAAGCTCGCGGTGGCAGGATCGCAGAGGTTGGAACCGGGAAAATTCTGTTTAATCCCTCGATCAGCCGGACCCAGCCATGACCGTCCCTTTTAGCCTCGTCGGCATCGACCACGTCGTCTTCATCGTCGACGACATGGAAAAGGCAATCCGCTTCTATCACGACGTCCTCGGCTGCCGCCCCGGCTACACCTATCCGGCGCTCGGCATGGAGCAGGTCTGGTGCGGCGCAGCCCTGATCGTGCTCTGGGACATCACCCATCCGGGCGGCCTGAAGGCAGCCCCGCCGGTCGCCGGCGGCCGCAATGTCGACCATGTCTGCATCGCAACCGGCCCCTTCGACCATGACGAACTACGCGCCCATCTCGCCCGCCACGGCGTTGCCATCGACCGCGAAGCCCTGCACGGCGGCGCCCGCGGCATGGGCCATTCCTTCTATGTGAAGGACCCCTTCGGCAACACGATCGAGATCAAGGGACCGGCCGAATATCCGGATGGGCGCGCCTGAGGCTTGGTAGCCGCTCAACCGTTACGCTCGACGGCAGCCCATTCTTCTGCCGTTAGCCGCATCCGTTACCCTCGGGCTTGTCCCGAGGGTCTGCCGAGCGAAGAAGTTGAACGCGACAGATGTCGGCACAAGGCCGAGCTTGACGAACCCGCAGTCAGTCGGGCTCGGATCATCATCGCCATCACGCACGCGAGGGCGCACCGGGCAGGCCGCCTCAATCCCGGTAACTAGGATCCTCCCTGTCGAGGCACGACTTCAAATAGGAAAAATGCTTCTCCGCCATGCCGCGATAGGGGATCCAGCCGTCTGACGTCGCCTGGGCAATCTGGTCGGAAAGCACTGCCAACGGTTGTCCGGTCGACAGCGCAAGGATCATCGTCTGCGCCGCCTTTTCGAAGAAGTAGAGATCCTCGAACGCGTCCGCCACCGTCTCGCCGGCAATCGAGACGCCGTGATTACCCATCACCAGCACCGCCTTGCCGCGGATCATCGCGGCAAGCCGCTCGCCTTCTTCCGCAGCATCCGCGATGCCACCGAATTCTAGATCGTAGCCGATCCGGCCAAAGAAGCGGGTGGTGTTGTTGTCGAGCGGCAAAAGCGTCGGATCTTTCAGGCAGGAGAGCGCCACGGCATAAGGCGAATGGCAATGCAGGATGACGCGCGCCTCCGGCAGCATCCGATGCAGCGTGCCATGCACGGTCCAGGCCGACGGATCCGGCGCGTTCTCACCGGTCATCACATCAGGATCATCGGCATCGAGCAGCAACAGGTCGCTGGCCTTGATCGTGGCAAAATGCTGCCAACGCGGATTGAGCAGGAACTTTCGCCCGTTGGCGGAGACGGCGGCGCTGAAATGGTTGCCGACCGACTCGCTCCAGCCGAAGCGATGGCAGAGCCTAAAGGCAGCGGCGAGATCTTGGCGCAAGGCGATCAGCGCTGCGTCATCGAGCATGTCAGCTGGCAAATTGGGCAGAGCAGGGGCCATGTTCATGCCTTGAACCTCCCTTCGCTGACCAGCGCCCGATAGGTCGAGCGCATCTCCTCGCGGTCGGCATAACAGCCGCGCAGATAGCGGTCGCCGCTGGTCGCCGAATAGGCCAAACGGCCATGCACGATGCGGTGGTTGTCGAACACCATGCACTCGCCGGCCTTCATCAAGAAGCGCATCATGAACTTGTCATCCTGCAGCATTCTCCCGAAGCGGCAGAAGGCCGGATAATAGTCGTCGAGCACTGTCTGCGGCAGGTCGAAGATATCGGCCATGTGCTGGCTGATCGTCAGGCCCGAGACTTCGCCATGTTTGTCCAGTTCGATCACCCGCTGGCGCGAGCGCATGTCATAGTCGTCATGTTCGCAATAGAAAGGAATGTCGATTTCCGACAGCAGCTTGAACCCTTCCGGATCGATCTCCCGGAAGGCATTCGCCACCGCCACGCCGTCGGAATAGATGCTCATGCCGCCCTCGACGGAATTAGCCCGGCAATGCAGGAACTGGATGCCCGGCGCATGCTCTTCGGCCGGCGTATCGGTATGCAGTTCCAGCGCCTTGGCGGTATAGGCGGTGTTGGTCGGATTGATATGGGTGCGCACATTGAAGAATTCGCCAAAGAATGTCGGCCGCACATGGCCCATCAGCTTGACCGTCTCGGTCAGGCCTTCGTCGCTGTCCGGCATGTCGGTCACGATGGTCAGTCCATCAACGATCATTGCCCTGATCCACGCCGCCACTTTGGCCGGGTCGGTTTTCAACTCGGCCTGCGAGAAGCGTGCGATCGTCGGATAGTGATCGCTGAACCAGGCCCGGCGCGGCAGGTCGGCCGGATCGGCGCGGTGCCGGCCGTCGGCATAGAGCGTAAGCATCGCTATCGGATAGCGCGACACATGATCCTCGCCGGCCCATTCGATCACCAGCGTCTCACCGTCAACGACGGCGGTTTCGGCGCGCGGCGGCTGGTCGAGATGGAAGATGTCGAAGCTGCGCTCGCGTGTCGCGCTGTCGAAGGAGGTGGGGCAATTGTCGCGCAGCCAATAGTAGTTGAAATACGCGATCCGGCCCTCGGCCAGTGGCACATGAAGACCCTTGTCTGCAAGGGTGACGGCCTCGGTCGCAACATGCATGTTCATCTCGGTTTCCTTAATCTGGATCGCCAGGGTATCGCTCGATTTGACGATCATCATCCGCCTTTCCTTGGGAAACCAGAGGGATTATGCTTATTGTAAATTAAGCTGGAGATTAACTTGAGCCGCCTGCCGCCCCTGCGACTGTTGACCACGTTCGAGACGGTTTCGCGCCTCGGCTCGATGCGTGAGGCCGCAACCCGCCTGAATGTCACCCAGCCGGCCGTGACCCAGGCTCTGAAAACACTGGAGGAGCATGTCGGCGCTCCGTTGATCGACCGCACGACACGCCCCGCGCGTCTGACCGAGGCCGGCCAGCAACTGGCGCGCGCCACCCGTGACGGCCTCGATCTGATCGCCGACACGATCGAGGAGATCCGCATCAGCGCCGGCCTCGAGGAGCAGCGCCTGACGGTCGCCTGCACGATCGGCATGGCGACCTACTGGCTGATGCCGCGGCTCACCGATTTCTACGCCCGCTATCCGGATGTCATGGTCAATGTCCAGGTGCCGCCCACCGACCTGCCGGCGATTTCGCCCGGCACCGATCTCGTTCTGCGTTATGGCGCCGGCAACTGGAACGATGGCGAGACCACCAAGCTGTTCGACGAGACCGTCTGCCCGGTCGGGCGCCCGGCCTTGGTCGAGCGGCTGCTGGCCTCGGGCGAGGGGCTGGCGCAGTCGCCCCTCATCCATGTCCGCTCGACCGAGACGCGCCACTGGGCCGGCTGGAGCGACTACCTTAGCCTCCGAGGCCTCGGCAAAGCCGGCAGTGCCGGCCAGACCTTCGACAATTACGTCCAGGCGGTCCAGGCGACCCTCGATACCCGCGGCCTGATGCTCGGCTGGCACTCGATCACCGACGGCCTCGTCGCCGACGGATCGCTGGTGCAATGGCCGGAGGGCGCGCTGGATCTCGGGACGGCCTACTATGCGACGGTGTCGCATACCGGGGCGAAAAGGACTGCTGTGCAGTCGTTTATCGAGTGGTTGGGCGGCGGTCGTATCGATCTGCCAGTCCGGCAATAAACAATGGTCGCGGGTGAGACCTGCCGCGGGTTTGTCCTAGTTGCGCATTGTGCTATTCTTGGCGTCAGGACACACAGGATAGCCTCATGTCGGAACTTCACAGGATCAGCGTCGACCCGGAAATTTGCTCAGGCCGTCCGACAATTCGCGGGCTGCGTGTTCGTGTGAAGGACATCCTCGATCTTCTCGCTGCGGGGGCGAGCCATGAGGAAATCCTTGAAGATTATCCATATCTGGACGCGCTAGACATTGTAGCCGTTCTCGAATTCGCTGCACTCCAGGCTGATCACACCATCCTTCGTGTCGCTTGATGCGGTTCCTCGTTGATGCACAACTGCCTCCCGCGCTTGCGCGCTGGCTCGTCACGCGTGGCCATGAAGCTCAACATCTTGTCGACATTGGCATGCAGGGCGCATCGGACAGAACGATATGGGACATAGCTCAACGCACCGATTCGATCATTATTTCCAAAGATGAAGACTTTGCACTGCGCAAGACATTGGACAGATCCGGGCCACCGGTTGTCTGGGTACGGCTTCCGAACTCCCGGCGCCGCGAATTGCTGCAGTGGTTTGAGATCATGCTGCCGCAGATGATCAAAGCCCTTGAACGTGGAGATCATCTTGTTGAATTGTCTTAACCGGATCGGCTAGGTTGCGCCATTCTGCAAAGGCATGGGAGGTGCAAGCACCGTAAGGCAATTAGGTATTTAGGCAATTTACGGCCGGCCGCTACTTCACTTCGGCCGTTCGATCCCCTCGTAAACGCTGGTCAACTGAGCCATCCGCGCGGCATAGGCGGCCGCTAGGCAATCGACATCGGCCTTGCACTCGCCGCGTTGGGTCAGCCAAGCGATCTGTTGATCCTGCAATTCACCGCGGCTTCCCATGGCCAGCAGGCCGGATAGAAGCTCGAATGTGGTGACCATCTTCACATCCATGTCGTTCAGCGACAGGGTCTGGCAAATGGTGGTCTCGTCGGCAGCCAGATCCGGTTTGCTGCAATCGAAGCTCGCCGCATGCGCAGGCAGTGCACCGGCCAGCAAGGGTGCTGCGAGGAGCGCGAAGACGACGGCGCGGGCGGCTGCATCAGGATTGGTCATGGTCACCTCGGTTTTCGACGACGGGATTTATTTTATCAATGGCGGATCAACGTCTTGAGCAAAGACATCGTTCCATGCACCTTGCGCATGACAGCTTCTCACGATCAGGTGAGATCGTATCAGTCAGCCTTTGTTTGGCCGGCGTTTTTCCTAAATGGTAGGTCATGAACAGAAGAACGCTCCTCGCCCTCATCGCGACCCTTCCGGCCGTTTCCGTCACCCGCAGCTTCGCCCAGTCGGCAACGGGCGGCGATGTGCTGAACGAGCGCATTGCCGGCTTGCTGGAGGCCGCGCGTCGGCTGGACAGCCTGGAAACGGTGATCGTGACGCGAGACGGTGACTTGCTTGCCGAACGTGCCTTTGGCAACAACGCCCTGACCGGCTCGACGAATATCAAGTCCGCCTCGAAATCGATCGTCTCGGCCCTGGTCGGCATCGCCATCGACAAGGGGCTGCTCAAGGGGGTTGATCAGCCGATCGAAACCGTGCTGCGCTCCGATTTCCCCGAAAATCCCGATCCGCGCCTGTCAAAGATCACCATTGGCCATCTTCTGTCGATGCGCTCCGGCCTCGACCGCATGTCAGGCCCGAACTACGGCCGCTGGGTCGCCAGCCGAAACTGGGTGCGGACGGCGCTTGCCGCCGACTTCGTCGACGAGCCGGGCGGCGGCATGCTGTATTCGACCGCCTCCACCCATCTGCTCTCGGTCATCCTCACCAAAGTCTCCGGCAAGCCGACCCTGGCGCTCGCCCGCGACTGGCTCGGACCGCTCGAGGGTTTTCGCATCGGCGCCTGGGACCGCGATCCGCAGGGCTACTATCTCGGCGGCAACCAGATGGCCATGACGCCGCGCTCGCTGCATGCCTTCGGTGAGCTCTATCGTCGCGGCGGCGTCACGGGGGAAGGGACCCGGTTGATCTCCGAGGCCTGGATCCGCGAAAGCTGGATCCAGCGCACCAATTCGGTCTTCAACGGCGATGGTTACGGCTACGCCTGGTTCCTGAAAGACATGGCCGGCGAGCGGGTGAATTACGCCTGGGGTTATGGCGGACAGATGCTCTATATCGTGCCGAGCCTCGATCTGACCGTCACCATGACCTCGAACGAGGCGGCACCGTCCGCCCGCACCGGTTACCGTGACGAACTGCATGGCCTGGTCAGCCGCATGATCGAAACCGCAAAGGCTTGAGCGGGAGGGCGTTTATCCCCATCTGCAATGTCTTGACCTTGGTTCCGCCTATTTCGGTTTGCAGGAACGAGGTCTAGAACTTCTGCCAATGCCTCGAAGGGGATTCGCATGCTTCGTCTGAAACTCTGCCTGCCCGTTGTTTTGCCGATTATCGCTGCGCTCGCTGTGCCGATGGCTGCCACGGCGCAGGAAAAGGTCGTTCCGCAATCCAAGATCGACGTCCAGCTCTCCTATGCGCCGCTGGTCAAGCAGACCCGCGGTGCGGTGGTCAATGTCTATGCCGAGCGCATGGTCCAGCGCCGCGCCAGTCCGTTTGCCGGCGATCCCTTTTTCGAGCAGTTCTTCGGCCAGCGCATGCCGAACCGGACCGAAAAGCAGTCCTCGCTCGGGTCCGGCGTTATCGTCGAATCGAACGGCACTGTCATCACCAACAACCACGTCATCGAAGGTGCAGACGACATCAAGGTGGCGCTCGCCGACGGTCGCGAATTCCCGGTCAAGGTCGTACTGAAGGACGATCGCCTCGATCTCGCCGTGCTGCGCTTCGAGACCAAGGAGACTTTGCCGTTCCTGCCGATCGCCGATTCCGACAAGACCGAGGTCGGCGATCTGGTTCTCGCCATCGGCAACCCCTTCGGCGTCGGCCAGACGGTGACATCAGGCATCGTCTCGGCGTTGGCCCGCAATCAGGTCACCGAAGGCGATTTCGGCTTCTTCATCCAGACCGATGCCGCGATCAATCCCGGCAATTCCGGCGGCGCGCTGGTCGACATGAAGGGTGAGCTGATCGGCATCAACACCGCGATCTTTTCCAAGGGCGGTGGCTCCAATGGCGTCGGTTTTGCCATTCCGGCCAATCTCGTCCGGGTTTTCCTCGAGGCTGCCGACAAGGGCGATGCCAATTTCGAACGGCCTTACATCGGCGCCATCTTCGAGCCGGTGACCTCGGAAGTGGCCGAAGCGCTCGGTCTGCAGACTGTGCGCGGCGCGCTGGTGGTGCGTGTGGTGGAAGACGGACCGGCTGCCAAGGCGGGCCTGAAGCCCGGCGAGGTCATCACTGCCGTCAACGGCATTCCGGTCGAGCATCCCGATGCGCTGGGCTACCGCCTGACCACGGCCGGCCTCGGCAAGACGGTCAAGCTCTCCGTCAGCGACAATGGCAAGAGCGGCGAAATCAACCTGCAATTGGCATCGGCACCGGAAACCCGGCCGCGCGACATCAAGCTGATCGAGGGCCGCAGCCCGTTTGCCGGCATCCGCGCCGCTAATCTGTCGCCGCGTCTCGCCTATGAACTGCGCATGGCCTCGGAAGTGACCGGCGTCGTCGTCACCGAAGTGGTCGCCGGATCGCCCGCCGCCCGGCTCGGTTTTGCCCCGCGCGATATCGTCGTGTCGATCAATGGCGCCAACGTCAATTCGGTGGACGATCTCGCGGCCGCTGCCGGCAGCGATGCCAGCTTCTGGCGGGTCGAGATCGAGCGCGATGGCCAGCGCATCCGGCAGATCTTCCGATGAGCGACCTCTTCGCCTCACATGTTCCGAAAGACATCGCAGAGCGGCGGCCGCTGGCCGACCGTCTGCGACCGAAAAACCTGTCGGAAGTGACAGGCCAGGAACATCTGACCGGCGAAGATGGCGTGCTGGCGCGGATGATCACGGCCGGCTCGCTCGGCTCGATGATCTTCTGGGGCCCGCCCGGCACCGGCAAGACCACCGTCGCCCGGCTTCTGTCGGGCGAGGCCGGGCTGGCATTTGAACAGATCTCGGCGATTTTCTCCGGCGTGGCGGACCTGAAGAAGGTCTTTGAAGGCGCCCGCATGCGCCGCATGGAGGGCCGCCAGACGCTGCTCTTCGTCGACGAGATCCACCGCTTCAACCGTGCCCAGCAGGACAGTTTCCTGCCGGTCATGGAAGACGGCACGGTGATCCTCGTCGGCGCGACAACGGAAAACCCGAGCTTCGAGCTCAACGCCGCTCTGTTGTCGCGGGCTCGCGTCCTGACATTCAAGCCGCATGACGAGCAAAGCATCGAGACGCTGCTCAGGCGCGCCGAAGACACCGAGGCCAAGCCGCTGCCGCTTGATGATGGTGCCCGTGCCGCGCTGATCCGCATGGCCGACGGCGATGGCCGCGCCTCGCTGACGCTGGCCGAGGAAGTCTGGCGGGCGGCAAGGACGGGTGAAACCTTCGACACCGAGGGGCTCGCTCGCATCGTTCAGCGCCGTGCGCCTGTCTATGACAAGGGCCAGGACGGCCACTACAACCTGATCTCGGCGCTGCACAAGTCGGTGCGCGGCTCCGATCCCGATGCGGCGCTCTACTATCTCTGCCGGATGTTCGATGCCGGCGAGGACCCGCTTTATCTTGGCCGCCGGCTGGTGCGCATGGCGGTCGAGGATATCGGTCTGGCCGACCCCCAGGCGCTGGTGATCTGCAATGCCGCCAAGGATGCCTATGACTATCTCGGCTCTCCGGAGGGTGAACTGGCGCTCGCCCAGGCCTGCGTCTATCTCGCCACCGCGCCGAAATCGAACGGCGTCTATGTCGCCTACAAGGCGGCGATGCGGGCGGCCAAGGAGCATGGCTCGCTTTTGCCGCCCAAACATATCCTCAATGCGCCGACCAAGCTGATGAAGGCGGAAGGCTATAACGAGGGCTATCGCTACGACCACGACGAGCCCGATGCCTTTTCCGGCCAGAACTATTTCCCCGAGAAGATGGGCCGCCAGCACTATTACGATCCGCCGGAGCGCGGCTTCGAGCGTGACATCAAGAAGCGCCTCGACTGGTGGACGAAGCTGCGCCGCGAGCGTGGCGAGCCGTAGGGTGCGCAAAGGGAAGGGGCGTTCAGGACGCCTTTTGTTTTGGCGCCGCGGCCGGTCCGGCAATCATCTTGACCTTGGATTCGGCCAGACCGTGATGGCCCTCCATGTCGACGATCAGGTGCCAGTGGGCATTTTCAGGAATGACCAGCTTGATCGGCGACTTCTTCGCCACGCCGCCGATATATTTGAAATCCAGCGTCTCCTTGAAGCGCTGGAAATTCGCCGGCGTCATCAGCCGGACATTGTTGACCGCCGACAGCGTCACCTCGATGATCGTACCGGCGCGCTGCTCCTTCAGGTCGTAATGGGTAAAGCGGAAAGTCGGCTTGGACACGCGGCTGCTCGTCTTGCTGGTGATTTCACTGGGGCTAAATTACAGGCGACCGGTTAAGGAAAAGTTTGCCATGCGCTGCATGGTTTGACGGGGACGGGGGTGTTTGCTGCCGTCCACCCCGGCGCCCTCTCTGCTTCGGCCCCACCTGTACTTGGCAACACCCCCCTCTGCCCTGCCGGGCATCTCCCCCTCAAGGAGGGAGATCGGCAAGGGGCCGGCCGCTCGTTCGACCGGAAACTTTGTTTATCCGAGGCCGGTGCAACGACGCGATGTCTTGTCGTCCGTTGTCTTTGCACTTGCACCAAAGTCACCATCCTCTCCATTGCGCCGAGGTCTCGGCGATCTCCCCCCGTGAGGGGGAGATGTCGGCGGAGCCGACAGAGGGGGGTGAACTGGCACTGACGGCTGCGGGTAAAACTACGCCCACGCTTCGACTTCCATCCACCATCTTCATCAATCAAAACCTTCAAAAATCCCACGCCAAACCACCGGTCGGAATTTCTCCTCCGGGGATGGTGGCAGTCTCGGACAGGGCGCCAGAAGCAACCTGTTGAAATAATTTATATGGCTCCTTCCGGCGCCCCGTTCGGCGATTTTTGCCGGTTGCATGCGTCTCTCTGGCAAGGCGGCTCTGCACGACGAAACTTGGCGTCTCGTCGTCAACCGGGCGCGGGTCCGAAACGTCTCATCGAGACGTCCTGGCCGGGTGCCCGGGAGGTTTCAGGTTCTCGGCGGATGTGCGCACATCCCGACCTGACCCTCGCCCGGGGAGCCT
>JAESGE010000177.1_pt1 | contig 34823 bp, 25 predicted proteins | sample 9269601 | NCBI WGS metagenome assembly JAESGE01 (sample SAMN14515569, study PRJNA621662) | algae metagenome | isolation source: Tolypothrix brevis GSE-NOS-MK-07-07A and co-occurring heterotrophs from wet... | place: USA: Grand Staircase Escalante National Monument, Utah | collected 2006-04-16
CAGGGTCCGTTGGCTTGCCAAGACAATGCGGTTCCATCTTCGCCCATTGAGCGTCCGTCAGAATGAAGCGTTCCATCCGAAGTGTGAATCACACTTCACCCCAAATGGGAACCCTCAATCCCCACAAACCCTAGGGCAATCTCGCCAAATCACTTCAGGCTTTCAGGTCATGGACGTGCAGTGGCAAGCCGAAGCGCTTTGCCAACGTCATAACTGGCTTCTCGACGAGAGCAGCGACCAATGGTGCCCCATAATGGGGCAGGTCAAGCAACGGACAACGCCGATGCGAGCAAAACCAGTTCCTTTTTCGCTGAAGCAAGGCTATACGTAGAAACTGACAATATGGGGTGTAATCTGTGAAACGAATCAATGCTGCCTTCGTCGGAGTTTTCATTTATCTAATGACGTATCCGACCATTGTCGCAGCGCATTCTTCCGGTCGCAGCCATGGTCACGGTGGCGGTCACGGTCACGGCCATGGTCACGGTGGCGGGCAACCATTCGCTGTTCCGGAAATCGATGCTTCAACTGGAGCGCTAGCGCTGGCTGCTTTAGGTGCAGCTTTGGTGTTGGCTTGGGAAATCAACCGACGGCGCAAGATCGCTTGAGGTCAAATCAACGACCATTGCCCCGTTAACCAAGCGGCTGAGGCGACTGCTGTGTTTGCCACTATATGTGCAACGACAGCATCGCCTAGTCGTCCCCGGCGCAACATCGCGGCTGCGAATAGCAGGCCAGCAATCCCGGCCAGAATGATGCGACCATGCAGCAGCGCAAATAGCAGAGACGACATTGCCACGGCCACGGCTCCGGCGAAAGGCTTTCCTGTATCCAATCGGACCAGAATATAGCCGCGAAAGAAGGCCTCTTCGATCAGGGGAACCAATAGCGTTGTTCCTAATGTTCGACAGAGAGCCCAGACTATCAGAGCGGTGCCGCCTAATGCATCCACCCCAAGGGTGTTTCGTTGAGGGTCCTCGGAAAACCAAACCCAGATAAGCCCAATTAATAACCCAATCCCGATAGAGACGGGATCAAAAGATAGTTTTATCTGCGGAAACAGCGAGCGACGCATCCAAAACAACGCTCCACCCATGATGGCAACCTGCAGCGGATATCCCAGTGCAGGATATTGCCAAAATGCCTGAACGATTACCCCTGATAGCATGAAGAGGATGAAGGGTACGATGAGGGCCGCAACGGGATCGTCACGCAAGTTGCCTTTACCTCCCGAAACGAGGCCGCTGCGGTGGAGGGCCGGCACGGACTGGGCGACAAGAAGCACCCCGATTGCGAGTATTGTGAACAGCAGCCATCCGGCGAAACTATGAAATCCGTTTACCGCCAAATCTGGCGCAACATATTCTCCAATCATGATAAGCACTGTGATCCGCAGGATATTGAAGACCCAACTGACCATCAGTGCAAGGGGCCAAAGCACACCCCAGTATCGCCTCTGGCGGAGTGTATCTCGGAATAGAATGGCATAAATTGCCATGAACCCGGTGATCAACGCCAGTCCTTCAATTCCGGAACACTGGCTGGCCACGGCGACAACAAAGTTTGGCAGTCCGATCCACGCACGAACTGGGTCCACGAACACATCTTGGTTGAGGGCTGACAGAAGAAATGCAACGGCTTCAAAGGTTGCCGTGGACATCAATTCGATAGCCCATATTGGCTCAATCAGTTTCGCCAGAAAAGGGATCATTGCCGCCAAGGCGCAGATCAAAGCGAAGAAGAAGCGATCAGCCTTGAGCCACATCCACCATTTTTGTGGATGCAACAGCCAGAATAGCCCACCAAGTGTGGCCAGAACTCCGCCTGCCGAAAGAGCCATAAACACGTAGCTGAAATCTTGGTTCAATTTTGAACTAGGGATGATCATTAAGGGCAAAAATATTGTCCAAATTCCCAAAAAATGGATCACAGCCCATTTGCTTTGCTGATCAGATTTCTGTGAAAGATCGACCAATCGGCTCCACGCACCTTTTTGCCCGCACATGAATATTCCTAAACCAACCATAACGCAGAGCGCGCTGGCGAATACGCTGCGCAGGGCTCGACACTCTGATTCTATACCGGTCGCGCGGCAATCGATTGGTGCGAAGATCTGAAAGCTCACGATGACAGAGAGACACTCTATTACAAACAATGTCAGAAGCCCAAAAATGCCGACTTTTGTCACACGATCATCCCCGGTTTTGCTCCGCCAGCGCGCCAGACATTTGCCTGTTAACTGAGCGTCAGAATGCGCCGTGAAAGGTGGTCTGAGCTCGTAGCTTCTACCAGTAACGGATAGAGCCTTGGACCGGTTTGATGCCCGCTGCTGGGCGTGATGGCAACAACCGTATCGGGGGGCATGCCCCCCGATACGGTTTTCCGCAGCCCTTGACTAGGGTCAGGACCCATTAACCGCACCTTCGAGGCGACGGAATGGCGAACAGATCGGTCTGTTTCGCGCGCCGGGAAGGTGCGGTTAATGGGACCTGACCCTAGCTCGAGCCTTCATCTGAACACTGGTCAAACGAGGGGCGAATTAGAGCACTTTCCGACCAATCCGGGTCACCCTGACGGAGTCGATTTTGGCCCAGCGCAAGGAGCGAAGAGGGAGCCATGCTGAAGCATAGTGACCGACGCCAAAATGCTTTGGCTCCGCGGCGCTGGGCCAAAAGCGGCCCGCCCCACGCCGTAGGCGTGTTTACCCTGCTCACCTCCGCCGCTGCTTGCCTTCAACAGTGCTTAAGTAACTCAGCCCAGATGAGCCGATGAGGCCAATGCCTAGCAGCTCGAAAATGGAGTTCCAACGCGCGCCAAGCACACTCTGCGATAGAAGCAGGTCCACATCGTGAAACGATGCAGCCCGGATCACGATGAATGCCAGAAGAAAGAAGGTTCCGAGTATGGCTACCTGCTGACTCCTCCATAGCCTACGCGACCAACCCATCAGTATCGCTGCTCCCACTATGGCTGTCCCTGCGATGCTCGCGATGAACAGTTGCTGATACTCGCGCCGTTGCTCATACCATCCGCCGCTCTTGGCGGCAGCGCGAGCGATTTCAGTGAGAAGAGATTGCAGATCAAGTTGCTTGTTGATCCCAAGAACGAGAAGCAACAGTCCCATCATGAGCCAGAAGTGGCTATCGATGCGCCACCTGACGCCGCTCAGCTGCGCGCGATTGGCCGCATGAAATGAGATTGCGCTGGCAAGAAGATAGACGGCTACAGTGGCCCACCCGATGCTGGTTGGATCTCCGATGCCAGGTCGCCATTCGATCTCCATAGGCTGCCACTACACGCCCAGCATTGGCTAGGTCTACTGTGCGGGTACATAATCCGCGTACGGTGCTCCTGTCGAAGCGGAGCAACAGTCGTACGTGCTGGATGTTTGAGGCGGAGGCGCATCTAAAGCGGCAGCTAAGGGGTGCTCTGCTACCTGAAAACTGGACCATTTGTAAGCGTGTTCTGAAGGTCACCTTGCGCGCAGGCATGGCGATGGGCTGATAGCCGTTCATTTTGGGAGCGGCGATGACGGACGATATCGAGTTGGAGGCGGCGAGTAGTCATACGAGCGGTCGTATGACTACTCGGATCGAGATTGTTGGCCGGGTGTCGGGCCGGCGCCGCTGGACGGTGGAACAGAAGCTGGCGATCCTGCGTGATGCATTCGGGCCTGCCCGGCCATCTGCCACGCATCGAGCGCCGGATCGAACCGGAGACGGGCACCTGCACCTGTCCCGACTGCGGCGGCACACTGCGTCCGCTTGGGGCTGCCAGCGACGAGATGCTCGACGTCGCGCCCGTGCAATGGCGCGAAGACTGCGGCGGCACGCCCGGGTTCGAGGCTTTCCTCGAAGCCATCGCCAATCCCAAGCATCCCGACCACAAGGAAATGACCAGCTGGCACCAGGGCTGCTACGGCCAAGCCTTCGATCCCGACGCAATCAACGAACGCGAAGCCAAGTTCAGGATCGCCGCTATCGCCAAACGCCGCACCGCAGGTAAAGCCTCGCAGGCCAACAAATCACCCTGACAAGGCGGCTTCCTCGCCACGCTTACGACCATTTGCGCTTCATCGTCTGTCATTCCTTCAGGCGAGACTCTAATCGGTCGTGGAGGACAATCAGGGGGGCAGGTCAGGCGCCGGCGGGCCCATGGGTCGTAATCAGTGAGTCTCGGCATTAGAGCCCGCCTAACTCAATAATAATCCAAGTAACCCGAATAATTGTAAGGGTCTGCTATACCGCCTGCGAAACGATTGAGCACTGTGCCGAGTATCTTGGTGGGATGGAGGACCCGGAGCGAGGCCTCGAGCTGCTTTCTCGTGGTCACGCCCTGTTCAACCACCAAGATAACCGCATCAAGCTGTTCTGCGCAAAGCACTGCATCATCGTTCACGAAAAGCGGCGGAAGATCAAAAATGATGGTGGGCTCTCCACCAAATGCCTTCATCTCTGAAACCAGGTCCATCATTCGCTCACTAGCCACCAGCTCGGCTGTAGCCCCTCGTCGAGGGAATGTCGGCATGATCACCATGTTACTGTCCTCAACCCGTCGCGCGATCGCAGTGAGGGACACCTCCTCTCCTGCCAGGTAATCTCCCAGCCCCATAGCGGGTTCCAAGTTGAAAAGACTACGAACAGTTGAACGCTGCAGATCAATGTCGGCGAGAATGATCATCTCTTTTGTGACACGACTAAGCGACGCGGCAAGATTGGCCGCAATAAATGACTTCCCATTGCCAGGGGAGGGCGAAGTGATGCCGATCGCTTGGCATCTGTCCTCCGTCATCCGTTTCCTGAGCGCGCTTCGTAAAAACTTGAAGGGGCGTGCCTTGGTGTCAGTCTCATAAAAGCCGACAATGTTGGGGCTGATGTCTGCCGCGGGGACCTGCTCAAGACTATCAAGCAGACCGTCTGATTGCGAAATCGGAGCTCGCAGCGATGGGGACGAACCCGCGCTATCGTTGTCGATGGTTGCTCTCCTTTAGACGGCTTTTTCGCGGCGAGCGAAGCGGCCGAAGCTTAGACGTGAAAGCCAAGAATTTGTTCTCTCTTTGTCCTGACTTTTTATTGTGGGTATCGACCCAAGTGACACTGCACCCGTGACGGCGAGAATATCATCAGGAATTCGAATAGGGCGTAAAAAGAGCTCGAGGGCGAAGACGAGCAACAACCCTAGACCAAGGCCTCCTGCCAATCCGCCAGCAACCAACAGAGGGCGGTTCGGGGACATCGGAGCCTGAGGGACATTCGGGGACTCAATTACGGAAAGACGCTCACCCATTTGTTCGCTTTCGGCCTTGGCACTTGCCTGCGCCTGCCGCAATCGCTCTGCCACGGTTTCGTATTGTTGATTAAATAACTCCAGCCTCTCTTGCCGTTGCGCGATCTGTTCTTGAATAAGGGGAGAGCGTGCCATGGCATTTTGCGCGCGCGACTGGTTTGAAATCTCTTGCGCCTTTATCGATCTGAGGGCGTCAATCTGAGCTTCATTGGCGGCTATCTGTTGGTCAATCGTATCATCCGGAAGTCTCTCCTGATTGCTAGCGGCGAGTTCCCGGGCATTTTGCAGCCGGCGCCTCGCGAGTGCAATGTCAGGATGGTTTTCAGTGTACTTCGCCTGAGCAGCCGCGAGATCCGCCTCGGCAGCCGCCACGACAGGATCGCGCTCCGCAGCAGTCTGCTCGGCCGCTCGCTGCGCTCTGAGCAGAGCATTGTCGCGTTGGAGGGCAATGACCTGTACGTCGTAGCTGCCGCTTGAATCGCTGCGAGCCAGCATACCTGGATTGGACAGCGACAGGCCGTTCGCGGCCGTTATACTCCTTATCTCCCCGGCAACTTCATCAATCTGAGACTGAATGGCGGCAGCCTGCTCAGTGAGAAACTGGACTGTATTACCTGCCTGCTCGGAACTCTGTGTCGCATCGAGAAAAATGATTTGTTCGGTTATATCTTGCATTACCGCTTGAGCTGAAGAGGGCTCCCTGTAATCGTAGTTCAACTCGATTGCGATCGTGGACGAACGTCCGAGAACGGAACTTTGAGTGTTCGTCGACACGGCTTCGATACGTATGGCGTCACGCATCTCTGTGACAGCGTCGGTTAGAGAAGCATCCTGTCGCTCATCGGTGTAAAGGCGATATTTCTTGACCAGCTCGACAAGTCTGGGTCGGCTCAAGACCTGCTGGCGAAATGTCTCAATTCGCCGGTCAACAAGATTGGCGTCCGCGGCTAGCACGTCGTTTGGAAGTTCAGGAGTTTCGACCAACAACGTGGCAGACGAGCGGTAGATTTCCGGTAGAGTGAAAGCCGCCGCAATTCCGACGCACAGAAAGACAATCGTCGGGCAAACAACAAGAAGCCACCTGTCGCGGATTATGGCCGGCAATTTGGGGAGAAAATTTGCGAGTGGTGGCTTACTCTCCTCGTACTCGTCGTCCCTCTCTCGGCTCATCGCGCTCGCCCCGTACTTACTGTAAGGCCAATAAGGGCCTGAAAATTTGAAACATTGGGTGTGAGATCGGACCTCAGATCCGTGTACCTTGCATCTGCAGATAGCCGGACTCTCTCTGCGAGTTGTAGTCGGTAGCTAACAAACCCACTAATGGTCTCGATCCCGCCGCCTTCGGCCAAAAAGGCCCCAGATGCCTTACCATAATTGGCACTCAATGAAAGGGTTTCGCGTTCTGACAACCTAAAAGAGTACGTGGCACCGACAGTCGACTGCAAGCCTGCGCCGCCGATCCCAAACGGTACTACTTGCCGCGCTCCGGTGAGACATAAGTTAGCGCGGACGCCACTGCGACAAATCGAGACGTCTCCAGAAAAAGCCGTAGAGGTCTCTTCGGAGAAATTGGTGTCTGATCGGATGCTCGCGACGCCCAAGCTGCCAGCAAGTTCCCAGGTGGGCGACAAGGCGAGGCTCACAATCGCTTGAGGAGAGATGGTGGAGATGGCGCCGAGAGACTGGCCGACAATGTCAATGCTGCTCGCATCAACGGCCACGCCAATTTCCAGTCCGCTGCTGACTTGGCGCGCGTAAGACACTCGTCCCGTGAAGAAATCCGTTTCCTGAAGGTCGTCGAGGTCTTGCTCCTCAAACCGGTCGGCGCGGAATGACATTGACACGGCGAGTTCATCGCGCGGGCTCAGCTGATAACGCAACCCGCCTCCCGCCTGATATTCGGTGCGACGCTGGTCAAGCCCGAGAAGAGTAATGTCGTCTCCCCCTGGCAACGCCCCAGGGTTACCCGGTACGCCATCGACGGGCTCCAGGCCAGCAAAGTTGGTGGCTAAGACACCGCTATCGATAGAGAGTTCAACATTCCCCTCAAGCCGCTCGTTCAGTACCAAGCGAGAACTGAAATCGGCCCCTGCATTCAGGACGGCGTCATAGTTTGCCGTGTATTCGATGTACTCAATGCGAGCGCTTACACGAACATCCCCCCGAGCTCCTTGCCTTGAAAATGTCGGCAAGAGGTTCAGCCTAAGTGACGCGGTTCCTGTATCAGGCAAGTCAATCAAGAAGGGGTTCGTCTCGAAGCCGGGAGTCGCACTGGCATCAAGGCTAAAGTCCCCTGCACGCCCGATTACATCCGCATCACTCGCGATCTCAGACCCAGTACCCGTGGTCGCCTGGACACCGAAGGGGATCACAGCACCGGCTGTTGCAGGCGCATCGCCAATCTCGTAACTGATTGGGACACCCGCCTCATACGATTCAACCGATGGCAGAGTAATACCCGCGACACCGGAGGGCATTGCATTTGCAGACCCGGATGGAGCGGACTGCAAAACCATTGTCTCTTCGAGCGCATTCAAGGATGTACGAGCAGAGCCAATGCCATATCCACTCACGCTTCCATGAGCGCGATTATAGTCAAGCGTCGGCATAGACAAGCGAAGCGTCTCTGCGACATCGCCGGGTACGAGTACATCAAGGCGCGGCTTATACCGGTCGTTCATACAAATATTTGTATCGCTATGTGCGCCGGTATCTGCGCCCTCATTCCATGTGGATCTTTCGCCGCATTCGGCAATGCGAACATTGTCTTGAATTGCCAAGCCAAGCGCAAGAGGCTGAACTTGATCCGAGGGCACTCCAAGGTCTAACAAGGGCGATACTTCACCACTCTCAAGCACTGGCATTGAAAAACCCATAGGATCGATCATGCGAGAACCCGAGCCGTCTCTTTCATCGGGAGCCCGCGCTTTTATGCCGTCATACGCTGGCGGAAAATAGGTAGCCGCCTCGGGATATGACGAGAATTCATGCCGATGGTGCCCCCAAGCGGCCGAAGCTCGCGCTTGGTCCAACGACAATGCGGAGGCCTCGGACGCCAAGGCGGCGCCGGTCAATACCATGGCGCTCCCTTTAGCAAACCGCGAGAAGGAACGACGCGTTCTAACAGGCGCTTTGCTCTGCGCTCTCACTGCTGATCTAGGCTCCATGACGCTGCCCGCAACTAATCGAAATGAGACTGACGGGGCCCGCCGGGCAATTCAATGTTTCAAGTGACTCTGCATAAGCAGAGTGGAAACCATGCTCCCCCTCTCTCCTTAAGCGTAAGGACAGTTCAAGGCCAGCATGACAATTGCAAATGACCCTGCGCATTCAGGGTACGATTATCGTGTCGCCGCTTCGGATCACAGGAAGAGCACTCACATCCTTGGCGCTGACTGATTTGGAACGCAGCACATTTGACAGACTCACCGGGATTACGGTCAGGGTCTCTCCGGACTTCCTGACCACAACTATGTTGCTCAGGCTAGCGAATTCGGTCACGCCGCCGCTGAAGCTGAGCGCTTCTAACAGGGTGACATAGCGACCGGGGGTGAAAATGCCCGGAGACCGGACTTGGCCGATCACCGAAAACTGCAGCCCATTCGTGTTCGCAACTGTGACAGTCACGTCGGGCACGTCGCCGTCGACGAAATTGCTTTCGAGCTTACTCGAAATCTCTTGCTCAAGTTGCGCCGCCGTCTTTCCTGCAGCCTTGATCGTTCCTACGAGTGGGAAGCTGATGGTGCCATCGGGCAGGACCCTCACCTCGCGCTGCAGCTCATCTTCGCGCCAGACACTTATTTCCAGCTGATCACCGGAGTTGACCCGATAGTCGGGGCCAGAAAATGTCGCCGAGCTATCTTCTAAATCAGCGCCAGCCGCAATTTGCGCAAATGCTGCGTCATCCGTCGTGACGCTGCTTCCCATGATCAAAACCGCGAATGCTCCGACGAAGTCCAATCTCCTTGCGCGCCTCATCCATCCCCCCGCGTGATCAAATTGCCCAGAATCGGGACGCATCCAAAAAGGGCACATCTTAAGCTTAGTTGATGGCACCAAAGATTGTAACGTACATCATGCTATCAGAGATCACGTTCGATTCAAAACGGAAACACGCGTTCATTCCAGATGAAATTCTCACGACAAATCCCTTTTCCTCTGCTTCGATTGCGCGTGCCTCAAGGACAAAAATCATTTGCTTTTTATTATCTTAATCCTAACGGGTCGTAGCGGTCGCATGAGCGACCCGATTAAGTATGCTGGCATGACCAAAGCGCACCTAGAAGCTGGCAACCTGCAAGTGGCACGGCGGAACATGCAGCGCGCACTCGCGGTGCGCGATGATGTTGGCGAGCATTTTGCTCGCTTTGGTTGGGTTGAGCGCTACAAATCACGTTCAATGAGTGCCTTTGACGCCTCCTCTATGGCTTTGGCACTTAAAGGGAGCGTATGCAGGGTCATCTGACCACACCGCCACGCCGAATCAACGGGCACCTGCGCTTCACCTCAAATGTCGTGCGTGCGCTCGGCGTTCTGATTGACGTGGTCTGCTTCCTCCTCGCGTTTCTTCTGGCCATCATCTTCTATGACCTGATGACTGGCCATTATTATGACGGCCGGTTTCACCGAAGCGCTGCCATCATCCTGTCCATCAATTTTCTGCTAATACGGATCTCCAGAGACGGATATGCGCCCTTCAAAGGCTTGGCGGAAGATGTTGGAGGGCCCGCGATCGCAGATTGTCTACTCGCGACCGCTTTGACCTTGTTGGTCATCATCCAGCTGGGCAAGCTTGAAGAGTTCTCCGTTTGGCTGGGCCTACTTTTCATTTCTTTCGCGACATTTCTTCTCTTTCTGAGCCGTATAGCCTTCAGAAGGCTAGCCTACATTATGATGAAGAGGGGCTACATTGGGCAGAGGGTTGCCGTCTATGCTGAAAACACGAAGCTCGCAGGGAAAGTCACACAACTGATTAACCTCGAAAGACTGCCTCACTTGCGGATGTTGGGATACGCTGACGAACGCACGAACATTAGTGAGGTTGCAGATGGCATGGTGCATCTTGGCGGATTGTCGGCGCTGCTCGATTTGGCGAAGACTGGTCAACTAGACTTGGTCATCCTTGCCGTACCCAGGATCTCCCAAGCGCGACTTGACGAAATTAACGAGGCTCTGAGTGCAGCCTCCATAGACATTTGTGTCCTGCCTCGAGAAACTCTCGAATTATCGACAAGCTACCGTGTCAGTTTCCTGGGGTCGCTCCCGGTATTCGCCGTTTGGCAGCAACCGATGAGAGACATTGACGGACTGCTCAAAGAGACCTTGGATTACGTTCTAGCAACACTGGCGCTTTTAGTGCTCTCGCCAATAATGGTCCTCACAGCATTGGCAATTAAGCTCGAAAGTAGCGGCCCTGTGATCTTCAAACAAAAGAGATTTGGCTTTAATAACAACGAAATATCTGTGCTAAAGTTTCGTTCGATGTACACGGACCTTGGGGATGGTAGCGGTGCCAAGCGTACGGAAAAAGACGACGCGCGCGTCACGCGCGTCGGAAAGATTATTCGCAAAACGAGCATTGATGAGCTCCCGCAGCTCTTCAATGTGCTAAAGGGCGAAATGTCCCTGGTCGGGCCTCGCCCGCACGCGACAATGATGCGCGTTGGCGACAAATACTACTTTGATGCCGTAAAAGGTTACGCGGCCCGCCACAGGGTCAAGCCAGGTATCACTGGTCTTGCGCAAGTCAGGGGTCTGAGGGGGGAAATCGCAACAACCGAACGCGCACAACAGCGTGTGGAATACGATATCTACTACATTGAGAATTGGTCGCCCCTGCTCGACATCAGGATCATGATCGAAACCATTGTAAAGATTGTTTGGGATAAAGATGCTTACTGAAGGCGACATTCAACGCTTTTTGGGCCTCGATTTTGCGAACGTGAGCATCGAGCGCGCGGCAGCCGAACTGGAGTGCCTGTCGCGAAGGGCTGCGTTCTCTTTCGTAGTCACGCCCAATGTCGATCATGTTGTCCTGTTGCATGAGGGGGAAACCGAGATCGCAGAACTGTTCCGTCAGGCTTGTGCAACTGCGTGCATTCGCCTTTGTGACAGCCGTGTTTTGAAGATCCTGGCGCGGTCCCTCGGGCAGCACCTCAAGGTCGTAACGGGAAGCGATCTGACCGCATACCTCTTCGAACGCGGACATCTGGACGGTAAGACGGTGGCACTGATCGGGGGCGACGCTGCGATGCAACACGAACTCAGAATGCGCTATCCGGCTGTCGTCATTGTTCAACATATCCCACCCATGGGGATTTTGCATAAGCCAGACGCGATAGATGAGATTGAGGACTTCCTTGCGAATACCCGCGCCGATTACACGCTCTTTGCAATCGGAGCACCGCAAAGCGAAATCATCGCCCTCAAATGCCAGTCCGCTGGGCGGTGCAGAGGAGTCGCGCTGTGTATTGGCGCGTCAATCGAGTTCCTACTGGGCCGCAAGCGACGCGCGCCTATTTGGTTGCAGCGTCACAGTCTCGAATGGTTTTTCCGTCTTCTCAGTGAGCCGCGACGCTTGGCACGACGATATCTCATTGCTGCCCCCCGAATTTTCCTGATCGTATGGGGCTTCAAGCGCAGGCGCGATTTGATCACGGGAAAAAAGTACTTTTCTGGAGGAGTCTCCGATGGCTGATGAACATGACGTTCGCCTGGACGGGCCGGACAATCGCATCGCTATCGTGGGCATGGCCGCGCACCTTCCGGGGAGCGCGACGCTTGCGGAGTATTGGTCGAACCTGCGCCACGGGCTGGAGTGCATCCGCCGCTACAGCGAAGGCGAGCTACTCGCCAATGGTGAGCACAAGGCGCGCATACTGAACCGCAACTACGTGCCAGCCGCAGCTCCGCTTGATGGATTCGCCGATTTCGACGCCGGGTTCTTTGGTCTCAGCCCGAAGGAGGCTGCGGTGATGGATCCCCAGCACCGGCAGTTCCTCGAGGTTGCATGGGAAGCTCTTGAAACGGCCGGACACCCGCCGGAAGCCTTCGACGGGCCAATCGGGGTATATGCCGGTTGCGGCATGGGCAGTTACTTCTATTTCAATGTCTGCTCGAACCCTGAACTTGTCGACGACGTGGGCATGTTCTTGCTGCGCCATACCGGCAACGACAAGGATTTTCTTGCCACGCGGGTCAGCCACATCTTCGACCTCAAGGGTCCGAGCATCAATATACAGACCGCCTGCTCGACCTCGCTGGTAGCGATCCACTACGCCTGCCAGAGCCTCTTGTCGGGCGAAACGGACCTTGCGCTGGCCGGTGGATCGACGATCGAATTGCCACAGGGCCGCGGCTACATCTTCCAGGACGGCGAAATCCTGTCGCCTGACGGGCATTGTCACGCATTCGATCATCGCGCCGAAGGTACGGTTTTCGGAAGTGGCGCGGGTGTGGTCGTGCTGCGCCGGCTCGAAGACGCGATTGCGGACGGCGACCACATCTTCGCTGTGATCCGCGGCACCGCCGTCAACAACGACGGGGCCGCGAAGGCCGGTTATCTTGCACCAAGTGTCGATGGCCAGTCGGCCGCGATCTCAGAGGCGCTCGATATGGCGGGCGCGCCGGCAGATACCATCAGCTACGTGGAATGCCACGGAACAGGCACGCGGCTGGGAGACCCGATCGAAGTTGCGGCACTGACGCAGTCCTTTCGGCAGAGTACCGAAAAAGCCGGTTTCTGCGCGATCGGTTCGGTCAAGACGAATATCGGCCATCTCGATACCGCCGCAGGTGTGGCGAGCACAATCAAGGTGGCGCTGGCGCTCAAAAATCGGCAGATCCCGCCCAGCCTCGGATTTGAACGACCGAACCCGGCCATCGATTTCGAAACCAGCCCCTTCTACGTCAATACCGGCCTTGCAGAGTGGGTGGCAACTTCGGGTCCGCGCCGCGCCGGTGTCAATTCGCTGGGTGTCGGCGGAACCAACGCGCATGCTATTCTGGAGGAGGCCCCGGAACCGGACGCGCATGAGCCCAGCGATTGGCCTGCGCAAATCCTGACCCTGTCTGCACGGTCCGAAACCGCGCTCGACAAGGCATCGGAAAACTTGGCCGCGCATCTCAGGTCGAACCCCGATCAGCCGCTCGAGGACGTCGCCTTTACCCTCAAGGAGGGGCGGCGCGCGTTCGAGAAACGCCGCGTCCTCGTGGCCGAAGACCATGCCGGCGCGGCAGATCGCCTTGAAAATGGCGGCCCGAGGCGCGTCTTCACCCATACCGATCTGGGATCTGGTGCCGACATTGTCTTCATGTTGCCGGGCGGCGGCGCACAATATGTCAGCATGGCTCGCGACCTTTATGAGACGGAGCCGGTCTTCCAAGATGTGATGGATCGCGGCCTCGATATCATCGATGGCAAGATCGACTATGATATCCGGGCCTTGTGGCTCGCCGAAGGGGATGCCGCTGTTGAGGCTGAGGAGCGGTTGAAGACCCCGTCGATCCAGCTTCCGCTTATCATGATCACAGAGTACGCGCTTGCGCAGCTCTGGATGTCGTGGGGCGTGACGCCGACGGCGATGATCGGTCACAGCATGGGGGAAAACACCGCCGCCTGCCTGGCCGGGGTCCTGTCGTTCGAGGATTGCATCGGGCTTGTCCACCTGCGCGGCACGCTCTTCGACCGGGTGCCGCCCGGCGGGATGCTCAGCGTTCCGATGTCCGAAGAGGACCTGCGTGCAGAGATCGGCGACGACCTCGACGTCGCCAGTCTCAACGCGCCGGGCCTGTCGGTCGTTTCGGGCCCGGACGAGCAGCTTGCCGAACTGGCCGAACGGCTGGCCGAGCGCGAGATCGAGGCGAAGCGGGTCCCGATCAACATTGCCGCGCATTCGCGTATGCTCGATCCGATCCTGCCGGAATTCGAAGCCTATCTGCGATCGATCACCCTGAACCCGCCGCAAATTCCGGTCATTTCGAACCGGACAGGCCAGCCCCTGACCGCCGAACAGGCGACCGATCCGCTGTATTGGGTCCAGCATCTGCGCAACACCGTGCTTTTCGCAGACGGGATTGCGACCCTCGCCCAAAAACGCGACCGCGTGTATCTGGAGGTCGGCCCCGGCAGGACGCTGAGTGCGCTGGCAAAGGCCAGTGGCAAGGTCGAGGCGCAGGCGGTGCTTACCTCCCTGCGCCATCAGGACGAGGATATTGCAGACGATCTGTTCTTTCTCGAAACCTTCGGCCGGCTCTGGGCCTGTGGCATCCAGATTGACTGGGATCAGATCTGGGGCGACGCGAAACGCCGGCGTGTGCCGCTGCCGACCTATCCGTTCCAACGCAAGCGCTACTTCATCGAGCCCGCGGATGGCGCGCGTCCGGTGGCAGAGCCGCCGCTGATACGCAGCGAAGAGATATCCGAGTGGGGCTTTGTTCCGGCGTGGTTGCCACGATCGGCCCCGTGCCCTGTCGATGTGATGCATGACCTGGCCCAAGCCGAACGCCATGTCTGGCTGGTCTTCTGTGACACTGCCGGCCTCGGAGCGAGTTGCGCGGCACGGCTTCGTGAAGCCGGGCACATGGTGTTCGAGGTCCGTGCGGGCGACAGATTCGTACAGACCGGCGATATGAGTTACTCGCTGGCACCCGAGCGCGGTCGCGAAGGATACGATCTGCTCTTGGCCAGCCTCTTGCAGCGCGGGATCACGCCCGACCGCATCGCGCATTTCTGGCTGGTAACGCGCGAAGAAGAGTTCCGTCCAGGATCGAGCTTCTTTCACCGTAACATTGAACAGGGCTTTTACAGCCTCATGTTCCTGGCCCAAGCTATCAGCGAGGAGGATCTTCCGTCACCCATCCAGATCACGGTCGTAACCAGTGGTGCGGTTCAGGTGCGCGATGAAGCTCTCCCTTATCCTGAAAAGGCAACCGTGGCCGGTCCGGCGCGCGTGATCCCTCGCGAATTGCCGGGCGTAACCTGTCGCACTATCGACGTGACCCTGCCCCCCGCACAACGCGGCTGGCGACGGGGCGGAGGCGATGCCGATCTATTCGATGGTTTCGTTTCTTTGCTTCTGGAAGAGATGCTGGCCGAACTCGGAAACTCCGACGCCGCCTTGCGCGGCGGACGGCGCTACGAACTTGGCACCCGCGCCGTTCCGCTCGAACCGACCGAGACCTGGGTCGAAACCGCGCCGGAAGGCGGGGTATGGTTCATCACTGGTGGCTTTGGCGGAATCGGCCTCAGCGTTGGAGAGAAGCTGGCGCGCGAGACAGGTGCGAAACTCGTTCTGGCGTCTCGATCGCACCTTCCGGATCGAACCGAATGGGACCGCATGCTCCGCGACAGGCCGCCCCATGACGAAACCGCCCGCCGGATCGAAGCGGTGAGACTCTTGGAAGCAGCGGGCGCTGACGTCATGGTCGCAACCGCCGATGTCTGCAACGTGTCACAGATGCAGGCTGCCATCGCAGCGGCCACCGAGCGATTCGGGCCGATCCAAGGCGTGATCCATGCGGCTGGCGCGGTCGACGATGCGCCGCTTCTGACCAAGGATGTAAGTTCGGTCGAAAACGTGTTCTCGGCCAAGATCCACGGCACCCAGGTTCTCGATGGTGTGTTTCCGGACGGGTCGGTCAAGCAGATGGTGCTGTTTTCCTCGACCAGCACCATCACCGCGCCGGCCGGTCAGATCGACTATGTTGCCGCGAACGAATACCTCAACGCCTACGCCAAGGCGCGCACCGGCGATACCACGCGCGTGGTCGCGATCAATTGGGGCATCTGGAAGGATGTCGGCATGGCCGCCAAAGCTATGGCCGAGCGCCAAGGCGATGTGCCGCGGTTCGCGCCGCACCCAGTCGACCTCCCGCTCCTCGATGAAACGACGTTCGATGAGGCTGGGAACCGGGTTTTCACGGCCAGTTACACGCCCTCAGACCGTTGGATCCTTGACGAGCACCGCACCATCGACGGCACTGCCCTTCTGCCGGGCACCGGGTATATCGAACTGATTGCTGAGGCGTTGCGCGGAAATGGTGAAACCGGACCGTTCGAAATCAGTGACCTGTACTTCTTCTCGCCGTTGCAGGTCGATGATGGCACGAAGCGCGAAATACGCGTGACCTTGGTACGCCGCGAAGAAGGGTACCGTGTGGAGATTGGCAGCGACGTCACAGCCGATGGCCGCACCGGCTATCATCTGAACGCCCAGGCTAGCTTGGCACTTGGCCATGTCCCCGCTCCGACGCGGATCGAACTCGACGCGATATCTGGGCGTATGGGCCCGGCCGAACGTGCGGGCAGCAAGGAGACCCTAAGGTCCCGGCAGGAAGCGAATCTAGCCTTCGGGCCGCGCTGGCGGGTGATCCGCAGCATGGCCTATGGGCAGGGTGAGGGGCTAGCCGAATTGTCCTTGCCGCAAGAATTCGAGCGCGACCTCGAGGCAGGGGTGATCCTGCACCCCGCGCTTCTGGACCTAGCGACGGGCTGGGCGATGAACCTCGTCGAAGGGTATGACACCGCGCATCTCTGGGTGCCGGTGTCGTATGGATCGATCTTGGTCCACCGTCCGCTGCCGGCCGAGCTTCGCAGTTGGGTTCGGATCGCAACCGACAGATCGACAGGCGGCTTCGCGTCCTTCGACGTCACGCTTATGGATACCAACGGCCAGATCGTCATGGAGATAAGCGACTTCTCGATCCACCGCATGGAGAGCACCACCAGCCTGCGGTCAGGTGCCGCCGATCTGCGCAACGTCGTCTTCCTTGACCAGGCCAAGGTCCAGCACCGCGTGTTGTCACCTGCCGAGGAACGGCTTGCTCACAACCTGAGCCAAGGCATTGCACCTGAAGAAGGAGCTGAGGCATTCCGGCGCGCTCTTGCGCAGTCGCGGGCGCAGATCGTGGTCTCGTCCCTCGATGTCCGAGCCCTGAAACTGCAGGTGGAGGAGCAGGCACAAGCCAATCGCTCAATCGGCGAGAGCTTTGAGCGGCCCGATATCGAGAGCGACTATGTGGCGCCGCGCAACGATATTGAACGGACGTTGGCCGGATTCTGGCAGGACCTGCTAGGACTGGAGACGGTGGGCGTCGATGACAGTTTCTTCGATCTCGGAGGGCATTCCCTGATCGCTGTCCGGCTGTTCGCCATGATCAAAAAGACCTACCGAGTCGAGTTTCCGATCTCCGCCCTCTTCGAGGCGCCCACCGTGGCCAGCATTGCCGCGCGCATCGCAAAACAAATCGGCCATGACGGCAGCGCAACCGGTCACGACGACGTTGCCGCAGAAACGAGAGCTCGGACCGCGGCGGTGCAGCGCCGGTTCACCCATCTTGTGCCGATGCATAGCGGCGAGGGTGGACAGCGCACGCCGTTCTTCCTGGTTGCCGGGATGTTCGGCAATGTCCTCAACCTGCGCCACTTGGCCAACCTTGTCGGCGCGGATAGGCCGTTCTACGGGCTGCAGGCGCGTGGGCTCTACGGCGATGACGAACCACATGAAACGCTGAGCGAAGCGGCGGCGGATTACATCGCCGAGATGCAGCAGATTCAGCCCCGCGGACCCTATTTCATCGGCGGCTTCTCAGGTGGTGGATTGACGGCCTATGAGATAGCCCACCAGCTAGAGGCCGCGGGCGAGGAAGTCGGCCTGTTGGTGATGCTAGACACACCGCTGCCACTGCGGCCGAAGCTTTCCGGACCCGACAAGACAGTGATAAAGTTTGGTAATTTCCGCGAAAAAGGGTTCGGCTACGCCGTCGAATGGGTCAAGGCCCGGTACGCGTGGGAGATGCAGCGCTTCCGGGCGGGGGAAGAGGCTGCGCCGGAGGAGGCGATGTTCCACGACAAAGCGATCGAGGCAGCCTTCATCAATGCCCTTGGTTACTTTGTCCTCAAACCGTGGGACGGCAATCTGGTGCTGTTCCGCCCGCCCCTGGACCGGCGCTGGAAGGTCTCGGGCGGTCGCTACGTCAGCACCGCAAAAGAATATGTCTTCGAGGACAATGAATGGGGCCAATGGGCGGACAATCTGACCGTGATCGAGGTGCCGGGCGACCACGACTCGATGGTGTTGGAGCCCAATGTCCGGGTCCTCGCGGCCGAGATGAAGCGCTGCATCGAAAAGGCAGAGATGCGTTCGGCGCGACCGATCCAAGTTTCCCAGGCCGCAGAGTGACGTGATGGCAGAGCCACGTATCCTTGTCGTCCTTCTGAATTATCGCACCGCCAATATGACGCTGCGCGCAGCCGAGGCGGCCCTGCGTGACATGGACGGGCTCGATGCCGAGTTGGTGATCGTCGATAACGATTCCGGTGACGGATCATTTGAGATATTATGTGAGGCCGCACACCAGCGTGGATGGGGGGATCAGGGCAAGGTCAGGGTGGTCGCGTCCGGCCGCAACGGCGGATACGGTGCAGGCAACAATTTTGGCATTCGGCAGAACATGTCGGACAAGACCAGGCCCGACTATATCTATTGCCTGAATTCCGACGCCTTCCCCGATCGCGGCGCGATCCGGGCCCTGCTTGAGGTGCTGGAGTCCGACCACGAGCTCGGTCTGGCCGGAAGCTATATCAAAGGCCCGGATGGCGACCCGCATCAAACGGCCTTTCGGTTTCCATCGATCGCAGGCGAGTTCGAAGGCGCCGCGCGTACCGGGCCGATCAGCCGGTTTTTGAGGAACTCGATCGTGCCGCTGCCTTTGCCCGAGCGCACGGTTCAGGTCGATTGGCTGGCCGGCGCAAGTGTGATGATGCGCCGATCGATGCTCGACGAGATCGGGTGTTTCGATGAGACATTCTTTCTCTATTTCGAGGAAACCGATCTCTGCCGCAGGGCCCGTCTTGCAGGCTACGGGACCATGTACGTGCGCGAAAGCGAGGTCACCCATATCGGCTCGGTTTCGACAGGGATGAAGGAGTGGGGCCGTACGCCGACATATTGGTTCGACTCCCGCCGCTACTACTTCGTCAAGAACCACGGACGCGCCTATGAAACGGCCGCCACTCTCGCCCATGTCGCGGGGGCATTGATCTGGCGCCTGCGCTGTTTGATTTCGGTCCGTGAACCAAATACGCCTGCGCATTTTCTGCGCGACCTGATCCAACACAGGTTCAGCCGCCCAAGGCCAACCATGCCTCCGGCCCCTTCAATTTTGCCCCTAGCTAGTACTGTCGACTAAGCTGACATCGCCAAGAAGGATCTCGCAATGAAAAAATTCTCCTCGATCCTGATCGGCAATGAATCGTTGCTTGTGCAATGCGGTCAAATTCTTCTCGAGCGCGGGCACACAATCAGTGCGGTGGTCACGCGCACCCCATCGATCGCGGATTGGGCCCGGAAAAACGGTATCCGGGTCGAACAACCCGGCAGAAGTCTCGCGATGCGCCTTGGTCACGTCACGGTGGACTGGCTCTTCAGCATCGCGAACCTCTCCGTGATACCCGAAGACGTTCTTTCCCTCGCCAGCGGCGGGGCGATCAATTTCCATGATGGGCCGTTGCCAGCCTATGCGGGCCTCAATGCCCCGGTTTGGGCACTTCTCAACGGCGAGCGCGACCATGGCATCACCTGGCACATGATCACCCAAGAGGTGGATGCCGGTGAGATCGTGATGCGGCAAGCCATTGCGATCGACGAAGATGAGACAGCCTTTACCCTCAACGCGAAATGCTTTGCCGCCGCGATCGAAAGCTTCAGCCCCCTGGTTGAGGCACTAGAAGCCGATAGCCTTGCCACTGAATCCCAGGATTTCAGCGCTCGTACGATCTTTGCTCGCGCGGATCGCCCGCATGCAGCGGGAAGGGTTGATTTCAACTGGACCGCCAACCGCCTTGCTGCCTTTGTCCGCGCGCTGGATCACGGCGATTACCTCAACCCGCTCACCACGCCCAAGGTGGACCTCGGCGGCCTCGTGGCCAGCATTCGAACGGCCGTGCCCGAACCCGGCGGTGAGGTCGCGCCGGGAACCGTACTTGCGGTTGGAAACGACAATATCCTCGTCGCCACAACCGAGGGGAGCGTCAGATTGTCGGGGCTGACCGATGCGACCGGCACGCCCGTCGATCCGACCCAGCACACCAAGGCAGGCGCCACGCTTCCGGCGATTGAAGACGCGGATAATCTTAGCGCAGCACTAGCGCAGGCAACTCCGCGCGAAAACACCGTGCGGGCCCTGCTTGCCGATCCGGTACCGTTGGAACTGGGGCTGTCACGCCCCGCGAACGGGGCGGCTTCGGTCGGGGAAATACCAATTGTCGTTCCCGACGGCCTTGACAGCAGTCGGGTCATCGGCGTTCTGGCTGCCGCAGTGCTGCGGAGCGCCGGTAGGAATTCCATCGACATCGCTTATGTCGGCGAACCGCTGCCCTGCCCCGCGGGCTATCTGAGCAACTGGGTCCCGGTGCGCATCGCTGTCGACGGCATCGTTTCCATGACGGCGCTGGCGGACCATGCCGATGCGCAGATCCTCCGCGCCCGCGCGCATCCGATTTTCGCTTTGGACATCGTCCTCAGGGATCCGGCGATCGCCGCCGCTGCCGTGCCCGAAGTCGGCGTGAGCGAGGCCTGCAAGCCTGGCCTGATCGCCGGCACGGCAGTCACGCTGCACTTGTCCGACAGCGGGCTTAGCCTGTTCCATGACGGTGCCAGGATCGACACAGATGCGGCGAAGCTCTTTGCCGCGCGGATCGAACACCTCGCCGCGGCAATCGACGACGACGCGGATATCATGCTCGCGTCAGCCCCCATCCTGCCCGATCATGAACGGGAGCTTGTCACCCGGATCTGGAACCAGTCGGAGGTCGAGTACGACCGCGATCAAACGATGCACGGCGCCTTTGAAGAACAGGTCGCGCGGACGCCCGATGCGGTTGCGCTCGTGTTCGAGGGTCAGGAGCTCAGGTATGCCGATCTGGATGCCCGTGTAAACCAGGTGGCGCATGTCTTGCGCGATATGGGCGTTGCGCGCGGCACGTTCGTCGGTCTCTATCTGAATCGATCCCTCGATTTAGTGATTGCCGCCATCGCGATCCTGAAGGCAGGCGCGGCCTATGTTCCCATGGATCCGGCATATCCCGCCGATCGCACGACCCTCTACATCGAAGACAGCGAGGTCAAAGTCATTGTCACCTCGGCGGAACTCGCCGTTCATCTGCCTGAAAGCGCCGCACAGACCCTTTTTATCGACCGCGACGAGCGGATTGGCGCCGCTGCGACCGACGCGCCGAAGAGCGCAGCGGCGGGGCATGACGCTGCATACCTGATCTACACCTCCGGTTCGACGGGACGGCCCAAGGGCGTGGTTCTGGAACACCGCAACGTGATGAACTTTTTCCGCGGGATGGATGATCGCGTTCAGCATGAGCCAGCCGGTACCTGGTTGGCGGTGACGAGCCTGAGTTTCGACATCTCGGTGCTGGAGCTGTTTTACACGCTCGCCCGGGGCTTTAAGGTCGTGATCGTCAGCGAAGAGGCGCGGCTGACGCCATCCGACGGTGTAGCGCGGTCCGACAAGGGCATGCAGTTCAGTCTTTTCTATTGGGGCAATGACGATGGTGTCGGCCCAAAGAAGTACGAACTGCTGCTCGAAGGCGCGAAGTTCGCCGATGCAAACGGGTTCTGCGCAGTCTGGACGCCGGAGCGGCACTTCCATGCATTTGGCGGCCCCTATCCTAACCCATCGGTTACCGGGGCCGCGGTGGCGGCGGTGACAAAGCGGATCGGCGTACGCGCCGGCAGTTGCGTCGCGCCCCTGCATCATACAGCACGGATCGCCGAGGAATGGGCGGTGATCGACAACCTGACGGACGGGCGGGCCGGGCTGGCGATTGCATCAGGTTGGCAACCGGACGATTTCCTCCTGCGGCCCGAGAACGCTCCGCCCAACAACAAGGCCGCAATGCTGGAGGCGATCGAAACCCTGCGTAAGCTCTGGCGCGGCGAACCGGTGGCGTTCGATCGCCCGCTGGGCGGCACCATCGACGTGGTCACACAGCCGCGCCCGGTGTCCAAGGAGCTGCCGGTTTGGGTCACCACCGCTGGCAACCCCGATACCTGGCAAGAAGCGGGACGGATCGGAGCCAATGTGCTGACGCATCTTCTGGGCCAAAGCGTCGAGGAGGTCGCCGAAAAGATCGGAATCTACCACGCGGCGCTGAAAGAGGCGGGATACGATCCGGCGGCCCACACCGTCACGCTGATGCTGCACACCTACCTCGCCGATAGCCGCGACAACGCGCGGGAGACGGCGCGCGAACCGATGAAGGATTACCTGCGCAGTGCCGCCGGGCTGATCAAGCAATACGCTTGGGCGTTTCCGGCCTTCAAGAAACCGCAGGGTGTGTCGAACCCGATGCAGATCGACCTCAACAGCATGGATGACGAGGAAATGGATGCAATCCTGGAATTCGCATTCCGCCGCTATTTCGAGGATTCGGGCCTCTTCGGGACGATCGAGGACGGGGTCCAACGTATCGAGGACCTCAAGACGATCGGGGTCAACGAAATAGCATGCCTGATCGACTACGGCATACCGGTGCCGCAGGTCATTGACGGGTTGAGACCACTTGCTGAAGTCTTGCGCCGGACCAACCTCGATATCCCGCTGGACGACGACGATTTTTCCATCGCCGCGCAAATCCGCCGTCACGAGGTGACGCATTTGCAGTGCACACCGTCCATGGCCCGTCTTCTGCTGGCCGATCCTGGCGCACGCGCGGCACTCGGCCGGGTCGAGCACCTCATGATTGGCGGCGAAGCTCTCCCCGGCCAACTCGCCCGGGACCTCGCAGACATCGTCGGTCGCCCGATCCAGAACATGTACGGTCCGACCGAGACGACGATCTGGTCATCGACCGAGTTGACCACCGGAGACGAAGCAACGGTCAACATTGGACGACCGATCGCGAACACGCAGTTCTATGTGCTGGATGCCGATGAACGACCGCTACCGGTCGGGGTGCCAGGCGAGCTCTTTATCGGCGGTGATGGCGTGGCGCGGGAATATTGGAAGCGCCCGGATCTGACGGCCGAACGGTTCCGTCCCGATCCCTTTGTCAGCCGCCCGGGCGCCCGCATGTATCGCACAGGGGATCTGGCCAAGTGGCGACCCGACGGTCGGATCGATTTCCTCGGACGGGCAGACAACCAGTTGAAGATCCGTGGCTATCGTATCGAACTCGGAGAGATCGAAGCCGCGCTGGAAGAGCAGCCCACGATTCGGCAGGCAGTGGTGATCGCACGCGAGGACACGCCAGCAGACGTGCGCCTTGTAGCGTATCTGCTGTCGGATGCGACGATCTCTCCGGTCGCGTTGCGCACCGCCCTTGCAGCGAAGCTTCCCGACTTCTTGGTCCCCGCACACTATGTTCAGGTCGATGCGTTCCCGCTGACCCCGAACAAGAAGGTCGACCGCAAGGCATTGCCCAAACCGGTCGAAGCCGCGCCCACGGAGCAGGTGGCACAGGCGCCGAACACCACCACAAGACCTGCAGACGCTCCGGCGCCCTCAGGCAATGTCGAGGAACAGATCGCAACGGTCTGGCGAGGGGTGCTCGGCGTCTCCCAGATCACACCCAAGGACAACTTCTTTTCGCTGGGGGGGCACTCGCTGCTTGCGGTGCAGGCCCACCGCGAGCTCAAGGCAATCTTTGGGCCGGGCAAGTTGAGTATCACCGACATTTTCCGCTTCCCCACCTTGGGCGCCTTGTCGCAACACCTTGCACCCGACCAGCCGGTCTCCGGAGCCAAGGACGCCGAGCCTGTCGTTCAGCAAACCACCAACGCGGCGGGCCAAAATCGCATCCAGATGCGTGCGGATTCCTTGTCACGCCGCCGCGAGATGCGCGCCCGGCGGAAAGAGCCGACATGATGCATTTGTCCGCACAAGGCGTCGAACTTGCGCGCGCCGCGAAGAGACTTCTTGGCCCCTCGGTCTCCGTTGGGTGTGCCCTACCGGCATTGGGTGATGCCGCCGATCTATTGCCTGCAGAACTGCCGTGCACCGCGGGCATGGTGCCACAACGTCGCAATGAATTCGCAGCAGGGAGGGCAGCAGTACGGATGGCGACGATGGCCGATGGCTCAGAACCATTCGCCGTACCGATGGGCGTGGACCGCGCGCCCGTCTGGCCGACGGGGATTATCGGCAGCATCGCCCACAGCTCGGATATTTGTCTGGCCGCGATCAGCCGTTCCAAACGATATGCCGCAATCGGCATCGACATCGAACCCAACGTGCTGCTTTCGCCTGAAATCGCGGCCGAGGTGGTTCATGAAGGTGATGGCCTAGGGCTCGAAAGCGGGGCCGCGCCGTTAGCCGAACACGACCACGTGACAGTGTTCTCAGCCAAGGAAGCGGCTTACAAATGCCAGTTTCCACTGACTGGAAGTGTGCTCGGGTTCGATGCCCTGTCGATCCGCTTAATGCCACATTCGCGCAGCTTCGTGGCCAGGTTCGAAGTGAGCGTCGGCGGTTTTCGAGCAGGCGACACGCTGGACGGCGGTTATGCCTTGATTGGCGATCACGTGCTGACAGTGGCCTCGATACCCACCGAGCGGTGGGAAAAGTTGATCGCGTGCGAACTACAGGTCGCCCATGGCTAATCGTCGGCAGATGCTCGCGGTCCCCATGGCACTCCTCGGGATCGCCGCACTTGGCGGTGCGGCGTATCTGTGGCGCGGCGGCAAACGACCCGAACCCGATCTTCCGGCGCCCTTGGCCGCCGAACGAATGCAGCGGCTCTATTCTCAGCCGCTTGAGCCACCCTCGGGGTCTGTGCGCGGATTTCACATCGGCCACAGCCTGGTAGGCCGGGACATGCCTGCGATGCTCGCGCAGTTGGCCGACGGCGATTACGCCTATGAAAGCCAGCTTGGCTGGGGCACGAGCCTCAGGGCACACTGGGATCGCGAAGAACCGATCAAAGGGTTCGAAGCCGAGAACGCACATCCACGATACCGTGATGCCCATGATGCCCTCGCAACTGGGCAGTACGCCGCACTCATCTTGACCGAGATGGTCGAGATACGGGATGCGATCGCGTATTTCGATAGCTGGAATTTCCTTCGGCTTTGGGCAGCCGAGGCGCGGGCCGCAAACCCCGAGATTCGTATCTACCTCTACGAGACGTGGCACGAAACCAACGACCCCGAAGGTTGGCTGGAGCGGATCGATGCGGATCTGAACCGGTACTGGCTGGATGCGATCCTTCGGCCCGCGCTGGCCGAAACCGGTGGCACCGAGCCGATCTATCTCATCCCCGGCGGGCAGGTGATGGCCGCCTTCCTGCGTGCGGCTGAAGCACGTGGCGGTTTGGAGGACGTATCGGGAGTTGGCGACCTGATGCTCGACAAAATCCACTTTAACGACATCGGCGCCTATCTCATTGCCTTGACGCACTACGCCGTCTTGTTCGGTCGGTCTCCGGCCGGATTGCCTAGGGCGCTGCTGCGCGCTGACGGAACCCCGGCGCAGGCGCCGTCGGCCGAAACGGCGGAGTTGATGCAGGCGGTGGTATGGCAGGTCGTCACGTCCACGCCCCTGACAGGGGTCGCCGGGACGGACTCAGCCCCCCTCAACCTGCGCGACGAAGCGGCGTCGGCATAGAGATCCGGATGTGCTGCCGCTGGTACTCGGGATAGCTCCGGCTGCCTCTCCGGCCCTAGCCGAGGCGCTACGGAATATTGCTCGGGAGGCCGTGCGGACTATTACTGCCGGTACCGATTAGAATTGAGCACAGATGGATGAATAGCGTTCTTGTTGCGGCAAGCAGCAAAAGCCGGGTGTATCGCTGGCTGGGTACGCGATGTAGTTCGCCCGGAACCGGTGGCCGAGTTGCCGCAGCCATAGCCGCCGCTGAATCTAATCGGGATAGGCGCTCGCTCGATCGGCGACAGAGCGAGCGCATCGCACAAAGGCGAGCCATAGCTCCCGGCAAGAGTTCTACAAACGCTCACAATCGAAGAAATATGACTTCATCAGAACGCTGGCGGCTCAGTATCGACTGGCCTGTCTGCCCCCGCAGATCGAACCAGAACGCACGACGGAGCGATTGCACGCGCCACGAAGGTTTCAGGGGTTCGTTCAGACTGGAAAGCGTTGCCAAAGATATGATGCACATGCCAATAGCTCACATGACAAGAATCACTAAGGAAAAAATTACTGGATAGGACGGCGATTTCCAATCTCGTTCCTCCCGGTTTCTTAGTTCATTTGCCGAGGCCACCGTCATGCCCATGTTACCCCTTGATCCCGACACGCTGCTTTTGCCTACTGCCGAGGCCCGCGCCGCCGCCGCCCCGCATTCCGAAACCTACCGGGGCCGTAAACCATTTCCCTATGGCGGCTACGACGATTTCCTTGCGCCCGAGATCCTTGACCGCGTCAAGGAGGAGCTCAAGGTGTTGCCCGAGGTAGAAACGAGTTTCGATCGTCCGCAGGAACGGCTGAAGAGCAGCTATATCCCCGAGCGACTGCCGGAGTATACACGGCGCCTCTTCTACGCGCTGAACTCGCGTCCCGTGATCGCGTTCCTTGAGGAGCTGACCGGCATCAAAGGTCTGATTCCAGATCCTTACTTCGCCGGGGGCGGCGTCCACGTGGTTCGCAACGGCGGCCATCTCGATATCCACGCCGACTTCAACCACCACGCCGCGCTCAACTTGGAGCGACGGGTGAACATCTTGATCTATCTCAACAGGGACTGGAAGGAGGAGTATGGAGGTTCATTCGAGGTCTGGAACGAAGACATGACCGCAAAGATTGAAGGGTTTGTGCCGCAATTCAACCGCATGTGTATCTTCAACACTTCCTCAACCAGTTGGCACGGCAATCCTGAGCCCGTGAACCACCCTGATGGGCAACCTCGGATGTCAATCGCGCTCTACTACTACACTGCGACGTGGGACGCGACGCGGAAGTCGCACACGACGCGGTTCAAGCCGCGTCCAAATTCAATCGACCAGAGCGACCGCCAGATCGCACGGCATGAGTTGCTCGAGGACCTCCTGCCGCCAATCCTACACCGCAAGGTCGCGCCGCAACTGCGCAAACTCGGCTTCTGACCATCTGCATCAGCCGAAAGAGGGGCCGCCCGGTTTTCGCTTTCAACCAGGTCGATAGGGGGCTTTGGACGCCGCGATTGGTAAAGGTGCCGCGAGCAGTACATTGACGGCCAACATATGCGCGCCCACGATCGCAGGGCGAATTAGGCTCAGGGCCTGCCGTTACCCCCGGATTTTCCTCCGCGCGCGATCAGAGTCTGGCCTGAAGGAGGGGTGGGCGGTGAAGCGTAAGAGGCTTTCAGAAGAACAGACCATTGGCGTGCTTGTGGAATCGGAGGCAGGCGGGAACAACGCTGATCTGGCGCGGCGGCACGGGGGAGAATTGCGGCGCATCCACACCCGCTACGATCGCTCCGCACACACCCTCTTCGGAGAGAGTCGCATCCTCGGTCAATGGTCACGGCCCGATCTCTTGGGCCCGCTGCGTCAGATGGGCTCGCATGGAGATCATGCGTCCGTCTTGCCACTCGATAAGGTCGATACCCTCGAGATAGTCTTGCTCGATCGTCAGGCCGAACTCGATGGCGCTGTGCGCTCCATCGACAAGCACCGTTTTAGGCCGAAACGCCAGACTGGTGCCCGCGCGATCGAAGATGCCCGCGATGAACCGCAGCACGTTGTCTCGAGGACCAAGCGCCTCGTTTTCGGGATCGCTCAACACAAAATCCTCGTGCATGAGCGCCGCAACTGCTTCGATGTCCCTGTGATGGAATGCCGTCACGTATGCGTGTGTCAAAGTCCGAATATCTTGGGTCACAGGAAATCACCTTGCTTGATATCGAAGACATCAGTCACCGACGCGAGCTGCACGTTGTAGCCCGCAGCCAACACGCCGTTGAACAAAGGACAGACATAGAGAAGGCCGTTATGATGCTGCCCATCGAAATCGCGCAGGGCATGTGCCACGGCGGTCAGATACACCGAGGCGTCGGCGAAGACATACGTGCCCGCCGATGCGTTGGTGGAGATCACGCGTTTCTCGGCCGCCTCGACCACTCGACCGTCGTGATCGAGCCTCAGGTAACTGTAGCTCGGTGATTTGCTTTGGAAGGCGAGGGCAATCGCGCCGCATTCCGGATCCCGGGAGAAAACGGACCCGGGGTTGAGGTCGCTTGCAAAGAGAATATCCGCCAGATCGACGATCAACGGGCCGTCGTCGGCGACACTCATCGCGACACCGGCCAACGCGCTCAGAGCGGCGCCCCGTGTAGACTGGCCAAGAAACACCTGCGCAGCGCCCGGATACCAGCGCGCGAGCGGGCCTGACGCGAAGGCGCGCGTTTCCGGCCTGTCCGCCATGACGAAGACGTGCTTCTCGGGGGCGACCTCAGCGGCCCATGGACGAGAACCAAGCGCGGCGCACAGCATCGGTTGACCTTGAACGACGATTTCGGCTTTCACCGATCCGTCTGGCCGAATGAAATCCGGCCCCGCCAAGGGCACGACGATCCGCATCAATCCGGCGCGTCAGGTGACGGACCGACGCCCCGCTTCGCTAGAAAGGCTTCCAGGTCTTCCGGTGTCCCGAGGCCCTGCATCGCGTGCATCGGGACTTCGTAGATGCCGATCCTTGCACCCTGTGCGATCATGAAATTATAGACCGGGCACGTATAGAACTCCCCATTCACGCGCTCGTTGGCCGCCATCATGTCCGCGGCGGCCCCAACGAAATCCCGGCCGCGGGCAAACAGGTAGATCCCGACCGTCGCGAGATCCGAGATCGGCTTTTTCTCGGCCACCTCCTGAACCAACCCGTCGGTACCTACTCGTGCAAAGGACCATTTCGGGTCCATCTCCGGATCCCGGAACACAAGGATCGAGCCGTCGAGTTGCCGATTAAAGCAATCGTCCACGAAATCGGAGACGTCGAAATCGACGATCTGGTCGGAGTTGGCCACCATCATCGGCCGATCGTCATCGAACACGCGCCGGGCCAGCAACACGGTCGCTGCCGTACCTTCGGTCAGCCTCTCAACCGGAATGACCGTGACGCCCTTTGCTTCCAGATCAAGAACCGCGCCGGTCTGTTCGTCCTGATGCTGCTTACGCAGAAGGACGGTGGTTTGCGAGCCCTTGGGTGAAACGTTGTCGATGACGTGGGACAGCATCGGCCGGCCGAGAACGTCGATGAACGGCTTCGGCTTTTTCCAGCCGGCTTTGGCAAAGCGGCTCCCTTCACCCGCTGCTGGCAGGATCACATTGATGGGCGCGCCGGCATGTAGCCGTTCGCGTATCGACGCGGCCGCAGGTGAGCGTTCAAAAGCAGTGATCCGGGACGGCTCGAAAAAGCTGTGGTAGTCTCGTGGGTCGATCGGGGACAGCATGATACGACGGTTCATCAGAAGCGCTTCGTTCAAGGACGCGCTGATGTAGAACAGACCATTGACATTCGCGTCACTGAGTACAGCTTTCTGCGCTGCCAGCAGGAAAGTCTCCGCCTTTCGGAAATAATAGAAGCCGGCAACGGCGTGGCGCGACATCACCTTCTTCTCGAAGGCCTGAACGACTTCGTGCCCGTCTTTGGCCACAACGTAACACCATCGCGGATGGACGGCATCGAAGGTGACGACCCCGGCATCTGCCCCGGAATGATTGAACCGCGCCACATGCGCCGCCAGATTGTCGGTGATGATCTGGTCGCTGTTGAAGATCAGAAGCTCACGGTCCGAATCGAGAACATCGATCGCAAGCAGACAGGAACACAAGCCCCCAGACGTATCGCCCAATCGCTCCACAATCGTCGCGCTTTCCCCGGCAGCCAGCCTAAGTACCCGATCGAGCGAGAACCCTCGCGCATCTTCGCGATCGACGATGAAAGTGAAATCTGCGTCTGGGAAGTCGTGCTTCAGGCTGTCGATCACCAGCTCGATCATCGGTTGACCGGCTACTTCGATCAGAGGCTTGGGAAAGAAATACTCATCCTCCGGGAAAAAGGACGTACGGCCGGAAATCGGGATCAAAATCTGCATTCGGAATTCCCTCACCCGCCGTCTATTTCGTGGATGCGCGCTTTGATGGCGTGGTAGGTCACGTCGTCTGGTACCCCGATCTTCATCAGATGTCCGCCGCTGGCAACTGCCGCCTCGATGCCGTGGTCGTTGTCCTCCAGGATCAAGCATTCCTCCGGTCGAACACCGAGCCGCTCCATCGCGACCACGTACATCTCTGGGTCTGGTTTGCCTTTGGATACATCCTCGTTGGACATCAACAAGTCGAGATGGCCTTTTAGAGCGGATAACCGCATCATCTCCTCCACCGACTGCCGAACCGAGTTCGAACAGACGGCTGTCAGGTAGCCGTCCGCCTTCAATCGCGTCAGCGCGTATTGATGGTTGAAGACGGGTTTGCACCGCACGTTGCTGAATTCGAGCGTATAGTTCTGCTTCAGCGCATTCAGAAAATCATGAAGCCCCGCGGGAAGACCACGGGACTTGGATAGCATCTTCAGTTTGGCCCGGGTCGGCAGCCCATCAAATGTCGACAAGTGACTTTCACGGCTGATCGTGTAACCGAAATGGCCCAGCGCGCGGTTGAGAGCTTCATAATGCCAGTCCTTGGCGTCGATCAGAACGCCGTCCATGTCAAACAGGATTGCCTTGATCATCTCAGTCCGTCCCAAGGGTACGATACGCTTCGTTTGGAAAATCCGTACAAAGCTCGAAGTCCGGATGCAAATGAATGTCGCTCCCCAAAATCTCCTGCCATAATGCCTCGTGTGGACGACCATGCAACTCGGGCGACACGATCGCCACCCGATGCCCATATTCCAGCAATTCCGCTGCCTTCTGCACTTGTGGAAAGCTGCCGGTGAAATTGTCCACCCACACGCCCCGCGCGATATCGGCGAACGATTGATCCGACTCGTATTCGCTAGCCCGAGAATAAACGGGAAATCCGCGGCGGATGTATCCGAGCGCATCCGGTACCGACATGTCGAATGCGAACAGACGTTCCACCGGGACACGCGCCGCTTCGATTGCATCGGAAATCATGTGCTGAAGCCCGTCCGCTTTGATGTTCAGGGCCAGCCGCCCGTTTTGGTTCGCGCCCGCGCAATCCTTAAAGAACCGAGCCGCACGAACGGCGCCATCCCCTATGACCGGATCGTGGGAGATCCAGAGCATTCCCTCTGAGTCCCGAAAATCGGTCTCGACCCCGAACCCGAGATCGAGCGCCGCAACCAGCGCATCACGACTGTTCTTGTCGGCAGGATCGGTCCAAAGACCACGATGGGCCAAAATGTTGCCTCTCTTCATCCCAAACACCGTGTCATTTGTGCCGTCGAGGTCTCGGACAATTTGCGGGGCCGCGCAGCCTCGCCATTCATCGCACGCCGTGTGTGGGTCTCCGGGTGCCGAAGCATCACGGATAACCTGGATCGAAGGACATCATGCATTCGTCCAGCACTCGCTCGTAAGCGCCGGCCGCGTCGGGCGACAACGCACCTGCCACAAGCTGTGCCCACTCAAGAAAGCCCAATTCGGCCCTGTTCGACAGCGCTGCGTAGCTACCGACCACGTCCCGCATCGTATGGTGCTGCGCCTTAGCCCAGTAGATGTCCGACGACATCTGGTCCACCACACCAAAATGATCCCTGAACGCCGCCCAACTGTCGGCAACGGTCCACTCAAGGGAGCGCCCTTGACGCAAGAGGAACTGGCTTGCGAGATAGGTCTCGGGCACTGCGTCGTAGCGGCAAAGTTTGCCGATGGGCACTTCCTTGAACAAGCGCAACCGATCGGTCGGAAAGCTCTCGGGCAAGCTGTTCTCATGGAAAGGCGGAGACCAGTAGGTAAGCATGTCATCGATATGACCGAAGACCGTCTGATCGCACAAATGATAGGGTGCGAACTTCAAGGTCCCGGCAGCCATCCCGAACACCCGGTACTTCTGTGTCTTGGCTGCCGCTCCCAGAGGCGGGAAGAGTTGCGCCATCGAGATCAGGCTGCTCATGATTGTGGGCTGATACAATCGCTGGTCGGTGCGCGACTTGATAACCCATTCCACGCCCAACTCGGCTGCCCTCCGCATCCCGCCGGAGGAGCTAACGATCTGCATGTTCACGTTGAGTGGGCCAGGAATGGCCGGCTTATCGTTGAGAACGATGTCAACGCCCTCTTTGGCCATCCGATCCAGATCTTGCCGAGGCGTGTCTTTCCAAGTCGACAGGACGAGCTTGCAGTCCGGCATATGGCGCCGATAGATACGCACGGTTTCAACCGAAAAATCGTCCGCAGACCAGATTGGCCCCTGAATGACGATAGCCGCCTTTTCTGCGCGAAGGGCCGGTTGCAGGGAGTATCTTGGCGATGTATCCGCGGATAAGCCTAACGCCGCGGATTCTTTGGGCCGCGCCCGGCTCGTCATGAAATGCGCGCCCTTGCGCGTTTCAGTGACAAGTGCATGGCGCATGACACGTCTTCGTATCCGGTCGATAAGAGAAACCTTCGGCATCTGCTGTCCTGGTAATCCTCGCCCACAACACACACGACTGAGTTACAATCGACCGCAGCCAAACAACCGACCAATCGCCCCCGGGGGAGTAGCGCCATGCCGGCATGGTGTCCATCTTCCAGACCGACGAGTGCGCCCATCACTTCAGCTCGTGCGGATATGGTACAGGATGATCGAAAAATGCTCTAAGCAAAAATAAGAGAAATCAACGAAATTCTCAAAAGAAATCGACTGATCGGTCGGATGGGATCGTCGGTTGATCCAACTACCTTATCAAACTCCTCCAGCAACTTCTTGACTGCGACGCCGAGATGAACTCTTCTTATTCACGAAGATGAAAACATCCATCGCTTGATGCCGGTGCCGCTCAAGGCTGGATCCACCCGAACTGACCCCGATTACGATCGGAGACGCAGTGCGCTTTCAATCAAACCTTGCCTGATAGCGCCAACATATTCTTCATACTGCGGATGCTTAAACAAATGCGCATAATAGATCTGCCAACGCCATGGTAGATGTTCGGCATTAAGGAGGTTTTGGTTAAGGTGTAGCTTAACGTTGTCCTGTCGCTCGTTGTATTCTTCTATTGCCAGAAGCTGTCCATTGTAAGGGCCATACATCTCAATCTCCGTGCCGATAATATCATCAAAATATAGGAAAATACGAGGGAGAAAGTTTTCTGGATTTTTTAACGCAAGATCAAAAAGAAATAAGCTATCACGTGTGGATGACCAATAATCTGTATCGTTAAAGATAACACCAATCGGCGCTGGATTATGTGTACTGATGAATTCAGGCAGCGTTTCCCGGATTTCACCCAGTAAAAGCTTAGCATTTGGCACACGTGCCTTCAGCGCCGACACATCCATTTTATATTGCCCCGACTGGAACCAATAAGGCAGGTCCTTTACCCCATCAGGTGGCGGCATCCCGCCACCTGTATCAAACCCATAACAGTCGATTGTCACACCGGTAAGTTTATGCACTTCTTCCGCAAGATCACACATGAATTTTAGCCCGTTGCCACCAGCAACACCGAACTCGATGGCTGAGATCCGGGAATGACCAAGGCTCTTGGCGAGAATGGAGGCATTCATCATGCAGTAAGCGTAATGGCCGCGATCCAAAAGTTGCATGTCCATTTTGAAGCGCAGTCCAAAATTAAATAACGGATCCAGTCTTCGCAATGCCCAGCGGGACAAAGGCGCGAGTAATGATCGCTGAAATTCCGGAGAAACTAGAAATCCGCCAATCTTCTTTTTCATCGCTTATTACTCCAGTCGCGGTGCAGCTTGGGCACTGCAATGTCATTTTCGGCCCTATTGAGCTAGTCGAACTTGACGTGAAACCTCGACACGAAATTACCGCCATCCGACATCGGTGTATCTATTAACTGATCTCGGAGAAATATACCTTAGATTCTAAAATGTCGTTTTTTGAAACAGGGTTGGCCTAAATCCCTGTTGAAATGGATAGGGCGAGGCCATTCTAACGCCCACCCCGACCTTGGCAACCTGATTTGCCTGCTTCTCGCCGATTTCAGTAAGTTGTAATTGCCCATATATTACAGTGAACTATCCAATCGGTTGTGGCTCGTTAAAACCGATTACGACATTGGTCTGAGCCCGAAGTGTCTACCAGCTGGACACCCGCAACAACCATAGCTTTGATGACTTGGATGGGCTCGATGCTGCCTGATATGCGCGAGATGAGGATCTGGTGGGCTGATTGGCGAGCGTGACTTTGGCCTGCGCGCTTGCCAGGCCGATGGTGCGGATAAAGAGCCCGTAGCGGTTCTTCTGGTGAGCGAAGACATGCTCATGCCCCCGATACGGTTTCCGCTTGATCCTGCCCCGACCACGTCCCGCATCGTATGGTGCTGCGCCTTAGAGCCCGATTCGAAAGTTTTTCAAGCATAGCAGTATTTTGCGGTTCGTCGGATGATTATACGGATTGACGCGATGTGTGCCCAGGCGGTTGAGGAAGCGATGGAGGTTTCCCAGTCTTTGG
>JAESGE010000178.1_pt1 | contig 34668 bp, 33 predicted proteins | sample 9269601 | NCBI WGS metagenome assembly JAESGE01 (sample SAMN14515569, study PRJNA621662) | algae metagenome | isolation source: Tolypothrix brevis GSE-NOS-MK-07-07A and co-occurring heterotrophs from wet... | place: USA: Grand Staircase Escalante National Monument, Utah | collected 2006-04-16
GGATGGCACGGTTGCGGACTTCAGGTGAAAACTTGTTCGTTGTCTTGCTCATGATGGCTCCACTCTCTCAGAAGTTGGAGCCTCCGGCAAACCCGGAGCGGTTCACGCCGTTCAGACCGTATGCCCATGGAGTAGCCGATGATTAGCATCCGCATCATCAGCTCAGGATCAATCGAGGGGCGGCCGGTATTGCTGTAAAAGGGCTTCAACTGTGCTCGCACACTGTCGAGTTCGAGATGACGGTCGATACCGCGCAGCAGGTGGTCGGTAGGAACGTGATCATCAAGGCTGAAGTCGTAGAAGAGCTGCGCTGGAGCTGCCTGACATCCCATCATCGCTCAATCCTCCCCAAATCAATGAGACGATTGAATCATGCCTATCGTGAAAAGAGAATTCGATATTATATTCAATCAACAAAGGCTTCGAAACGAACTGGTTTTGCCATGACGCAAGAAAAAGCCACAGCCATGCGGCGCATAGTCTCGCTCATCAAGATCGTATGGTCAGTGTCGATCATCGTCGCAGCGACTGCGGTGGGAGCCTTGATTGGTTGGGAGAACCATGGCGTTGTCGGAGCGGTTGCTCTTGGATTCGTTGGCCTCGTTGTTGGCGGCTTCCTGAGTTCGCCTTCGCTACTTCTGCAACTCATTACTTGATATCTCGCCAACGTTGAGCCACCTCACATCGAGGGTGTTTTTCAACGATATCCGCCATTCGCAGTCATTAGACGGATTGGCCACTACATAGCGGCGAAGTTTTCTCCACTGGTTTAGGTCAGTGAGACCTGCTCCCTGCGTCTGCCGTGTTGCCGGGGTGGCATGCCCATAACACGCTTGAAAGCGGTGTTGAAAGCATGCTCCGAAGCGTAGCCGAGGGACGCCGCAATCTGCGCAATGGCTTCACGTCCCAGCGACAGCCTTTCGGCGGCGCACACCATGCGCCAGCGCGTGAGATATGACATAGGCGTCTCTCCAACGCGTCTCCGGAAATGAGCGGCGAAACTCGAGCGTGACATACCGACCTTGTCGGCTAGGGCTTCCAGAGTCCACGGGCGTGAAGGCTCGGAATGCATCGCCTCCATGGCCTTCCCGATACGCGGGTCTGATAGTGCGGCGAACCAGCCAACTTCCTTCTCATTCGCTTTTTGCAGGTGGAGGCGCAGAGCTTGGGCCAGGATCATGTGTGAAAGATTCCGTGCCACCGACATCGCACCCGGTTTCATCTCCTTGAGCTCTGCCATCATGAGATCGAGGTAAAGTCGTAGTTTTGCCTTGTCGAAGGACGTATCGACGCGAATTATCGGAGGTAGGTCCTTCAGCATAAACTCTGCGTGACATCCATCGATCTCAAAGCGGCTACCTACGAGAAGAACGTCGCCGCCGCCGTTATAGGTAACGACTTCTCCACTCCGGTTGGGATCGAGCACTTCGCTCGCTGGTCTCGGCTTCGTCTGAAGGTCACTGGCAATGTGCACCGAGCGGCCGCTGGGAAGAACAAAGCAATCGCCGGCACTGACTTTTATTGCATCTCCGATGCCATCCATGGTCAGCCAGCATTCCCCCCTCATTACAGCATAGCATTTTATCCGCCCGGCAAGGTCATCCAGCGTCAGCGCCCAATCCCCACCGGCATCGAAGCCAGCGGTTATGTAGCTTCTAGGCTTCAGCAGACTGAGAAGTTCGGAAAGAACATCCATTCCGATTCCTTGAATTGGACGATGGCGTAAAAATTCGCGACTTCCTAGTATAGATCGTGCAAAGACGATGGTCTACCACCTCCTGACAGATCACAGGAGTGAAAAGAATGAAGGCTGCAGTTGTAAACTCGTTCGGCATCCCGCCATCTTTCCAGGAATTCCCGTCACCCGAAGCCGGAGATGACGAAACCATTATCACCGTCGAGGCTGCGGCCATCAGCCCGATCGTGAAGCTCCTTGCTTCCGGTCGCCACTATACCAGCGGCAATACGGCCGGATTTGTTCCAGGTGTGGACGGTATCGGGCGGGATGCCGAAGGCAAGCGTGTTTACTTCCTTTTCCCAAGAGCACCATTCGGTTCGCTGGCGGAGAAGTCGTTGGCGATGCGCGCCATGACCGTGCCGATCCCCAATAGTCTTGCAAGCGATTGCGCCGCGGCGCTGGCGACCGGTGCGCTGGCCTCATGGGTGGCACTATCGCGTCGCGCGAAGTTGCAAGGAGGAGAAACGGTTCTCATCGTCGGTGCGACAGGCTCATCCGGCAGCATGGCAATCCAGACTGCCAGGCACTTCGGCGCAGCCAGGATTGTCGCCGTAGGGCGCAACGAGCAGAAGCTCGACAGGCTTGATGCGGACGTCAAGATAGCACTCGATAACGACGCGGATCGCAAGCTGCGCGAACAGTTCGACCAGGGTATTGACGTTGTTCTCGATTTCGTATGGGGCGAGCCAGCGGTTCGTGTTCTGGAGGCAGCAACCAAAGACCGGGGCTCGCGGATGGGCGAACCGCGTGTGCGCTATGTTCAGTTGGGCACTATGGCGGGCGCGGAAATTCCGATCAGGGGTGATATGTTACGCAGCACCGGCATGGAGCTTATCGGCAGCGGTATTGGAAGCGTCGCCGTGGCTGACCTTCTAGCTGGCGCCGGCGAGCTTCTCGAAGCGGCACCCACGGCGGGTTTTTCTACAGATTTTACCAGTGTGCCACTGAGCAGGATAGAGGATGCCTGGAACGGCGATCCCAATACCCGCTACATCCTTTTGCCGGGGCAATGACCGACAGCGCGGTTCGGCCCCTTTGATGGCTGCTTCGGGCCAAGAGCGACCTATGCGGAGCAGCAATTTGGTGCGGAAGTTAGAGGATAGCAACGTCGTCCGGCCAGTGGACGACGGGTGCCAGGTTCGTAGCGCATCAAGGCGGGGGCTACGGCGGCTTTACGGCCCCTCGCCGATGAAATTGTAGCGCCTGCATGTCTGCCTTTGGTCGACTATATGATCGGATTACAGCGAGCGTCTCAAATTGGCGACGCTAGAGATGGGAGGCTGGCCGAAGGTTCGGTGATACTCTCTGCTAAACTGAGATGGGCTATCGTATCCGACATCATATGCAGCGGTAGCTGCGTCCAAACCATCCATAATCATCAGCCGTCGGGCTTCATTCAATTGCATATGTTTGCGATATTGGACGGGGCTCATAGCGGTTAACGCTTTGAAGTGCCTATGCAAAGTAGAAACCCCCATGCCGGCGATGTCCGCGAGTGCATCCGCGGATTGTCGCTGACGAAAGTTTTGCCGAAGTGACTCCAAAGCTTTGACAACACCGTTCGATGTTCTTTCCAACGAAGCAAGCATGCATAAGCGCTGACCTATCGGGCTGGTGATCAGCCGATAGACCACTTCGCGCTCCACGTGTTCGGCAAAAAGATCAATTTCACAGGGCCGTTCGCTTAAGCGGCAGAGGCGGAACAACGGATCGAACAAATCTTGTGTCGTGTCCGCCCGCGAAACGCCCAGCGGCGTCCTTCCACCTATTTTATCCTGATCGACAACAGCCATCAGCGAGCGAACTCTAGCGAGATCGATCTTCAGCAAAATACCGAGATACGGATTGGTGGGGCTGGCTTCTGTAACCCAAGCAGTGACTGGCAGATCAACTGATGTCACAATAAAATGATTGCTGTCGTAGTCGAATGTGTGATTGCCCAGCACCACTCGTTTTTTGCCTGCGACAACCACTGACAGGCTAGCTTGCATCAAACCCACATGTGGAGAGGTCGGGGAATTATGCCGGTGGAACGTCAGACCCGTCACTCCACTTGTCGTAGCGCCTTCCTGCGGCGCCCAACGATCGAATCCGCTAATCAACGACTGACGTAGAGTTTCAGCATTCATATGTCGCCTGTGCGTCCCGCCCGGTGGATGTTTTAGTGCCGTGGGAGCAGATTGCTAATCTTCGAATGCCGCGCAATCAAAAAAATGCTGACAGAGAGAATTGGGCAACAACTATAGAGCATCTTGCTACCGGTGCCGCGTCTACCTCGCAAGGGTTCTCGAACAAACTGCTAAGCGTCCAATCAGCAGAGATCAGGGTCATTGCGTTAACAAGAGAGATTCCTCTTCCGTTGTCAGCCCGACCAGCTGCTTGGAATCGTCCCATAGCTTGGCGGCGCGCGTTTCGTCATATGATATTGTGGCGGAACGCTTCTCATTGAACGATCCGTCGTTGACTTGGAAGTATTTGCCAGATCCGTCGGCATAGGCTGGATCAGCCGCCAGTTTGGCGAGGGAGGCCCCCGAAACGTCGAGGCTGCCTACCGTAAAGCCGGCGCGCTTCATCAGCCGCTTGGCGAAAGAGGTTCCGGCGATGAACCGCAGTGGCGGCGGCGCACCGCGAAGGAAGGAAGTGCCCGATACCGAACCGGGATCGAAGGCGATCGAGGTGATGTCGCTGCCGCTCCGCCGGAGCCGGCGGTGCAACTCGTAAGCGAAAAGCATGACGCACAGCTTCGCCGTGGCGTAGCGCACACCCGAGGTAAGCGGCTTATTGCCGTCAACTCCAACGTTTGCGAGTTTCCAGGCATCGGGTTCCACCGCTGGACCTACCGCCTTCCCGTCGCGGGAATCGGGATCATGTGTGCCGCTCGTCGTGAAAACCACGCGGCCGTCATTTGCCAAACTATTGACCAACAGCTGGACCAGAAGGAAATGACCGAGATAGTTGGCGGTGAACGTCGCCTCATATCCCTCTGGGCTATGCAGGCTCGGCCCGAAGCCACGTCCGCCCGCATTGCACAGTATGGCCTGGAGCGGTTCGATCTCGCCGTTCTCGATCATTTCCCGGATCCCGGCGGCCGCTTCCCTGACCGAGGCCAGCGAAGACGTATCGAGCTGCAGTGTGCTTATCCTCGTCCCCAGGCTTTGCCGGAGCTGATCCGCGATCTCCTTCATGCGGTCGGGACTTCTGCCGGCGAGCACAATATTCAGACGCCGGTCCGCTCCGAGCCGCTTGACGCACTCCAGGCCGATCCCGCTGTGGCCACCCGTGATCAGTATCGTTGGCATTTCACTCTTCCTTTTGACGTTTGGTGCTGCCTGTTGGGGACCAGCGCATTGGGGAAAGTGATTGATAGCGTTGAACTAAGCTCGACTCAGTGGCGGATGACGCCAGTTCACTGGCAGAGTGCGCCAATTCTGGACGGGGGACTGGTGTCGGACTGAGGGCGGATCGGCGCGAAAACGGCTTGGTGCGTCGCCGCGATCATCACGACGTGCCTGGTGCAGCATACTGCTCGATGCAGGCGAGGCTCGCGTGCCGAGATGACCTCTAGCCGTTGATTTCCCGCCAACGGCCAGGGGTCATGCCTTCCCAATCCTTGAAGGCCCGGTAGAAGGAGTTCGTATCCTGGTAGCCGAGAAGATAGGCCATCTCTTCCACCGCCATGGAGGCATCGGCGAGAAGTTGCCGTCCTAGTTCCTTTCGCGCGTCGTTCAGAAGGGCGCGAAAGGTCGTACCCTCCTGTGTGATGCGCCGCTGCAATGTACGCTCGCTTGTTCCAAGCTCGCGTGCCACATCGGCGATTTCCGGCCGTCCGCTGGCCAATGCCCTCTTGAGGACGATTTTGACCTGCTCGCCAATTGAGCTCTGTGCCTCTATTTCGTCGAGTGCCTTCGTGAGGGCGGGCGTCAGCAGCTTGAGAAGCTCCGGATTGTGTCCGGGAAACGGGCGATCGAGATCAGCCGACCTCAGCACAAGCGTGTTGCTCGGCGCGCCATATCGAACAGGACACCCGAAATAGTCCCGGTGGACTTCGGGCTTTGGCCCGGCATGCGCGAAGTCCACGCGCACTGGCGTCAGATGGTTCCCCGTTCCCCTCCGCCCAAGTTCGAGAAGGAACGCGAAGGTGGTATCGACCAACAGCGACGGCACAGGCTGTGTGGCCGTAGGCCACTCCAAAGTTATCGAGAAATGGCCATCCCGTTCCTCGAAATGGAGTTTATCGGGCGAACACAGACGTTTGAAACGAGCCGTTCTTGAAAGCCCGTCACGATAGTCAGCGGCAAGACAAGCGACGAGAAACGTCGGCTTGTGCCCCATGGTGCTGGTTGTCTCCACAAGCCTGATGCCGAAGCCGGGATCTTCAGTCAGTTCTTCTATCGCCCGCCAAATCGCAAAAAATTGCGCCGTGGTGACAAGAACCTGCTCGTGCAAGTGGAGCGTGGTTGGTAGCCTGGCCTGTCTCAATATGGCCGTTGCCTGCAGGCCAAGATTATCCAGCGTACGCCAAACCGCCTGGCTCAGCTTGCACCTGTCCACCGAAGAAATGTTCATCGCCGGCCGTTCCCGATTGAGGCTCGTCATCGCGACGCGAGGACAAGGGATGTTCTGCGCTCTTCGCCGCACGACCTTAAAACGCGGGGCGTGCGGCGCAACCGCCGATTACGCCAAACGACCTGCATATAGTGCCAAATGCACGAGCTGGCATTTTTCTGCAGCTTCTCTCCCGTCCACCAGTGGTGGGCGCTCGATCGCCCGTATTATTCTTTCCCAGACACTCTGCCGGTGGGAAGTGCTGAGGATGTCAAGACGCGTTATGTGGAACGGTTCAAAGAGCGTGAGTTGGACCCGACTACGAACACAGATCGTTTGCGGAAACGTGGTGGTAGATCACGAGCGGTCACGTGAACCTTCCTTAGGCAAGGGGAGAGATCCGGGTCGATCAAGACAAGCGAGGCCCGAATGTATCCGCCGTCGCCATAACTTTGCAGGGACAGCGCCAGGCCAACCAATACTCTTCCAATTGTATTGTAGCCGCCGATTGCCAGTGTTCATCCCCGTGAGGTCAGCCATACGCCAACCAAAGTCACCGCCAGCCCAGCGAACATTGCCAAGGTCAAAGGCTCGGAGAACAACATCCACGCCCATAGCATTGTCACAGGTGGGCTCAGATAGATGGCGGCGCTCACCTTGGCAACCGGGAACATGCGCAGGCTGATGTAGTAGACCGCGTAGGCGAGAAAGGTCGCAAACACCACCAACCAGACCATCCCGATTGCGAAGGTAACGGTCATCGGCGGAGCAAGGCTTCCTTGGCTCCATGCGCAGAGGCCAAAGAGAACAGACCCCATCAGCGTCTGGATGCAGAGGCTCTGATGGACCGGTATATGCTGTGCCTTGCGCCGCTTGTGGAGGACCGAGGCTACCGCGAACACCAGCATCGAACCGACCGTCAGACCGTATGCCCAGATCGGAGCCGTGCCGAAACTGAGGCTGTCGAAGGAGACGATCAAGACGCCGACAACGGCAACCGCAGTGCCCAGCCATTGCCGTTGCGTCAGACCTTCACCAAGGACGGGCTGGGAAAGGGCGGCAATCGCGAGCGGAAGAAGGTCGGCGATAAGCGCAACCAGGCCGGTTGGCACTTTCTGCTCTATGGCAAGTCCGAAGCCTCCCAGATAAAGGAAGACCGCCATGATGCCAAACAGCGCCTGATCTCGCACCGCACGCATCGATATCCTCGGCCCGATGGCCAATGCGAAGGGCAATAGGATCAACCCCGACAGCAAAGTCCGCCAGAAGAGCAAAAGCATGACGCTCGCCTCCTGGTTGGCATACCGGATCCCGACGAAACCGGAACTCCATCCGATGATGAGAAGGATGGCGAGCGATGGCCATAACAGAGGATGGCGACTGGCAGAGACGGCTGGCAGAGAGGTTTCGGTCATGAGGGCTTTGTCGCGGGAAACACGACCTACCGGTACGGGGAAAGCACAAGGATCGCACATGACAAATATCGATGCATGCATGACATTCCTTGTGCCCCTGTCATAATCCGTGTTCTTCGTGCTAGGCTCGACCCATGGACAATCAGACGGATATGACCATGAATGAGCTGAACGGTCGCCGCCTCGAAATCGACGCTTTGCGGACGCTTTGCGCAATTCGCCAACATGGCGGGATTACCAAAGCATCCGCCGCACTCGGTCTCTCCCAATCAGCGGTCAGCCACAAGATCAAGAGGCTGGAGATTAGCCTGGATTGCGAGCTGCTCGCACGCAAGTCGCAAGGACCCCTATTCACAGCCGCTGGCGAAGACCTGCTGAACTATGCCGGTCGGATCCTTGGGCTGCACGACGAGGCGCTGAGAAGTCTGTCCAAGACGCCACTTTCGGGAAGACTTCTATTGGGTCTCACCGAAGACACCGCATGTACTGATCTTGCTCGCATCTTTGGTCGCTTCAAGCGGCTTCACCCAAATGTCGTGGTCCGAACCAAGGTTCGCATGAGCTTGGTCCTGCGCGCCATGCTTGAGCGCGGAGAACTCGATGCTGCGATCGTCCAGGTCTTCAGCCACGAGGTCAGACCGAACGACGTCGTCCTGTACAGGGAGGACCTTCACTGGGTGAAGCATCCAGAATTGCTGATCCGCCAGGATGAACCGATACCGTTCTTGTCGTTCGATGACGAATGCTTCTATCGACAATGGGCACTCGACGTCGGCCAGGAGAACTCAGCGCTCGAGACCGTGTTCGAGTGCTCAAGTGCGGCTGGGATCGTGTCCGCCGTCAACGCGACGATGGGCGTAGCCTTGCTAAGTGACCGCCATATCCGAGGCGAGATGCAGATAGTCAAGGACCGCCTGCCTCTGCCGCCATCTTTGGCCTATGTCGTGCGGCGGGCACGCAGGGTGAGGAATCCCGCCCTCGACAGTCTGGTCAGAGAAATCGAGAGTGCCGTCGGTCGCCACGGTGGATTGGCTCTGACTGGCTGAATTTGGATGGGCAGAATGAACTATAGTTGCCGCGCTCATCAACGCTGGGTTACCAGGCATCGAAACTCAAACCTAAGTAACGGTCAGGCGAAGCGCCGCTTTCCGGGCGGTACGGGGGCCAGATCGGCGGCTTGAAGACAAACCAAGTGATTGTTACGTCTCACGAACCGCCTTTTGACCGTTTGACCAACTACGAGAGCGTTATATAGCGCGTTCGCTGGTGGGCGTCCTGAACCGATGGCCGCCCCGCCATGCGACCATACCAGGCGGTCACATGCTGGCGATCCGGGCTCATCAGCCATGGCACCACGATGCTCATCGCGGAGATGAATGAGAACAGAAGAATATCCGGAAGAAGCGGCCGTTCGCCGAGAATGTAGGTCGTTCCGTTGGAAGCCAGATGGGAGTCGAGCATGTCGAGGTGCTGCTCGGCAATTTTCTGGTTGTCCGCCCTGCCACCCACTTCTGGCACGCGGTGCCCTTTGTAAAAGAGGATCGCATCCTCGCTGCCGCGCCACCACGATACGATACGTTGGGCGATATCCTTGTCGACCCGACGCGTCCACATACGTGTCAGCGCTCGCTCTGCCGACGTCCTGCCGATGAGCGTCTCGCCTGCTGTCGCCACCTCATCCAGATATTCGCATACGGCGACGATATCACTGATCACATCCCCCTCATCCAAAACGAGTGCCGGGATCGTGCCGAACGGGTTGATGGTCCGGAAAGCCAGTTCCCGGTTCGAAAGTTGAGCTAGGTCCACATCTTCAACATCGAGCGTCAGACCATGGCGCTCGGCGATGAACAGGCGAACGGTTAACGGGTTCGGGGCGTACGGCGCGTCGTAAAGCTTCGTCATGGGTTATCCTTGGTTGAAAATTGGGTACGCACGCTGGCGTTCGGCTCAGGGCATCTCGCCACCCCCTTTGCTCTTGCGTCAGATGGCCATGCCGCGATGATAGCGGCGATCTCAACGGTATCACCTGTCGAACCCTCGCCGACGCGCAGTGCGTCCCCGCACCACGCAGGACATTGTTCTTGCTTGAGGTGTGAGCATGGGAGGAACGGTGCAACCGTCAACGCACCACCGCCAGGGTGTGCACCCCGCGCTGCACCGGTACCGCGGTTCGCGTGCGTACGAGCGCAGTGCGTGCGGCGTGGTCCGGCTCAACCAGGCGCCAAAGGTCGACTGTTCCGCCCGCGCTTTGATCGTCGAGATCCCCATAATTGGCGACCATGAGCAATTCGCCTGTGGCGTCGAAAACGGCGGACTCGGGCAACATTCCATCGAAGGGAAAAGTGCCAACCGTCGTCAGCACACCATTTGTCGGATCGATCCGCACCAGCGATAGCGATGCATATCGTGTTCGGGTCGGGTCACCGGCGGCGGGTGTCGACCCCTCAAGGTTCACAGTGACCGCGAAGCGCCCGTCGGGCGTAATCGCGAGCCCCTCCGGCACCACTCCGACTTCAGTTCTCGCCGCAACGATATTCTGTGGTTCGCCGGCGGTATCGCGCGAGGCGTCCAGGCGAATGCTCAGAAGACTGCCAACCCGCTGGCGGTAGGGAAGCGCTCTAGCGGTCAAGTCCGCATAGGCGGCGTTGGCCAGCAGGTAGTTTCCGTCGGGCGTGAAGCGGACCAAGAAGGGGTAGTTTTCCACCTCCACCGGATTGCCAAACAGCGTGAGATCCAGCGTTGCCGGATCAACGTCGGCGAAGCGCACTTCGCGGCCTGTCCAATCCAGAAGCGCCAGCAAGGGACGGGATGGATGGAACTCGGCGCCCATCAGACGGTGGCCTTCCGTCCAGCCTGGTACGTCCACCGACCGGCCCGCATCGAGGCGACCTTCGGAAAACCGATAGAGCCACAGAGGGGTGGCTCGTCCGTCACCGTCGACATTGACCGCGATGGCGACGAGGCTGCCGTCGTGGCTGATGGAGACGGAATCGGCAAGAGCCGGCCCTGTTATCGTTTGTACGACGCGCGGCGCTGCCTGATCAATAAGGTCAACCACGCTGATGATGCGGCCGGGATCAAGCTTGCTGAGACCGACATCAGAACCGTCCGCCGGGCGGGGGGCGAGTGTTTCGATGACGATGGCGTACCGTCCGTCTGGCGTGGCCGCCACCGCTGCCGGGGGGCCTGCTACCGAGTTTGTGACGCCGATGCTGGCGACGCGCGGCTGCACAGACTGTTTGTCGAACGAAAGCACGCTGAGGGTGTCGGCACCGACCGCGGGTCCAAGACGGCCATCGATGTAGGCGGACGGCACCATGTCAGCATCGGAAAGCGCGAGGATCATACGTGCCTGGAAGGCGTCCGGCGCCGCAGGGCCTGGAGCCGCCTGCTCTTGAGCATTGGCAGGCGTGATGGACAGGATGATCGCGACTAAACCGATAGGCGACGCGACCTGAAGAATTCCGGGCATGATGATGATCTCCTGGTTGGATGAGCAGACCGCTGATCGAGCGATATCGGAGATACTATCGGCAGAGACAGGCCGGCATTAGTCAGAACCAACCGGATGATTGCCCAATCCTCTCTGGGCGCAGCGCTTTCCCAGTTCTGGTCCTCGCTGTCTTGACGGTTGACCGCATCAACGAGGGCAAGTCCTCTAAGCCAGCAGTCACAACGCCATCGCAGTTTGTCGCCCGCAGCGTGGCCGCGGGCCCCATGGCTTGACTGGCCGGTGCAGAAGGCACGGAATGCCTTAACAGTTTGGTTGAATGTACGGGTAACAGGCAGCGGATGCTTTCCGCTGCCTGATCTGTTCGCTCAATCCCTGACGAACGCCAGGAGGTCGGCGTTGACCAGTTCCGGATTCGTCGCAAAAGGCGCATGCGAGAGGCCGGGATAGGTTTTCACAACGCCGCTCTTGAGTAGTTTGATGGCCTTGTGTGCCGAGTTTTCGATTGGAACGATCTGGTCATCTTCAGCATGGAGAAGACGGACTGGGATAGAGAGCGCCTTCAAATCGTCAGTGAAATCGGTTTCCGAAAAGGCTTTGATGCAATCATACTGAGCCTTCGCACCGCCCATCATAACTTGCCGCCACCAGTTCTGGATTTGACCCTGGCTGACTTCGCGCCCTCGCGACTGAAGCCGAAGAAGGGGCCAGACGGGATGTCCCGGAAGGCGCCCGCCAACTCGACCCTTCAACGACACCTTCTACAATGTGCTATCCTTTTATGCCTTGATTGCAATCGAGGCTCCCCCGGAACGCGAGGATTGCGACGGGTAATGTAAGTTCCTTTATCGAAGGGCCACTTTTTCGCTTTCGTGATTGAGGGCTGCTTCAAACAGAGTTTTTCCAGTCCCGTGCAGCCAGTCCACAAGCGAAGTCAGCTTGCCATACTGTTGAGCAAGAGCGTCAAGATCTGCACTTCCCACCAGCAATCCAGTGTCCAGTAGCTCCGTCAACCGGTTCAGGAATGGATTTTCGGCGAGCAGTGCGTCGGGAAAGCGCCCGTATATGACAGGCCGGCCCGCCGCGCGCGTAAATGCGCGTTCAAGATCTCTGCCCGTCACGGATGCGCTGGCCAACTCGATAATTTTCCCTGCATAGAGATCGGGGGCCATCATAATCTGGGCATTGATGCGGCCAAGATCTTCTACGGCAATCATCTGCATGGGCTGATCGGGCTGCATGAAGAAGGTGAATTTGCCTTGTGGCAAACCCATTCCGGGCAGCATTAACATCTCCATGAAACTGGCCGGCCGGGTAATCGTGCTCATGATAGGGAGACTTTGGACATATGCCTCGATCTCGGACTTGCTGTCGAAATGTCCCATTCCCGTCAGGCCTTTACCTGCTGCCCCACTGGAAGAATACACAAGATGTCGCACTCCGTGCTGAAGTGCAATGTCGGCAATGGCCTTGCCCTGTTGGACCTCTTGCGCATCAGTAATTTGGCCTGCGGGCGAACTGGTCTGAACGCTGAATACCCCTGTAATTCCCACCATCGCTCGGTTGATCGACGCAAAGTCGAACAGATCGCCGACTGCCAAGGAGATCCCTTCTGTAGCTAGAGCCTGTGAATGGCGGCTTTGAGCATCACGGACGAAGGCGCGAACGTTTTGACCTTTCGCTTTTAGGGCGCGAGCAACCGCCCCGCCTTGTTGTCCAGTCGCTCCGAAGACGAGGAAGTTTGCACTATGATCCATTTTAGTTACCGTTTGTAATTAATGACGGTTACCAAGTGGAACTGATTATAAATGAGCACAAGACGGCACATTTTTGATCGTCGGTTACATTTAGATAACGATTGGAGGAATTCGTCGTGACGCTTGAAATCAACGGTCGCCCGGTTATCCAAACAACGCGCGGTCCCGTCCTCACCCCTTGCGCGCCCGGGGACGTGCTGGCCCGTCTCGGGGACAAGTGGACAATACTCGTCGTGTCCATGTTGGCCTTGTCACCAGATGCGCCTATGCGTTTCGGCGCACTGAGACGTGGCATCCCCGATATCTCGCAAAGAATGCTCACACTCACTCTTCGAAGTCTTGAGCGTGACGGTTTGGTGGCGCGTCACTATTATCCGGAGGTTCCGCCGCGGGTGGAATACGAGTTGACGGCCCGCGGCATCTCCATGCTGCAGCCCTTGGCAGCCTTCACCGGCTGGATCAGGGATACGTGGCAGGATATCGAGGCGTCGCGTCGCGCCTTCGACGATGCAGGTCTGGTGCCGCCGATTGGGTCGACCCGCACCTCGATCTAACCGCGCGCGCGTTTGTGATCACCAGCTTCGCGGCATTTGTCCTTGCGGGGCAGTTCTTGGGCATCCGCCAAATTGTGAATCGGTAAAACGGGCGTCTGCGGACCTTAGCCGGTGGAAAGTTATCTGCCTCCGCCTTCAGCCCGGCGCCGTTCTGCTTGCATAGATCCGATGAATTCGCTGTTGCCTCAGCGCGTCCTGTTTCGGCGAACTTCCGAAGGCTCTTGAATACTCCCGGCTGAACTGTGAGGGGCTCTCATAGCCAACCTGATAAGCCGCCTCGGCTACGCTTGCTGTCTCCGAAACCATCAGCCGACGGGCCTCCAGCAGTCGGAGATGTTTGTGAAACTGCAGCGGTGTCATGCCCGTCACTGCCTTGAAGTGTTGATGGAAGGATGACGGGCTCATTCGAGCCATCGATGCCATCTCGTCGATTGTTAGCGAGCGGGTGATATCGGAATGCAGCTTCGAAATCACCCGGACGATCCGTTCCATGCTGGTGTCCGGCAATGCAAGGCTGCGCAGTTCTCCTCCGTGGGGCCCAACCAGCAACCAGTAACAAATCTCCCGCATTAAAGGCGGGTATAGCAACGGGATGGAACTGGGGTTTTTCGACAGCCGAAGCAGTCGGCAGAGACAGTTTAGAAGCGGCTCGTCGATATCTCCCACAAAAGCCGAGGCAGTTGAACCAGTGAAGGCTTCCGGCGGCTCATCGAGTTGCTCGAGAACGTTTCGCAGTGTCATCACATCGAAATCAAGCGTGATACCGATATAGGGTTCGCTTTCACTTGCCTTTGATATTCGTCCGATTGCCGGCAATTCAACGCTCACGACCAGGAATTGAAGAGCGCGGTAATTCAGACTGCGCTCGCCGACATGGATTTCCTTCGCACCTTGCAAGACAATGCAAAGAGACGGGCGGTAGAGCGAGCGCATGGGGACCATGGTCTCAAACGATCGCAGCAGATTGAAGCCGGCAAGCGGTGTGGGAAACAGGCCCTCGCCACCTCCTCGTTCGGCCATATAGGCACTGACCGCTTCCAGGAGCGGAGCGGGATCGAGAGTTGCAGCCTGCGTTGCGGCAGGTTCAAAAGGAAGATGCGCTGGAGGATTGGGCACGTTTTTTGATAGTTCGGACATATCTGACATGAATTTCTCCCAGTAGCTTGTACGGGTCCAGTCAAGCAAGGAGACGTGTAGGAATGACAGAATAAGTTTTGTCGTCAAGCTCGAACACGTGAAAGTGCTCACGATCTGCTCTGCTTCGTCGGGCCGCCCGACAGCCGATCTCTCTTCTCTTTCTTCATCACGTAAACATCGAAAATCCGGACAGGAAGGTGCCGGTCGGTGATGATTTGCGCCTAATTCATCGGTTCCGCGATCGACGACTGAGCAGGCCTCTTCTCCACGAGAAAAGGAGTTTGCGAAGCGGCCGGAGCCGCCCTTTGCCAACAGGAGTTTTCCATGTCCGAACACGATACTTCACGCCGCAACTTTCTTGCACTGTCAGCCGCAGTGCCGGCCTTCATGACGATGGCTGGTGCGGCAGGAGCGCAGACGCAGACTGAAGCGCAGGAAACGCTGCTGATGCCAGGGGTCGGGAAAGTAGCCATTGTTACCGGCTCATCGCGCGGCATCGGAGCGGCTACGGCGCGTCGTCTGGCAGGCCTGGGTTATGCCGTGTCCATCAACTACCTGACGAATGCTGCGCTGGCGGATCAAGTGGCGCGCGAGATCGAAGCTGCCGGAGGCCGCGCGATTTCTAGGCAGGGCGACGTAGCAGAGCCTGATGCGATCAAGGCTCTGTTCGACGCGAACGAAGCCGCTTTTGGTGGCGTTGATGTCGTCGTCAACAATGCGGGCATCATGAATGTAGGGCCCTTTTCCCAGATGAGTGACGAAGCCTTTGGGCGAATGATCGCCACCAATCTGACCGGCAGCTTCAACGTGCTGCGAGAAGCGGCGCGGCGTGTTCGGGATGGAGGGCGTATCATCAGTCTGAGCTCCAGCATTATCCGGCAGACGCCCGCCATGACCGGCGCTTATTCGGCAACCAAGGCAGCGCAAGAGATCTTTTCAACGGCACTTGCTAAGGAACTCGCGGGTCGCAACATATCGGTCAATGCAGTTTCGCCGGGCGCCGTCGATACGCAGCTCCTGCGTCAGCACGGCGAAGCGGCCTTGCGCGGAATTCCGGAGGCAACGCCGCTGCGGCGGTTGGGCCAGCCTGAGGACATCGCTCACGTGATTGCGCTACTGTGCTCGCCGGAAGGTGCATGGATCAACGGTCAAAATGTCTTCGCAAATGGAGGGATTGTCTAAAGCGAAGACATCTCGATCACCCCTCACGGCGCTTCATCAAAGAGGCTAATCCCGGAGGAGGCTTTACCTTTCACACCGATAATTGCCCCGTGCCATCGATCCAGAAAGAATAAGATCAGCGCCGCGAATGGCGAGGTTATCGATAATCGCCGATCCGACGATACTTGGTTCTCCGGGCCGAGAAGAAATTGCTGCTCTTCACTAGGAGCAGCCGTTCAACGTTCAGCGGGACCACAACCACGTTTAGAAGGTCGAGGATATGTCCCACCAATGCAGCAAATGTGGCTCCGACATGGAAGAGGGTTATTTGCTTGAAAGAGGGGACGCCGGAGTCTTGTCAGTGGAGGCTTGGGCTCGAGGTCTGCCTGAGAAAAACTGGCTTTCTGGATTGAGCCTCAAAGACAAGGTCGTTTATGACGTCACGACGTATTGTTGTACAGCATGCGGTTTCCTTTCGTCTTACGCGTTCAACAAGCAGTAAGAGTAAGACGGGCCGAGAGCCAAGGACTGGATGGCCCCCGTTGCCGTCTTCCACTTCGCGCCACGAGCGCAGGCGGCTGCGCTGTCGATGAAGATTGCAGTCCGCCCCTCGCGCGATCCTCCGTTGAGTTCTGGCGTCATTTTGGCCTGAAGGAGAGGTATTGTGTGCAAAAGCCGAGACGCTCCCCCAAACGTCAGGCTTGTGCGGTCGGGCGCACCACTATGCTGCCGATTTCGACGTCGCTCGGTTGTTCGATTGCAAAGGCTATCGCCCGTGCGATCGCCGTCGGGGAAATGGCGAGCTCTTCCTTGCTCTTCAAAATAGCCGCTCTGATGTCAGGATCGGCTATGGCAGTATCCGCAAATGTCGTGTCGATGTAACCCGGCGATATCTCCGTCACGCGCAGGTTTTTGCCCGACTCCTGCCGAAGGGCTTCGGTGGCTGTCCGCAGTGCATTCTTGGTCGCTGCGTAGGCACCCATAGTCGGCACGATCTTCAGGCCAGCGGTCGATACGACGTTAATGACGTGCCCGGTGTCATGGCGGGCAAACACGGGCAATGCCGCAGCGATGCCGTAGAGCGCGCCTTTCAAATTTACGTCGATCATGGCGTCCCAGTCATCGACCTTCAGCGCGTCGAAACGCGACAGCGGCCCGATGCCCGCATTGTTGATGATGACGTCGAGGTTCCCGAAACGCTTGCAGGCAAGGTTGACCAGTAGGTCCAGATCAGAGCGCTTGGTAACGTCGACGGCTCGATATACGGCTTCGCCGCCTGCCGCCTCGATCTCTCCTGCGACAGCGGCAATCTCTGCTTCGCTTCGTGCACCCAGCACAAGGCGCGCACCTCTCGCGGCAAGGTGAATGGCGGTTGCTCGGCCAATGCCGCGTCCAGCTCCGGTGATGGCGACGATCTTGTTCTCTATGGTCATTCGAGGGGCTCCATCTTCTGCATGAGAAACAATATCTAGGCAGCGGTCATCGGATGATCTATGCTCGAATGGCCATGTTTTTATCGCGATCCGCCGAAACCATTGCCGATCCGTTCTCCGAAGTTCTTGCTGCCCTCGGTGCGCGCAGCGTTCGCGGGACCGGGCTCGACGCGGCGGGAGATTGGGCGCTGGCCTTCGACGGGCGAATGCGATTAAAGTTTGTCGCCGTCACACGAGGCCGATGCTGGCTTCTGCTTCCGGATCATTCGCCGCAAGCACTTATGGAAGGTGAAGTGGTTCTCATCAGCGACACGCGCTATACGATTGCCAGCGACCCTTCGGTCGAACCGACCGATGGCATGCCGCTTTACGCGTCACGAGGACACGACATTGTGCGCCTAGGGGGCGGAGACGAGACGTCCTTGATCGGCGGCGGCAGTGGCTTTGCAGCTGGCAGCGCTGCGTTCGTGCTGGATGCGCTTCCGAAGTTTCTGCGCATCGATCCGACATCGTCCACCGCCCAGGCAGTTGCAAGGACGCTGAACGCTTTGAGGACGGAGGTTGCCCACGCGCAAATCGGTGGTTCGCTGATTGCCGAGCGATTGGCGGAAATTCTGGTGATCGCGGCCGTCCGCGCTTTCGTTTCAACCAGTCCGACGGCCAGTCTCGGGTGGATCACTGCACTGGCGGATCCCCGGATCGGCAAGGCGCTCAGACTGTTGCACGGCGATGTCGCATACCGTTGGACAGTGCCAATATTGGCGTCGGAGGTCGGCATGTCGCGCTCGGCCTTCGCGCAGCGCTTCACCGAGCGCGTCGGCCGTTCACCGCTCGACTACCTCACTCGCTGGCGCATGGTTCTGGCAGAGCGAAAGCTCACCGAGGGCCAGCCAGTCGCCGCAGTTGCCGCTGCGGTCGGCTACAGCTCCCAAAGCGCCTTTGCTCATGCCTTCAAGCGAACTATGGGGCGCACGCCCAGATCTGACGGCCAGTGACGGGCGCTTGGATGGTCGCCGGACATTGCTCCTGGCCGGCCGTCACGCCGTCAATTGCCTCCTCCTTCGGTGGATTCATTGCCATGCTCTGATCAGCGTTTGCGCATGGGGCATGGCCGTTCTCACTCGTTCGACTTTACAGGATTGGGCAGATTTCCTGAGGCTTTAGGCATTCTGGTTGAAGCGCTTTGCCTATAGCTTGAGGGGGCGCAGCAACCGGAACGTTTCGAGTTGCCGTGTCGATCAGTGAGCCGCGTCGGATATTCGCAATCCGAGCTCGGTTGAAAATCACGCTGCATCAGGTTTCTCTGCTGGCTTTGGAGGACGTCTCCCCCGACACCCCTGGGCGCCCTCCATGGCTTGGAGGCAAGTCGCCTAATCAACGGCTTGCCTCCGGCCGCCTCTCATTTTGCTAAAGGACTTCGCATGCAGGAAGATTGGACCACAAAGAACATGCCTTCGCAGGAAGGTCGAACCATTCTGGTGACCGGGACAGGTGGCCTGGGCTTTGAAACCGCCTTGGCCCTTGCACGCGCAAAGGGCGATGTCATCCTTCTCGGGCGTAACTCGACCAAAGGTCTGGAAGCTGTCCAGCGCATCCGCACCGCAGTTGCGCATGCTTCCATCCGTTTCGAGCCCGTTGATCTCGCCAGCCTTGCATCCATTGCGTCCTGTGCAGAACGGCTGCGGGATCAATACGAACGGATCGATACTTTGATCAACAATGCCGGTGTCATGACGCCGCCCAAACGCAAGACCACGGCAGATGGATTCGAACTACAATTCGGCACCAATTATCTGGGGCATTTCGCCTTGACCGCGCAGCTTTTGCCGCATCTCGTCGAAAGCTCATCCCCGCGCGTGGTTACGCTGTCGAGCATTGCGGCGCGTAGCGGTGCAATGATCAATTTCGACGATCTGCAGGCGGAACGCGCCTACAAGCCGATGCCGGTTTATGCCCAGTCGAAGCTCGCATGCCTGATGTTCGCCTTCGAGCTCCAGCGCCGCAGTGATGCGGCGGGCTGGGGGCTCTCCAGCATCGCTGCCCATCCCGGGGTTTCGCGAACGGACCTCTTGCATAATGAACCCGGTCGGCACAGCGTTCAGGGTTTCATGCGCTCGATCTTGTGGTTTCTCTTTCAGCCCGCGGCGCAAGGCGCGCTGCCGACGCTATATGCCGCAACCATGCCGGATGCCAAAAGGGGCGGATATTACGGTCCGAGCCGACTGCAGGAATTGCGCGGTTTCCCGAAAGAGGCGACCCTGCCCAAGGAGGCTTTGGAACTCCACGTCGCCCGCCGTCTCTGGGATGTTTCCGAAGCACTGTCCGGTGTGAGTTTTTCAGGCAGCGCGCGTGACCTCAATCGCGCAGAATTCGTGCCACCCGCTCATTCATCGGCGGGTTGAGAATGGATCCGCTGGCAAATCTGGTGGACTGGATCGGATCTTATGGGGTGTTCGGCCTGTTCGCGATCGGCCTGGTCGAACGCTTCGTGCCGGCTTTGCCCTCGCACGGCGTTCTCGTTGCGATCGGCATTGCAGTTGCCGGCGAAACCTGGTCCCTGCCGGCCGCGTTCATCGTGACGACCTTCGGGCACATATGCGCATGCATGACGCTTTACATGCTGGTGCGTGCCTTGGGTCTTAAGGTCGCCAACCGGTTCCTTTTCACAGTCGGGCGGTTCTGTGGTCTGACACCAGAACGCATCGACACTATGCTGGAAACCTTCAAGGCGGGTGACCGTGTCCTCTCTTTCGTCGCGCAGATAATTCCTGGGATCCGTCACATCGCTCCCTTCGCGGCTGGGCTCCTCCGGCTGGACTTCTGGCGCTTTGCAAGCGGCGCCTTCCTTGGGATCGCGCTCTGGAATTGTTCATTTATCACTGCAGGTTACGTCGCCGCCCAGATCATCCCCGATCCCAATGCTTCCGTGCTGGCGATCAAGTTCCTGCTTCTCATTCTGGTCCTCGAGGCGATGTTGGCGCTGATCCTGCGTGTGCGAGTGCGAAACACGGGGCGGCGGCGGATATCTGCGGAGGATGGCGCATGCTGAAGAGGAATTCCGACACGCTTCAGTTCTTTCGCGCCTGGCTTGCCGAGCCCCTGCGTGTGGCAGCCGTCGCCCCATCGGGGCGTGCACTTTCGGCGCTCATCGTCTCGGAAGTGTCTGCTCGAACCGGCCCCGTCATCGAACTGGGACCAGCGACAGGAGCCTTTACCCGTGCCCTTCTGAAACAGGGCATTGCCGAAGAAAATCTGATCCTCGTCGAGTATGGAGCGGAGTTTGTCGAGAAGCTCAGGGCGGGTTTTCCCAGGGCAATGACACTTCATATGGATGCTGCCCGACTGCGCGATACCGTGCTGTCGGACCAAGCGAAGGCAGGTGCTGTGATCAGCGGCCTGCCGCTTCTCTCGATGTCCCCGAAGAAGGTCTACGAGATCCTCAGTGGCGCTTTTTCGCATCTGCGCCCTGACGGGGCATTCTACCAGTTTACCTATGGCCCCAGATGCCCGGTCACGCGGCCCATGCTCGATCGCCTGGAGCTGAAAGCCACCTATATCGGGGGCACTTTCGCCAACCTGCCACCGGCGGCCGTTTACCGCTTTCGTCGACGCAGGTCCAGGCACATTGACGAGGCCTCACCCAACTTGGACTTCGCGATCTCCTGAAATGCTTGGTTCGCGGCGCTCGCGCGTCTCTTTGATCGAGTGGTCTCGGCGAGGTTGGGTTGGTGCATCGCAGCTGGAGGAACCGCAATGACGCGCTTGAACGCTGCATGGAAGGCCCTCTTTGTATTGCATGTCGGTGATGAGGCCTTTGCTCCGACGCGTGCCCTTGGATGACCAATACGCCAGCTGGACTGTTGTCCGCCAGCCGGTGCCGCAAGGCGAGAGGGGGTATGCCGATACAATTCGCAGAAGCGCCAGGCAAAACCGCGTCCGAGATACCCGCTTGCGCTTGCCGGACCATGATCCGCCCCCTGCATGCGATGTCGCTTCATGGCGATTCCGGACGATCGCGATGATTATCCGGACGTTAGAACATGGATCGTTCGGATCGCGCGACATAAATGGTTCGTCGGCGGTTGAAGTTGCCGCATCCGAAACAAGGAAACAAAGACATGATCGTGATCACAGCCGCCACGGGCAATATCGGTCGCCAGGTCCTGGAGCGGGTGACATCGGGGCCGCAGGCCATCAGGGTCATTGTACGCGATCCGACCCGGTTGCCGGCACGATTGCGCGATCGGGTTGAGGTCGTCACCGGTTCCCACGCCGACGAACAGACGGTTCAGCGGGCGTTTGAGGGGGCAGACAGCGTATTTTGGCTTCCACCCGGTGACATGACGGCGGACACTGCAACCGCTGCCTATGTGGACTTCTCGCGTGCGGGCTGTATGGCCGCGCGGGCTTGCGGCGTCAAGCACGTGGTCGGGGTGTCGGCGCTTGGCCGCGGCTGGCCACGCTCCGCAGGCCATGTTACCGCCACTCTGGCTGTAGACGACATGTTTGCTGAGACCGGGGTCCATTATCGTGCCCTGGCCTGCGGCTCGCTGATGGACAATCTTCTGCGGCAGATCGACACTATTGCCGAAAACGGCGTGTTTTACTGGCCGTCGCCTGCAGATCTTCCCATGCCGGCTGTCGCGGCGCATGACGTTGCGTCCCTTGCATCTGAGCTTCTGATTGATCGGCAATGGTCCGGTGTCGGTGCAATCCCGATGATGGGCCCAAAGGACATTTCGTTTGCCGAGATGGCCGAGATCATGAGCACTGTCCTTTCCCGTCCCATCCGCTTTCAACAGATGACGATTGAGGACATGCGCGACATGACGCTTGCCCACGGGGCCTCCATCGGCATGGCGCAGGCCATGGTCGACATGCTGACGGCAAAGAACGAAGGTATGGACCAGCTCGTCGAGCGCCCTAAACCAAATCCTGCAGCGACGGATTTCCTGACATGGTGCACCGATGTGCTCCTGCCGGCGGTCCGGGCGCGGCGCTGAAACAGGTATTGCAGCCAGACGTAAGGTTGATGCCGGGCGTCTCAGTCCTTGGTCAGCTTAAAAGAAGAGGGCCGCCCATTGGATGGGCGGCCCTCTTCTGTTGACGACGCATATCGTGTGTAGGCACGCACTCTGCCGCGCGGCAAATTGCCGAGCCTTTAAGTTTCGCGGCCTAGACGACGAAGTCGAAGCGGCCAAAGCGTCCGTCACCCGTCTGCTCCATGTCGAGAAGGAGCGTCTCGTGGAAAAGCCGATCCTTTGCGTTTCCGGGTTCGCCCGGAAAGTAGAGCTGGGTGGTCAGGACACGACCGCCGGGAGGCTGTACCTTGAAATGGAAGTGCCTCGTGCGGCCGGGATAGAGCGCAGGTATGATGGTGTTGAACCACCAGCGCCCCTGGTTGTCGGCAAACTGATGACCGCGGAGCCTGAAACCAGTGCTGTCGTAATCGCCGTGCTCGTCCGCCTGCCAGACCTCAATGAGGCTTCCTGGCAGGGGGCGGCACCTGTTGTCGAAGACGAAACCCGCAACCGTGACACGTTCACCGCCTGTAGCGTCAAGATAGAGATCCCGTTCATTGGGTGAGTTTGGCCGAAAGAAAGGACCGGCCTCGCGTTCGAGCGTGAGGTCGTGGCCATCGTCGCATGAAAGGGTCAAAGGGAGGTTCGGAGCGTCCTGTGCCAAGGCTTTCACCCGGGCTGCGTCGATTAAGGGCAGCGCCATGAAGGCCGTCAAAAGCAAGCGTCGGGTGGTGGGCAAGATTGTTCTCCCGCTTTCCTGGAATGAAATTGAGATTGCCACAAGCGTCAGCGCAAACGTTCAACCGCGTTTGCTTGTGCTTCTCGGATGAGACCTCGATACATGGTTTCCTTTCCGGGATACCAAGGCATGGAGCCAATGGCGCCAAAACCTGGGACAGTTTCCATGTGCGCAACCATGCGGGCGCGCATGCGCTCGTCCGGCAATGGCCCTGTCATGGCTTGAACGTTGTCGCTCATGTGATCGGGGTTCGATGTGCCGCAAAGAACGCTGCTGACTGCCGGATGCGCCATGACCCATTTGAGGAAAAACTGTGCCCAGCTCGTGGCGCCGAATTCCGCGGCAAAACCGGGAAGAGGCTGCCCCTCGACGACCTTCATCAGACGCGCCTTTTCAAGCGGCAGATTGATGAGAACGCCAACGCCCTTTTCGGCCGCTGCCGGTAGCAGTCGGCGTTCGGCGTCACGGTTGAAGATCGAGTAGTTGGTCTGGATGAAGTCGACGTCGTCGCGCTCCACAAGTGCCAGCAATTGCTCCTGGGCGGCTGATTCATGATGGGTGACGCCCACGTGGCGGATCAGGCCTTCCTGCTTCCATGCCTTCATCAGAGGGATGATGACTGGCGCGTTTGTGATGCTGTGGCACTGCAGGAGATTGATCGTGTCGCGCCAGGTCCGCATCTGTGACTGGCGCAAGCTCTCTTCCGCATGGCTTTCGTCACCGAGATAGTCGCCCGTGGCCCAGACCTTGTTGGCCAGGAATAGCTCGTCCGACGCTTCAAACTCGCCCATGAACTGGCCAACGCTGACTTCGGCTGCTCCATAAAGCGGTGATGTATCGACCACGCGGCCACCGGCGGCCACATAGCGTTCGAAAACCTGTCGGAGCGCGTCACGGCGATCGCCAGGCTTCAGATCGAAGGTGAGGAAGGTGCCAAGCCCAAGGGCCGTCACCTGTTCGCCGGTCCGCGGCAGGGTGCGTCTCACGACGTCTAAGTTTGATGCCGGGGATGGCGGTGCGGCCGCATCCTGGCTTTGTGCGGTGGCCGGGACAGAGGTTGAGAGCGCCAGGCCGGTTGCCGCAGCGCCCATCGTTCCCAAAAAGCCGCGACGGTTTATGTTCGGCTGTTCCATGGATGTCTCCTGTGATGCAAGGTCGGGTGTCAGAACTGCCAGTTGGCGGGGACCCAGGCGTAGCCGCCATCGGTTTTCAGCATCCGGCCAAGCCCGGGGAAGGGGAAGTGGAAGCCGAGGACGGGAATCTGGTCGGCGGCCGCCATGTCGAAGATGCGGCGACGAGAGGAGAGGGCCGTTTCCTTGTCGCGGTCCGGGCCTGGAAGCCAGGGCCTGTCCACGTTGACGACCGGGTGATAGGCAAGATCTGCCGTCAGCAGAAGTTGGTCCTGGCCGGAATGGACGAGGAAAGTAGCCATTCCCGGTGTGTGTCCGGAGGCTGTGATCGTCGTCAGGCCGGGGACGATCTCGGCGCCGGCCTCATAGAGTTCGACGTGGTTTTTGACCGGCTCGAGGCTGTTCTTGATGTTTTGTGCAAAACGCAGACGAAACTCCTGCGGAACCGGCATATAGGACAGATCAGGGTCGGTTGTGACAAAAAAATCCCAGTCTTGTCTGGGAACAAAGACCGTGGCGCGGGGAAAAGCGCGCCCGCCATCGGCGCTTCTCAGATTGCCCACATGATCGGGATGAGTGTGCGAGATGACGATTGCATCAATGTCCTCGGGTCCAAGGCCGATCGCCGCGAGATTCTGGAAAATCCGGCCTCCATTGGGTCCCATCGTCGCTCCCGCACCGGCCTCGAGCAAAATCCGTCTGCCGCCTGTTTCGATCAGAAGCGTGTTCAGGTTCAATGTCAGATGATCGGTTGCCAGAAAGGCCTGCTGCAATACGGATTGCAACTCGGCCTCAGGGGCATCGCTTGCATAGACCTGGGGCGGCCCACCGATGATCCCATCGCTGAGCACGGTGGCCTGGATGTCTCCGATGCGGAAGCGGTAATGGCCGGCATTGGTCGGTTCCGGCAAGGCCGGGGTTTGCGCCAGCTGAGCCTGCGCTGTGGCACTTGCGCCGGCGAGAAACAGACTTGAGCCGCCGAGAACGGCGGACAGCATGATCGAGCGCCTCTTGAGGGTGAAGGCATTCATTTTAGCTTCCTTTCATGTCTGCCGAAGCGTGGCTGCGCAAAATCGCGCGCCAATCTGGCCGCAGCGGTTGAAGACAATCTGGAACATGACATCTCGGCCTTGCGCTGATAAGCTACGCAAAGCTTCTCGAGTTGATAAGGTGGACTTCGCAATGAGTGGTATTCGGCTGGATAGTCTCGATGCCTTTGCCGCCATAATCCGGTGTGGCGGATTTCGTGCTGCCGCTATGGAGCGGGGGGTTTCTTCGTCGGCACTCAGTCAGACGGTCAATGCCCTGGAGATATCGCTTGGCATCCGCCTTCTCAATCGCACGACCCGAAGCGTATCACCCACAGAGGCCGGCCAGCGGCTGCTTGATCGTCTGGCACCGGCTTTGAGCGATATCCGGACGGCCATTGTGGAGTTAGACGAATTGCGCGACGTTCCCTCGGGCACGATCAAGGTTAATGCTCCAGCGCCTGCCATCGACCACCTGCTTTGTAAACTCGCCTTTGATTTCATGGATCTATATCCGGATGTCCGGATCGAACTCATCAGCGATGCAGCCGTGATTGACATCGTCGAAAGCGGTTTTGACGCAGGCGTCAGGTTCGGCAAGCAGATCGCCAAGGATATGATTGCCGTTCCGCTGGGGCCGCCCCTGCGCTACGCCATTGTCGCGTCCCCCGACTATCTCGAGCGATCCGGCATGCCGCATTTGCCTCAGGATCTTCTGCTGCATGATTGCATACGCCGGCGGTTCCCGGGAGGTTCGCTTGTCTCGTGGACCTTCCACAAGGATCTGGAAGACGTCGAGATCAATCCTGAGGGTCGCTTGACCTTGAGCTCGGCGCAGAACGAGTTGCATGCTGCTCTGGCGGGTCGCGGCATTGCGCATCTCATCGAAGATTATGTCGGGCCCTATCTGCAGGCCGGTACACTCACGGAGATGCTCGTCGACTGGAAGATGACCCTGCCCAGCTGGTATCTCTACTACCCGAACCGGCGACATCCAGGCGCTGCCATGCGGGCCTTTCTCGAACATATCAGGTCTTATGACTGGGATCAGAAAGATCTGGAGCGGGCCTCCTTCGAATGATAGGTGCGATGGCCTCGGGGGAGACGAAAGGTGTTCACACGGCCCGTCGGCGCGCATATTCGCGCGGGGCGCAGCCCATCACACGCTTGAATGCTGTTGTGAATGCGCTTTCGGATTCATATCCGACCGCCGGCGCAATCGCTGACACCGGCTTGCGCGTCGCTTCGAGTTCTTCGCCTGCGATCAACATGCGCCATCGAGTGACATAGTCCATTGCCGTCTCTCCCGTCGCTGCGCGGAATTTTTCAGCAAAGACCGATCTCGACATGCCGGCAATCGATGCCAGCTGAGCCAGTTTCCATCGCTCCCCTGGACTGGCATGAATTGCACTGATGGCCTTGCAAAGACGGGGATCAGTGAGGGCTGCGAACCACCCGGTCTCATGCTTGCCCTCCTGCAGATGCAGTCGAAGCGCCTGAACCAGCATCATGTGTCCGAGATGCTTGGCAATCAATGAGCCGCCGGGGCGGTTTTCAGCCAGTTCCTCGCGCATCCGCGACACTGACCATCGAAGCGCCTGTTGATCGCCCTCTGCCTTGATGTGCACGACCGGCGGCATCATCTGCAAAAGCATCGGTGCCTGACGGCCGTTCACGACAAAGCGACTGCCAACAAGGAAAAGATCACCGCCGCCGTTGATCGTGACGACACCGCCTGGACGGGCCGGGGGGAAGGCAGATTTTGCATCCTGCGGGATCAGCGCGATATCACTGGTCAGGCGAAACGGCCGGCCGCTTGGCAAGACGAAACAGTCTCCTGCCGTCACCCTGATGGGGTCCACGACGCCCTCTACGACCATCCAGCAACTGCCTTCTTCCACGGCGTAGCATTTGATGACGTCGTTGCGCAGCTCAAAATGCAACGACCAGTCGCCTCCAGCCGAGAAGCCCGACGAGACGTAACTTTCCGTTTTCAAGAGCGAGAGGACCTCGGACAGGGGATCCATTTTAAGACTTCCGGACGATTGCGAAGATTTGCGTGTTATAGAGCGTGGATCGTCTCAGCTGAAGCCCGTAGTTTCTGAGTGCTGGGCTGAACCTGAACTTGGGCACGCAACCTGAAAGCGCTTGTCCATAAAAGGGTCGTTGCCCGGTCGGGCGTCCGATCGTTCTTGAACTGGCCGGGGAGCCGCGGTCGGCTTTGGAGCTCGCCTGATCCACTTTTAGCTCAGTCGAGGACGGTGTCCCGGTTCGCATCCTTTCAAGCCGCTGTAAGGATCATCGCCGCCGCACCAAAGGACGCAGATTAACTCGAACCTATCGAATCATGTCCATCTAAAATAGCTTGGCTAAAGTCATCTCAGCCCGGCAAAACAATCGCAGCCTGCAGACCCGGTTGGCGTTTCGCGAGAACAATGTCCCCACCATGCTGGCGTGCGATCGCACGCGCTATAGAAAGGCCAAGGCCGATACCTCCCGTTTCACGCGAGCGCGAGCATTCCAGCCTGAAGAACGGAGTGAATACATCTTCCGAGTTTTCCAAGGGGATTCCTGGCCCCTCATCCTCGACGAGTATCTTGATCGCCGAGCCGTGCTTGACAACACTCACGTCAGCACCGCCGCCATAGCGAACGGCGTTTTCGATTAGATTTCGGATAACGCGCCTCAAGCCATCGGGTCGGCATCGGTATTTGATACGTTCGCTGGAAGAGAAAGCAACGGGCTGGCCAAGCTCGGCAAGATCGTCGCAAACGCTTTCAACGAGAGCGGTCAAATCGATCGTTCGCGTCGGTTCCGCCGACGTTTCCTGGGAAGCAAACGAAAGGGTCGCTTCCGTTATCGACTTCATTTCATCAATGGTCTCCAGCATGCGATCCTGGAGTTCAGCATTTTCGACGAGTTCGGCGCGCAGACGCAGCGTCGTCAATGGAGTGCGCAGGTCATGACCGATGGCCGCAAGCATTTTTGTTCGGTCTTCTACAAATCTATGGATCCGCTCCTGCATTGTGTTGAAGGCGATTGTAGTGCGCCTGATATCCTCCGGGCCCTTCTCCAGGAGAGGCAGAACCGTTTCGCCCCGTCCTAATGTCTCCGCAGCCTCTGTCAGTTCTCGAAGAGGGGCTGCAATCCGTCTGACCGTGAGCACCCCAATGGCCGAGACAAGAATGGCAGTCAGGGTGAGGGACAGGGGGAGCTGAGTGCGCCAAACGGAAGGGTTTACGTTCTTATAGGTGGCTGCGTTCAGCACTTGTCCATTACCCAGTGGTACGACCACGCCCGCTCCGTTTCGCTTGGCAAAGCTCAGCGACTGGGTCATGAGGCGCAGCGACGAAGGGGCTTCAGTCGGAACGGTCCATCTTGCGTCGGCCAAGAAGTAATCGAGATCGACAAAGATAGGGCGTCGCTCTGCCGCTGATGTCGGGATTGGCACATTCGTTTTGGCTGAATTCAGGATGTCGCTCAACGGGACCGAGAATTCTGCGAAGGCGGACTCTACCCAATGTTCAGCGGTCGCCGGGCGATCGTCGCTGACCCAGAATCTCGAATTAGCCGTGCTGCTGATGCGTACGAGGTCGGCGCGGAAGTCTAAGGGAGCCGAGAGAACGAGCCTCGAAACGGCGGCGGCTCGGTTGCTCAGCTCAGTTCTCGCAGCCTCGCGAAGATCCTCTTGCAGATAATTCCAAAGGATAAACAGGCTGATCGCCTGAGATACGAACAACGCAATCAGCATCGACGACAGCAACTGCGCGGTGAGGCTTTTTTTCCAAATGCTGATGATAGGTGTCATGCTGGATATACCTCCGGCATGAAGCTGTAGCCGCCGCCGCGATGGGTCTGGATGATGAGTGGATTTTTCGGGTCGACTTCGACCTTGCGCCTCAGACGACTGATCTGGTTGTCGATCGATCGATCGAACGGCTCGGCTTCGCGTCCGACGGTTAGGTCAAGGAGCTGGTCGCGACTGAGGATCATGCCAGGATGTTCTATGAATACTTTCAAGAGGCGGAACTCGGCGGTTGAAAGTGGTATGCCGACCCCGTCATCACCCTGCAGTTCCCGCCGTCCCAAACTGAGTACCCAACGGTCGAAGCGCATCGATCCGGCGCGCCTCGTGGCTCGTTGCGGCGGCAAGCTGTTCACGCGGCGCAGCACCGCCTTGATGCGGGCGAGGAGTTCGCGCGACGAGAAGGGTTTGACAAGATAATCGTCCGCCCCCAGCTCCAGCCCTATCACGCGGTCTGTTTCGTCGGCTTTAGCCGTCAGGAAGATAATGGGGATCGCGGGGCCGGAGCGGGCGCGCAGTTCCCGACAAAGGGTCAAACCATCTTCACCCGGCATCATAATGTCCAACACGATGAGATCCGGAGCGCCCGTGTCGACCAATCGTCTAAGCGCATGCCCATTTTCTGCGGTGGTCACCCGGTAGCCCTGCAAGACCAGATACTTCTTCACGAGTTCGCGGATCTCGCGATGGTCGTCAACAACGGCAATGTGGGGCACTTGCTCCATGTCGATCCTCTGAACTGAAACATTTCCCTCTTATACCGCATGCCGCGGACCGGAGCCGGACTAAACTGTATCCGTTTGTATCAAAATCGCTGCAACGCAGCATGTTCTGATCGGACCGGTTACAAAACGTTACACTTCGCGACACTCACAGCACAGCCACGCGACGAACCACAGCTAGGTTGATGGTCGAAGCAGCGGAATACGTTCTGCACACTTGGCCTGCTGGGTCCTCCTGGCTCTGTTCTTTTCCACTGCTTCCAACGTCCGAGCGGCTCTAAGGCAATCGGTCTGCCTGAACCACTCGCCAAAACCTGGAGCTGCCATGACTGCTTTTACCGTCAACAACATGCCAGTCACCGTCGAGGTTGAAGCCGACAAACCTCTTCTTTGGGTTCTGCGAGAGGATCTCCAAGTTCTTGGTCCCAAGTACGGATGTGGGATAGCCCAATGCGGCGCCTGCCGTGTTCTGATCGACGGCGTGTCCACCCCGTCCTGCGTGGTTCCACTCGGAAGCATCGAGGGAGCCGCCATCATCACGGTGGAAGGCCTTTCGGATGCTCAGGGAAATCTTTCCGTCGTTCAACGCGCCTGGATTGAAGAACAGGTGCCTCAATGCGGCTTCTGTCAACCAGGGTTCTTGATCGCCGTCACGGCACTCCTCCAGGCCAATCCCGACCCGACCGACGAAGAGATTGATGCAGCGATCACCAACATCTGTCGCTGCGGCACATACCCCCGCATTCGTCGCGCGATCCACCGCGCAGCCGCATTGACCAGAGCTTGAACGGATCGATTATGAGAAAAGTCCTCTCCCGGCGCACCTTCCTCATGACCGGAGCCGCTCTGGGCGGCACTGCCCTTGTCGCGGCTGTCGGTGGCATAGGCTACCTTTCGACCGTTGACGTCCACGGCTTGCATGGCGGCGAAACGAGTGACGGTGCGGCGAGCCTCAACGCCTTCGTGATAGTCCAGGCTGACGGAACTGTCGTCATCAATGTCCCGCGCGCTGAGATGGGCCAGGGAATTCATACAGGCCTGGCGATGGTCGTGGCTGAAGAGATGGACCTGCCGTTTGACGAGCGGATCCGTGTCGAGTTTCCGACAGAGGCGCACCCCGCCTATTCGAACTGGTTCAACGTATTTCAAGTCCGGCCCGAAGAAGCTTCGGGACCAGCCGCTTGGCTCGGTCGCCGTGTCCTCGGGCAGATGGGCTTCATCGTCACCGGAGCCTCGAGCTCAACTATGGGACTTTGGCATCCCATGCGGCTCGCAGGCGCAGCAGCACGTGAGATGCTCGTCAATGCCGCAGCCAGCCGCCTGAATGTGCCGGTAGCGGAGCTGGTGACAAGAGATGCGGCGGTCCACCACGACGCCTCCGGGCGCAGCATCACTTATGGGGCGATCGCCGCCGCAGCCGCACAAATTGCGCCTCCAGCCAACCCGAGGCTGAAGCCCAGTTCTGAATGGCGCTTGATCGGCCGATCACAGGCGCGTGTGGATATCCCGGCCAAGGTGCGCGGCGAACCGGTTTTCGGCATGGATATCGTCCTGCCAGACATGCTGCATGCCACGATGCGGCATGCGCCCGTCTTCGGGGCCGGCGTGAGCCGTATCCGCAACGAACCTGATGTCCGAAATGCGGCAGGTGTCGTCGACGTCACGATCATTGATGGCCGCCATGTTGCCGTTGTGGCAAACTCGTGGTGGCAGGCCGAACAGGCGGCCTGGCTCCTGGACATCGAATGGACTTCGACCGAAGCCGACCAAGAGAACAGCACTAGCTTGTTCACCCGTCTGCAGGCGGCACTTTCGTCAGAGTCTCCCCATGGTCATATCGACGAGGGAGATGTGCACTCTGCGTTTTCCGCCTTGGGCGCAAAGATCATTGAGGCCGACTACGGTGTCCCATTTGTCACCCATGCATGCATGGAATGCATGAATGCCACGGCTATCCTGAGAAATGACGAATCTGCAGAAGTCTGGGCACCTTCGCAAAACCGAGCCACCATGCAGGCGGCGGTCGGCCGGGGCATGGGCCTGGGCGGGATCAGCCCGCGGGTGGTCACGCTCCACGTCACTATGAATGGCGGTGCCTTTGGTCGCCGAAGCGATCAGGACGTCATCGCCGAGGCGAGTTTTCTCGCAACGAGGCATCCGGGTCGTGCGGTGAAAGTAATGTGGTCGCGCGAAGAGGACGTCGGCCGAGGGCTCTATCGCAGCCAGGCTGCCGGCAGACTACGCGCGGTCCTCGGGGATGACGGTCTGCCGCTCGCTTTTGATGCGATCGTCGCCAGTCAGTCCATTCTGAACTCGATGGGCGGACGCAATTTTCCGGTCACGCCAAGCCCAAATGGGGATCCGCTGAGTGTCGAAGGTCTCGACAAATCGCACTATACGATCCCGAACCGGCGCATGCGCAGCCAGCATGTCGAGACCCATCTTCCCATTCAATTCTGGCGGTCGAATGGCTTCTCGTTCAACACTTTCTTCACCGAGAGCTTCATAGACGAATGCGCATCGGCGTCTGGACAGGATCCGCTCGAATACCGCCGTGCTCTCTTGCGTGATCAGCCCCGGCATCTCGCTGTGCTCAATCGCGTTGCCGAAATCGCCGACTGGGGAAGCCCAATGGCCAGCGGTCGAGGTCGCGGGATCGCTATCGAGGAATGTTATCGAAGCGTCGTGGCTCAGGTTGCCGAAGTCACGGTGTCAGGCGATGGCGAACTCGTTGTGGACCGCATCTTTTGTGCTGTCGATGCCGGTCTGATTATCAATCCAAACCAGGTCGTCGCGCAAATGGAAGGAGGCGCCTTGTTTGGCGTCACGAGCGCGTTGATGAGCGCGATCACAGTCGAAAACGGCTCCATTCTCGAAAGCAATTTTCACGACTTTCCTGTTCAGCGCCTTGCCAATGCGCCAGAGGTCATCGTCGCCGTGATGGAGAGCGAGGAGCCGCCTTGCGGCGTCGGCGAGCCAGGCGTCGTGCCAGTCGCTGCGGCCATTGCCAACGCCATCCACGCCGCGACGGGCCGCAGGCTCCGCTCCCTGCCACTCGCCATCACCGAAGAAATCGGCGAGCGCAAATTTCGCAGCATGTTGCCGCCCCTCAAGAGCTGAGCCGGGCCTTACTCAATCGTCTCTAAAGCCAAAAATAGGAAAAACTCATGTCGAGCCGCCTTCAGATTCTTCCAGCCGCCGTCCTCTCGATCGGCCTCTTCTTGTCTAACCAGGTGCAAGCACAGGAAGCCGATTCCATCCTCGGCACCTGGAGCACCGACAGCGGAAACTTGGTCATCAACATCTATGATGCAGGTGACACCTATGCCGCGCGGTTCGTCTACGGAGATCTTATTGTCGAGGCAGACGGTAAGACGCTCAAGAAGGACGAGCACAATCCCGATCCAGCATTGCGGTCGCGCTCCCTTGGCGAGGTGAACTTCGTCAGTGACTTGAGATGGGATGCAGGAGATAATCGCTGGCAGGGGGGCACCGTTTACCAAGCCGCCACCGGTCAGTCCGCCTCAGCCCGCGCCACATTGGAAGCGGACGCTCTGCACTTGCGGGTTTACCGTGGAGTGCCGCTTGCCGGCCGTACCCTGGTCCTCGTTCGGCAGGAGGATTGACATGCAATCGCTCGACGAACTTCCCCCAAAGTCCCGACGGAACGTCTTCGAAATTGGTGACGGTCTGCGGTTGTTCTCAGCATGGCTTTTGGATCCTCTGAAGATTGCGGCCGTTGCTCCGTCAGGACGTCGTCTGGCAATGCTCATCACGCAGGAGATTGATCCGCACGCCTCTCCCGTGCTGGAGCTTGGAGCCGGAACAGGCGCATTCACGCGCGCGCTCCTGGAACGCGGCATCGCTGAACACGATCTAACGCTCGTGGAGATGTCTGCAGATTTCGCCCAGCTGCTTCGAAAGCGCTTCCCTCGGGCCCGGGTAATCGAGGCCAATGCGGCAAGCCTGTCTGCCGCAAAGCTGTTTCCCAGTGCATCGGTGGGTGCAGCAATCAGCGGCCTCGGCCTCTTGTCCATGCATCCAAGGACAGTTCTGACGATCCTTCGATCAACCTTCGCCTGCCTTCGTCCGGACGGCGCCCTCTATCAATTCACCTATGGGCCCCGGTGCCCGATCCAGCCCGCAATCCTTAACCGGTTAGGTCTCAAGGCGGAACGCATTGGCGGCACTTGGGCCAACCTTCCACCGGCAGCCGTCTATCGGATCACTCGATCGGCGCCAATCTCAGTTTCTGCCACGATCGGAACTGGCCCAGGCGCAACCAACCTGCCTGCAGATGGCCGGTGACCAAATCCTGATGGAGGTTATGATGAAGAAGCACGCCTGGACGCAGAGACGTATTCCTTTCCAACGGGGCAAAACTATCATCGTAACGGGCACGGGCGGGCTTGGCTATGAGGTGGCGCTCGCTTTGTCGCTGGCCGGCGGCGATGTCATCATCGCCGGTCGAGATGAAAAGAAGGGGGTGCAGGCAGTCAGCCGCATAAAAGCTTCCTTTTCTCATGCGAAAATCGAGTTTGAGAAGGTCGATCTGGCCAGTCTGGCGTCAGTCGCGGAATTCGCTGCTCGACTGGCAATACGGCGGGAAAAAGTTGATGTCCTGATCAACAATGCCGGCGTCATGACTCCCCCAGCTCGCCTGACAACGATGGACGGTTTCGAATTGCAGTTTGGTACCAATTATCTTGGCCACTTCGCCTTGACCGCTCGACTGATGCCGCTCCTGCAGAGGTCAGCGCTGCCGAGGGTCGTTTCGCTCTCAAGCGTGGCTGCGCGTGCCGGCAAAATTGACTTGGACAATTTGCAGGCGGAGCGTGGCTATAAGCCGATGCAGAGTTACAGCCAATCCAAGCTCGCCTGTCTGATGTTCGCGCAGGAACTTCAGCGGCGCAGCGATGTGAACCGCTCCGGGTTTGCCGGAGGCCATTTGCTTAAGTTATGCGGCCATGGCTGGTTCGTCCAGCATGGCGTAGTACCGCTCTTCGGCTTCGGCTGGCGGTATGTTTCC
>JAESGE010000179.1_pt1 | contig 34628 bp, 29 predicted proteins | sample 9269601 | NCBI WGS metagenome assembly JAESGE01 (sample SAMN14515569, study PRJNA621662) | algae metagenome | isolation source: Tolypothrix brevis GSE-NOS-MK-07-07A and co-occurring heterotrophs from wet... | place: USA: Grand Staircase Escalante National Monument, Utah | collected 2006-04-16
CGTCCGCGGGGGGGGGTTTGGCCAACGCCGCTCCCCTCCGGCAGCGCCAGTCCGGGCGCGCAAGGATCCTCGCGCGAAGGATCGGCACCCGGATGGGCCAAGACGGCGGGTTCGAGCGGTCAGCGAAGAAACTAGCGGCTTGGTGAAGCGCAGCGCAGCGGCGCGGAATAGAGCCTGATCGCCGTGACGACGCGCCGATCGTAGACTCTTCTGTTCACAAAAGACCCGAAAGGACCATTTTTGGTAAGTCATACCGGCAACAATTGGCCGAAAGCGGCGGTTCCGGCGCTAGTCCTCGAAAGGTGCTGCAGTTAAAGTGCGGACATTGAACTCTTGCACGCACCAAAATGACTTTCGTCAAAATTGGATCGTGATCGGCCGCCTTGCCCCGCGGAAATTGTGAAAAATTGATAGCTGTTGCGGGGAAGTCAGCTTTTCATAAGTCTCTCACTGCGCTATCCATACGGAAGTTTATTAATTGATCTTGGGTCCTTGGGCATGGGGACGCTCTCAACTCTTCCGCATCGCGTGTTTTGGGCTGCCGGGGCCTTCGCCGCCGCGTATGCGCTGTCGGCATGGTCGATCAGTCAGGGCGGGCCGCGACTGGAGGATTTTGTCGCGCTGGACGCTGGCCGCCGGCACATCTCCGCCTATTTCGCCGTGCCGGTCACGGGACTCGCGCTCTGCGTCGTCGCTTGGTCCGTCCTCCAGGCCCGGCGGGTCGGCGGGCCGACGGTGCCCTGGTACAATGCAGCGGAGGACGGCGCCGACCGGCGCTTCACGCTGCCGGTCGCCGTAGCGTTTGCCGTCTTCGCCCTCCTACCGGCCATTGCGCTCGTTCATCTCAACCGCAAGGTGCTGGAACACGGCGTGGTCTGGAGCGACGCGCTGCCGGCGGGGGCCAGCGTGCCAGCCGGCTGCCTCGTCCCGCTGGCGGACCGCTTCTATTGCACGGAGCAAGGGCGGTTGGCCGCCGCCGTGCTGCGCGGCTCGACCGACCTGAAGATCAAGCCGAGCCTGTGGCTGGCGGAAAACACCTGGGATCCCTTCTGGGCGCGGGATGCCGCCGGCCCGCAGCGGCTGGAACGCGTGAAGACCTGCGGGCAGGATGGGCTGCCACAGGATGAGCGTGGGCTTATGGTGGGTCTGGCGGACAGGATAGGGGAGATCGCGGCGGCAGCGAAGCTCGATGCCGCCGCCGCGCGAGAGGCGATCACGAAGCGTGACGCCATTCTAGCGGCGGCGCGCGTGGGCGAGACGCTCGCAAACTGCCGGCCCAGCGAACCCCTGCCTCAGGAAACGGCCGATGCGCTCAAGGCGTTGGCCGGCGGCTCTCGCGATCGCTCCGACCGATGCCGCGAGACGGTGACGGAATGCCGTGGCGTCGAATGGGGCCCATGGTCGCCATGGCTTTTGAGCATGCCAACCCTCGCGGGTCTCGCGGGCTTCGGGTGGATGGTCGCGGGACTGGTGGCGGATTTTTTGACGCGGATTGTGAACAAGCGAAAAGAGCTTGAATCATGAGTTCTGAACCGATTGGAACGAGCAATACGCAGTTCGAATTCGTGAAGAAGTCGGAACTGGACTCCCTGATCAAGCGCGTCGATGAAGCCGAGAGATACATCCTGAAGATCAATACGATCAGAAACATCGTTGGCGGCACCTTAGGCCTGTTGATCGCTGCGGGAATATTTTCCTCATTGCAGGGTTGGATCGAGCCATTCCGAAAGATCGACTACGATCAGATCACGCGGAATGTCATGACTGAGCTGAAAGTCAGCGATAGAGCGTTCTTCGAAAATCCGACGCGTTGGTTCGACAGTACGAAGCTGCCTGACATCTCGAAGACTTTGCAAACAGAAATCGACAAAGCAAAATCTCTCCTTGCGGAAGCGGAAGCCAAATCCAATGCGTTGAGCGTGCGATTAATGATTACGGAAGGAACCTTAAAGAGCGCGGAGACCAACGTTCAGTTTCTCTCTAAATCGATCACCACGTTGCGCAACACGATCGAGTCTTTGGAATCGAAGCACGAGCAGCTCGTTTTCAAGATCGAACGTCAATCGCAGACCGCCATCAATCTCCTCAACACGATCGGAAGAACGGTTGGCGAGACCCTTTTTCGCGATCGCCTTCCCATGATTGCCCATGCCGTCGCCGACATCCTGCACGCCGATGAGGAGTTTGGTGCGGCCATCCATGCCCGGCTCATGCCGCGGCATTCACTGATCGCCACGCTTGCCGGTTGCCCTTCGGGCTTCGTCCGCATCGCGAAGGTGAATCTCCGGGGACAAAGACAGGTGCAGCCAAACGCGGCGTATGAACCATCTCAACATGAAGTCTCGCTGTGCCAGGTGGGAGAGGTGTCCGTGCCGGCGCAGGCGGCCGACGGTGCGGGCAGCGCAGTACCGATGCGGTCCGGAGCCAACCCGCAATGAAACGGCTTGTCCTTTGCGCGCTCCTGAGCCTGCCGGGGAACGATCGCGCCCTCGCTCAACCCGACCCGTCTAGGAATGCCGCACACAGTCAGATCTCCATCCCCGTCCGCGTCGCGATGGAAGACCTGCGCACGGCGCTGGAGGCGCAGATGCCGCGAAGCGAGGCAGGCCAGCGGGGTGCTGGCATCGGCGGCGCCGTCCGGAACGACGTGATCAGCTGGGCCTTCCAGCGCGAGCCGCTGGCCGTGTCCGGGTCAAGCGGCACGCTGGCCGTCACCACGACCATCGGCGGGTTCGCCCGCATCTCCGGCGAGGTGCAGATCATCCGGGGCGACATCGGCCGCCTGCTCGGCAAGCTCAATCCGACGCGCGTTCCCTTCAGCGCCCACGTGGACATACTCGCCGATGCGACCGCGACCACCTCGCCGGCGCTGATCGACGGACAGTGGCGCATCGCGCCAAATTTCACGGCGCAAGCGCCTTTGGGCCGAGCCGAGATCCCGATCCTCGACATCACCCGCATCAGCGTGCGCGACAAGCTGCAGCCTGAGCTTGACGGCAAGCTGAGGGCGCTGGAGGCGGGGTTGAACGCGAAGATCGCGGCGGACCCATTCCTCGAGACGGCGGCGCGCCGCGCCTGGCAGGACCTCTGCCGCAACTGGCCGATCACGATCCGCGCCGGCGGGCGCGAGGAGAGCCTCTTTCTGCGCGCCGAGCCGACGGCGATGGGCCTGTCCGGACTCACGGTCGATGCCGCCGGCCTCGCCGCCACCGTCGGAGTCACCGCTAACCTCGTGCTCGGCGAGCGTTTCGTCGAGCCGCAATGCAACCCTTTTCCGTCCGCGCCCACCGTAGCATCTGCGTCCGGCTTCAGGCTGGCCGTGCCGGTGGAAATCGCCTGGGGCACACTTTCGCGCCTGGTGACGGACGAATTGAAAATGGCACCGATACCGGTACCGGGCGATGTCGTCTCGGCGACGGTAGAACGGATCGATCTTTCGGACGCTGGAGGCCGCCGCATCCGCGCGGACCTGCGCGTCACGGCTCGCGGCAAGGGCTTTCTGGGCTGGTTCCCATCAGTGGTGACCGGAACTCTGCGTCTCAGCGCGGAACCTGTGTTCGAGCCGACCGGAGACAGGAAGGTGCTCCGGTTCCAAAAGGCCACGTTCGAGGCGACCGACGACGGCGTCTGGGAGCGCGCGCAGGCCGGCGCGGCGAACCTACTCAAGGAGGCGCTCCCGAAGGATTTCGCCGATAAGGCCGTCATCGACATCGCACAATACGAGAAGACCGCGCGTGATCGGGCGCGGGAGGCGATGCGCGCGCTGCAGGAGCGACGCATTGCCGGCGAAGCGCTAACCGTCGCGGAGGCTTCGGCCCCTGACGTCATGATCATGGGCATCACCGTCTGGCCGAACGCGCTTCAAGTGGAGGTGGTCGCCGAGGGAAAAATCGAGGTGGCCGTGCGGCCGATCGCTATCGGGCGATAAGCGCATGCACGGCATGCGGGGGGAGAGCGACATGACACAGAAACCACGTCGGGAGCCGCCGAGCAGCGCGATCCCCTTCATCGCTGGCGACGACATCCCTCTTCGCGGCGGCAGCCAGCCCTTCGCGGACATCGTGCGCAAGGCACCGGTCGCCGAGCTGAGGACGATGCTGGAAGGCTGGACGGATGTTCGCGAGGAGGCGGTGACATTCGAGGCTGCGGTCGGTCGGTACGTGACGGTCTCAGCGGCGCTTCTGGGCATCCTGAGTGACGCGCGCCGCGCCGTCGCCCACATTGCCGCCGAAGGCGTGGACCATAGCGGCGCGGTGGGCAGGTGGGGCGGAACGGGCTTTCTCGTCGCTCGGAATCTCCTGCTCACGAACCACCACGTCCTCAACAGTCGCGAGGTGGCGGTGGAGGCAAGCGTCACCTTCGACTACGAGATCGGGCGCGAGGCGCTTATGGGCGGCAAAGCAGACATCGCCGGTTCGCGAAAGGTCTTCCGCCTCAATCCGAAAAGGCTCTTCGTTACGAGCCCAGCCATCGGCGGCCTCGACTACACATTTGTATGGATCGACGAGGCAGCGTCAACCGAGTTCGGGATGATTCCTATGGAGCGTGCGTCGTTCCTTATCGACGTCGGGGACCAAGCCTTCATCGTGCATCATCCCGACAACGAACCAAAGCAGGTGTCCCTTGACGATACCGACGTTCTGGAGGTGCTGAGCCGGATCATCCTCTACGCTTCCGACACGCTTTCCGGTTCCTCCGGAGCACCTGTGTTCAATGCCCAGGGCAACCTTATCGCGCTGCATCACGCTAATCGCAAGAAGGACATCCCGCTGCCAGATGGTGGCAAAACCTCAATCGTCAACGAGGGGATAAAGCTTGCGGCAATCGCCATCGATGTGGAGGCGAAGTCGCAAGGGGCGACGGGGGAGGCGGCGCAGGCGCGTGAGGTGCTTTCTGCTTTCGGCGGCTCCGATAGCCTGACCGGCTTCTTCGGCGGCCTCGGCCGCAAGCCGCCTCCGGCGAGCGATCTTGAGCGGGTCGTGGCAATCTACAAGGGCGACGACGCCGACCTCGACATCGGTTTCTGGAACATCGAGCACCTCGCCACTCGCCACGAATTGCCGGGTAAGCTCGACGCCGCCGCCACCGTCATCGCCGACATGAAGCTCGACGTCTGGGGTCTGTCGGAAGTCTCGGCGACGTCGGTTGAACTCCTTTGTGGTCGCCTACGCGAGAAATTTGGCGAGCGCTACGACTTCCTCGCCTCCGATCCCGACGCCGGAGACTCGCAGGCCACCGCCCTGATCTGGCGCGCCGAAGCCGTTTCAGCCACGCGCGAGCCCTGGCCCCCAGAGATCGAGAGGCTGTTGTCGCTCAAAAGCACCGATGCCGAGGCGCGGGAGTTCGAGGCTGTACACGGCAAGATTTTCGACCGTTATCCAGCGTTGTTCCGGGTCGAAACCAAGGCGAAATTTGGCGGCAAGCCTTTCGTCGCTCATGTGGTGCCGCTCCATTTGAAGGCGATGCCTGACGGTAGTCTTCGGCGGCGCATGGCATCCGGAATCCTGGCTCGTGCCGTGGGTCGGCTCGCCGAACAGGGCCTCGACAATGTCATCCTGGGCGGCGACATGAACGCTACACTGGCGAGCGGCGATCTCGACAAGCTGCGCGCCTCCGGTCTGGTCGCGCTTTCAGCGAAGGACGAGGGAGAGGGGGCGATCACTTACATCAAGTCGCCGCACCTCTCCCTGATCGACAGCATCTTCGTGTCGCGCAATCTAGCTCCCGGTCTGACGGCGGACGATTTCATGATCGTCGCCCGCGACCGCGAAATTCCAGATTTCATCAAGAGCATATCGGATCACCGGCCGGTGATGATGCGCATCGCTTTGGACGTTTCGCTTGACGCCGGAGGCGTGGCGACGCCGTCCTCGACCAACAAGATCGACATTCGAGCCACACTGGATGCGCTGATCGCGGGTGCCGACCAACGATCGCCGGGGCCGAACGCCTCGTTCGCCCAAACAGCGAGGAAGATCACGTTCGAAGAGCTAAAGCGCATGATGGCGGACCCGTCCAAGCCAGATTCCGAGCTGCGGCCGTATCTCGTTCCCGCCATGCGCGGCGATGGTAGCGGCTACCCTGACGCGCGGCCAAATCCACAAACCGTAGAACTGCCTCCATCGGCAGAATTCGAACTCGAAAGCGCCATGGCCTGGGGCAATTCGGCAAGCCGCTGGCGCCGGAAGTCGGCCTTCTACACGAATCTGGACTCATTTCCTGAGCGGAAAATTCTCCTGTCAGAAGGAGACTCGTGGTTCCAGTTCCCACTACTGCTGGACGACGTGATCGACCATCTCACGCGCACCCATCTTGTTCGAAGCCTGGACGCGGCGGGCGATACGCTGGACAACATGCTCGTGCGCAATCCTGAGTTTCTTACAACTCTTATACAGCTCGATGAGGAACTGACAGCACGCGGGCGGAAGGTGGATGCTCTGCTTCTTTCAGCCGCCGGCAACGACATCATTGGCGAGGATCAGTTCGGCAAGCCCGCTCTTCTCGCGCTTCTCAGAAACCACAAACCCGGCAAGCCCGCCGCCTGGCACGTCGAACCGAAGGCGATGAAGGCCGCGTTGGATATCATCGAGGCCGGGTACCGAAAGGCGATCGGATCGGTACGGGCGATCGCTGCCTATCGCAAGCTGCCGATCCTCATCCACGGCTACGACTACGCGATTCCAGGCGGTTTCCCGGACGATCCGCGCCACCCCGGTTATGCCGCGCAGGACAAATGGCTCGGAAAGCCGATGGCTGACCGAGCCATTCTTGATCCGCAATTGCAGCGTGGCATCGTCAGATACCTTATCGACAACCTCAATGATCGTATGGCGGCGATCGCCGGCACACCGGCGCAGACTAGCGTTCATTTCGTCGATTGCAGGACGGCCGTCGGGCACGTTTCGCGCTGGAATGACGAGATTCATCCTACTTCTGACGGCTACGCGACGGTAGCTGAACTGTTCCGGCGGACGCTGGATCAGGCGATCGGCCAATCGCCATGATTGCAGCGAAGCGATGAGTGATGATAGTAAACTCTCAATGCGTAGTGCGCCTTCTGTCCATTTGCCGCTTTCTCGGTTAGGGCGGGCATGTTCATAAGGCCGCCGCCGCGGGCGCACTGCCGGGAGATCATCGTTTGCGATGGCGAATGCACTGTCGGACCCGCTCTCAAAGCTGCGAGGGCTTGTCATTTAGGGGTTCGGGTCAGCTTTAGATTGGTTCCGTTTGATTTTGCAGCACGGCGCTATGTCGGGATTGGGCGCGAAGCGGACCTTTGCCGCTTTGCCTGCGAATGCCCGGGTTAGGTCATGTGCGGACGATCACACGATGCAGCGCCGATTTCCGCTTCGGGCGCGGAGCAGTCATCTAGGAATGGTCCCAAATACCTTCCTTTTTGAGACTCTCGGGCAATGGCCCGGAAATCGCCCATTCGTCCATGGCGCATAGTCTCAAAACAAGTCTTGTAATCGAAGTCTCGTTTCGGCATGCTTATCATGAGAAATGAGACTGATTCATGCGCATCGGCTACGCCCGCGTTTCCACGCTTGACCAGAACACCGACCTGCAGCTGCAGAAGCTGAAGGAGGCCGGTTGCGAGAAGGTCATCGTCGAAAAGGCCTCTGGTGTAAAAGCGGATCGGCCGGAGCTGGTGCGGCTCCTTGCCGACCTTCTGCGGGAAGGGGACACGCTTGTCGTGTGGAAGCTCGACCGCCTGGCGCGCTCGCTCAAGCAGCTGATCGCCACAGCCGAGGATCTGAAGGGCAGGGGGATCGGCCTCATCTCAATAACCGACGCGATCGACACCTCGTCGCCCGGCGGCATGCTGGTGTTCCACATGCTGGGCGCCATCGCCGAATTCGAGCGCTCACTAATTCAGGAGCGGACGCGGGCGGGGCTTGTTGAAGCGAAGCGGCGCGGGAAAATGGGTGGCCGACCAAAAAAACTCACGGCGAAAGACATCTCAGCCGCCAAGGCGATGCTTGCCGACGGCACGCTTACCTCGAAGGAAATAGCTGGCAAGCTCAACGTGTCGAAGGCGACCCTGTATCGGTACATTGGGGCCTGATGCCGGAGGGGCAGCGCACTGGCAGGGGTGAATTTGATCAGGGCGGCCTTGGCCAGGTTGGGCTGATGGATAGGGTGCTGACTACTCTCGGCGGCTGGCGGGGCTGTGGCGAGTTTTACTGCAATCGGCCTGCGGCGATTGTCGGGGTTGCCTTTCCGGTTAATTAACCCTTTGTTGACCATAAAACCCCGGAAAACGGGAAATTCAGTGCCGGGGGAGTGTGTCGTGCCACGAGGGAGAAAAGCAGGGAACAAGGATGCCGTGGCAAGGCCTTTAAAGGCTGGCCCTTCCATTGAGACGACACTGTGGGCTGCTGCTGACAAGCTGCGCGGCAACATGGATGCTGCTGAATACAAGCATGTCGCCCTTGGCCTCATCTTCCTGAAATACATCTCGGACCGTTTCGATGCCCGTCGCAAGCAGGCGCTTGCAGATGACGACGAGCGCGATCTGGTGGACGACCGCGATCTCTATCTCTCCGAAGGCATCTTCTACGTGCCGGACCGGGCGCGCTGGACCTTCCTGCGGGCGAACGCCACCAGCACCAAGCCCACCATCGGCGAGCTGATTGATCAGGCCATGATCGACATCGAGGCCGAGAACAACAGCCTGAAGGGTGTGCTGACAAAGAACTATGCCCGGCAGGAGCTGGACCAGACCAAGCTGGGCGAGGTTCTGACGCTCTTCTCCAACATCGAGTTCACCGCAGGCGAGAAGGCGCAAGACCTGCTGGGCCGCGTCTACGAATACTTCCTCGGCGAGTTCGCCAAGCTGGAGGGCAAGCGCGGCGGGCAGTATTACACGGCGGGCTGCGTGGTGAAGCTGCTAGTGGCCATGCTGGAGCCATTCAAGGGCCGCGTCTACGATCCATGTTGCGGGTCGGGCGGCATGTTTGTGCAGTCCGAGCGCTTCGTCGAGGAGCACGCGGGCAAGAATGTCGACCCCAGGAAGGCCCGTGACCAGATTTCCATCTTTGGGCAGGAGTCGAACGCCACCACATGGCGGCTGGCCAAGATGAACCTTGCCATTCGCGGCATCGAGGCCAACCTTGGCTCGAAGTGGGGCGACACCTTCCATGAAGACCTGCATGTCGGCCTCAAGGCCAAATACGTGCTGGCCAACCCGCCCTTCAACGACAGTGACTGGGGCGGCGACAAGCGCAAGGGTGATGCCCGCTGGCAATACGGCACGCCGCCTGCGAGCAATGCCAACTTCGCGTGGCTGCAACACATCATCCACCACTTGGCACCCGATGGCTACGCAGGGGTGGTGCTCGCCAACGGCTCCCTGTCCAGCCAGCAATCTGGTGAGGGCGACATCCGCCGCGCCATGATCGAGAAGAACCTCGTGGACTGCATTGTCTCGCTGCCGGGGCAGTTGTTCTCCACCACGCAAATTCCGGTGTGCCTGTGGTTCCTGACGCGTGACAAATCTAACGGTCTGGTGCGCGACAAGACGCTGCGCAACCGCACGGGCGAAATCCTGTTCATTGACGCACGCGGCCTCGGCACCATGCAGACCCGCACCCTCAAGGTGCTGACAGACGAGGGCGAGAACAACGACATCGACAAGATCGCCGACACCTATCATGCGTGGCGTGAGGTGGGTGGGCACTACCAAGACGTGCCCGGCTTCGCCAAGGCGGCGAGTCCCAAGGAAGTGGCCGATCAGGGCTTCGTGCTCACGCCGGGCCGCTATGTCGGCACACAAGAGGCGGATGAAGAAGACGAACCCTTCGACGCCAGAATGACGCGGCTGACTAAGGCCCTGCGTGAGCAGATGTCCGAAGGCGCCAAGCTGGACGAGCGTATTCGCAAGGCGCTGGCTGGGGTCAGCCATGGCTGGTGAGTTCACCCGCCACCGCGTTAGCGAATTGATTGCCAGTGGTGTGCTTGGGCTCGGTGATGGTTACCGCGCAAAGAATTCCGAGCTTGGAGACCAAGGCATCCCTTTTGCAAGAGCCGGGAATATAGATGGCGGCTTCTTATTTGATGATGCGGACCTCGTTGATATAGCCAAGATCGCAGTCCCTCACGACAAGATCAGCCGGCCGGATGACACGGTTTTTACGTCGAAAGGCACCGTTGGACGATTTGCACGGGTCGGGAACTACACGCCTCAGTTCGTTTATTCACCACAACTGTGTTACTGGCGCTCGCTCGACACAAACGTTATAGATGCCGGATATCTGTTTTACTGGCTGTCGGGGCCAGAATTTTACGCCCAGTATAAGGGTGTGTCGGGACAGACCGACATGGCAGAGTACGTGAGCCTCGGAGACCAACGGTCGATGTGGATCACCTTGCCCGGCCGTCCCCAGCAAAAATCCATCGCCAACCTCCTGTCCTCCCTCGACGACAAGATTGAGTTGAACCGGCGCATGGCGGCGACACTGGAGGAGATGGCGCGGGCGCTGTTCAAGAGCTGGTTTGTCGATTTCGACCCCGTACGCGCCAAGGCTGAGGGCCGCCCCACGGGCCTGCCAGATGCTACCGCCGCGCTCTTCCCCTCCTGCTTCGGAGACGATGGGGTGCCGGAGGGGTGGAGTGCGACGGCAGACAGTATTGGCCGCAATGTTCGGGAGCAGGTGCAGCCAAGCGAAGTCGATGCAAACACCCCATATGTTGGCCTAGATCACGTGCAGAAGCGCAGTCTGGCCTTGCATGTGGCGGGGCGAGCAGAGGACGTTGACAGCCAGAAGGCTGTTTTCAAACGTGGCGATTTGCTGTTTGGCAAACTCCGCCCATACTTCCACAAGGTTGCTGTCGCTCCAGTGGACGGCATCTGCTCAACCGATATCTTCGTATTCCGACCGCAAAACGGCATACCCCCGACCTATCTGTATCTCGCGTTCTCCACAGATGGCTTTGTCGCGAAGGCATCAGGGGCACAGGAAGGCACGAGAATGCCGCGTGCTGACTGGGGCTTCATGCGCAAGCTGGTTATGGCTAAACCCGAGCCTCGGATTTTGAAGGTGTTCGATAATGCCGTCGCGTCGATGATAGATCGACTCCTTGCGACGGTCATAGAAACACAATCGTTGGCATCGCTCCGCGACACGCTCCTTCCCAAGCTCATTTCCGGCGAACTCCGCATCAAGGACGCCAAGAATGTGGTGGAGGCGGCCTGACGATGCCCTATGCGCTCCAGATGCTTCGTGGCCTTCTTGATGCTCACCCTGACCGGGCAGAGCCGCTGCGCATTCACATCGACGCGCTGGAGCGCAGCATCGAGAGCCAGCCTGCCTTCTGCCTCCAGAGCGTACGGACGCTGTTCGAAGCCGCGCACGCAACAATCGCTCCACGCCTTGGCATTGCCTTCGGCAAGGATGACCAGTTTCATCAGCGTATGCGCAGCGTCCTGAACGCGATGGACTTCTCCGTCACGGACCATCCCGAAGCCGACAAAATCAATGAAACGATCACAAGGCTGCTCGGGAACATAAACGGCGCGACACACGCACTCGCCGAACTCAGCAACATCCCCAACATGCGGCATGGTGGCTCGCTGGACTGGGGAACCTTACAGCGCCAGCACGCCCTCATGCTGGGCGGCTTGTGCGACAGCCTTGTCGCCTTCCTGTTTGATGTCGCCTGGAGCCGGGTGGTGGCGGAGCCAGACACAAACGAAAAGGACAGCTACGAGGCAAAAGCCGACTTCAACGAATACCTCGACTCGGAGTATGATCCGGTCAAGATCGCAGGTGCTGTGTTCGATCCCAGCTATGTGCTCTTTCATCTCGATGAAACAACCTATGACGCAGCCCATCTAGACTGGGAGGCAGAACAAACCACGGAAGCCGCAGCGGAGAAGGAGGATGCCGCATGACACGCGTTGCCATTCGTCCTGATCTGTACCGCTGGGCGCGTGAGCGAGCCGGTGTGCCTGACATTGGTGAGATGCTGGACCGTTTCCCCAAGCTGGCGGAATGGGAAGCTGGAGTAGCAAAGCCCACGCTCAAGCAACTCGAAGCCTTCGCCCGCGCCGTGCATGTGCCCATCGGCTATCTGTTCCTGCCCGCGCCGCCGGATGAGCCGCTGCCGATCCCCGACTTCCGCACCCATAACGGGCAAGGCGTTCGCCGCCCCAGCCCCAATCTGCTCGATATGATCTATGCCTGTCAGGAACGGCAGGGTTGGTATCGCGAGTTCTCCCTCGCAAGCCGCATTCCCGAAGCTGACTTCGTCGGCAGCGTGGGGTTGGACCAACGCCCCGAGGATGTCGCAGCCGCCATGGCCGCACGTCTTGGCTTCGATATGGCAACGCGGGCGGCCTGCCGGACGTGGGAAGAGGCATTGCGCTTCTTCATCGGGCAGGCTGACAAGATCGGCGTTCTGGTGATGGTGAGCGGCGTCGTTCTGTCCAACACCCACCGCACCCTTGACCCACAGGAGTTCCGAGGGTTCGCGCTGGCCGATACCCGTGCTCCGCTCATCTTCATCAACGGGTCCGACACCAAGTCCGGCCAGATGTTCACGATGGCGCATGAGCTGGCGCATCTCTGGCTTGGCTCCACCGCCATTTCCGACGCTAGCGGCGCACCCCTGAACGGTCACCGCCGTGAAGAAGTGTGGTGCAATGCCGTGGCGGCTGAGCTGCTGGTGCCCATGGCCGTGTTCCGCCCTGCTGTGCAGGCTGGCGAGCCTCTCGATCAGGCCAAGCAGCGCCTCGCCCGTCTGTTCAAGGTCAGCACGCTGGTGATCCTGCGGCGGCTGCTGGATGCTGGTGCGCTGACTCGTGACGCCTTTGGTACGGCGTGGGCTGCGGAGCGCGAACGGCTGCGGGCGCTGGCTGACAGTGGCGGGGGTGGTGGTGACTTCTACCGCACCACGCTGGCCCGCGTGAGCAAGCGTTTCGCCCGTGCGTTAGTCGAGAGCACCCTTGAGGGCCAGACCCTCTACCGTGATGCCTTCCGCATGTTGGGCGTGGCAAAGACTGAGACCTTCAACACAATCGGGCGTCAAGTGGGTGCCATGCTGTGACCCGCTACCTGCTCGACACCAACATCTTCATTCAGGCACGCAACCTCCACTATGGTTTCGACTTCTGCCCGGCGTTCTGGGACTGGCTGATCGAACAGCACGCGGCGGGTGTGGTCGCCAGCATCGACAAGGTCGGCGATGAATTGCAGGCTGGTGGTGACGATCTGTCAGATTGGGCAACAGCACGCGGCAGCACGTTCTTCATGCCCCCGGATGATCCGGTGGTTCCTGCATTGGGGCGGGTAAGTGCTTGGGCCACAGGCCACAATTACGAGCGCGCAGCCATCGCAACTTTTCTTCAGGTTGCCGACTATTGGCTGGTTGCCCATGCTCTCGCCCATGGCCAAACCGTGGTGACCCATGAGGTGCCTTCGGAGTCTGTGCGCAAGATCAAGATACCGAATGCCTGTATTGGGCTCACGATCCCCTGCATCAGCCCATATGAGATGCTGCGCCGTGAACGGGCGCGGTTCGTGCTGGGCCGTCAACCGGGGGCAGTATGAGCGACACCCTTCTTCTCCCCCCCGACAGCCCGCGCATGGAACTTGCCGAAGAGGCCGTGGAACTGGCGGCACTTTCGTGGTTCGAACTCATTGGCTGGAAGGTCATGCCGGGCGACTACCTCGCGCCAGACGGCCCTATGGGAGCACGCTCCCACTACCGCGAGGCGATCCTGGAGGCTGAGTTACGGAGCGCCATTGCCTCGCTGAACCCTGAGGCCACGGCCAGCATGGTCAACGCCGCCGTGCTCAAGATCAAGGCTTCACAGAGCCAAGACCTCGTCGAGAACAACAGGCTGTTCCATCCTTACCTCGTCTCGGGTGTGCCTGTGGAGGTCAACGAGCGTGGTGAAACGCGCACCATTGGCATCAGGCTGCTTGACCACGACAACCCCCGCGCCAATCGGCTGCTTGTTGCCAACCAATTCATCGTGAAGGGTGACCGTGGCACCGTCCGTGCTGACCTGACCGTGTTCGTCAACGGCCTGCCCTTGGCCGTTATGGAACTGAAAAGCCCGTCTGATGCCACCGCAACGCTGGAGAAGGCACACAGCCAACTTCAGAGCTACAAGACGAAGGCACCCGAGTTGATGCGCACCAATCAGGTGCTCGTCATCAGTGACGGATCGAATGCCCGCCTTGGCACAGTGACGGCGGGGTTGGACCGTTTCGCACCATGGCGCACCATCGGCGGCACGGATTACGACGACACGGGCCGCTCTGAACTGGAAGTGCTGATCCGGGGCGTCTTCACACCTGAGCACTTCATCGACTTGGTCACCGATTTCGTCGCATTCGAGGTCAAGGACGGGACGGCCAAATCCAAGAAGCTCGCGGGCTATCACCAGTATCACGCGGTGAAGAAGGCACTGGCTTCAACCCTGATGGCATCAGAGACGGGAAGCCGGAAAGGTGGCGTGGTGTGGCATACGCAGGGCTCCGGCAAGTCCCTGACCATGCTTTTCTTCGTCCGCCAGCTTCAACTCGCCAAAGCCCTCAAGAACCCTACTATCGTGATGGTCACGGACCGCAACGATCTGGACGATCAACTCTTCGGGACATTTGCGGATCACGGCAGCGCCCTGCGTGGAACGCCCCGGCAAGCTGATACTGCGGAGGAGATGCGACGACTGCTGTCTGTTGACATCGGCGGGCTGGTGTTCACCACCATCCAGCGGTTTCGCGGCGAGGATGGCACGCACCCCCTGCTGACAGACCGCACCAATGTCATCGTCATCGCAGACGAAGCGCACCGCACACAGTACGGGTTCAAGAAGCGATACGTTGAGCGTGACGGGGGCATTCGGGAAGCCGTGGGCTTTGCCGACTACCTGCGGCAAGCCCTCCCCAACGCGACGGTTGTTGGCTTCACGGGCACGCCCATCGAAGAGAAGGACCGAGACACCTACGGCACCTTTGGTGAGGTGATTGACACCTACGACATGACGCGGGCCGTGCAGGACAACGCAACGGTCCCCATCCACTATACGGCCCGTCTTGCACGTCTGCATCTTGCGCTTACCGATGATGACCGGGTTCAACTGGATACGCTGGCTGAGGAGCTTGCCGAAGGTGACGACGCTGCCGTCGAGCGTATCAAGGGCAAGCTCGCACGCTTTGAGGAGGTTGTCGGCGCACCTGAGCGCATCGCTGAGATTGCCGCTGACGTAGTCGAACACTTTGCCAAACGCCGTGAGGCCATGGCGGGTGGCAAGGGAATGATCGTCACTGTCAGCCGCCGGGTTGCAGTGGCGCTCTATGACGAGATCGCAAAACTAAGGCCCGACTGGGTATCTGCAGATACACGCTATGACCAAACAGGGTTCATGAAGGTTATCATCACCGGGAACCGGGCCGATGATCCCCAACCCCTGCAGCCGCACCTGAGAACCAAACTACGTCTGGAGGCGCTGGCATCCCGTTTCAAAGCCCCCTTGTCCGGCTTCGATCTGGTGATCGTCCGTGACATGTGGCTGACAGGGTTCGATGCGCCATCCTTGCACACCCTTTACATCGACAAACCGATGCGCGGTCACGGCCTCATGCAGGCAATCGCACGCGTCAACCGGGTCTGGGGTGACAAGCCGGGTGGCCTGATCGTCGACTATCTCGGGATCGGTGCGGAGCTTAAGGCGGCACTTGAGAAATACACCCAGGGTGACCGCGACCAAGTCCGCATGGACCCGAATGAGGCTGTCAGCCAGACGCTGACCCTGCTGGAAAGTGCGCTGACTTTGCTGGAGGGGGCACCTTGGCGGGATTTCTTTGCGGCTGTGCCGACTGGCAAGCTTACGCTCCTCAAACAGTGTCTTGAGCACCTGCTGGCATCAGGCAAACGGGAAGCCTTCATCGACACGGCCTTGAAGGTTGAAGTTGCCTACGCCATCAGCGCAGGGGATGAGCGCGTTACAAACAGGGCCAATGAGATAGCCCTGATTGCCGCGCTGAGAGCCAACCTAGTGAAATACACGACCGGAGCAGGCCGAAGCCGGGCGGCGGTCGAGCGCGACATCAGGCAACTTCTGTCGAAAGCCGTCATGGCCGACGGCATCTTGGACGTGTTCAAGGCGGCTGGACTGGATCAACCCGACCTCTCTATCTTTTCCGAGGAGTTCTTGGCTGAAGTGCGGGGCAGCAAGCAAAAGAACCTTGCCGTCGAGACCCTGCGACGCCTGCTGGCTGATGAAATCAAAGCCCACGCACGCACCAACATCGTGCAATCCATGAAGCTGAGTGATCGGCTTGATGAGACACTGCGCAAATATCACAACCGGGCAGTCGATAGCGTGCAGGTGATCGAGGAGCTAATCGCCCTCGCCAACGAAATTCGCGAGAACGCGGCACATGCCCGTGAGCTTGGTCTCTCAGAAGAGGAAGTGGCGTTCTACGAAGCGCTGGCTGAAAACGGCTCTGCCAAGGAGTTGATGGCGCACGACACACTCCGAACCCTTGCCAAATTACTGGTTCAGACCATTCGCGCCTCGGCCTCTATTGACTGGACCCGCAAAGAGGGTGTGCGGGCGAAGATGCGCATCGAGGTACGGAAATTGCTCGCCCGATATGGGTATCCACCGGACCTTCAGAAAGCCGCTGTAGACCTCGTCGTGCGGCAAGCTGAGACCATCGCGGCCGATTGGGGTTAGGCTATTATCGCCGCCAATGGGAATGGGTTCTGGGGCACTGGAACAAATGACGATAGTACGCGATCCCCTGCTCTTGGCCGTCGGCCGTCATGATTAATCAGCGTCCAACGCCGGTTTCAGATTGCGCCAGAAACGCAGACTTCTGGCCGACAATGAAGCCGCCCCTGGAGGAGCCGCAAGGCGGAACCAGTGGCAGCGCGAGTGATCGGTTAACCGGGCAGCCGCAGGAGCGTCAGCATAGCGACGGTGCAAGCCGGGACGCGGGACCGACTGCCCCCGACGCGAGCGGCCGAATCCACCTCACCGCGCATGCCCCCGGCTGCGCTGGACCTCACGGGTGCTCTGCCGCTGCGCCTCGCGGGCGTCCTGCGCCTGCAGCACCCGCTCCAGGTTCGAGGACCGCTCGACGCCCATCTCGCGGCCATGCGCCTTCATGATGCCCTCGGCCTCGCGGTCGGCCTTGATCGTGCCGGCGAGCGCCTGCAACTGCCCCTCCACGATCTTGCGCTCGTCACGGGATTGGTATCGGTCGAGGCGCTCGTGGTCGCGCTCCAGTGAGTGGAACGCCTGCACATAGCTCTGCGCCCGCGTTGCCGGGTCCGCCTGCTGCCGTTCCGCTGGCTTGTAGCTCTCGGGCATTCCCGCCCGCTCTTTGCTCTCGTTCACCATGGCCTTGATGATATCGACCTGTTGGTCTTTTTCATGAACTTTCGCGAACAGCGACGGATTGCGGTTCAGCGCCGATTTGAGGTCTCGCGTGAGCTGCGGATCGATCCGGTCCATGCCCATGATGGAACGATCCCAGGACGCCTTGTGCTCCTCTGTCGCGGGGATCCCCATGTCCTTCATCCAGGTCGCCTGCTGGTAGGCTTGCGTGTAGTCGACCACTGACGCCACCAGTTCAGTTGCGCTGCCGGGCTGCTGCGTCATCCCACGGAAAGCGCTGAACGCCTTGTCGGACTGAATGGCCGCAATCTTCGCTTCCCGCTGCTGCTCGGCGGCAAATTTGAGCGCAGCGCGGTTGAGATCCTCCCTTACGCTGATGATCCGGTCCTTCGTCGTCTGAGGGACGGGGATCTCGCGCCGTTCCATGAACCGGATTTCGGCCATCGCATCGTGGATCGCGCCAAAGACCGGATGCTTCTTGACGAGGGCCGCGTCCTGCCGGTCCTTCGCATCGTAGTCGAGTGTCGAATCCTTCGGCCTTTCGCGTGACAAGGTCTGCACGAGGCCTTCGGGAGATTTCATGGTTTCGCGTGACCAGTAGAGATCGACGCTGTCACGATGTCGGGTCAACGCCACATAGGCCGCATGTCGGTCCATGTGGCTGCTGGCCAGCACATGCGCATGATCGACCGTCACGCCCTGCGCCTTGTGAATCGTCGCGGCATAACCATGCTCGATATGGGCATAGTTTTTCATCTCGAAGGTCAGGACGGACGAACCCGTGTCCTTGCCAGGCCCGTCCAGTGCCACCGTCAGGGTCGCGCCATGATGTTCGCCCTCGATGGCAAGCACGGTTCCCAAAGTGCCGTTCTTCACGCCCATGCTGCGCTCGTTGCGCAGGAACATCATCCGGTCGCCCTCCGTGAACAGCCGCAGCCCCCGCTCTGTGAAGAGGCTTGTGTCCGCGCCCGGCAAGTCGCCGGATGCGTGCAAGGTGGCGCGCGCCAGCTGGTTCAGCGCCTTCACGTCCTCGCGTGTGTACGCCAGCATGATCTGCGAGGCATCCGGCTCCGCTTTGCGGGTCTCGTTCCAGCGCTCCACCAGCAGCTCGCGCGCCTCGGCCTGCGTCTCGCGCGCATGCACCCGGTCAGCATCGCCATAGCGGCCCAATGCCTCTGCCGTGCGCCCGGTCGCCAGTTCCCTCGTTGCCAGCCGCTGCCAGTCATGACGCTGCCGCCGCACTTCCCGGATTTCAGCAGCGCCGTGACGCTCGGTCAGGATGCGGAAGGCAGCCCCAGCCTCGATGGCCTGTAGCTGCTCGGCATCGCCCACCATCACCACCTTGGCGCCCGCCTCGTTTGCCTCGCTGAGTACCCGCTCCATCTGGCGCGATCCCACCATCCCGGCCTCGTCGATGACGAGGACGTCCTTGGAAGACAGCCTGTCGCGGTCCTGCGCCCAGGCATGCTCCAGCGAGGCCAGCGTCCGGCTCTCGATCCCGGAACCCGCCTGCAGCCCCTCCGCCGCGATGCCGGACAGTGTGCCACCCTTGACCGTGTAGCCCTCGCGCTCCCACGCCTCGCGCGCTGCACCCAGCATCGTGCTCTTGCCGGTGCCTGCATAGCCGATGACGATGGACAGGCGCTCCGCCCCCGTCACCCGCCGGAACGCGGTCTCCTGCTCCTCGCTCAACCGGATGGTGTCGCCAGCGGCATGGCTTGAAGCCGCCAATCCGCGATCATCGCCAATACCGGTGCCGACACCAGCGCCATCTCGCGCTGCGTCCCTGTCCAGCACGATCCCCTCGTCGCCCGTGCGGTCCTGCGCGCCGCCTGACAAGACCTGGCTCTGAACCCGCTCCCGCACCCCATGCGAGCGATCCGAGGCCAGCCTGTCCGCCGCCCGCTCCATCCGCGTCTCGACAGCGATCATCTCCCGCGTCGTGAACCGCTCCTGTTCCCGTGCGTCCTTGCCCAGGGCCACCAGCTCGGGCGACGCCTCAAGCGTGCCCATGATGGCGTTGAACTGCTCAAGCCCATCCGAATGCCGGTGAACCAGCCGCGCCATGTCTTGCTTCGTGAAGGTCGCATGCTGGCGGGTCAGCGCACTGAAGGCCAGTTCGGGTGCGTCCAGGATGCGCTCGCCATTGCGCCGCGCAATCTCCCGGTGCTCGCCAGCCCGCTCTGCCTCCTCGCCACGGCCCTCGCGGCGCATGCCAGCCGGGCCGATCTTGTTCTGCGGCTCAAGCTCGATGCCCTGCGCCTCCAGCGTCCGGTGATCGACCCGCGCCTCGATCTCCAGTTCCTGGCAGCGCGCGTTGACATGATCGGCCCAGCGCTCGCGCCAGCCCTTCAGCTCCGCAACCGCATTCCACTCCCGCACCTTCTTGCCGAACCCGTCGCCGGAGATTTCCCTGAGGCTGAGCATCACATGCGCATGCGGCTTGGCCTGCCCGTCCGCCCCGATATCCCAATGGATGTTCAGGTCCGCCACCATGCCCCGGTCGACGAACTCCTTCTGGACAAACGAGCGCGCCAGGTCGACCGCATCGCTCTCCGCCATCTCGCGCGGTAGGGCGAACTCAACCTCCCGCGCCAGCTGGGCATCCTTGCGCTTCTCACCCGCCTCGACCTCGTTCCACAACACCGACCGATCCCGCCAGCGCTCCGGCGCGCCCTTCGGCAACATCACCTCCGAATGCACCACGCCTGGCTTGTTGGAAAAATCATGGGACCGCCCAAGCCGCTGATCCTCAATCTCCGACCCTGAGCGATACGCCGCAGCCGCGACAGCGCTCCGGCCGCCGCCCCGCGAAATCACCTTCACCGTGAAATGATAGATCGCCATCGCGGCACCATGCCTCCGATCCTGATCAACCTACCACAAGCCGCCTCCCAATTCCACCAGAAAAGCACATGTTGCGCAGCAACGTATAAGCGCGCATTATATCTTCTATCGCAATACCGCTTCTCTCCTCTGACGATCTGTGCTATGGTCCAGACAGGTTCGGAGTTGCGCCCGCGCGATCCCGTCTGAATGAAGCGACAACGGCCATTCGACGCAATCGGAGGCACCCCATGCGCAAGCCGCGTGACATCGATGCCGAACTGAAGGCCCTTGAGGACAAGGCCGCCGTTCTGCGCCTGAGGAAGATCACGCAGCTGGGTGAACTCGTCAGCGCCGCCGGGGCCGATGCGCTCGATGTCGAAACCCTCGCCGGTGTCCTGCTCGAAGCCGTCGAACGCGCCGCTGCCGACCCCGATCAGAAGGAGGCGTGGCGGCGGCGGGGAGACGGGTTTTTTCGGCAGGGCGCAAAACAGCAAAGAGGAACACGGCCAGGCCGTGGCGGCAAACAATCTAGACATGACGCTGCGCCGCCCTCAAGCAATCCTGCGCGACCGGCTGATGGCAACCCTGAAGGCGATGCAACGCTCTTCAGCCGCGATACGCCGCGCTGAGATGGCCAAGGCACGCGACGATCTGTTCATCTCGGGCGCGGCCCGCCGTGAACGCACCAGGCGGCTGATTGAGCTTGGCGGGCTTGTCGAGGCCTCGGGGCTGATCGACCGCATCGGCCATAATCCGGATGCCATCATCGGGGCTTTGCGGGTGCTGACGAAGATGATGGACTTGGCCAAGACCGGCGATGCCGGATTCAGCAGCACGGTCCTGTTCCACCGCTGGCAGGAGGCCGGGGGCAGCCTTGTCGAGAATCACAACAAGGCTGTCGAGGCCATCAAGCGCAAGGAGCGCGGATGGGCCAGCCGTGGCTGATGGCGGCAGCCATAACACAAACGGCTTGATAAACCCAAGCGTTTGGGTTATTGAACCATCATGGTGACTGTAACCCGGCTTTCTGGCCGCCTGCGCGTGGTGATCTATCCGAATGACCATCGCCCGGCGCATGTCCATGTTATCGGACCGGATGGGGAAGCCGTCTTCAACTTGAACTGCCCCGATGGCCCACCGGAGCTGCGAGAGAGTTACGGCTTCGCCTTGCACGACCTGAATGCCATCGCACGCGAGCTCGTCGCCGCACCTATTTCAACCCTGTGTGAATCTTGGAGGTCTATTCATGGCGAACCCTGATCAGGCAACTATCACCGGCGATGAACTGCGCCAGGCAGAGGCGCGCCTTGCTGACCGACGCAAGGCGCAGCCCCATGCCGTGGCCGCCCGTTATGACCGACGCATCGACCGCATCGTCATACGCCTCTCGAACGATCTCGAACTCGCGTTTCCGCCCCATCTGGCGCAAGGCCTTGAGACGGCACGACCGGCCGATCTGGCCGAAATCGAGATCAGCCCCGCCGGGCTTGGACTGCACTTTCCGCAGCTCGATGCTGATCTGTACGTCCCGGCGCTGCTTGAAGGCCTGTTCGGCTCCGAGCGCTGGGAAGCGGCCCGCATGGGGCGAAGCGGCGGCCAGGCGCGATCTGCCGCCAAGACCGAGGCAGCGCGCATCAACGGCAAGCGTGGCGGACGCCCCGCCAAGGTAGCTGCTGCATAGAGGACGGTTGATGAAGTAAACGATACCCATGACATTCACTGTCAGTGGAGGCTCCCATGCCTGTCGTCATCGAAGAAATCCGCACCATCACGGCCAAAGGGCGGACCACCGTGCCAAAGTCGGTGCGCCAGGCGCTGGGCGTAGTCGATGGCGACGAGATTGCGTTCCGCGTCGATGAGCGCGGCGTCAGCGTCCATCATGCCGATGCCGAGACGGAGGATCCCGCTCTTCGCAGCTTCCTCGATTTTCTGGGGCGCGATATCGAGCGGCGGCCCGAGGCGATCACCGCCCTGTCCCCCACTCTCCTGGCCCGGATCGCAGCGCTGACCAAGGGCATGGAGATCGATCCCGGCGAAGAGATCGACGGCGAAGTCGCTCTTTGAGCCATGCTTGTCATCAATGGCTGCCAGATCTTCGCTCATCCCCTGTTTCTTGATCAGGTCGAGAAGTTGACCTGCGCTGTCGAGCGGCCAAAGTCGAAAGACCCGACAGGGTTCCAGAAGACGGCGAACGCCAAGGTGCTTGCCGCACTGCGCACACTGGCGTTCGAGACGATCCCGTCCGATCCGACGCGCCCTGAATAGCGCCAGGTTGGCACGCTCGGTGCTGACCGCAAACACTGGTTCCGCGCCAAGTTCGGCGGGCAACGGCTTCGCCTGTTCTTCCGCTACAACAGCCAAGCCAAGATCATCATCCTGGCCTGGGTGAACGATGCCGAGACATTGCGCACCTATGGCTCGAAGACGGATGCCTGTGCAGTGTTCCGGTCCATGCTCGCTGGGGGCAATCCTCCGGACGACTGGGCTGCGCTGCTCAAGTCAGTCACGAATCGCGCTGCCGCAAAACGACTGAACGACCCTGGCCCCGATTGATCCTCCATGTCCTAGCGGGCGGATCGCCACACCGTCCGTGATACGGAACGCCTTCACAGTCGCTTGCCAGCTATCTCTGCCGCGAGACGCGCATCTTGCCGGAAGGTCACAAAGATGCGGTCGAGCATCTGCTTGGCTTCGGCTGGCGCTGTACGAGGATTACCAGCGCCTGGAAACGGCGGTGCGGGATCATATTCTGCCAGCAACTGAACAGCCTGCGCGTAAGCGTCACCTCTCAGCCTGGCAATCAATGTCAGACCAAAATCGATCCCAGCCGTGACGCCGCCGCCGGTGATGCGGTTGCGGTCGATGACGACACGCTCGGCCACCGGGATGGCCTTTAGCAATGGAAGCAGGTCAAGCGTCAGCCAGTGGGATGCCGAGCGGTAGCCTTCGAGCAATCCAGCGGCACCAAGCAGAAGCGACCCTGTGCATACGCTGGTAACGTGGCGTGCGCGGGATCCAATGTCTTTGAGGAACGCGATGGTCTCCCGGTCCGCCATTGCGTCAAGGGTGCCGCGCAGGCCTCCAGGGGCGAACAGAATGTCCACATCCTTCGGAGCTTCGGCGAACGTGAGGTCTGGCAGCATAACCACTCCGGTATCGCTTTTAACCGGTTCCCGGCTCTTGGAGACAAGCCGCACAGTCGCTCCGACCATAGATCCAAAGGCGTACTGCGGTCCGATCAGATCGAGCGCGGTGAATCCCGGATAAATCAACATGAGCACCTGCTCCCGTGGTTGCCCATCGAGCGGCAGTTCACGGGCATGGTAGGGCTGATCAGCTGTGGTCTGGGCCTGACCAATAGCGGCAGTAAGCGCAGCGGCTGCCCCACCCAGCATGGTGGAGACAGCGCGTCGGGACAGCTTTGTCTTGCCAGTCATTAAAATGATCCTTTGTCGAAGGGACACCTGTGCGCACCATTGTGCAAAGGTCTCGATGACCTCAGAGGCTACGGGCGAGCTTCAGACGCCTGGGGATAAGCATATCGACGACCAGAAAGGCGATGATCGAGGCACCCACCAAAGGGTAGATCACGCCGATTACTACCGCGATGACCACAATGCCGAAGCCGACACGGTCATCCGTCAGGCGCTGTGGCGCCCCGAGCCCACCCGTGGGCCTGCGCTTCCACCACATCACGGCGGCGGCCACGCTCATCAGCACCATGGCCAGGCAGGCAATGGCGAGGATGATCTGGTTGATCAGCCCGAACTGCTTGCCCATGTGAATCGAGATTCCCCATTCGGCGACCCTTGCGAAAAGGCCGTAATCACTGATCGAGACATCAACGAGCGCAAAGCCGCGATATTGATCGAGATGAATCGTGCGCTGGCGCGACACGTCATCGGCAAACAGCTGGGCCGTGAACACGCCCGTATCGGTCGCGGGCAAGCCTATCCTGAGCCCGGGCTCAGGTTTGAGGCCCATAGCCGCGAAACGTTGCATCGCGGCATCGATGCCGATAGGCTTGGCTGGAACGAATTCTTTCGGCACCGTCGACAGTGGCATCGGCGCGTTCTGCAACGTCCATGACGTCTCGCCCAGCGCCCGGCTCATCGGTATCGAGGATTGCGGCACGCCGCTCCAGACGCCTGTTGGATAACCGAAGCCGTTGGCGTCTGCCGTGGAATTGACCTGTTTGCCCCAGAATGCCGACCATGGCATGCCCGTGACCGCAAGAAACACGAGGAAGACAGCGGTGAAGACGCCCGTCACCGCATGAAGATCGCGCCAGAACACGCGCTTCTTCGGCGTGCCGCGCACCGAGACCGCACCGCCCGAGCGCCCGCGTGGCAGCCAGAGGTAAACCCCGGTGAGGGCCAGGATGATGGCCCAGCCGCCGACGATCTCAATGATGTAGTTAGTCCAGTCACCCAGGTACTGTAGGCTATGGAGCTTGCGGATGATCCAGAGCGCGTTCTGCTGTTCCGCCACCTGGCCGAGAACCTGTCCGGAGTAAGGATCGACAAAGATGGAGATCCGGTCGCTGCCCTTCGGCCGGATCACGACTTCAGCGGATGAAGTGGCGTCGCCCGCCGGCAGATAGCGGTTGACCGGACCGTTCAGTGCAGTCGTTGCGGCTGCGATGAGCTCGGAGTGCTTCAGCATGGGAGCGGCCCGCGCCTCCACCACTGTCATGGAACGGTAGATCACGCGGTCGAGCTGGGGTTTGAACAGATAGACCGCGCCGGTGACGGCCAGCAGGACGATGAAAGGAAGAGAGATCAATCCGGCATAGAAATGCCAGCGCCAGATTGCACGGTAGAGAGCGTTGTCGCGGGTTGGTGCAGCCGCACGGCCCGCCTCGAAAGAAACGTCGGTCATGAGAATAGTCCTGATCTGAAGATTGAACGACGAGACGCCCGTCAGTTGACAGGTAACCTCGGTGATGGCGCAGTTGTGCCGCGCCGCGATATTCGTTCAGATCAGGATGGGTGGTGCGCGGGGCTGTTGCCGACGCGTTTCCGGAGGTTGACTGGCCTGCCTCGTCACCGGCAGTGCGACTGGCACGTTGATGGCGGCGAACACCATCGGTGCAGCGACTTGCGTGTTGCCCGATCCGATGTCGGGTGAGCCGCCAGCGCAGCCCCAGGTGCAACACCCGGCCTTTTTGCTGTTATGAGGGTTCGCAGGACTGTTCTGATCCGTACGTTGGCCATCGCCGCTGCTGCAGATGACGCCGAGCCTGTCGAGCCCCATGGCCAGATTGGCCGCCTGCAATCCGCCGGCCATTGCCGTCATCAGAAGCTGGAACAGGAGAACATAGGTCAGCAGCGCGCAAAGCAGCGCATGCAACCCTTCCCTGATCAACCGTGATCGTGCCATGCCCATGGATAACGCCACGCACCAAGAAACACCAGACAATGGTTGTCACGGAACAAGGGCGTTGCTGCGGTGTCAGCATCGTACTCAGTCCTCGCCACATCCCTGCCCCATCGCTCCCGCATCCTCGCCATGTTCGGCAATGGTTTGTGGTCAAGGCTTCGTGGCGAGGTCGGAAGGATGGCGAACGGGATCATGCGCTTTCTGAGCGGCTCGCGCTGGGCGTTTTTCGCCTCGCTGCTGCTGACCGTGACGCTGATCAGGGCCGCGTTCGCCTTTGTGATCGGGGTGATCCTCACATGGGTGGCGCTGGCGTTCTCTCCGCTTGGCCAGCGTGCCCAGAATGATCCATTGCTCGGGGTATTGATTTGGGTCGGCGGATTTGCCGGGGCCGCGCTCGTGTTCTTCTGGACCTGGGAAGGCATGCGCCGAAAATCATCCGATGCCCATGGCTCCGCCGCTTTCGCCACCGACAAGCAGGCCCGCGCGCTCCTGCCAGCCAATGGCAGCGGCCTTCTGGTGGGCCGCGCCTTGCGCAAGCCGTGGCCCATGCTGCGCTACGACGGCGAGGCGCATCTGATCACCATCGCGCCCACCCGCTCCGGCAAGGGCGTCGGCACCATCATCCCGAACCTGCTGACGGCCAATCGCGCCATCCTCTGCGTCGATCCCAAGGGCGATAACGCCAGGATAACGGCGGCCACCCGGCAAGGCTTCGGCCCGGTGCATGTCCTCGATCCGTTCGGGGTCTCCGGCCTCCCCTCCTCCGCCTTCAATCCGATGGACGCCATCGATGCCAAATCGATGGATGTGGCCGAGGATGCCGCCACATTGGCCGACGCCCTCGTCGCCGATCCGCCGCACCAGGTCCAGGATGCCCACTGGAACGAGGAAGCCAAGGCCCTGCTGACGGGATTGATCCTGCTTGTCGCCACGAATGATGATCCAAGCAAGCGCACGCTCAATCACCTCCGCGAGCTGATCACCCTGCCGCCGGACGCCCTTTACGATCTGTTGCAGGCCATGCAGACGAACGAGGCCGCAAATGGCCTGATCGCCCGCGCCGCCAACCGGCACATGTCCAAATCGGAGCGCGAGGCCGCCGGTGTGCTGTCCTCGGCGCAGCGCCACACCCATTTCCTTGATAGTCCGCGCATGACGACCGTCATGGCGCGGTCGGAGTTCAGTTTCGCCGATTTGAAGCACGAAGCAGCCACGGTGTTTCTGGTGCTGCCGCCGGATCGTCTCGATGCCTATGCCAGATGGCTGCGCCTGATCATCGCCCAGGCCCTCACCACCATCGCAAGGACACCCACCAACGCGGCTGACGTGCCACGGCAACCCATCCTGTTCCTGCTCGACGAATTCGCGGCCCTGGGCCGTCTCGAAGCGGTTGAGCGCGCCTTCGGCCTGATGGCGGGATACGGCATCCAGCTCTGGCCGATCCTCCAGGACATCCACCAGCTGCGCGCCGCCTACGGCGCCCGCTCCGGAACCTTCCTCTCCAATGCCGGGCTGATCCAGATCTTCAACGTCAATGACACCGACACCGCCGAATGGGTCTCCCGCGCCCTTGGCGACATGACCGAGATCTACGAGACAGATTCCCGCTCCACCAGCTGGCCGAACCAGATCGGACAGCCGACCAACCGCTCCGAGGGCACCGCCACCCACATGACACGCCGCGCGCTCCTCACCCAGGACGAGGTGCGCCGCATGGAGTCAGACCTTGCCATCCTGTTCAAGGCCGGGGCAGCACCCATCATGGCCCAGAAACTGCGCTATTTCGCTGATCCGGAGTTGCTGACGCTGATCCCGCCGCAACCCCCGGCTAAAATCGCCGCCGCAACGGCATGATTTAAGATTTATGCACCATTTCAGATGGCCATGCCGCCAAGGAGAGTTGCGCCACCTTAAAGAGCTTGCTCCGACTGGCTCCATCGCGCGCAAGCGTGGAAAGACCTTGAATTACAGCGATGACGTACGCCGCTAGAATCCCGGGGTCAGTTCCATCAGGGATCGCGCCGTTCGCAATGTCCGACAAGATTTTCGCGCGAAGGGCCGCTTCGATGTCGCATCGAATGGATGCCAATTCCTTCCGGACGTCTGCTGCATCTGACGAAACCGCGATCGCCGAACTCGCAAGCAGGCAACCGGCAGGCGTATCCTCGCCCGTGAATGCGATGGTCGCACCCTCAATCAGGGCGCACGCAGCCGACTTGGCCGTCGCAGCTTGCTCGATCAGATCGAACGGTGTCTGGGGATTTGACAGGTAGTGTTGAACCGCAGCCCGAAACAGACCCTTCTTGTCGCCGTAGGCAGCATAAATGCTTGGGGGGGTAATCCCCATCGCCTGCGTCAGATCGGCCAGCGACGTGGCCTCATAGCCGTGCTGCCAAAACAATAACATGGCGGGCTTCAAGGCAGCTTCGGGATCGAACGAAAGCGGTCTTCCTGTCTTGCGGCGACTCGGGAGCTTCTGGTCTTTCATAACGTTCAATATGAAATGATTGACGGGCTTTCGCAAGCCTGTTAGTGCTTTCGTATCAATCAATATGAAAGTATCATCATGTCGCTTCTTGATTACCAGACACTCGGACGATCTGGCCTTGCGGTCAGCCCGCTTGCACTGGGGACAATGACCTTTGGAACCGCCCGCTGGGGGACCGACGAGAAAGCGAGCCGTGCGGTTTTCGATGCCTATGTCGATGCAGGCGGCAACTTCATCGACACAGCTGATGTCTATGCGGGGGGCGGCAGCGAGGCAATGCTCGGCAGGTTCATTGCTGACCGTTCCCTGCGGGATCAGATGGTCATTGCCACAAAGTCAGGCTTTGCCGTCGGCAAGGGGCCACATATGGGTGGCAATGGCGCAAAGCACATCCACGCGGCCGTGGAAGGGTCGCTTCAGCGTTTGGGTACTGACTACATCGATCTTTATTGGGTCCATGTGTGGGACGGTGTTACGCCCGCCGAAGAGCTTCTTGAAACGATGTCTGGCCTCGTGCGGGCTGGCAAAATTCGCTACTGGGGTATGTCGAACACACCTGCATGGTATATCGCCAAGATGGCCACTCTCTCGGCGGTGCGCGGGATGTCCGGGCCGATTGCGATGCAGTATTTCTATTCCCTCGTGAATCGTGACGTGGAGGATGAGCATATTCCGCTCGCCCGTGAATTCGGCATGGGCATGGTGCCATGGTCGCCCCTCGCGTTCGGCCTGCTTACCGGCAAATATGACCGCGCCAAGGTTGAAGCCGCAGGTCCGCTCGCTGCAGGCCTGCCCAAGGATGCTGCCAAAGCCGGTGACGAAAGACCCGAGAACGATGGACGGCTGGATGGAGCCAACCCGTTCGGGGATAGCCTGTTCACCCCTCAAAACTGGAACATCGTCGAAGAGGTGAGGAGAATTGCGAAGGCAATCGACCAATCGCCAGCGCGCGTTGCCCTGGCGTGGCTGGCGAACCGTCGCGGCGTGAACTCGATCCTGATTGGCGTGAGCCGAACGACTCAACTTGCCGACAATATTGCGGCGCTTGATCTCGTCTTGCCGTCGGAGCACATGACAGCGCTCGACATGGTGAGCACGTCAGCCGGGCCGCGTATGCTCTACGGGATGTCCCAGATGCCTATGCGCCAGCACATTGTATTCGGGGGCAGCACGGTCCACTCGGCGGCGGAAAGGCGATAACGGTGTTTGTACAACCGGCCATGTGCAAATCTCACGATTTATGCAACAGACCCCCGCTTTTGAAAATTCTGGTATTTTCACGCGCACAAATCAGGCACGTTTTTCCAGCCCATTGGCTGATAGCCGCCGCCCAATAATCTGCCTCAAAATGCTGCTCTTTCTGATCGTCATAACGAACGCTGCCATGCTCATGCTGCATGACTGCTGATGCCAGACACCGTCGATTCAACCATAAGATGCAACAGAAAGGGCCTTGGCTTTCCGAAAAGCCAATTGCAATGGTCCCGCTGGGTGACTCCTGTCAGGATTAGCACCTATTTCAGCCGCAAGGCTGCGCAGATCGCCTTCAGGCGACGGCGAAACGCCGCCCGTAGGGTCTTTGCGCAGCCTCACTTTGCGGCTGTCCGTAGAGAAGAGAAGTCGATCCTTTAGGATCGGTGCCCGTGGGGCCTATTTTTTTAGACCCTATGTTTGACAAGGAATGCACCCCCTTCTGGCCAGCTCTGAGCCGGAACGGCAACGTTCCGTCTTCGCGCTCGGCGTTGATCCCGGCGCGCTTGACCCGGCCGCCGATGATCAGCCAGGCATTCCACTCCTTCGAGATGATCCGGATCACGCTTGGCAGGTGCGGCCGCCCTGCCCTCTTGCGGAATTCCGTGGTGATCAGGAACAACCGCTCGGCGTTGCGGATGGCGTTGCGCGCCAGCGCGATGCACACGCCCGCCCGCGCCGCGATCTCGGCGATGGTGATGGCGCAAGTGCCCCGGCGGCTCTCCACCTCGTCAGCGATGATCCTGAGCACGGCGAGCTGGCCCGTGGTGAACCGTGCCGCGATCTGGGGCGGCAACGGGCCTGACGCCGCCAGACGCCGCCGGCGCGCGATCGAGCGCTGCCGGTCGGGCGATTTGGGACGACGTTTGGGCGGAAAGATCGAGTTGCGAAGCGCCGTGGCTGTCCCTGCGTGGCCAGCGGTCGATAATCCGCCGCCCTCCCCTGCTCGTCCAGGCGCTCCAGATGCTGTCAAGCCGGGCATCCGCCCCTTGACCGTGTCGTCGCCCCGCACGGTGCTCTTGCGCGCCGTCACGGCCTCCGCCAGCGACTGCGCCTGCTCATCCGTCAGTGCGCCCGATCCCCAGGCGTTCCAGATGTCCTTGGCGACGGTGTCGAGCCGCGCCAGGCTGCGCAGCTCCCCGATGACTTTCAACAACTCCAATGCGAACATAAGCCTCGTCCTTCCAAGGATTTGGCCGCGTCGAACCTCCCGCAAAGCCGGCCCCATCCGGGCAGCCGCCCGCATTCGGAAAACCAGTGCCCCGCCTGCGCGCAGACAAAAGTTTTCCGTTCGCAAAACCGTGCGGTTTCGCGTTGACAGAACCTAACGACTGTGGGAGATTTCAACCCGTGTTCAGGGGGTTGATTTTCCCGCAGTCTATCCAAAAGGCCTTCAGCTCGCCAAAGCTGGGGCCTTTTCGCTTTTCAGGGGTCAGCGCGACCTGGTTGCGCTTTCCTCTGCATGAAACACGCTGTGAATGGCGTGCTCCATTGCCTCGCGACGTGTTTTGAATCGGCCTTCAGATATCGACTGATCGATGGCATCCCGCGCGGTTTCATGAACGAACACCGTCGTTTCATAAAACCCTTCGGCTTGCTTCCTTTGCCGGGAAGCAGCCTTGAACGGAGCTGTCGACTTACGTGCCTGATCCAACACAAATCACCTCGCTGACTAGTCATGATCAGCGAGTCGTCTGATTCTGGCAACCCTCTAAGGGAAGTTCCGCTATCGTTTGACCGAGCTATTGCCGATTTCATCGACCGCCGCGTGATCCAGGAGCATCTGGATGGCCTCGGCATAGGCAACACTGTGCTTTTCGCAGAACGCGACAAGACGATTATAGTCCTCGACGCGAAGCCTCGTGTGCAGGGCCTGCGTGACAACTGGTGTCCGTGCGCGCCGTCGAATTTCAACTGGCTCACGCGACGAAAAACCGCTTCGATTAGCGACCAGATCAATATGCCGACGCTCGGGCTCCGATAGATCGGGAACAGCCGTACTGGGCCTGAAATCAGAAAGGTCTGCCAATGCGCTGGGCTTCGACGTTGGCGTGCGCTTATCGTCGATGACATCCAAGCCGAACGGATCCTTTGCCATCAGGCCGCCCTCCCCTTTGTTGCGGAAAGCGCCCGCAGCAATTCCACAACCTCTGCTGCGAAATTGGCCGCGTTCTTGATCGCATTTTCCGTGCCGCTGACTTCCTTGGGATCAAGCTCGTCGATTGCCAGCCGCTCCGCGAGCATCTCGCGATATGCCTGCCGTGCCACGAGTTCCGTTTTCAGGACAGAAACACCCCGTTCCGCAAGCGTCTCGTAGAGCTTCTTCTTCATTCGTGTTGGAACAGCCGCGCTAGTGCGCGTCATCACGAAAACATATGGGATGGGCCGATCATAGTCCTGCTCAATGTCCTTGACGTATTTCACCGTCTCCGCAGCACCGCGCGTCTCCAATGGCCCTTCCTGAATGGGCATGATGACCAGATCAGCACGGCTGATCGCCCTGGACACACGCAAATTCGCGGTCCCCTCAAGGTCGATGATGACAAACTGATGTGTGGACGCCGCATCTTTGATGAGCGGCACGATTGTGTCCTCGCGCGCATCGGCACGGACAGTCACTTTCGATTTCGAGTTGCCCTGTCGCCAATGATCAATCGTGCTGCGCGGATCGGCGTCGATGACCACAACGCTCGCGCCCTGCGCTGCGAGTGTCGTCGCGAGAAGCAGCGCTGCCGTTGATTTTCCAGCCCCCCCTTTTGGATTGGCGAACGCGATAACCGGCATGCAGAATCTCCCGCGAATGGATGCTCGGGCCGAATCTACCCTTAAAATAGCTACCAACTCCTTATCATGTAGCGACATGGTAGCAACCTACAATGTAGGTAGCATGTTGCTACCATTTTGGTATCGTGCTTTGCCCAGCGCTTGCGAATGCAAAGCGGCCTCCCGATGGGAGGCCGCAATTTTTTCGTGAGCGAAGGCCGGGTTTACCCGGCCTTCTTGACTAATCACTCGGCAGCATGGCTGAACACAACCTCGTTGGCATCGGCCAGATCGTCCGTCTCGACAACCGACACCATTCGGTTGCGATTGCGCAGGGGAGGGGGCATCCATCCCTTGTTGGTGATGGCCTCAAGCGCCGCTGCGATGGCGTCGGCCTTGGGAACCGCAAGGACCGCTTTGGAAACCTCGGACGGACATCCGGCCTCAGTGACGGCTCCGGCGATCATCTTCTTGCTGACGCGCTTGAAGAAGCCTTCGCTCGGACGCCACCATGCGCCCGTGTCGAGATCGACGGCCTCGGCAATCGCATCGGCATGACGCAGGTTGGCGGCTTTCAGGTCGCTCGCCTGTGCGTCGATCTGGTCCCCGACACAGAAGGCCAGAATGTCGAGCAAGGTTGTCTGATCGGCCTCAAGACACCACGCGAACAGATCATCCCTGTCCTGCGGCAACAATCCCTGCAACCGCTCGCGGACATCCTGCAATGCGGTGAACACCACCTCGTTGTCCGCGTCCGGGCTGGTCAGTGGACGCGATTGCCTGCTGGTGGTGATCCTGACGCAGGTCTGGTCACCGCCATGGCCGTTCCAATGACCATTCAACGCGCTTGAATAGAACACCCGCAAGGCGAGGGCATGCACTGCCAGCGCCAACCCCACATCGGGACGCTGGCTGACGGCATGGGCAAGCGCTGCGGTGCGCGTGGCCGTCAGATCGGAGATCAACGCCATCGAATAACCGTCCGCCGTGTCCTGATCGGACGGCGACATCTCGGATTCCGGCATCTGCTCCGGCTCCAGCGTGAAACTCTCGCCATTCGCCAGTGCCTCGGCCTCCCGCTCTTGTTGTCGTGCGGCCCGTTCGCGCGCGGCAAGCGTGTGCTGATCCTCGGCCTTCAACAGACCGCGCCGGACATGAACCTCACCCTGATGGTTGAGAAACACCCGGACGCCTGCCAGCGCCATGGCTTCCGGATCATAACCTATGCAGGCCGCGTCGATGGCATCCATCCGGGCGATCCGCGCCTCGTAGTCTGCGGCTTCATCCTCGGTGAGGTCACCGGCCTCATAAGCAGCCTCGTTATCCTCAATGAACGCCATGATGCTGGCCACCTCGGCGCTCTCGGCTTCGGTGTGCTCACGCTGGAACGAGGGCAGGGTGGGCAGATGCTGGCGGCAATCGCTCTCGCTGAGATAGTGCTCCGCCCATTTCCAGCCCTCGGCTTGAACCTCCCGTGCCGCCGCTTCAAGCTTGTCGCCACAGAGTTTCAGGACAAGGCCTTTGTCATCAAGGAACTGGCCGTCCTCATCCGTGAACAGGTCCTGCGTGATCGTGCCGCCCGCTTCAATATAGGCCTCAACCCCGATGAACCGGACGAACCGGCTGCTGGCTTTCAGCTTGTCGGACGTCAGACGGTTGCGGATATGGCTCGCATCCCGGTTCCATTCCGGCAAGGTGAAATACGCGTCCTCCTGCTCGGCATGGTCATCCGCGACCGCCAGCGCCTCCATCTGCTGCAAGGTGGCATTGCCTGCCCGGAACTCGTCCATGACGCGCGGGCTGACCTTGGCGAGCTTGATGCGCCGCCTGACCGTCATCACGCTGATGCCGAACCGGTCCGCCACCTGCTCGGGAGCCATCGCTTCCTCGTCGATCAGCTTGCGGAAGGCCTCGACCTGATCGGCCACATGCATGTTCACCCTGACCGTGTTCTCGGCCAGCGACACCTCCGTGTCGTTCTCTGTGTCCAGCACATGCACGGGGATCGGGCTGGACTTGGTGATGCCGGTGCCTTTGCGACCTGCAAGCTTGCGCAAGGCCGCCAGACGCCGCGCGCCTGCGACAACCTCGTATTTGCCCTTGGCTGCTGCCCGCACCGTCAGGTTCTGCAACAGGCCGTGCGCCTGAATGGACGCACACAGTTCCGTCAAACCGGCCTCGCTCTGGACTCGGCGCACGTTGTCCTTGCTGGCTGTCAGTTTCGACAGGGCAATGGTGGTGATGGTGGTGGTCATGATCGTTCTCCGTCGGTTGCAGAGCGCCGCCTGTCTTCATGAACCGAAGGGACAGGCCCGCCCTGTTCCTTCGAGCAGGTGCGGAACCGGGGAGAGGGGTGGGGCAAGCCGGGTTGGGGGGAGGGGGATCACCCGGCCTGCACAAGCGTCAGCGCGGAAGGCCGGGGAAACCCCTCAACCGGCTTGCGGGAGGGGGGAGGGGAACGCCGCTCCCCTCCGGCAGCGCCAGTCCGGGCGCGCAAGGATCCTCGCGCGAAGGATCGGCACCCGGATGGGCCAAGACGGCGGGTTCGAGCGGTCA
>JAESGE010000180.1_pt1 | contig 34588 bp, 26 predicted proteins | sample 9269601 | NCBI WGS metagenome assembly JAESGE01 (sample SAMN14515569, study PRJNA621662) | algae metagenome | isolation source: Tolypothrix brevis GSE-NOS-MK-07-07A and co-occurring heterotrophs from wet... | place: USA: Grand Staircase Escalante National Monument, Utah | collected 2006-04-16
GAAAGCACCTCGATCGGCACCCTGCCGGGCATCTACACGGTGAAGCCGATCATCCAGATCGCCGGCAATACCATGCGGGTGCGCGCCACATTGGCCGCCGGTCCGCGCGAGTTGGTCGACTGGTCGCAGGTCTACACCGTTCCGTTCGAGACCAACCTGCACACCCTGCTCGACCTGACGCAGGAGATCGCCGACAAGATCGCCGTCGACATCGGCCGGCCCATGGGACCGGTTTCGCGTCGCGAATTCGAGCAGTATCGGCGCTTCCCCGATGCGGTCGACCAGCGCTACTTCTGCATGCTGATGTTTCGGCATTATTGGCGCACCTTCAGCACCGACAGCCAGCAGCAGGCGCGATCCTGTGTCGAAGATGTCGTCGCCCGGGATGAGACCTTCGCCGACGGTTACGCGGCACTCTCGTTCCTCAGCCTCGACGCGTTTCGCACCGGCCAGGCAGGCGCCAATGCGGGCAAGTTGCTCGAACATGCCCAGGCACAGGCGGCGCGCGCTCTCGACCTCGGCCCCGACGAGCCCCTGCCGCTGATGGCAGCGATGGCGACCGCCGGCTGCGCGGGCGAGCGCGATCGGGCGGTGCGGATCGGGCGCCAGCTTGTCGAGCGTTTCCCGCTATGGCCGGACGTGCTCTCCGACGCCGGCAACAAGGTCGCCATGGTCGGCGGCGACTGGAAGACGGGGCTGGAACTGGTCGCAAAGGCAACCGCCTACAACACCGCGCCCGAGCCCTGGTATGCGATCACCCCGGCCATGCGTGACATTCTCGACAAGATGCCGGCGGCAGCGCTGGCGCGGTTGACGTCGCGAGCACAGCGCGGCTTCGAACAGGGACATCTTATCCGGCTCGCCGCCGCGCAGCTTGCCGGCAATGCGGCCGAGGCCGAGGTGGCCCGGCGGCGGCTCGCGGAACTGGGCTATCCGAGCCGCGAGGCCGTGCGAGGCCTGCTTTTCGCCGGTTGCTGGTCCAGCGAGGTCACCTCGGCCCTGGAACCGGCAATCGACGCCGCGTTCTGACGCCGGCTTGACCTCACGCCGCCTTCTTGCGTTCAGCGATGCGAACGAGGTCGCGAAGCAGTCGCGTGGTGCCCTTCAATCGCGCCTGCGGCGTATCGTGCTCGCGCATGAAGACGATCTTCATGTCGGGCCTCACCTTCGCCAGTGTGCCCTGTTCGGACAGATACGACACCAGGCCGTCAGGGTTGGCGTATTTGCCCTCGCGGAACGAGATGATGATGCCCTTGGGACCGGCATCGACCTTCTCGACATTGGCGCGCCGACACAGGGCCTTGATCGCCATCAGGTCGAGCAACTGGCGCACCTCGTCGGGCAAGGCGCCGAAGCGGTCGACCATCTCGGCGCCAAAGCCCTCGATTTCCCCGTCGGTTTCGAGAGTCGACAGACGACGATAGAGACCGAGCCGGAGCGTCAGGTCGGTGACGTAATCCTCCGGAATCATGACCGGCGTGCCGATCGTGATGGCCGGCGACCATTGCTCGTGCTCGATCGTCGTATCGACGCCGGATTTGAGCTGCGAAACCGCTTCTTCCAGCATCTGCTGGTAAAGCTCGTAGCCGACCTCCTTGATATGCCCGGACTGCTCGTCGCCCAGCAGGTTGCCGGCGCCGCGAATGTCGAGGTCGTGGCTGGCGAGCTGGAAACCGGCGCCCAGCGTATCCAGCGATTGCAGCACCTTCAGCCGCTTCTCAGCCTGGTCGGTGATCTTCTTCTTCGCCGGAATCGTGAAGATCGCATAGGCGCGCGTCTTCGAGCGGCCGACACGCCCGCGAAGCTGATAGAGCTGGCCAAGCCCGAACATGTCGGCCCGGTGGATGATCATCGTGTTGGCGGTCGGAATATCCAGGCCGGATTCCACGATGGTGGTCGAGAGCAGGATGTCGTAGCGGCCTTCGTAAAAAGCCGTCATGACGTCCTCAAGTTGTCCAGCCGCCATCTGGCCATGAGCGACGCCGACCTTGGCCTCCGGCACCTCGCGATCGAGGAAGCGCTTGACCTCGGCGATGTCCTCGATGCGCGGCACCACATAGAACGACCGCCCGCCCCGGTAGCGCTCGCGCAGCAGCGCCTCGCGCACGATCAGCGGATCGAAGGGCGTCACGAAGGTCCGCACCGCCAGACGGTCCACGGGGGGCGTCGCGATGATCGAGAGTTCGCGCACTCCGGTCATGGCAAGTTGCAACGTGCGCGGAATCGGCGTCGCCGAGAGCGTCAGGACATGCACCTCGGCGCGCAATTCCTTCAGCCGCTCCTTGTGGGCGACACCGAAATGCTGCTCCTCGTCGACAATGACGAGGCCGAGATCGTTGAACGAAATGTTCTTGGCGAGCAACGCATGGGTGCCGATGACGATATCGGTGGTGCCCGCCGCCAGCCCCTCCTTGGTCGCCTTCGTTTGCGCCGTTCCCACGAAGCGCGAGGCCTGGCCGACCTCGACCGGCAGGCCGCGAAAGCGCTCCGCGAAGGTCGCGTAATGCTGCCGCGCGAGCAAGGTCGTCGGCACCACGACCGCGACCTGCTTGCCGGACAAAGCGCTGGCGAAGGCCGCCCGCAGCGCGACTTCCGTCTTGCCGAAGCCGACATCGCCGCAGATCAGCCGGTCCATCGGCCGGCCGGCGGCCATGTCGTCGAGCACGGCGTCGATGGCGGCCTGCTGGTCTTCCGTTTCCTCATAGGGGAAACGCGCGCAGAATTCGTCGTAGAGGCCAGCCTGCGGGATCAGACGCGGCGCCTCGCGAAGCTGGCGGGCAGCGGCGATCTCGATGAGCTTGCCGGCCATCTCGCGGATGCGCTGCTTCAGCTTCGATTTGCGCGCCTGCCAGGCGCCGCCACCGAGCTTGTCGAGCGCGACCTCCGTATCCTCCGAACCGTAGCGCGAGAGCAGTTCGATGTTCTCGACGGGCAGGAACAGCTTGCTGCCTCCCGCGTAGTGGATTTCCAGGCAGTCATGCGGCGCATCGGCCACCGTGACGGTCTGCAAGCCCACGAACCGACCGATGCCGTGATCGACATGGACCACGAGATCGCCTTGAATCAGCGCCGAAAGTTCCGCGATGAAATCCTGCGCGCGCCGTGCCTTGCGCTTGGGCCGCACCAGCCGGTCGCCGAGGATGTCCTGCTCGGCGACGACCGCGAGCGATCCGGCCTCGAAGCCGGTCTCGATACCCCAGACGGCGACCGCGACGCGGTTGGCGGGAAGCTGCGTCGCGACCCGCAGCGAACCGGTGATCTCGGTCGCCGGCAGGCCGTGATCGGCCAGCACATGCGCGAGCCGCTCGCAAGAGCCGTCGGACCAGCCGGCAAGGATGACGCGGCGGCCTTTGGCCATGAGCGCCTTCACATGCGCCGTCGCGGCATCGAAGACGCTTCCGGTGTTGTCCGCCCGCTCGGCGGCGAAGCTGCGCCCCTGCCGTCCGCCGAGATCGAGGATCAGTTTGCCATCGCTCTCGGGCAGCGCGAATGGCGTGAAACGGATGAGCGCTCCGGCGTCGAGCTTCTCCTTCCATTCCGTGGGTGCAAGATAGAGCGAATCCGGCGCGAGCGGTTTGTAGGGTGCGCCGCCCTGGTCGCCGGCGGTCATCGCCTGCTTGCGGCTGTCGTAGTAATCCTTGATCTGGGCCAGGCGTTCGCCCGCCGCATCTACGACCAGGGCATCGAGCACGACCGGCACGTCCGGCACGTAATCGAACAGCGTATCCAGTCGGTCGTGCAGCAGTGGCAGCCAATGTTCGAGGCCCGCATAGCGCCGGCCCTCGCTGACGGCCTCATAAAGGGTATCGTCGCGGCCGGGGGTGCCGAAGGTCGTGATGTAGCTCTGCCGGAAATGGCGGATCGTCTCGGTCGTCAGCGGCGCCTCGCTGACCGCGACGAGATCGAGCGCGCGCAATTGGCCCGTGGTGCGCTGGCTCTCGGGGTCGAAGATGCGGATCGATTCCAGCGTGTCGCCGAAGAAGTCGAGCCGCAGCGGCTGCGGCATTCCCGGTGGGAACAGATCGACGATGCCCCCGCGCACCGCGTATTCGCCGGTTTCATGCACGGTGCTGGAGCGCATGTAGCCGCTCGCGTCCAGCCAGCGGGCGAGACCTTCCAAATCCACCACATTGCCGGGTGCTGCCGAAAAACTCTCGCCGGCGATCCGCGCGCGTTCCGGCACGCGCTGGAGAATGGCGTTGACCGTCGTCAGCAGCACGCGCGGCCGGTCGCCCGAGCGCGAGCGCGTCAGCCGGGACAAGGTCGTCATCCGCTCCGCCATGATGTTGGCGTTGGGCGAGATGCGGTCATAGGGCTGGCAATCCCAGGCGGGAAACGTCAGCACTTCCAGATCGGGCGCGACGAAGCCGAGCGAATTCGCGAAAGCCTGAAGCCGCTGGCCGTCGCGCGCCACGAACACCAGCATCGCCACCGCATCGGCCGTTTTCGCCCGCGCCCGCGCGAGTTCAGCGACCACGACGGCGTCGAAACCGTCCGGCACGCCGGCCAGCGTCATGCGCTCGCCGCGCTGAAGCTCGTGGACGATCCGACTGAGCTGCAAGGGCGGCAGAAAAGCGGAACCGGAGGCAGAATCGGGCGGGCGGGTCATGAAGAGGACGTGTCCGGTAAGGCGCCGGCACGCGGCCTGCGGAAAGGCTGAAGATCAACCGTGAAGCGGTGCGCCGGAAATGGGAGCCCCATGAATCGGAGCCTCATGGGAATGGAACGACTTCAGGCGTCTGTAAACCGTCGTGTCGTAATTGACCGGAAGCGGCGACTCGCCGGTGATCCAGCGGAACAGGTCGCGATCCGGCACTTCGATGAGGCGCTCGAAATCATCCAGCTCGGTTTCGGTGAGCGTCCCGATCTCGGCATCGGCGAACCGCCCCATGATCAGATCCATCTCACGGATGCCGCGATGCCAGGACCTGAACAGAACCTTGCGCCGGCGGGGATCGAGATCGGCGCTGCTGCGGGTCGTGCCGCTCATGACAAATTCCTTGTTCCGATCAATCGACGCGGATCGACCACAGCCGTTGCGCCGTCCTCAGGCGAAATCGCTTTTACCGATGGACGTTGTCGGGACTATATAGCGGGCCTCGCGCCCCAAGTCAGCGTCCTTGCGTCGCAGGTTCGCGCCCTCGTTTTCGCCGAACAAGGCCAACAATCGACCGATCATGCGCCCGCCGATCCTCAGCCCGCTGTTTGCACCCGTCACGAGCCTGCCCGGTATCGGGCCGAAGCTCGCGCCGCTGTTCGACCGGCTTTTGGGCGAAGACGGCCAGCCCGCCCGTGTCGTCGACCTGCTGTTCCACCTGCCGCATGCAGCGATCGACCGGCGGGCCTCGGGTTCGATCGCCGATGCGCCGGTCGGCACGACCGCGACCTTCGCCGCGCGCGTCGTCGCGCATATGTCGCCGCCGCCCGGCCGCTCGCGGACACCCTACAAGGTGCTGGTCGAGGACGATTCCGGCGATGTGACGCTGGTTTTCTTCAATGCCGGCAGCCAGAGACTGCTTCAGGCGCTCCCCGTCGGCGAAGCGCGCTACATGTCGGGCAAACTCGAACTCTGGGACGGACGCCGGCAGATGGTGCATCCCGAGCGCATCATGGATGCGCGCGCCTTCGCGGCCGCCCCGAGTTTCGAGCCGGTTTATGGATTGACCGAGGGATTGACGCCGCGGGTCGTCACGAAGGCGACGGCGCTGGCGATCGAGCGCTGCCCGATGCTGCCGGAATGGCAGGACCCGGCCTTCATGGCGCGCAACCAGTTCATGCCCTTCGCGCAGGCGCTGGCGAGCATTCATGCGCCACCCGATGTGGAATCGCCGGTGACGGACACGATGGCGCGGCGGCGCCTCGCCTATGACGAATTGTTCGCCAGCCAGTTGACGCTTGCCCTGGTGCGCAAGCAGCAAAAGTCCGTGCCCGGCCGCATCACCATGGGCAACGGGCGCATCTCGGGCGCGATCCAGCGTTGCTTGCCGTTCTCGCTCACCGCCGGTCAGAAGGCAGCCATCGGCGAAATCTGGGGCGACATGGCAAAGCCCGAACGCATGCTGCGGCTGCTTCAGGGCGACGTCGGTTCGGGCAAGACCGTCGTGGCGCTGATGGCCATGGCCGCCGCCGCCGAGAACGGGCGACAATCCGCATTGATGGCGCCGACAGAGATCCTCGCCCGCCAGCACGCCGAGCGGTTGCGTCCGCTGGCAGCGGAATCGGGACTGGAGGTCGCGCTGCTGACAGGCCGTGACAAGGGCGCGGAACGGGCCCGGACGCTTGGCGCAATCGCCGATGGCAGCGCCGCGATCGTCGTCGGCACCCATGCCCTGTTTCAGGAGGGCGTGGCGTTCCACGATCTGGCATTGGCCGTCGTCGACGAGCAGCATCGCTTCGGCGTTCACCAGCGTCTGCGCCTCGGAGCGAAGTCGGACGCCGTGGACATTCTGGTGATGACCGCGACGCCGATTCCGCGCACGCTCGCCCTCACCTTTTTCGGCGACATGGATGTCTCGGTCCTCACCGAAAAGCCGGCCGGCCGCCAGCCCATCAAGACGCTCGCTCTGCCGTTGACACGCTATGACGAGGTCGTTGCCGCCGTCGACCGCGCATTGCAGGGCGGCGCGCTCGTCTATTGGGTCTGTCCGCTCGTCCAGGAATCGCAGGTGCTGGACGTCTCGGCCGCCACCGAACGCAAGGAGGCGCTGGAGCGGCATTTCCCCGGCGAGGTCGGATTGCTGCACGGCCAGATGCCGGGGCGCGAGAAGGACGAGGCCATGCGTCGCTTTTCGGCCGGCGAGCAGCGCATCCTCGTCTCCACTACGGTCATCGAGGTCGGCGTCGACGTGCCAGCCGCGAGCGTGATGGTGATCGAACATGCCGAGCGCTTCGGTCTCGCGCAGTTGCATCAGTTGCGCGGCCGCATCGGACGCGGCAGCACGGCCTCCACCTGCCTGCTGCTTTACAAGGGGCCGCTCGGGCCCGTCGCCGAGGCGCGGCTGACGATCATGCGCGAGACCGAGGACGGTTTTCGCATTGCCGAGGAGGACCTGAAACTGCGCGGCGAGGGCGAGATGCTCGGCACCAAGCAATCGGGCGCGCCGGATTTTCGCATCGCGCGGCTGGAAAGCGACGGCGACCTGCTGCGGGCCGCGCGGGACGACGCAAGGCTGATCGTCGAGACCGATCCGAATCTCGCCTCGCCGCGCGGCCAGGCCTGCCGAGTGCTGCTCTATCTGTTCGAGCGCGATACCGCCGTCAGGCTGTTGCGGGCGGGATAGGGTCCGTCGCCAATGCCGCCAGCTTGCGTTGCATTTCGGCCGGCTGGATCAGGCCTGCCGACATCACCAGCTTGGCCGCATCCTCGACGGGAATCGACAGTTCGATCACCTCCGAGCGTGGCAGATAGAAGAAGAAACCCGTCGTCGGATTGGGCGTGCAGGGCAGGAACACCCCGATCTGGTCGGAGGGACCCGGTAGCCTCTCGGCGATGTCGCCAGTCGCCGGCTGCGACAGGAAAACCACTGACCACATGCCCTTCGCGGGAAACTCGACCAGCCCCGCCTTGCGGAACGACGTCCCGGACTGGGAAAAAATCGTCTCGAAGACCTGCTTCACGCTCTTGTAGATGCCGCGGATGACAGGCGTGCGCCCCAGCACCCGGTCGCCGATCTCGACGAGATAGCGCCCCACCAGATTGGCGGTGAGGAAGCCGAGCAGCGTCACGCCGACAAGCCCGACGATCAGCCCGAAGCCCGGAGTCTTGAATGGCAGATAGGTCTCGGGAAGATAGATGTCGGGGATGAACGGTTTCACCCAGCCATCCACCAGATTGATGAACCACCAGGTGACCGCCGCCGTGATGGCCAGCGGACCGGCGACGACGAGACCGGTCAGGAAATAACGCCGCAGCCGGCCCATGACGCTGCTGTGCTGGCGCGCCGCCAGCGCGTCGGCCACGCTGCTTGGATCGGGCATGGGCGCAGGATCGGGAGCTTGCATGAAGACTCGGTACCGGGCGGGACAAGAGGCGGCGCAGTCGTTGCAACGCACGCGCCAGCTTTAACCACACTCCGGCCGCGCATGAAAGACATGCGTCTTTCGTCGGCAACCCTTGTCGTTCCGGGGGGCGCGTCGGGGGAACCCGGAATCACAACGGTGGTGTCTCGCGGTTACTCCACCGTCACCGATTTCGCCAGGTTGCGAGGCTGATCCACGTCCTTGCCCATGAAAACCGCCGTATGATAGGCGATCAGCTGGATCGGGACGGCGTAGACGATGGCCGCGAAGGTCGGGTCCATGTCCGGCATGACGATGGTGAACTCGGCCTTGATGCCGCTTTCGGCCGCGCCCTTTTTGTCCGTGACCAGGATGATGCGCCCGCCGCGTGCCGCGACCTCCTGCATGTTGGACGCCGTCTTCTCGAACAGATGATCATGCGGCGCGACGACGATGATCGGCATCGCCTCGTCGATCAGGGCGATCGGCCCGTGCTTCAACTCGCCGGCGGCGTAGCCTTCCGCGTGGATATACGAGATTTCCTTGAGCTTCAGCGCGCCCTCGAGCGCCAGCGGGTAGCTGGTGCCGCGCCCGAAATAGAGCACATCGCGGGCCTTCGACAGTTCGCGGGCCATCAGCTCGATGTCGTCCTCGCATTTCAGCGCCTCGGCGATCAGGCCGGGTAGGCTGACGAGTTCCTGGACGAAGCGGCTTTCGTCGGCGGCTGAGATCGTGCCCCGCGCCCGCGCCGCTTCCAGCGCCAGGCAAGCGAAGGCGGCGAGCTGGCAGGTGAAAGCCTTGGTCGAGGCAACGCCGATTTCGGGTCCGGCGAAGGTTTGCGCCATGACATGGCTTTCGCGCGCCATCGTCGAGGTCGGCACGTTGACGACCGTCATCACATGCTGGGCGCTGGCCTTGGCATAGCGCAGGCAGGCGAGCGTATCGGCGGTTTCGCCCGATTGCGACACGAAGATCGCCAGGCCGCCCTCGGGCAGCGGCGGTTCGCGGTAGCGGAACTCGGACGCGACATCGATCTCGACGGGCAGCCGCGCCAGCTTCTCGAACCAGTATTTGGCGACCGACGCCGCGTAGAAAGACGTGCCGCAGGCGACGATGGAGATGCGCGGCAGGGTCTTCCAGTCGAACGGCACCTCGAAGGGCATCCGCGCCCGCCCGCGCACCATGTCGAGATAATTGGTCAGCGTGCGGCCGACGACTTCGGCCTGCTCGTAGATTTCCTTCGCCATGTAGTGGCGGTGGTTGCCCTTGTCGACGAGCAGCGCGCCAGCAGCGACGCGCTGGGCGTGGCGCTGCACGGGGTTGTTGTCGCGGTCGTAAAAGGTCGCCGAATTGCGGTGCAGGACGACCCAGTCGCCCTCTTCCATATAGGCGATGAGGTTGGTGAAGGGGGCGAGCGCAAGCGCGTCCGAGCCCAGATACATCTCGCCATCGCCCACGCCGACCGCGAGGGGCGATCCCTGGCGCGCGCCGATCAGCAGATCTTCCTCGCCGTTGAACAGGAAGGCGAGCGCGAAGGCCCCACGCAGGCGCGGCAGCACGTTGCGCACGGCGCTGACGGGGTCCTGCCCTTTGTTGATCTCCCGCGTGACCATATGGGCCACGATCTCGGTATCGGTCTCCGTCTCGAAGACATGACCGTCGGCTTCGAGCTCGATCCGCAGTTCGCGGAAATTCTCGATGATGCCATTATGTACGACAGCCAGCTTGTCCGTGGCGTGCGGATGGGCGTTGACCTCGTTCGGGCGGCCATGGGTAGCCCAGCGCGTGTGGCCGATGCCGATCAATCCGTCGAGCGGCTCGGTCGACAGGCGGATTTCGAGGTTGCGGAGCTTGCCCTCGGCGCGCCGGCGGGTCAGAAGCCCGTTTTCCAGCGTGGCGACACCGGCCGAATCGTAACCGCGGTATTCGAGCCGCCGCAACGCCTCGACCACCTGCGGCGCCGCCGCCGTCTTGCCAAGAATTCCAACAATTCCGCACATTTGCCTGTCCCCGCACAATCAAGCGGACTGCCTGCCGAACAACACTCGCGCGTTCGAGAAGCATCCCGCCATGTTCTGAAGCACATCACGGCTACCCGTGTTGCGTCTCCCCCGCCAATCACATTGGATGACCGAGTATGAACAGGCGGTTCCACGAAATGGTTCAGGATTTATTATCCGGCGTCTTACTTGTGCTCTCCTGCCTTGCGACTGCTTGATCTGGCTCTGAATTCCATCGCCCAACCCAGCTTTATCGCCTGCCGCCCGCGTCCCAGCGCCAAGGCATCCGCCGGAACATCTTCCGTGATCACCGAGCCCGAGCCGATGAAGGCGCCGGCTCCAATGGTGACGGGGGCAACCAAAGAGGAATGCGTGCCGACGAACGCCCCCTCGCCGATCTCCGTGCGATACTTGAAGAACCCGTCGTAATTGCAGGTGATCGTGCCCGCGCCGATATTGGCGCCGGCGCCCACGCTCGCATCGCCGATATAGCTGAGATGGCTGACCTTGGCGTTCCTGCCGATGGTTGCGGCCTTCACCTCCACGAAATTGCCGATCTTTGCGCTTTCGCCGAGATCCGCGCCGGGACGCAGCCGACCGAAGGGGCCGACGGTCGCTTTCGCGCCCACCCGCGCGCCCTCGATATGGCAGAAGGCATGAACCACCGCGTGATCGGCGATCGTCACGCCGGGGCCGAACACGACATGCGGTTCGATGATAACATCGCGGCCGATCCTCGTGTCATGGCTGAAGAAAACGGTTTCGGGGGCGATCAGCGTAGCGCCGCCGGTCATGGCGGCAAGGCGCATGCGCTTCTGGAACACCGCTTCGGCAAGGCTGAGCTGAATGCGGTCGTTGACCCCCATGACCTCGTCCTCGGGCGCAAGGCAGATGGCGGCGGATAGACCCTGCGACCGGGCCACGATCACAGCATCGGGCAGGTAATATTCGTTCTGGGCGTTGTCGTTGCCGATCGCCGTCAGCAGATCGACCGCGCGGGTGCCGTCGATGGCCATGAGCCCGGCATTGCAGAGCGTGATGCGCCGCTGCTCGGCGTTGGCATCCTTGTGCTCGACGATCGCCTCCAGCATCTCGCCGTCCATCACGAAGCGCCCATAGCCCGTCGGGTCCCTGGCCTCGAAGCCCAGGCCGACGACGCTGGCACCGCCGGCGAGAATGCCACGCAACGCGACGAAGGTTTCCGCCCGGATCAGCGGCGTATCGGCGAAGGCGATGATGACGTCGTCGTAGCCGCGCTCCAGCGCCGTCCGCGCCGCCAGCACGGCATGCGCGGTGCCAAGTCGTTCGTGCTGCACGAAGACATCAGCGGTCGGGGCATGCCGCAGGGCTTCGGCCGCCACATCCTCCCGGCCTGGGCCAACTACCACGGCCATCGAGGTCGCGCCCGCTTCCCGCACCGCCGCCAGCACATGCCCGAGCATCGACCGGCCGCCGACCGGGTGCATGACCTTCGGCAGCGACGATTTCATCCGCGTGCCTTCGCCTGCGGCGAGCACGATCGCGAGGCAGGTGCGCGTTTTGACGGTGTTGGACATGATCTGGCTATCTTTCGAAGCTTGTGTTTCACGCGGCGTCACGTACCAGACGAGGGTAAATTTTCGGGAACATAATCGGTTGCGCGCATCCTTGATCCCGTTACCTCGTCGCGTAAATGTGATAGCATCATGAGGTGGGGCTGTTTCGCCGGAGTTCCTTTCCATTGCTTTTTCCGTGTTCGAGCATCATCCGCCGCCAGCCGTGAACCCATCAATCAACCGCCGCATCTTTCTGGCCGCAGGTGCCTCTTATGGTCTTGCGTCCGCGACGGAGCCCGTCATGGCGCAGGACGCCACGCCGCGCGTCCGGCTGGCGCAAGGGGCCCCGGCGCTGCGGCTGCCTGGCGAGGGCGCCGCGTTTTCGGGCGAACTGATCCTCGATTTTGCACGGCAGCTGTCGCGCCGGCCCTTCGTGCCGCTCGCGGCGACGACGGATTTGCCCGAACCTTTCGCGACCCTCTCCTCGGATCAACTCGCGACGATCCGGGCAAAGCCTGGCGCGGTGATCTGGGCCGGCGAAAGCCGTGGCTTCACCATCGAACCGCTGCATCGCGGCGGCGTCTTCAGCATGCCGGTGACCTTGTGCGTCGTCGAGGACGGCCTCATCCGCCGCGTGACCTATGAAGCCTCGAAGTTCGAATTCGGTCGTGTGGCGCCGCCCCAGACCCAGGCCGATATCGGCTTTTCCGGGTTCCGGATCGCCGCTGGCGCCGAGCGCTCGCAGGAACTGGCGATCTTCCAGGGGGCGACCTTCTTCCGTGCCATCGCCCGGGGGCAGAATTTCGGGCTCGTCGCACGCTCGCTGATCCTGCGGCCGGGCGAGGCGCGGGGCGAGGACGTGCCATTCTTCCGGGCGTTCTGGATCGAGCGGCCGACGGCACTTGCCAACGCGCTGGTCATCCACGGCCTGTTCGATTCCGAAAGCACGGTCGGCATCACGCGGATCACGTTGCGACCGGGCGATATCAGTTTCGCGGATGTGGAAACCACGCTGTTCGCCCGCGAGAATCTCGACCATGTCGGCTTGGGCTGCCTGACCGGCACATTCCTGTCGGGGCCGCAGAATCGGCGTAGCCTCGATGACATCCGCCCCGGCGTCTATGAAATATCGGGGCTTCAGATTCGCACGGGCGCAGGCGAACCGATCTATCGGCCGCTAAACAATCCGACCAATTTGCAGGTTTCCAGCTTCGTCGATCGCAACATTCGTGGCTTCGGCCTCGTGCAGCGCGATCGCGATTACGCCGCGTTCCAGGACGACGAGCAGCGCTTCGAACTGCGCCCGAGCGTCTGGATTCAGCCGCTCGGCGAGTGGGGGGAGGGCTCGGTGCAATTGATCGAGATTCCCAGCGAGTCTGAAGCGAATGACAACATCATCGCCTATTGGCGGCCGCGCCAGCAGGTGCCGGCCGGCAGCGAGACGAATTTTGCCTATCGCCAGGCGTGGTGCTGGTATCCGCCGGACAATGTCGGCCTTGCCACCGTCACGCGCATCCGCCAGGGACGAGGCTCGCAGGGTCGCCGCCGACGCTACACTGTGGACTTCAGCGGTGACAGACTCGGCGACCCGTCGGTGGTGACGGCAGTTCGCGCAGCGCTTTCGGCAACGCCCGGCACGGTCAGCGATGTCCGGCTCTGGCCCTATCCCGAGCGCAAGACCCTGCGGGTCTCGTTCGAACTCGATCCCGGCAACGAAAACGTGTCCGAAATGCGCCTCGTGCTTCAGGTCGGCGGCAATGCCGTTTCCGAGACCTGGTTGAACCGATGGACGCCTTGACCGCCATGAACGAGATGGTCGTTCCCGATCAGCCTGGCGAGGCGTCCGTTCTGCCGGCGCCGGCCGTTCCGCCCGAGCGGCGGCTCGAGATGCCGCAGCAATCGTTCCGGCGTTGGCGGGAAAGCGACCGGCGTCCGGTCACGAACACGGCCCATGCGCGCAGCCCGTGGTTCATCCGCCTGCTGGTGTTTGGCGGGGCGCTGGCGGTGACCGCTTATGGCGCCCGCGAGATGTACCAGGTGGTGTCGATCAGCGGCACGACGTTGTTGCAGTATGTGCTGCTCGTGCTGTTCACGGTCAACTTCTCCTGGATCGCCATCGCCTTCAGCAGCAGCGTCGTCGGATTTGCCGCTCTGCTCTGGCGGCGGAAACCCCGGACCATGCCCGACCGGCTCGCGCACAGGACTGTCGTGGTGATGCCGGTCTATAACGAATCGACCGCGCGGACCTTCGCCGCCCTCGCCGCGATCCGCGAATCGATCGAGGCGACCGGACATGGGTCGAGCTTCGACTATTTCATCCTGTCCGACACCACCGATCCCGATATCTGGATCGCCGAGGAGCGCGCCTTCATGGCCCTGCGCCAGCGGCTGGGTCCGCAGGCGCGCATCTATTATCGGCACCGTCCGAAGAACCATCATCGCAAGGCGGGCAACATCGCCGATTTCGTGACGCGCTGGGGCGGCCATTACGAGCACATGCTCGTGCTCGATGCCGACAGCCTGATGAGTGGTGAATGCGTCGTGCATCTGGCCGCGGCCATGGAGGCCGACCCCGATGCCGGCATCATCCAGTCGCTGCCGCTGATCATCAACCGCAACACGCTGTTCGCCAGGTTGCAGCAGTTTGCCGCGCGCATCTACGGACCGCTGATCGCCACCGGGCTGGCGCTGTGGTCGGGTCGCGACGGCAATTACTGGGGTCACAACGCGATCATCCGCACGAAGGCCTTCGCGGATCATTGCGGATTGCCTGACCTCAAGGGCAAGCCGCCTTTCGGGGGCCATGTGCTGAGCCACGATTTCGTCGAGGCCGCCCTCATGCGCCGTGCCGGTTGGTCCGTCTACATGCTGCCCGACCTCACCGGTTCTTATGAGGAGAGCCCGCCTTCATTGATCGACGTTTCCGTGCGCGACCGGCGCTGGTGCCAGGGCAATTTGCAGCATTCGCGGATCATCACCGCCAAGGGGCTGGTCTGGCCGACGCGGCAGCATTTCGCCACCGGCATCATGGGCTATCTCGCCTCGCCGTTCTGGCTGATGCAGTTGCTAGTCGGCATCGCCATCGTGCTTCAAGTCAATTATGCGCGGCCGGAATATTTCACGAAGGAGTTCACGCTCTTTCCCGTATGGCCCCGGTTCGACCCTGAGCGTGCGCTGAACCTGTTCGCGCTGACCATGGGCATTCTGCTGGCGCCCAAGCTGTTCGGGCTTATCCTCGCATTGATCGACGGGCCGATGCGCCGGGCTTGCGGCGGGGGCTTCCGGCTGACGCTGTCGGCGCTGTTCGAGGTGCTGTTCTCGGCCTTGTTCGCACCGATCATGATGGTGATCCAGTCCGGCTCCGTGTTCCAGATCCTGGCCGGGCGTGACACCGGCTGGAACCCGCAGCGGCGCGACGACGGCTCGATCCCCTATCGCGACATCGTCCGCCGCCATCGGTGGCATGCCGTACTCGGGCTCGTCACCGGCGTCTCGGCCTTCATGATCGCGACGTCGCTCTTCGCCTGGATGTCGCCAACGATTGTCGGTCTCGTTCTGGCGATTCCGCTGTCCTGGGCCAGCGGGCAATTGCCGATCGGACTTTGGCTCAAGCGCTTCAAACTTCTGCTGACTCCAGAGGAAGGCGCGCCGCCGGTGGTGGCCACCCGCGCCAACGCTTTGAACCAAATTTTCCAGCGCGACGGCTTCGACGACACGGACAGCTTGCGCGCCCTGCACGAAAACCCGGAACTGCGCGAACTGCACGAGCGCATGTTGCCCGAGGTCCAGCCGCGCAAGCGTGGCGACATCGAACCCGAGCGCGCCCTGGCGCAGGCCAAGATTGTCGATGCCGAGAGCATCGCCGACGCGGTCGCCTGGCTAAAGCCAAAGGAGCGGATGATTGCCCTGCACGATCGGGCGCTGATCAATCTGCTGGTCAACCTGCCGCAAAAAAAATGCCGGGGCAATAGGCCTTAGAACGTCATCGCAGCTGCATTGATGACACCGGCCGCGAGCGATGCGCAACCCAGAAAAAGCGCGGCGGCGAGTTCGTTCCGGGCGATGCGCGCGGAAAGCTGCGGCAGCAGCAGCCGCACGAGCCAATAAACGAACAGCTGGATGATGATCGCCGTCAGCCCCCAGACCAGCAGATCGACCACATTGGCCGCATTGACGACCGCGCTGGCGAGCGGCAGGGCGAAGCCAATCAGGCTGAGACCGAGCGACAGCGCTGCCGCCACGTTGTTCTGGCGGATAAGGCCGAACTCGTTATGCGAGGTCGCCAGCGTGTAGATCGCGAGATAGGTCGCGACCAAGGCCAGCGCAACCGCGAAAAACACGGCGAAATCGGGTAGCCGACCGAGAGCGACGCCAAGCATGGAATTTTCTCCTTTCAGTTCAGACGGGCTCGCGACCGCGCCGCCGGGTGGCTTCCAGAGGTCAGGCTACGGCGGTTTTCGCCGCCTCGGCTTCGAACGCAATCGCCGCCCCCCGATTGGCGGCGGCCGGAATGACGATGCGGCCCGGCGTCTCGATGAATGCGGCGTCCCGCGCCCGAAAAAACGCGCCGAGCGCCTTCGTATCGGTAACCGAGACGGCAAAGCCGGCAAATCGCGGCCGGCGGTCCCGCGCCAAGGCCGGGTCCCCGAACTGGAAGGCCGCGGCATCCGGCGTCAGGATATCGAGACGCCCGCGCGGCAGGGCTGCGCTGATGCCCGATGACGTTGCGCCAAGGTCGCGCTGGCCGGTGAAGCGCGCGAGGAAGATATGATGATCGGTCGGGTTGTCGGCGATCATCGCGACCGAGGCGAGGCCGGTTGCGCCATTAGCGTGACGCTGGAGGGCCGAGTTCCAGAAATTCTGCGGCTCATGCTGCTGAACGGCGAAGAAGCCGCAGTCCGGTGCCGCGTCATCGCGGGCAAAGGCAAGGCTGAAAGCCACCCGCGCCGCCGATCCGTCCGACAAAGTCGCCTGGCGCTCGAAGAAAAACGGCTGGAATCCGCCGATGCCGACGGCCGTGAATTCGGCGGCATCGGCTTTTGCGTCCTGGCTCTCCAGCGCTACCATCGACACCCCCTCCCCGACGCCAAGCGCATCGCGGACAAACGCCCCGAAAGAGAAGACGCGCCGTTCCGAGGCCTGCGGCCGCGCGCCGTCGAGCGCCAGCATCGGCGGGCCGTGCGGCGGGATCAGCGCCGCATCCCGAACCGCGATCAGTTCGAGGAAGACGCCGGGAAACTGGACGATGCGATTGTCGGTGCCCCAGGGGTGACTGTTGCGCCGGCCGACGGTGAAACCAAGATCCTCATAACCATTCGCAGCGGCATCGAGGTCATGCACGCCGATTACCAGATGATCGAGGCCTCGAACTGGAGCCCTGCTTGTCGTGACGGTGTTGTCCTGCACGGAAATACCTTCGGATGGCCTTTGCGATCGGTTCAGCCGGGCCCTCAATCCACGCCAGCGCGCGCGGAGGCCATAAAAACCGCGCACCGGTACTTTCGCGGACTTTCTACCTCGCCCGGCAGTGGCGGCTACATGCCCGCTTGTGTCAAGCACGCGTCTCGAACTCGGCCCAGAGCGGAAAATGGTCCGACACGCGAAACGAAACCTGCTGCTTGGTCAGGCCACCCCCGCCATAGACAAAAGGCAGGAAATCGACATTGCCGCCCGTCTTGAAGGCCATTGAAAGCCGTCGCTTCGGGCTGTTCTGGAACCAGGCGATCTGGTCGTAGAACTGCTGGCGCGGGTTGGCGATGTCGACAAAGACCGTCCGCGGCAAGTCCAGCAGCGCTGGCGGCACAATCAGACCGGTCGAAACGAACGCCTGCCAGAGCGGATCGTCCATCCGATCGATGTTGAAATCGCCAAGAAGAATGAAGTTCTGCTCGTATTCCGTCATCCGATCGGCCCACTCGGCCATCCATCGGGCAATCGCTTTCAGTTCGGGCACGCGATCGGAACCGCGCTTGCCGTATTTGATATGCGCCGAGCATAGCAGGACGGTGTCGTTCCCGGCCCGGAAACTGACCGCGTAAGGCGTCCTGTCGAATTGTTTGTTGAGAGCGTCGGCACCCGTCTCCGCCAGCCATTCGGCTGGAATGACGATCTCGCCCGCGAGGCCTGACAGCGTTACGCGGCGATTGTCGTAGAAAAAGGCCATGCGCTCGCCGGTTCCCGCATCGCCGGCGGTGATGTCGCTCATCAGGAACGACCAGGACGGTCCCAGCGTCTTCAGCATCGTGCGCAGGGATTTGAGGTTGCCCGTCACTTCCTGCACCGCGACGATATCGAAGCGCGAGATGATCTCGGTGATCGCCCAAAGGCCTCGCCAGTCCCGCTTGACCTTGGCTTGGGGACCCGAATTCCACGCCTCCGTCAGATCGCCGAACTTTCGGATGTTCCAGGTCGCGATCAGGAGGTTACGCGTGGTCTCGCGCTTCTGCGGAATCAGCAGATCGAGACGCGCCCGCAGCCGCTCCATGTCGGATCGCACCGCCGATGGCGTGGTTTCAAGATGCAGCGCGGGCAGTGCACTCGACATGCTGGGACGATTCCGTTGCCGGAACGCCGATCATGTCAGACGAGGCGCGACTGCACCAGCGCTGCGCCAATGAAGCTGGCGAACAGCGGATGCGGCTCGAACGGGCGGGATTTCAGCTCGGGGTGATATTGCACGCCGATGAACCAGGGATGGTCGGTGTATTCGACTGTTTCTGGCAGCAACCCATCGGGCGAAACTCCGCAGAAGCTCAGGCCCTTGGCTTCCAGAGTCTCGCGATAGGCCATGTTGACCTCGTAGCGATGCCGATGGCGCTCGGAGATGGTGGTGCTGCCGTAGATTCCGGCGATCTTGGAGCCTTCGGCGAGCTTCGACTCGTAGGCGCCGAGGCGCATCGTGCCGCCGAGATTGCCGCCATCGGCGCGGATCTGGAGTTCATTGCCCTTCAGCCATTCGGTCATCAGGCCGACGACCGGTTCGTTCGTCGGGCCGAATTCCGTCGAGTTGGCGTCGGCGATGCCACCCAGCGAGCGGGCCGCCTCGATCACGGCCATCTGCATGCCGAAGCAGATGCCGAAATACGGCACCTTGCGCTCGCGGGCGAAGGTCGCGGCGCGAATCTTGCCCTCGGCGCCCCGATGTCCGAAGCCGCCGGGCACCAGGATGCCATGCACATGCTCGAGCAGCGGCGTCGGGTCTTCCTGCTCGAAAACCTCCGATTCGATCCAGTCGAGGTTGACCTTGACCCGGTTGGCGATGCCGCCATGGATCAGCGCCTCGATCAGGGATTTGTAGGCGTCCTTCATGCCGGTGTATTTGCCGACGATGGCGATGGTGACTTCGCCCTCCGGATTGTGGACACGTTCGGAAATTCGCTGCCAGTCGGAGACATCGGGCGCAGGCGCATCGGAGATGCCAAACGCCGCGAGCACCTCGGTGTCCAGTCCCTCGGCGTGATAGGCGAGCGGCACGTCGTAGATGGAATTGAGGTCGCGTGCTTCGATCACGGCGGTCTCGCGCACGTTGCAGAACAGCGCCAGCTTGCGTCGCTCCTCGCGCGGAATTTCCCGATCGGTGCGGCAGAGCAGGATATCGGGCTGGATGCCGATGGAGCGCAGTTCCGCCACCGAATGCTGGGTCGGCTTGGTCTTCAGTTCGCCAGCCGTTGGAATATAGGGCAGCAGGGTCAGGTGGACGAAGATGCATTGGCCGCGCGGCAGTTGCTGGCCCGTCTGGCGGATCGCTTCCAGGAACGGCAGGCTCTCGATATCGCCAACCGTGCCGCCGATCTCGACCAGCGTGAAGTCGTAATCCTCGTTGCCGGTCAGGACGAAGTCCTTGATGGCGTTGGTGACGTGCGGGATGACCTGGATCGTCGCGCCGAGATAATCGCCCTTGCGCTCCTTGGTCAGGATATCGAGGTAGATCCGGCCTGTGGTGATATTATCGCCCCGATTGCAGGGCCGCCCGGTAAAGCGCTCGTAATGGCCGAGGTCGAGGTCGGTCTCGGCTCCGTCATCGGTGACGAAGACCTCGCCGTGCTGATAAGGGCTCATCGTGCCCGGATCGACGTTGAGATAGGGGTCGAGCTTTCGCAGTCGAACCGTATATCCGCGCGATTGCAGGAGCGCTGCGAGGGCAGCCGCCGCGAGACCTTTGCCGAGCGAGGAAACCACGCCACCGGTGATGAAGACATACCGTGTCATGGGGTTCGATCTCTAGCCACGCGCATTCGATTCGGCGAGCATCATCTGGACATGACGGCAGCACGCGCGGCGCTGTCCACAGGCGATTGCCGCGCTCGAAAATCGCTCAGTTGACGGGCGCGGGCGTGCTCGGCGCGGGCGTTGCCGGCCGCTGTGGCGCCGCATCCTGAAGCTGGCGAAGCTGGTCAAGCACGCCGCCTTGTCCCGGCGTCGGCACGGCCGGCGTGGCGGGAGCGCCAGTTGCGGGACCGCCGGTGGTCGCGCCGTCGATCAGCGATCTTTGCGCCCTGCCTTGGCTGGCGATGACCGACAGCGTGATCGACGTCAGGAAGAACAATCCGGCGAGGATCGCTGTGGCGCGGGTCAGGGCGTTGGCTTGGCCCCGCCCGGTCATGAAGCCCGAAACGCCGCCCGATCCGCCGCCGCCCATGCCGAGTCCACCGCCCTCGGAGCGCTGCAACAGCACGACACCGACGAGGCCGATGACGATGATGAGATGGACGACGATCAGGACGGTCTGCATGATAACCCGGATATCTGGCAAAAGAAGCAAGGACGCTGGCCTAAGCCTTGCGTGGCGCGGCCTTTAGCACGGGCTTGGCGCCGTGTGTAGGTTTTAATCTAAAGCGGCAGAACGGCGACGCGACGTCCCCGTTCCTTACAGAATAACCACCAGCGTGCCGATCCACATCGCCATCAGGATCGCGACGCCCACGGCGAACGCGCCGGCGCGCCATTTGATGGCATTCGACCCCGTGTGGATCATCGTATGGACCACACGTGTCGCGACATACGCCCAGGCGAGGCTGGTCATGATCCAGCCCGTCGCCCCCGCCTGGATGGCGATGGCGATGAGCGCATAGAACAGCACCGGCGTCTCGAACTGGTTCGCCAGGTTGTTGGCGGCGAGCCGGGCCGGCTCCGGCCAGGTTTCGCCGCTGACAGCCACATCGCGCAACCGCACCGCCCGCGCCTGGATGGCGGCCCTGCGAGTCCGGAACAGGATGCCGAAAACGACGAAGGTCCACAGGATTTGCGCCATCGCCGGCAAAAGCAGGTTCATGAAGGATCTCCGGACGGAAGGCTTGTGTAGCGGGGTTCAGCGTTACGAGCGTGTGGGATAATTGGGGCTCTCGCGCGTGATCGTGACGTCGTGGACGTGGCTTTCGCGCAGGCCGGCGCTGGTGATGCGGATGAAACGGGCTTTCTTCTGGTAATCTTCCAGCGTGGCCCCGCCGACATAACCCATGGCCGCGCGCAAGCCGCCGGCAAGCTGGTGCAGCACCGCCGCGACCGGCCCTTTGTAGGCGACCTGCCCCTCGATGCCCTCGGGTACGAGCTTGAGGGCGTCCTTGATGTCCTGCTGGAAATAACGGTCGGCCGAACCGCGTGCCATCGCCCCGACCGAGCCCATCCCCCGGTAGGATTTGTAGGACCGGCCCTGGTAGAGGAACGTCTCGCCCGGCGTCTCGTCCGTGCCGGCGAGCAGCGAGCCGACCATGGCGCAGGAGGCGCCGGCTGCCAGCGCCTTGGCGAGATCGCCGGAATACTTGATGCCACCATCGGCGATGACCGGAACGCCGGCCTTGCTGGCAGACGAAACCGCATCGATGATCGCCGTCAGTTGCGGCACGCCGACGCCGGCGACGATCCGCGTCGTACAGATCGATCCTGGACCGATGCCGACCTTGATGGCATCCGCACCGGCATCGATCAGGGCCTGCGCGCCCCCGGCCGTGGCGACGTTTCCGGCAATGATCTGAACGGTGTTGGACAATCTCTTCACGCGCGTGACAGCTTCGAGAACCTTGGCCGAATGGCCATGCGCGGTGTCGACGACGATGAGGTCGCAGCCGGCGTCGATCAGCATCTCCGAACGGGCGAAGCCGAGATCGCCCGTGGTGGTCGCGGCCGCCACCAGCAGGCGTCCATGCGCATCCTTGGCGGCGCTGGGATAGGCGACCTGTTTTTCGATGTCCTTGACGGTGATCAACCCGATGCAGCGGTGATGATCGTCGACGACGAGTAGTTTCTCGATGCGGAACTGGTGCAGCAGCCGGCGGGCTTCGTCAGGCGTCACGCCCTCGCGCACCGTGATCAGCCTGTCCTTCGTCATCAGTTCCGAGACAGGCTGCTGCGGCTTGTCGGCGAAGCGCACGTCGCGGTTCGTCAGGATGCCGGCGAGCTTGCCCTTGCCATATTCGCCGGCTGCGTTCTGCGGCCCGCGCTCCACCACCGGAATGCCGGAAATACGGTTGTTCTTCATCAGCGCCAGCGCATCGGCCAGCGTCTCGTCGGGGAAAATCGTGATCGGATTCATCACCATGCCGGATTCGTATTTCTTGACGAGCCGCACCTGCTCGGCCTGCTGCTCGGGTTCGAGATTGCGATGGATGACGCCGAGGCCGCCGATCTGCGCCATGGCGATGGCCATGCGATATTCCGTCACCGTGTCCATGGCGGATGCGATGATCGGCATGTTCAGGGAGATCGTGGAGGTCAGCCGGGTGCGTATGTCGACATCGCCGGGCAAGACTTCCGAGGGACCCGGTTCCAGCAGCACATCGTCGAAGGTCAGGCCGTCGCGAAAAATGCTGTCGGTGATCGTTGCCATTGCCAGTTCCCTCACCCGGCGGACCGGGATTTCACGCGGCCAGGCCGTCGGCTCTGGTTGGCGAGGCCGGATATCACGGGTATGTGGCAACGGCTAGTGCAGTCGGGCGAATGAGCGGGTTGCCTGTGCCGTTCGCACGGAAGTCTCAGTCGCCGCCGGCACGGCCGCGAAAGCCTGTCGCCAGCACGTAAAGCTCGGCGGAATCCGAGCGACTGGCCGCCGGCTTGATATGCCGCACAGCGGCAAAATCGCGTTTGAGGTCCGTCAGGAGCGTGCCTTCCGTGCCACCCTGAAAGACCTTGGCCAGAAAAACGCCACCCGGCGCCAGCACATCGCGGGCAAAGGCGACGGCGATTTCGACAAGGCCGATGATTCGCAGGTGGTCCGTCATTTTGTGGCCCGTCGTGTTGGCGGCCATGTCCGACATCACCACGTCCGCCGGGCCGCCGAGCAACTCCATTAGACGTGCCGGCGCGGCATCGTCCATGAAGTCCATCTCGATCATCTCGACGCCGGGCAGCGGCTCGACAGGCAGCAGATCGATGCCCACCACCCTGCCCGGCTTGCCGTCCGCCGTGCCGACGATGGCCGCCGCGACCTGCGCCCACCCGCCCGGCGCGCAGCCGAGATCGAGGATACGCTGGCCCGGTTTCAGGAATTTCACCTTCTCGTTGATCTCGATCAGTTTGAACGCGGCGCGTGAGCGATAACCCTCGCGCTTGGCGCGGGCGACATAAGGGTCGTTGAGCTGGCGCTCCAGCCAGAGCTTCTGCGACATGGTCCTCTTGGCGCCCGTCTTGACCCGCACCGCCATATCGCGCGCGCCGCCGCCGGATTTGCCGCCCTTTGCGCCGCTCATCGACGTACGCGACGCCATACGTCGTCCTCATGCATGAGTTTCAGCAAAATTCCCTCGCGCAGGCCGCGATCGGCGACACGAATGCGCGGACTCGGAAAGGCACGCCGGATGGCCTCGAAGATCGCGCAACCCGCCAGCACAAGGTCGGCGCGCTCTGCACCGATGCAGGCATTCGCGGCCCGGGCCGCATAATCCATGCCGATCAATCGCCGCATCACGTCGCCGACCTCGCCGTCGGACATCCACAATCCGTCGACCTGTCGGCGATCGTAGCGATCAAGGCCAAGATGAATGCCGGCCACCGTCGTCACGGTGCCCGAAGTGCCAAGCAGATGAAAACCCGTCGCCCCGCAAGCGTCGGAGGCCGAAGCCGCGAAGGGCCGCAGGGCTGCCGCCGCGGCCGCGACCATGGTTTCGAAGAGATCGGGCGTGACCGTGACACCGCCATGGCGCTCGGCCATGGTCACCACGCCGATCGGCAGCGAGGCCCAGCTCCGCATGCGACCGCCAGGGTCGCGCCCTTCCGAGCGCCCGCCAAGCCAGATGATCTCGGTCGAGCCGCCGCCGATGTCGAAGACGATGACGCTTTCAGCCTCGGGGTCGGCCAGGGCCGCGCAGCCCGTGACAGCCAGCGAAGCCTCTGTTTCCTGATCGATGATCTCGAGTTCGAGCCCGGTTTCCGCGCTAACGCGGTCGATGAACTCGGCACCGTTCGCTGCGGCGCGGCAGGCCTCGGTCGCGACGAGGCGCATCTTGCCGGCTTTGCGCAGCTCGAGCTTCTGGGCGCAGACCCGCAGCGCATCGATTGCCCGGTCCATCGCGTCTGGGCTCAGAACGCCGTTGGTTGTCAGCCCCTCGCCAAGCCGGACGATACGCGAAAACGCATCGATAACGCGGAAGCCCTGACTCGCCGGCTTCGCGATCAGCAGCCGGCAATTGTTGGTGCCGAGATCGAGCGCACCATACGCCGTTTCGATGCCCATAGAATGCTGTGCGATACCGCGAATCGACGAGATGGACGATCGGTGCTGGGACCAGGCGTGATCGCGCTGCTGTTGCACCGCTGCCTCGCGTGAAACCACATCGCGAAGGGCGGCGTCATGCGTGATCGCTACGTCCAATGGTTCGCGTAGCCGGGCGTCACCGGGAATTGGCCCCGAGGCCCCGGGCCGGTCGTCGACCGCCACAGTCCGATCCCTTTCGCGCCCGCGGCCTCGGTCAGCAAGACGTCGACGCGGCGCGTTGATTAGAGTTGCGACGATGCTAACAAGCTGTCCACCCTGCTGCCAAGCACTATTACCGCGACGGCGACGGCCTGCCGCCACGAACGAACAGCTTTCGTGCGACCGCGATGGTTCGACGCGCCGCCGCCGTCTGCCCGATGCCGCGTGACGGTCTGATCCTAAGCCGCGACCGAGCCGCGCGGCGCCGGCCGCAGCATCGACCCGACCTGCACGTATTTGCGCGGCGTGCGCACGACTTGATCCATCCGCGCCCATAGCGATTTCGGCGAGAAGGGTTTGATCAGCACCTCGTTGACGCCAAGGTTGAGCGCTTTTTCCACGGCGCTCTTCTGGGGGTCGGAGGTCAGCAGGATGATCGGTGTCCGGGGTGCCGGCGACGTCGTGGGTGTGCGCACGAGCCGGACGAATTCCTCGCCGGTCAGCATCGGCATGTCCCAGTCGATGATGCAGATGTCCGGATAGGCCGTCGAGAACGATTCGATCGCCTCGGCGCCGTCCGTCGCTTCGAGAATGCGCTTGATTCCCGACCGGGAAATCACGTCGCGGACAATGCGGCGCATGTGCACGCTCGGATCGGCGATCAACACGAGAAGATCGGGAAACTGGGGAAGGTCAGACATTCACGCATCCACGACCAGGGTGCCCAAGAGCTAGCACGCAGTGTTTTGACAGAAGGTTTACGCGACCGCGAAGTTTGCCAAATCGCCGCCCCACTCGCCGTCTCGTGGCTTGGATAGAACCGGCCGAAACGCTCGACGCGGCCGGCCCGATGAGGCTTGCACCGGGCTGGCGGTCGTTTCACAGTCGACCGGGGCATCCGGCGTGGTGCATGGGAAACGGGGACACGATCAGGCAATGGGCACGCAGGAACTGGTTCTGGCGATCGACCAGGGAACGACATCCTCGCGGGCTATCCTGTTCGACGCCGCGACATCGGTGGTTGCGGTTGCGCAGCAGGAATTCACCCAGCACTTTCCCGCTTCCGGCTGGGTCGAGCATGAGCCTGAGGACATTTGGCGTAGCACGCTCGCGGTGTGCCGGGAGGTGCTGGCCAAAGCGGGGGTCGACGCTCGGGCGGTCGCGGCGATCGGCATCGCCAACCAGCGCGAGACGACGATCGTCTGGGACCGGGCGACGGGTGAGCCGATCCACCGGGCTATCGTCTGGCAGGACCGGCGCACGAGCGAAGCCTGCGCGCGGCTGAAGCAGGCGGGCCACGAGCCGCGCGTGGCGGCCAAAACCGGACTACTGCTCGATCCCTACTTCTCGGCCACCAAGATCGCCTGGATTCTTGACCATGTTTCGGGCGCCCGCGCCCGCGCGGAACGGGGCGAACTCGCCTTCGGCACCGTCGACAGTTTTCTGCTCTGGCGGCTGACAGACGGCAAGGTCCACGCGACCGATGCCACGAATGCTTCGCGCACCATGCTCTACGATATTCATCGCGGGGCCTGGGACGATGAATTGCTGGCAATCTTCGCCGTGCCCCGCGCCATGCTGCCGGACATCCGCGACTCCTCCGGCTTGTTCGGCACCTGCGGCGCCGCGCATCTGGGCGCGCCGATCGCCATCGCCGGAATGGCTGGTGACCAGCAGGCGGCGATGCTCGGCCAGGCCTGCTTCGAGCCTGGCATGGTGAAATCCACCTACGGCACCGGCTGCTTCGCCCTGCTCAACACCGGGCCGACGCCGATCATCTCGCGCAACCGCCTGCTCACCACCGTTGCCTTCCAGCTCGATGGCCGGCGCACCTACGCCCTAGAAGGCTCGATCTTCGTCGCGGGCGCCGCCGTGCAATGGCTGCGCGATGGGCTCGGGATCGTCCGCAATGCTGCCGAAACCGGCGAACTCGCCGATCGCGCCGACCCCGGTCAGAACATCTATCTCGTGCCAGCCTTCGTCGGCCTGGGAGCCCCCCATTGGGATGCCGAGGCACGGGGTGCGCTGTTCGGTCTGACCCGTGCCACCGGCCCCGCCGAACTTGCCCGCGCCGCGCTGGAGAGCGTCTGCTTCCAGACGCGCGACCTGCTAGATGCCATGCGCGCCGATTGGGCCGAATCGACCAGCGCCGAAACCATCCTGCGGGTCGATGGCGGCATGGCGGCTTCGAACTGGACGATGCAACGCCTGGCCGACCTTCTCGGCGCGGCCGTGGATCGGCCCGTGGTCATGGAAACCACCGCCCTGGGAGCGGCCTATCTCGCCGGCCTCCACGCTGGCCTCTATCCCGCCCCCGACGGATTCGCCCTGCGCTGGCGGCTCGACCGGCGCTTCACGCCCAAGATCAACGCCGCCGAGCGTGACACGCGCTTGAATGGCTGGCACGACGCAGTGTCGCGAACCCTTACGACCCGCGGCTGACGCAGCTTGTCATCCGCCGCCAGCTTGTCTATGAGACACGAATCCAGCGAGGGCCATTCTCCAGGCCCGCGATGGGGGATCGTCTAACGGTAGGACCCCAGACTCTGACTCTGGTTGTCTAGGTTCGAATCCTAGTCCCCCAGCCAATCGCCGGCTCTGCGGCATTCGGCTTGATACCCCTCGATTTTCAAGGCATCGCCCTAGCGAGCGTCACGCCCCTGGCGCCGCGATCGCCGGCTTGGCGCGGCCGTAGATGACGCCCGCCCGCTGCTCGAAGGCTTCGGCGAATTTGCGGAAGGCGCGGTCGAACATCGTGCCCATCAGCATGCCGAGCATGCGGCTGGCGAATTCATAGGAAATGAAGAAGCCGATCTCGCAGCCGCCATCGGGCGTGGCCGTGAAGGTCCAGCGATTTTCGAGGTGCCGGAAGGGGCCGTCGAGATATTCGACAAGGATGCGGGCGCTGTCGGGCTCCAGCGTCACCTGACTGGTGAACGTCTCGCTGATCGCCTTGTAGCCGACGCGCATGTCGGCCACGAGCCGCTCAAGGCCCTCCGGCGTCTGGGTGCGGCGACGCACCCTCAGCCCCTCGCACAGCGGCAGGAACTCCGGATAGCGCTCGACATCGGCGACGAGGGCGAACATCTGTTCCGGCGTGAAAGCCACGCGCCGCGTTGTACGAAACATCGGCATCTTGCGCCGCCTAGTCCGCCGCCAGGGCCGCGCGGGCCGCCCGCAGCCGCGCGAAATCCTCGCCGGCATGGTGCGACGAACGGGTCAACGGCGTCGAGGACACCATCAGGAAACCCTTGACGTAGGCGATCGTCTCGAAGGCCTTGAACTCGTCGGGCGTGACGAAGCGCACGACCGGATGATGCTTGCGCGACGGCGCGAGATACTGGCCGATGGTGATGAAATCGACATTGGCCGAGCGCAGATCGTCCATGAGCTGCAACACCTCGTTCCGCTCCTCGCCAAGGCCGACCATGATCCCCGACTTGGTGAAGATCGTGGGATCGATCTCCTTCACTCGTTGCAGCAGCCGCATCGAGTGGAAATATCGCGCGCCGGGACGAACCGTCAGGTAGTTCGACGCAACCGTTTCGAGATTGTGGTTGAAAACATCAGGCCTCGCTGCAACCACGACCTCCAAAGCGCCGTCCTTTCGCAGGAAGTCCGGCGTCAGGATTTCGATCGTCGTGCGCGGCGATGCGGCGCGGATGGCGAGGATCACGGCCGCGAAATGCGCCGCCCCGCCATCGGCGAGGTCATCCCGATCGACGGAGGTGATGACCACATGCTCGAGGCCAAGCGCCGCCACGGCCTGCGCGACTTTTTCAGGCTCGGCGGTATCGAGGGGCTGCGGCACGCCGGTGCGCACGTTGCAGAAGGCGCAGGCCCGCGTGCAGGTGTCGCCCATGATCATGAATGTCGCGTGCTTTTTCTCCCAGCACTCACCGATATTGGGGCAGCCCGCTTCCTCGCAGACCGTCACCAGGCCGTTCTGCTTCACGATCCGGTTGGTCTCGGCCCATTTCGCTGAGCCCGGCGCCTTGACGCGGATCCAGTCAGGCTTGCGCAGGATCGGGTTCTCGGCGCGCTTCTGTTTTTCCGGGTGCCGGAGCGGCTCGGCTTGGCGATTGCCGATATTCGGGCGCGGATCGCGATGGAGAAGATCGAGGACGGTTGTCATCACCAGTTCCGTTCAGGTCAACCGACACATAGTCCGGCCTGGGCTCCATTGCAAAGCGTCGGTGCGCCGCGTCAGGCGATGAACCGCGCCAGCAGCACGACGATCACCGCGCCCAAAGCGGCGACGATCAACCGGTCCGCCAGGACATGACCGACAGTGATGCGCCAGCCGGAATAGCGCACGATGGCGCCTCCCAGCAGCCCACCCAGCACGCCGGTGATTGTGTAACGCAAGAGACCCGAGCCGCCGACGATGACACTGGCGAGCCAGCCGCCACCCAGCCCTATGGCCGCCGTCGTCGCCAGTGCCCGCAGTTCGACGGGCGCGAACCGGCCTGGCGCGATGATCTCGACGCGGCTGTCGTCGATCTCGACGCGCTCAGTCTTCTGCGAGCGATTCGTCCTGCTGCGGGTTGCCTTGGCCATGGCGCACATATGGCCCGACACCCTGGCGAAATCGAGATCGCGGGCGTCGATTTCCTCATGCGTGAACGACGCGGCCATAGGCGTCGAGAACGGCCTCGTGCATGGTCTCCGACAGGGTCGGATGCGGGAAGACCGTGTGCATCAGGTCCTCCTCCGTCGTTTCCAGGTGCATGGCGACGACATAGCCCTGGATCAGCTCGGTGACTTCCGCGCCGATCATGTGCGCGCCAAGCAGCTTGCCGGTCGCGGCATCGAAGACGACCTTGACAAGCCCTTCCGGCTCGCCGAGCGCGATCGCCTTGCCGTTGCCGGCGAAGGGAAAACGCCCGACCTTGACGGTGAAGCCCGCATCCTTGGCCCTGGCCTCGGTCAGGCCGACGCTCGCGACCTGCGGATGGCAATAAGTGCAGCCTGGAATCTGCGCCTTGTCCATGGGGTGCGTATGCAGCCCCTTGATCGTCTCGACGCAGATCACGCCTTCATGCTCGGCCTTGTGCGCGAGCATCGGCGGGCCCGCGACATCGCCGATGGCATAGATGCCAGGCACGTTGGTACGGCCGAGCCCATCGGTGACGACCGTGCCACGATCCATCTTGATGCCCAGCGCTTCGAGTCCAAGCCCCTCGACATTGCCGACGACTCCCACAGCCGAAATCATCCGTTCGGCCGTGATTTTCGTTTGCACCCCTTTGGCATCCTCGACCGTGGCGGTGAGGCTGTCGGCGGCCTTGTCTACTTTCACGACCTTGGTTGATGTCAGGATCTTCATGCCCTGCTTCTCGAAGCGCTTGCGGGCAAGCCCTGAAATTTCCGCATCCTCGACCGGCATCACCCGGTCCATCACCTCGACGACGGTCACATCCACGCCCATCGTCCGGTAGAACGAGGCGAATTCGATGCCGATAGCGCCCGAGCCCATCACGATCAGCGACTTCGGCATGGCCGGCGGCACCATCGCCTCGAAATAGGTCCAGATCAGGCGGCCATCCGCCTCGATGCCCGGCAGCACGCGAGGTCTGGCTCCGGTCGCGACGACGATATGCTTGGCTTGGTAGGTGCCGGGCGGCAGGATACCTTTCGGCACCGGGTTCTGCGGCTGCACGGCGGGTTTGACGGGCGGCGAGACGACGACTTCGCCGACCTTGGCGATTTTCGCCTCGCCCCAGATTACGTCGATCTTGTTCTTTTTCATCAGAAACGCGACGCCGCCGTTGAGCTGCGCCGAGACGCCGCGCGAGCGCTTGACCACATCGGCTGGATTGTAGGTCATCGTGCCGTTCAGCGTCAGGCCGTAATCCTTGGCGTGCATGGCATAATGATAGATTTCCGCCGTGCGCAGCAGGGCCTTGGTCGGAATACAACCCCAATTGAGGCAGATGCCGCCCAGATGCTCGCGCTCGACGACCGCGACCTTGAAACCAAGCTGCGAGGCCCGGATCGCGGCGACATAGCCGCCAGGGCCGCCACCGATGATGATGATGTCGTAGCTGGCGGCGGCTGGGCTGGACATGAAAAAGCTCCTGGCTAGAGGCTGTTGTCGAACGAGGCGGACCGCACGCAGTCGCTGTTCATGGTGCTGAAGGCCTCGTCGATCTTGGCGAAGCGGCTTTCGAATTGACCGGCGGCGAGCGTTCCGGCCTTTTCGGCGAGATCGAGCATATCCCAGGCGAGGGCGGCGTAGCGCTCGCGCGCCATGTCGGGCGCGAAATTGGCGAGGAACGTGCCGGTCGCACCGAACTTGTAGACCACCGATTTCAGCTCAGAGCGCGCGGCTTCTATCCGCGAACCCGGCGTGGCGGACATCGCGTTGAGCTGCTCCGCCTTCAGGCGAAAGTCAAAGAACACCTCGATGACCTCCTTGCAGGATCGCAGATTTTCGGCCCGCAACACGTTTTTCTGAATGCTCTCGATATTGCGGCGGTAGTTGTAGGTCTGCACGATCGTAGCGGCCAGGGAGAGAGCCGCGAGGATCAGCGAGATCAATGGAAGCGCTGCATTGAGCTTGCCCGCCCAGCGCGAGCGGTCCGCCCGGTCGCGCCTGATCTGGTTGGCCTCCGCGCGCTTTTCTTCAGCCTCCACGCCTGATCCCCATTGATCGAAGCCGCGGGATCAGACCAGCATCCCCATAGGGTTCTCGATCAGTTGCTTGAAGGCCGAGATCAACTGCGCGCCCAATGCACCGTCGATGGCGCGGTGATCGCAGGATAGCGTCACGCTCATGATCGTTGCAACGACGACCTGCCCGCCCTTGACGATAGCCCGCTGCTCGCCAGCACCAACCGCGAGGATCGAGGATTGCGGCGGGTTGATCACGGCGCAGAAGTCCTTGATGCCGAACATGCCGAGATTGGAAACCGCCGTGGTGCCGCCCTGATATTCCTCGGGCTTGAGCTTGCGGTCCTTCGCGCGCTGGGCGAAGTCCTTCATCTCGTTGGCGATGGTCGACAGCGTCTTGGTATCGGCCGAGCGAATGACCGGCGTGATCAGCCCGCCGGGGATCGACACGGCGACCGAGACATCAGCATGCTTGTGCTTCAGCATCGAGCCTTCGGTGAAAGTCGCATTGGCGTCGGGCACACGGATCAGCGCCATGGCGAGCGCCTTGATCACCATGTCGTTGACCGACACCTTGAACGTGGGCTTGCCGTCCTTCGCGCCGGGTGCGGACGCGTTGATTTGTTCGCGCAGTTTCAGCAGCGCATCGAGATCGCAATCCACCGTGAGATAGAAATGCGGGATCGTCGCTTTGGCTTCCGTCAGGCGCTTGGCGATGGTCTTGCGCATGTTGTCATGCGGCACGTCCTCGTAAGTGCCGGGGACGAAGAACTTCTTGATCGTTTCGTCGGACATCGAGGCCGGTGCAGGTGCGAGCTTCGGCGGAGCGGCAGCGGCAATCTGAGGCGCAGGCGCGGCGGCCTGCGCTGCCGGTGCCTTGACGGGCCCGGCGGCTTTCGCGGCCAGCACATCGCGCTCGACGATACGACCGTGCGGGCCGGAGCCGGCAATCGAACCAAGATCGAGCCCGGCTTCCCTGGCGATCCGCCGTGCAAGCGGCGAGGAGAAGATTTTGGATGAACCTCCGCCCTCACCTGTCTGAGCGGATTCAAGTTTTCCCGCCGGCTTTGCAATATCCGGCGAAGGCGATCCCGCTTCCGCAGCTGCCGTCGTCGATGGCGATGGAACCGGCGAGGGCGTGGCCTGCGTCGCGGCCTGATCGCCGGCCTGAGACGGAGCAACGGCCTGAGGTGCTGCGGTTGTTGGTGCAGCGGGAGCGGAACCGCCTGCTGCGACGGCCTTGGCATCCTCGCCATCGCCAGCGATCAGCGCGATGAGCTGATTAACAGGTACATCGACCGTGCCCTCGGCCACCAGAATTTTCGCCAGGATGCCTTCATCGACGGCCTCGACCTCCATGGTCGCCTTGTCGGTCTCGATCTCGGCGATGATGTCGCCGGACTTGATCGCATCGCCTTCCTTCTTCAGCCACTTGGCAAGGTTCCCCTTTTCCATCGTGGGCGAGAGCGCGGGCATCAGAATGTTGATTGGCATGGGATTTCCAACGCTTCAGTCGTCTTTGACCGGTAGATCGAGCGGAAACAGAACATCGAGCGAAAAGCTGATGGCTTGAAAAGGCGGCAGTTGAACATCGTCGGAGCCGGTGGCCGAGCCTTGCAGGACCCATTTACCGGCGACAAGCTGGTAGGCGTCCAGAACGCGCGTGGCGGGATCGAGCAGCCACAGGAAGGCGACCCCGAACTCACCATAAATTCGACGTTTCGGACCCTGATCGTTCCGCGCCGTCGATGGCGACAGAACCTCACAAATCCAGTCGGGGGCAATGGTGATGCCGACCGCTTCGGGCATCACAGGCAGCGTTTCGCGCCGCCAGCCCGCCAAGTCAGGCACGAGAACATTCGATCCGAAATGAAGCTCCGGCTCGGTCATGAAAACCCAGCCGCCGGGTCCGCCACGCCCGCGTTGAAAAGGCCCCGTCACCTCGGAACCCAGCGCATTCGTGGCCACCGCATGGCGCGGCGTCGGTCTTGGATGCGTATGCAACGCGCCGTCGATCAACTCGGCCACCAGATGCGGCGGAACCCGCTCCAGATCGGCATAGGTCGCGTGTTTGCGGGACAGGTCAGCCATCGCTCATCCTGCCCGTTGTGCCATGCGCAAGGCTGCCGCCTATGGCAGCGGGCGAAAGCGCGGGCAACAGGATGGGGGTGAGCATTGTCTTGGCCCCTTCCCGCTCACCGATAGCAGACGGCTTTGACCGCCGCGATGACTTCGCCGACATTCGGCAGGGCGAGCTTTTCGAGATTGGCGGCGTAGGGCATCGGCACGTCCTTGCCGGTGATGCGGATGACCGGGGCATCGAGATAATCGAAGGCCGCTTCCATGATCCGCATGCCGATCTCGGCAGTGACGCCCGACTGCGGGAAGCCTTCCTCCACGGCGACGCAGCGCCCGGTCTTGATGACCGAGGCGACGACCGTATCGATGTCCATGGGCCGGATCGTGCGCAGGTCGATGACCTCGGCCTCGATACCCTCCTTCGAGAGTTCCTCGGCGGCCTTAAGCGCGTAGGTCATGCCGATGCTGAACGAAACGATGGTCACGTCCTTGCCCGGCCGCGCCACCTTGGCCTTGCCGATCGGCAGCACGAAATCGTCGCCCTTCGGCACCATCGACGACTGGCCGTAGAGGATTTCGTTCTCAAGGAAGATGATCGGATTGGGATCGCGGATCGCAGCCTTGAGCAGGCCTTTATAATCCGCAGCCGAATGCGGCATCACCACCTTCAGGCCCGGCACGTTCGAATACCAGGCGGCATAATCGTGGCTGTGCTGCGCGCCGACCCGCGCCGCCGCACCGTTGGGCCCCCGGAACACAATCGGCGCGCCAAGCTGGCCGCCCGACATGTAAAGCGTCTTGGCGGCGGAATTGATGATGTGGTCGATCGCCTGCATGGCGAAATTGAACGTCATGAATTCGACGATGGGCCTCAAGCCCGTCATCGCCGCGCCGACGGCGATGCCGGCAAAACCGTGTTCGGTGATCGGCGTATCGATGACGCGCTTCGGCCCAAACTCCTGCAAAAGCCCCTGCGTGATCTTGTAGGCGCCCTGATACTCGCCGACTTCCTCGCCCATGATGAAGACATCGCCGTCCCGGCGCATCTCCTCGGCCATGGCGTCGCGAAGCGCCTCGCGCACCGTCATCGAAACCATCTCGGCACCGGCGGGAAACTCGTTCGTCGCATCATAGGTCTTGGGCACGGCAGGCGGGTTGGCGACGGCCGAGTTGACGACGGGCGCGGCCGTGACCTGCGGCGCTTCGCCGACCAGTGCCGGCGGCATCGATTGCGCGACCTTGGGCTGGGCTGCCTGCTCGCCGGGCCCGTTGGTCTCGGCCGGGGCGGCAGGGCTTGCCGCGGCGGAGCCGGCCGTTTCGCCCTCGGCGGTGATTACGCCGATGCGTGTATTCACCGCTACATTGTCGGTGCCGTCCGCGACGAGGATCTGCGACAGGATGCCGTCATCGACCGCCTCGACTTCCATCGTGGCCTTGTCGGTTTCGATCTCTGCGATCACATCGCCGGGCTTGATCCGATCGCCCTCGGCCTTCAGCCACTTGGCGAGCTTGCCCTG
>JAESGE010000181.1_pt1 | contig 34220 bp, 31 predicted proteins | sample 9269601 | NCBI WGS metagenome assembly JAESGE01 (sample SAMN14515569, study PRJNA621662) | algae metagenome | isolation source: Tolypothrix brevis GSE-NOS-MK-07-07A and co-occurring heterotrophs from wet... | place: USA: Grand Staircase Escalante National Monument, Utah | collected 2006-04-16
AACCGGATGAAGCCAGAGAGCGCCATGGACATGCAGTCCCGATCCGAACCCACTGCCTTCGATGCCCCGCGCCACATCGGTGCCGTGACGCTGGTCGCCGCCGACATGGCGCGCGTCGCCGCCTTCTACCGCGACGGGATCGGCCTCGACGTGCTGGGGCAGGACAAGAGCGAGACTTTGCTCGGCGCCGGCGGCCGCACGCTCCTGCGCCTGCGCCATGACCCGGCGGCGAACAGGCCGGCCCCCCAGGCGGTCGGCTTGTTCCACACCGCCTTCCTGGTGCCGACGCGGCGCGATCTCGCCCGCTGGCTCCGACATGCGGCGGAAGCGGGCATCCGGCTGGAGGGAGCTTCCGATCACATCGTCAGCGAGGCGCTGTATCTCTCGGACCCGGAAGGCAACGGCATCGAGATCTACGCCGATCGGCCGCGCGGCCAGTGGCGGGTGGAGAACGGCCAGATCCTGATGGATACGTTGCGCCTCGATCTTCAGGGGCTGATGGCGACGCTCGCGCCGGACGAGGCGCCCTGGACGGGTATCGCGCCCGACACCGGCATCGGTCATCTGCATCTCAAGGTCGGCGACGTGCGGGCGGCGGAAGATTTCTACGGCACGACCCTCGGTTTCACCCCAACCTACCACCGGCCAGGTGCCAGCTGGATGGGCTCGGGCGGCTATCACCACCACCTCGCCGGCAACACCTGGGCCAGCCATGGCACCTTGGCCCGGCGGGAAGGCACCACGGGCCTCGCCGGATTCGAGATCGTGATCGCCGACGGCGGCAACCTCGCCACCCTCGCCGCGACCGCCGGCATCGACCCGTGGGGCCACGACATCCGTTTCGTCGCGGGCACTGCGCGCGGCTGAGCGTTCCGGCTGAGCATTCCGGCTGAGCGTGGCGCGGCTCTCCCGCCCTGCCATCCCTTCGCGGGTCCGGCCCGACGCGACGCTCGCGCCTTGACAAGACCCCACGGCCAATGGTCGGCTGAGCCATCCGCCAACACCACCCGCCAAAATCATAAGCGGCGATCCTTGAAGATCGCGCACCAGGGAGAATTCGAATGATTCGCAACGTCGCATCCGCCCCCCTCGGCCTTGCCGGTCTCACCTTTGCCGCGCTCGTGGCCTTGCCGCTGACCTTCGCCGCCCCGGCCATGGCTCAGACCAAGGGTCCGGTCATCGGCGTGAGCTGGTCGAATTTTCAGGAGGAACGCTGGAAGACCGATGAGGCCGCGATCAAGGCCGCGATCGAGAAAGCCGGCGGCACCTATTTCTCGGCCGATGCGCAATCCTCGCCCGCCAAGCAGCTCACCGACATCGAGAGCCTGATCGCGCGCGGCGCCAAGGCCCTGATCGTGCTGGCGCAGGATGCGCAGGCCGTCCGGCCGGCCGTGCAGAAGGCTCTGAACGAGGGCGTTGCCGTCGTCGGTTACGACCGGCTGATCGAGGTGCCGCAGGCTTTCTACCTCACCTTCGACAATGTCGAGGTCGGGCGGATGATGGCGCGCGAGATCCAGAAGGCGAAGCCAGAGGGCAATTACGCCTTCATCAAGGGCTCGGGCGCCGATCCCAACGCCGCCTTCCTGTTTCAGGGCTCGATGGAGGTGCTGAAGCCCGCCATCGACGCCGGCCGCATCAAGAATGTCGGCGAGGCCTTCACCGACGGCTGGCTGCCGGCCAACGCCCAGCGCAACATGGAGCAGTTCCTCACCCGCAACCAGAACAAGATCGACGCCGTGGTCGCCGCCAATGACGGCACGGCCGGCGGCGCCATTGCCGCCCTTTCGGCGCAGGGCCTCGCTGGCACCGTCCCGGTCTCGGGTCAGGACGCGGATCGCGCGGCGCTCAACCGCGTGGCGCAGGGCACCCAGACCGTCACCATCTGGAAGGACGCCCGCGAACTCGGCCGCACCGCCGCTGAGATCGCGATCCAGCTTGCCGGCGGCAAGAAGCTCACGGAAGTCGCAGGCGCCACGGCCTGGAACCAGGGCCCGGCCAAGGCGGCGATGACCGCGATCTTCCTCAAGCCCGTGCCGGTGACGCGCGACAACCTCAATGTCGTCATCGATGCCGGCTGGGCGACCAAGGCCGCCGTCTGTCAGGGCGTTGCCGCCGGCAAGGTCAAGGCCTGCGACTGACCGGCTCCGTTCGGGAAAGCCGGACGTCCGTGCGCGGCCTCCTGCGGCAGCTTGAGATCGACGCGCGCCTGGTCGGGATGCTGGGCGCGCTGGCGGTCACCTGGATCGTCTTCGACATGGCGTCGGGCGGGGCCTTCCTGACCCCGCGCAACCTGTGGAACCTCTCGGTCCAGACCGCCTCCATCGCGGTGATGGCCTGCGGCATGGTGCTGATCATCGTCACCCGCAACATCGACCTGTCGGTGGGCGCGATCCTCGGTTTCGTCGGCATGGTGATCGGCGTGCTCCAGGCGCGCTGGCTGCCAGGCCTCTGGGGCCTCGAACATCCCGCCACCTGGGCCGTCGCCGTGCTCGCCGCCATTGCGGTCGGCGGGCTCATCGGTCTCCTTCAAGGATCGATCATCGCCTATCTCGGCGTCCCGTCCTTCATCGTCACGCTCGGCGGGCTGCTGGTCTGGCGTGGGGCCGCCTGGTGGATGACGCAAGGGCAGACGGTGGCGCCGATGGACAGCCGCTTCCGGTCGATCGGCGGCGGTGTCGATGGCGCCATCGGCGCGACGCCCTCGCTGATCATCGGCGGCACCGCCTGCCTGCTGGTGATCGCGGCGCTCCTGATGACCCGCAAGCGCCGCCGCCGTTTCGCCTTTCCAGTCCGGCCGCTCTGGGCGGAGGCCACCGTCGCCAGCCTGATCTGCGCCGCCATCCTCGGGGCCGTCGCCATCGCCAATGCCTATCCGTTGCCCGCCGGCATCGCCCGGCGCATGGTGGAGGCGCAGGGCCTGCCCTGGCCGGCCGGCGGCGTCAGCATTCCCCACGGACTCGCCGTGCCGGTGCTGATCGCGCTGGCGACCGGGCTGTTCATGACCGTGCTCGCGACCCGCACGCGGTTTGGCCGCTATGTCTTCGCCATCGGCGGCAATCCGGAGGCGGCTGAATTGTCGGGCATCGACACACGGCGCACCCTGACGCTGGTCTACGGGCTGATGGGTGCGCTCTGCGGCATCGCCGCCTGCATCTCGACGGCAAGGCTCGATGCCGCGACCAACGCGGCCGGCACCCTGGACGAGCTTTATGTGATCGCGGCGGCGGTGATCGGCGGCACGTCGCTCTCGGGCGGTGTCGGCACCATCGCCGGCGCCATGATCGGCGCCTTGGTGATGCAGTCGCTGCAATCGGGCATGGTGCTGCTGGGTGTCGATACGCCGCTTCAGAACATCGTCGTCGGCCTCGTGCTGGTGACGGCGGTGTGGATCGACACCGTCTATCGGCGCCGGCTGAAATGATCGGAGAAGGGGCGATGGCAGAGGGTGTTCCGCTCGTCGAGATGCACGACATCTCGATCGCCTTCGGCGGCATCAAGGCGGTCGACGGCGTCAGTGTTTCGCTGGCGGCCGGGGAGGTCGTCGGCCTGCTTGGTCATAACGGCGCCGGCAAGTCGACGCTGATCAAGGTGCTGTCCGGGGCCTATCGGGCCGATAGCGGCGAAATCCGTGTCGGCGGCGCGCCCGTCGCCATTGCCAGTCCCCGCGACGCCAAGCACCACGGCATCGAGACGATCTACCAGACCCTGGCGCTCGCCGACAATGTCGACGCCGCCGCCAACATCTATCTCGGCCGCGAACTGACGACGCCTTGGGGCATGCTCGACGATGCGGCGATGGAAGCCGAGACGCGCCGCGTGATGGGTCGGCTCAATCCGCATTTCACGCGCTTCAAGGAGCCGGTGAAAGCGCTCTCCGGCGGCCAGCGTCAGTCGGTCGCCATCGCCCGCGCCATCCACTTCAACGCCCGCGTGCTGATCATGGACGAGCCGACGGCGGCCTTGGGTCCAGCCGAAACCAGGCAGGTCGCCGATCTCGTGCTGCAACTCAAGGCGCAGGGCATCGGCATCTTCCTCATCAGCCACGACATCCACGATGTCTTCGATCTCGCCGATCGGGTAGCCGTCATGAAGAATGGCAGGCTTGTCGGCTCGGCCCGCGTCGCGGACGTCACCAAGGACGAGGTCCTGGGCATGATCATCCTGGGCGTTTGCCCCAAGGGCGCCATCCCCGGACCCGGCGCCTCGGCGCAAACCTGAGCGCCGAGGATCGTCACGGCAATCCCGTCCCGGGATGGGCGCGTGCGCTCAGAGCCCCTCGAACAGGGCGCTGGAGATGTAGCGCTCGGCGAAGGAGGGGACGATGACCACGATGGTCTTGCCCGCCATGTCCGGCCTCGCGCCGACTTCGAGAGCCGCCGCGACGGCCGCGCCCGAGGAGATACCGCAGGGAATGCCCTCCAGCCGTGCCATGGCGCGGGCGGTGTCGAAGGCGGTCTGGTTGCCGACCGTGACCACGTCATCGATGACGCCGCGATCGAGGATGCCGGGCACGAAGCCTGCGCCGATGCCCTGGATCTTGTGCGGCCCCGCCGTGCCGCCCGACAGCACCGGCGAATCTTCCGGCTCGACGGCGACGATTTTGATGCCGGGCTTGTGCTGCTTCAGCACCTGGCCGACGCCGGTGATGGTGCCGCCCGTGCCGACGCCCGACACGAAGACATCGACCCCGCCATCCGTATCGTTCCAGATCTCCAGCGCCGTGGTGTGGCGGTGGATTTCCGGATTGGCCGGGTTCTCGAACTGCTGCGGAATGATCGCGCCGGGAATCTCGGCCTTAAGCTCCTCGGCCTTGGCGATGGCGCCGCGCATGCCCTGGGGGCCGGGCGTCAGCACCAGTTCGGCGCCCATCAGCGCCAGCATCTTGCGCCGCTCGATCGACATCGTCTCGGGCATGACGAGGATCATCCGGTAGCCCCGCGCCGCCGCCACGAAGGCAAGGGCGATGCCGGTGTTGCCCGAGGTCGGCTCGATCAGCGTGCCGCCGGGCTTCAGCCGCCCCGAGGCTTCCAGCGCGTCGATCATGCTGACGCCGATCCGGTCCTTGACGCTGGAGATCGGATTGAAGAATTCGAGCTTGGCGTAGATCGTCGCCTTGATGCCGCGCTCCGCCGTCAACCGGTTGAGCCGGACAAGCGGCGTGTCGCCGATCGTCTCGGTGATCGAATTGTAAACCCGCCCGCGCCCCGGCGACTTCGCGGGAGCCTGGACGTTCTTGTGCGCAGCGACAGCCATGGAATTCTCCTGAACGGGACTGATCCTCGTCCATCGAACATAGGCTTATTCACGGCAAAAACAATATGTCGATTTATATGCACATTCTATATTGTGAAATCTGCGTTGGCCGCCAGATCGGCGAACACGGAATCCTTGGCCGCGGCCTCGCACAGATCCTCGACGCTGATCGCATCGAGATGCAGAAGAAAAGCCTCGCCGGCCTTCTTCACCGGTGGTGCGACGATCTCGTCCACCAGTCGCGAATGCGGCACCGGCGGGAGCGAATCCTCCGAGGCCGACTGCATCGCCGCCCGCACGATGTCGCCCGCCGAAATCCGCCGCCGCTCGCGGGCGAGTTCGTAGCCGCCGCGCGGCCCCCGCACGCCCTTGAGGATACCGACCCGCACCAGCGCCTGAAGCAGCGTTTCCAGGTGGCGGGGCGGCAGCGCGTGGCGGGCCGAGAGCAGCTTGGACGACACCGGCTTTGGCCGCGCATGCAAGGCGATATCGACCACGGCGGCGATCGCCAGCAGGCTTCTTCTCGACAGCAGGATCATCGACGACCTATCCCCCTTCAACATGCCGGTTCCAGTGTTTCAGACACCTGTTGAACCGAACCCCCCTTCGCCGCGCCCGCTGGTGCCCAGCGCGGAAACCTCGTGGACCGCGACCTGCATCACCGGCGCGACCACCAGTTGCGCGATCCGGTCGCCACGTTCGATCGTGAAGGCCTCCGCCCCCAGATTGACCAGCAGCACCCGCACCTCGCCGCGATAATCCGCGTCGATGGTGCCGGGGCTGTTGAGAACGGTGACGCCGTGCCGCAGCGCCAGCCCCGAACGCGGCCGCACCTGACCCTCGCAACCGTCAGGTAACTGGAGTGCAAGGCCGGTGGGAACAAGGGTTCTTTCCCCAGATTCTAATGTGATTTTCTCATTTTTCCCAATGGCTGCAAGGAGATCGAGGCCCGCTGCCGCATCAGTCGCATAACTGGGCAAGGGCAGGCCCTCGCCATGCGGCAAGCGCATGACGAGCAAAGCCTGAAAATCGCGCTTGCTCACGACTTGCGGCCTGCCAGACGAGTGAGATGGGCCACCAGCCGTGCCGCGACCTCGGCCTTGGGCAGTTCCGGCCAGGTCTCGATGCCGGCGCCGCTGATGAGATGCACGCTGTTGCTCTCGCCGCCCATCACGCCGCCGCCCCTCACGCCCCCCGCGCCATCCGCCGGTATCGAGACATCGTTGGCGACGATCAGGTCGCAGCCCTTGCGCGCGAGCTTGGCCTTCGCATGTTCGATCACGTCCCGCGTCTCGGCCGCGAAGCCGACGACCAGCGCCGGGCGGCCGCTCGTCCTGTGGGCGATGGTCGCGAGGATGTCCGGGTTCTCGGTCAGGGCCAGCGTCGCCGCTACGCCCGCGCTTTTCTTGATCTTGTCGGTGCTTTGCGCCTCCACGCGCCAGTCGGCGACGGCGGCGGCGAAGATGGCGATGTCGGCGGGCAGGGCCGCTTCCACCGCCTCCAGCATCTGCCGCGCCGTCTCCACCCGCACGACGTTCACGCCGGCCGGATCGGGGATTGCCACCGGCCCGCTCACCAGCGTCACCCGCGCGCCGGCCCGCGCGGCGGCCTGCGCGATGGCATGGCCCTGCCGCCCGGAGGAGCGGTTGGCGATGTAGCGCACGGGGTCGATCGGCTCATGCGTCGGCCCCGATGTCACCAGCACATGCCGCCCGGCCAGCGTGCCGGCTGTCTGATCCGCCAGCGCGGCTTCAATCGCATCGGCAATGGCCGGCGGCTCGGCCATGCGGCCCGGCCCGTATTCGCCGCAGGCCATCTCGCCCTCGTCCGGGCCGACGACGAGCACGCCGTCCCGGATCAACTGCGCGAGATTGCGCCGCGTCGCCGCGTGCTCCCACATCCGCACATTCATGGCGGGCGCGATCAGCACGCGCTTGTCGGTCGCCAGCAAGGTGGTGGAGGCCAGATCGTTGGCGAGCCCATGCGCCATCTTCGCCATCAGGTCGGCGGTGGCGGGCGCCACCACCACGAGATCGGCCGAGCGCGACAATTCGATATGCCCCATCTCGGTCTCGTCGGTGAGCGAAAACAGGTCCTCGAAAACCTTCTGCCCTGAGAGGCTCGCGAGCGACAGCGGCGTGACGAACTCGGCGCCCGCCCTGGTCAGGATGCAGCGCGCCGAAATCCCCCGCCGCGCCAGCACCCGGATCAGCTCCAGCGATTTATAAGCCGCAATCCCGCCGCCGACGATCAGCAGGATTTTGGGGCCATGGGCGGACGGAACAGGAATGATCTCAGAGATTTCGCTCATGCGGGCCTTCCGTCGCCAACGCGCCGATACCGCGCGAGCAGGCCGCCCTCAAAGGGCCCAACCCGCTGCCGTTACAAGTAAACGAAGCGATGGGGGAGGCAAGCGCTTACGCCTTGCAGGAGGGTCGGCCAAGCCGGGCCTATTCCGGGGCATGGCAACGCCATGAGCCCGATACTCATAACCATCTCTTTATCCGACCGAGCGTCATTGCGAGCGGAGCGAAGCAATCCAGAATGTGTGCATCGGACGGATGGATTGCTTCGCTCCGCTCGCAATGACGACGATAGCCTGTTTCATCCTACCCATGTAGTGTTATGGGTTCTAAGTTCCGCTGACGCGGCCCCGGAATCGGCGTCACGGTCGCCCGGCCCGACGAATGTCTGAAAAGGATTTGAGATGGGCACGACCAGCAACTACGCACTCCGGCTGCCAGCTTCGCTCAAGACAGCCGCGGAAGAGGTGGCGCGGGAGGATGGCGCGACACTCAACCAATTCATCGTCACCGCCGTGGCTGAAAAGCTGTCCGCCATGAAGACCGCCGCCTATTTCAAGGAGAGGGCGGCAAAGGGCGATCTGGCCGCCTTCGATCGCTTCATATCGCGCAAGAGCGGCGAGCCGCCCCAGGATGGTGACCGTCTGCCTTGATTGTCTTGGAGTTGCCGACCAAGTTTGTCCTGGCGGCGGGCGGATGGTTCAGTTTGGTGCGGAGATCAAGATTTTGCACCTACTTCTCATAGTCGAGGGTATCGACCACCCCTCGAACACAAAGAAATGAAAACTCATCGCCTGTCCCGTTGCTCAACCGGCCTGTTGCGTTAACTTGCCGATGAGATATGCGCGAACTGCCCCATCCTCCGTCAAGCCAATGGCCCGTCTGAAAGCCGATTCAGTGGCTTGTCGGTCGGTGCCCAGCTGCTGGAGCAATTGAGCCTTGAGCGCCCAGAACGGCTGATAGTCCATCGTCACAGCTTCGGGCAGCTGCGCCAATTCATGAAGACCCGCTTCAGGACCATGCACCTCGGCCATGGCTGCAACCAGCCCCACCAGATTGCCGATCGTGGGTGCCTTCTGCGCCAATAGCCCATGCAGCGTCCACGCCGGCAGGCGCAAATCAGCGCCCGTCAGGTGCGATTGCACCAGTACCGACTGGATCGCCGCCTCCAGCTGGAAACGCCCCGGCTGCTTGAGCCCTCCGGCAGTTCGCAATTTGTCCTCAGCCTCGCGCGCCATCGGCATGTTCCAGAGCGCTGTATCCTGCTCGGCCAGCGGCACATAGCGGCCATCCACCCGCCGTGCGGCGCCGCGGCTTTCGCAAAACAGCATGAGCGCCAGAAGGCCCAGCGCCTCGGCGTCCGCTGGCCTCAGCTCCACCAGCACCCGCGCCAGCCAGATCGCCTCTTCCGTCAGCCCCTTGCGCGTCGGGTCGTCGCGGCCCGTGCTGTCCCATCCCTGCCCATAGGCGGCATAGATGGCCTCGAGCACATTGCCCATGCGCTCGCCCAGCTCGTCTTCTCCCGGTACTTCGAAGGCAATTCCGGTGTCCTTGATGCGCGCCTTGGCACGGCTCAATCGCCGCCCCATCGTATCGGGCGAAACCAGGAACGAAGATGCAATATGCTCCGCCGTCAGCCCGAGCACGGTTTGCAGCATCAGTGGCGTGCGCGCGGCAGCATCGATTGCCGGGTGCCCGCACACAAACATCAGCTCCAGCCGCTTGTCGGCAATCGTCGGCATGTCCTCGGTTTCGGTCGGCGCCAGCACCAGGAGGCTGCTGGCCATTTGTTCGCGTGTTTTTTGCGCCCGCGCGCCATCGCGAAGCCGGTTTCGCGCCGCCACCATCAGCCAGGCATGGGGGTTGGCCGGCACGCCTTTCGTGGGCCAAATGGAGAGCGCTTGAGCAAAGGCCTCCGTGAGCGCATCTTCAGCCGCATCCACGTCGCGCCATGCTCGCGCGAGATATGCGAGGAGGCGTCCATAGGAGGTGCGGGCAGCGTTCTCCGCCGCCCGCCGCCCGTGGTCTTGAAGGGTGCCGTCCACCGCTTAGCCCTGATTGGACAGATCCAGCACAGGGCGCACTTCGACAGCCCCGTAGGTGGCCGCAGGGCAGCGTGCCGCCCAGGACAGCGCCGCATCGAGGTCCGGGACCTCGATCACGACATAACCGGCCAGTTGTTCCTTGGTAGCCGCCACTGGTCCGTCCTGCACCAGGCGCTTGCCGCCTTCGAGCCGTACCGAGGTTGCCGCCGAAGGGGGCAGAAGCGCGTCGCCTCTAAGGACGATGCCTGTCGGGTATAGCGCACCCATATAGGCGTTCCAGGCGTCCCAATAGGGTCCGGTACGTTCGGCGTTGTCGCGCTCGGCGGCGACCTCGGCATCGTTCTCATAGAACATCATCATGTATTGCATTTTTTGGTCCCTATCCTTGGTTGCTGAGGCGGATCATCCGGCTCTGTAACACTGACGCGGCTAGAGCTGCCATTCGGACAGAGCCTGAAACATTCTCGGCCAACAGACACCTCGCCTGCACCATCCTCTGGATACGCAAAATACAGACAGCGCCTGAAATCGACACGAAAACGCGACGGCATATCAAAGCGCTACGCGATGATCATGATGTTTTGTAGCCGGACTCCAATTCTCCCCTAGCCCAAAAATAGAAACAAAAAGAACCTTCAGCTAAATGTAGCGTAAGCGTCAGGGCCCAGGACACCAAGCAATCCGCTTTGAGCATGATTCAAGATTTTTGCACCACGCACTGACCCCTACGATTGCTGAGCTTTCCCGGTGCGAATGTCGGGTGCATATCGTTGTCTCTGTGCGCAATTTTGGCATCGCCCCTAACGGCGGAAAATGATCAATGCCGACCTGACTTCTCCACCCCCCTCACCGAAACGGCGGCTCGTCGAAGCTCCTTAGCTTGCGCGAGTGGATCGAGCTTCCGGTTTCCTGCAGCAGTTCGATGGCCGCGAGGCCGATGCGCAGGTGCTCGCTGACGGCGCGCTCGTAGAAGGCGTTGGCCGCGCCCGGCAGCTTGATTTCGCCATGCAGCGGCTTGTCGGAGACACATAAAAGCGTGCCGTAGGGCACGCGCAGGCGGTAGCCCTGCGTGGCGAGGGTGCCCGATTCCATGTCCACCGCGATGGCGCGCGAGAGGTTGATGCGCTTGCGCTCGGCGCTCCAGCGCAGTTCCCAGTTGCGGTCGTCCTGCGTCACCACGGTGCCGGTCCGCAGGCGGTTTTTCAGCTTGTCGCCGGTTTCGCCCGTGACCCGCGCGGTCGCCTCCTGCAGCGCCACCTGGATTTCGGCGAGCGCGGGGATCGGCACCGCGAGCGGCACGAGTTCGTCGAGGATGCCGTCCTGCCTGAGATAGGCGTGGGCGAGCACGTAGTCGCCGATCACCTGCGCCTGCCGCAAGCCCCCGCAATGGCCGATCATCAGCCAGGCATTGGGCCGCAGAACCGCGAGATGGTCGGTGATGTTCTTGGCGTTGGAAGGGCCGACGCCGATGTTGACCAGCGTCACCCCCCGCCCGCCCGGCTTGGCGAGATGATAGGCCGGCATCTGGAACTTGTGCCAGGGCGCGGAGAGCACGCGCTGCACGGCGGCGTCGTCCACGTTGTCGCGATCGATCCGCACCCCGCCCGGCGTCGTCAGCGCCTCGGCCTCGCCCGCGCGGATCGTCTCCACGGCCAGGCGCACGAACTGGTCGACATAGCGGTGGTAGTTCGTCAGCAAAATCCACGGCTGCATGTTGCGCCAGTCCGTGCCGGTGTAATGCACCAGCCGGCGCAGCGAATAATCGACGCGCACCGCCTCGAAGAGACTGAGCGGGCGCGGCTCGCCCTCGACGATGTCATAGGCCCCGTCGGCGATCTCGTCGCCGACCGAGGACAGAAGCGGCACGGGGAAATGCCGTGCGAGTTCGGCGGCCGTCACCTCGCCCCGCGCCAGTTCGTCGCCGCCTTCGAGCACGTAAGGGTAGGGGATTTCCTGCTGCGAGACGCCGACTTCGATCACCGCCGCGTAATCGGCGCTGAGCGGGCGCAACTGGTCGAGCAGATAGGCCCGGAACTCGCGCGGATGGGTGATCGTGGTCGTATAGACACCGGGCGAGGCGAATTTGGCGAAAGCCCGCCGGTTGGAGGGCGCAAGCCGCGACGGCTGCCAGGTGACGCGCAGTTCCGGATAGCGGAAGGCGGCCCGCGTCGCGTCGTCCGGCGACACCCTGGTCGAGAGATAGACGTCGAGCGCGCCACGCAGGGCCGCGACCGCCTGATCGTAGAGCCGTTCGAGCCGGTCGAGCGCCTCTTCGGGCGTGGCGACGATATGGAAGGTCAAGGGCAGCGAACCTTTCGGGTTGGAACCCTAGGGTTACGTGAGCCGCGCCGCGTGGGGAAGGGGCGGATGGTTCACCTTGTCATTCCGGGGCATGGCATAGCCATGAACCCCGAACCGATAACCTCTTCTCTCATCAGTCAATCACCGTCATTGCGAGCGTCAGCGAAGCAATCCAGCCTTGGTGAGCGCACCCTCTGGATTGCTTCGCTTTGCTCGCAATGATGGAGAAAGTTCATTTCATCCTGTAAATTCGGTGTCGATGGGTTCCGGGTTCCGCTGACGCGGCCCCGGAATGACACCGAACGCTTGAGGAAGGCATCGCGCTTGCATGGCCCTGATGCCGCCTCCGGGCGTCCCGTCGCTTTTCAGGTTGAAACACCGATGCTGCCCATTGCCCGCCGCCATGCCCATTTCGTCTTCGGCGTGATCCAGTCGGGGCTGACCTCGGCCGTCGCCGCCGCCATCGCCAGCCTGCCGTTCTTGGGCGAAAGCCTGTTTCTGGGCCACTGGCTGAAATCCTGGCTGCTGGCCTGGGCGCTGATGCTGCCCATCGTGCTGTTCGCCGCGCCGTTCATCCGACGGCTGTCGGTCGTCCTGACGCGCGAGGATGGTCCGGCCGCACGATGATACCTTCGGTTACGGCATCCTGACTCACGGACAGGCTTTGAGCGTCACCGGGTCGGCCTCGGCGGGTAAAGCTGCCTCCAGATAGCTGCCCATGTCCCGGCAGGCGCCCGCGATGCAGACCTGGTAATCGGCGGTGGCGCCCGAGCGCCGCAGCACGATCGCGGCTTGCGGTGGCAGGGCGGGCCTCCAGCGCCAGAAGCCGCCGACGAGCCGTGCCTCTTCCGGCGGGTCCATGCCGGCGCCCGAGCCCTGAACACGCGCCTCATCGAGAATGAGACCGGCCGGTGTCCGGCGCCAGTCCTCCTCCCAGCGGGTCTTCTCCACCGAATGCGTCCAGGCCAGCGTGACCGCCGACGCCTGAAGCGAGACGAGAAGGGCTCCGGCTGAAAGGCACAGGCTCATCGCCGCCTCGATACGCCCGTCTCAGGCGGCCGCCCGCTCCAGCTTCCTCACGCGCCAGAAATGCAGGAACCCCAGCAGGAGGGCGAGCGCGAAGCCGATCTCGTCGGTGATCGGCAGGGCCGTCACCAGCGCGCCGGCACCGGCCGCCGCGATCAGCCGCTCCAGGAATGTCATGTCGCCCTTCAGGAAGCCGATGGTCGCCGCCCCCCAGAGGCAGATCGCCAGCAGCGTCTTGCCGACGATGTAGACCGCGCCGATCACATAGGCGGTGCCGGTCACGCCCGCGACCGGTTGCAGCATCAGCGCCGGATCGTAGACCGCCATGAGCGGGATGACGAAGCCGGCCATGGCGATCTTCATCGCCTGGAAGCCGATCTTGAAGCCAGATTCCTTGGCGATGGGCGCCGCCGCGAAAGCCGCCAGCGCCACCGGCGGCGTCAAATCGGCCATGATGCCGAAATAGAACACGAACATGTGGCTGACGACCAAGGGAACGCCGAGCTTGAGCAGGATGGGTGCTGCCAGCGACGAGGTGATGATGTAGTTCGGGATGGTGGGGATGCCCATGCCGAGGATCAGGCTGACGATCATGGTCAGCACCAGCGCCAGGAACAGCGATTCCTTGCCGACCGCGACGACGGCGTTGCCGAAGATCGTGCCGACGCCGGTCAGCGTCATGGTGCCGATGACGATGCCCACCACCGCACAGGCGATGCCGACGGGAACCGCCTGCCTTGCCCCGTCCGCCAGCGCCTCGCGGCAGGCGATCACCGTCTCGGCCCCGCCCTTCGTGAACAGGTTGGCGAGGATGAGCGCGATGACGATGCCGACGATCACCAGGATGCCGAACCAGAAGAAGGTCGCGCAGAGCAGTCCGAGCCCGACCCAGAACAGCAGGCGGATGGCGATCGGCCCGATGCCGAGCGCCAGCGAGCCGCCGAGGATCAGCACCACCGTCAGCGCGAGGCCGACCGAGCCGGCGAAGAGCGGCGTGTAGCCGGCGAACAGCAGGTAGACGAGAGCCGCCAGCGGCAGCACCAGATACCATTTTGAGCTGAGCGCCTGGCTCGCGCTCGGCAGTTCGTTCCGCGGCAGACCGACCAGCCCGCGCTTGCCCGCCTCCAGATGCACGGCGAGGAAGGCGGCGGTGTAATACAGGATCGCCGGGATGATCGCCGCCTGCACCACGGCGGCATAGGGCACGTCGATGGTCTCGGCCATGATGAAGGCGACGGCCCCCATCACCGGCGGCATCAACTGCCCGCCCATGGAGGCCGTGGCCTCGACGCCCCCTGCAAAGGCGGAGCTGTAGCCGAAGCGCTTCATCAGCGGAATCGTGAACTGGCCGGTGGAGACGACATTGGCGACGCCCGAACCAGAGATCGTGCCCATCAGCGCCGAGGAGAACACCGCCACCTTGGCCGGGCCGCCCCGCGCGCCGCCGAATAGGCCCATGGCGATGTCGGTGAAGAGCTGGATCATCCCGGCGCGCTCCAGGAACGAGCCGAACAGGATGAACAGGAAGATGAAGGTCGCGGAGACGCCCGTCGGCGTCGCATAGATGCCCTCGGTGCCAAACGACATGTGCTCGATCACCTGATCCAGCGAATAGCCGCGGTGGTCGAGCGGGGCCGGCAGGTATTGGCCGAACAGGCAATAGGCGAGGAACAACCCCGAGACGATCGGCAGGGCCGGGCCCATGAAGCGCCAGCAGACGACGAACAGCACGGCGATGGCGGCGATGCCGACGACGAGGTCGCCTTGGGTCACCTCGCCGGCGCGGGCGACCAGTTCCTCGTAGAGCACCCAGTGGTAGAGCCCGATGGCAAAGCCGATCCCGGCCAGCGCCCAGGCGGCGTAGCGCGCGACGGGCGTCGGGCTGCGATGCTGCGCCAGCAGTCCGCCCGCCACCAGGCAGAGGAAGCCGACATGCAGCGCGCGCAGGATCTGGTTGGGAATCGAACCGCCGAACCGCGCCAGCAGCTCGACGACGACGAACAGAGGAATCCAGGCGAGCAGCATCGGCAATGCCGACTGACGGCGTGCGGCGCGGAAGGCGATGGCCACGAGCCAGATGGCCATGGTGATCCGCAGAAGGTCGATGATGGTCAGGCCGACGAAGCGGTGGTCGAGCGGCACGTTGAAGGCGGTCGCGATCTGGAACAGCGAGAAGGCGATGGCGATCCAGGTCAGCAACTGCCCCGTCCAGCCGAAGCCGAAGCCCGGCGGCAGGCCGTGCTCGGGGTCGAGCAGCACGTCCGGCGCATCGGCAACCTGGGGCACATCGGTCAAGACGCCGCCGACATCCGGCACCGCGAGCGGCTTTCCCTGATCGCGGGGCGAAGCGGGAGAAGGTGATCCGGGGCTCTGGTTCATGGAACGGTCCGCTTGGTCAGGTCCCTCGCAATGGCGGCATCGGGGCGGCCGGCGGAGGATCGATCTTCGATGAATAGGCGAGGTCAAAAAATAAGGGCGAGACCGCGATCGGCCTCGCCCGGAAAACGTCTCGCGAAACCGCCTCAGGAACCGACCTTGAGGCCCTTTTCCTTCAGGTAGCGCGCGGCGCCCGGATGCAGCGGGATCGGCATGCCGTCCAGCGCATTCTCGAGCTTGATGGTGCGGGCGGCAGCGTGGGCCGCGCCCAGATCAGGCAGGTTCTCGTACATCTGCTTGGTCATCTGGTAGACAGTCTCCTCCTTCATGCCCTCATGGGTCACGAGATAGTTGAGCGCCGCAGCCGTCGGCACGGCCGCCGTCTGGCCGGTATAGGTGTTGGCCGGCACCGAGACCTTGATGAAGGGCGCGCCGATCTTGTCGACCACCGCCGCCGGTACCTCGACGACGACGATCTCGACCGAGGTCGAGAGATCGCGCAGCGAGGCGACGCCGAGCCCGGCCGATTGCAGGGTCGCGTCGAGCTGGCGGTTCTTCATCAGCTCCACGGATTCGGCGAAGGGCAGGTATTCGACCTTGCTCAGGTCCTTGTAGCTCAGGCCGGCACCGCCCAGGATGACGCGGGCATTGAGTTCGGTGCCCGATTTCGGCGCCCCGACCGAAAGCCGCTTGCCCTTGAGATCGGCCAGCGTCTTGATGCCGCTTTCCTTGGAGGCGACGATCTGGATGTAATTCGGATAGACGGCGGAAACGCCGCGCAGTTTCTTCAGCGGCGTCTTGAAGCCGGCTTCCTCATCGCCCGCCCAGGCGGCGGCGAGGGAATCGCCGAGCGCGAAGGCGATCTCGCCCTTGCCCTGCTGGAGCAGCTGGAGGTTCTCGACGGAGGCCTTGGTGGCCTGCACGGTCGGGCGCACGCCGGGGATCTTCTCGCCGTAGATTTTCGACAGCGCCACGCCGAGCGGGTAATAGACGCCGGAGGTGCCCCCCGTCAGCACGTTGATGAAATCCTGCGCCCTGGCGCCGGCGGGCGCGAGGCCGATCGCCAGGGTCGTCGCGAGCCCGAGTATCGACTTATGGAATACACGCATATCCAGACCTCCCATGATGTTTCGCTTTCCGCTTTGCGACGGCTTTCGCTGAAGTGTAGACGCAGGCGAAGCGTTTTGCGAGAGGGACGATCACTGCCCGATCCGCCGTCATATTGGCGCCATGCTCACCCATTTGTGTGTTGCACTGCGGTGTAAGCGTCGGCAGTTCTGCCGTGCGGTCCGCTCCGGAGACTTGCGCTTGCGTGCGGCCGGGGCCAGATGCGGTGAAACCCAGGGTTCAGATTTCCATGTCCTCGACCGGCCGAGCCAGCAAGCCCCGTGACGTCCGGCTCGATTTCTTCCGCGGCATGGCAATGCTGATCATCATCATTGCCCATATTCCGACAAACCCCTGGAATAACTGGATTCCCGCCCGCTTCGGTTTCTCGTCGGCGGCCGAGATGTTCGTGTTCTGCTCCGGCTTCGCCAGCGCGCTCGCCTTCGGCAGCGTCTTCGTCAAGCGCTCCTTCGGCCTCGGGCTTGCCCGCATCGGCCAGCGCATCTGGCAGCTTTACTGGGCGCAGATCGCGGTCTTCATGTTCACCGTGGTGCTCTCGGTCTGGGCGACCCGGACGCTTGGCACCGGCGACTACATCGCCAGCCTCTATCTCGAATGGTTCATCGAGAAGCCGGCCGAAGCGCTGCCGGCGCTGATGACCCTGCGCTACATTCCGAACTTCTTCGACATGCTCCCGATGTACATGGTGCTGCTGGCCCTCGTGCCTCTGGTGATCCTGATCGCACGGGTCAGCCCGCTGCTGGTTTTCGCCGGCAGCGTCGGCCTCTGGCTTTTCGTGCAGTTCACCACCTTCAACCTGGCCGCGCGTCCGAATTCCGACCTCGTCTGGTTCTTCAATCCGCTGGCCTGGCAGCTGCTGTTCTTCGCAGGCTTCTCCTTCGCCATGGGGTGGCTGAAGCCGCCGCCCCTGAACGACCGGCGGCTGGTGATGGTCGCGCTCGCCATCGTCATCGCCTGCGTGCCGGTCTCGTTCTGGGGGTTCCACATGCTGATCCCGGAACTGGGCGTCCTGCATGACCGCATCCTGCCGGATTCGATCCCGACCGATCTGCACATCGTGCGGTTGATCCATTTCTTCGCGCTCGCCTATCTCGCGCTCGGGCTGGTCGCGCGCTGGCAGGATGCCATCGCCGAATCCGCCCTGCTGCGCCCGGTCATCCGCGTCGGCCAGCAGACCTTCGCGGTGTTCTTGGTATCGGTGCCCCTCGCCTGGTCGATGGGCATGCTGCTCGATGTCTTCGGCCGGGGGCCACTGATGCTGATCCTCGCCAATCTCGGCGGCATCGCCATCGCGCTCGGCATTGCCTGGGCAGTCGCCTGGTTCAAGAGCCAGCCCTGGCGCAAACCCGCTTCGGAAACCAGACCGGCCCAGGACCTCAAGCCCGCGCTGGAACGGCCCGAGGCCGCCGTCGAGATCGCGGTTCGTGCCCCGGTCGCGGCCGCGGCCTCACCATGAGGTCGCGGGCGCGCCAGCGAGGTTGGCATTGGAAAACATGATGCCTTCCGCTATGCTGGACACCATGCGAGCCGCCACCCCGACCATGCCGCCGCGCGCGGCCGATGATCCCGGCCAGCCGGCGATCGGTGTCGAGATCGCGTCCGGCCAGGCGCGGGACTCGATGCTTGGCCGCGTGCTGCTGCTGGGTGGCGCCGCCTTCCTGCTGGGAACCGGCCTGCTGCTCTGGATGCGCGAGGGCGACCGCCTCTTCACCGAAGGGCTGATCGCCGCGATCGCTGGCTGTTTCTGATCGACGACCCGTGACAGCGCCGGCCGCGCGAGCCGGCCGAGGATGATCCATGGCCCGCTCCCCCCTCTTCACCCGCCGCCTCGCCCTGCCGCTGCTCGTCTTCCTGGTCGGAGCGGCGGCGATCGTGACGGCGGCATATCTGGCCCTGACGCCAACCTCCTCCGGTCGCGCCATCGCCTCGTCGGTCGGCGGTCCTTTCCGGCTGACCACGGCGCAAGGCGCCACCCTCACCGACGCCGACCTCAAGGGCACGCCCTTCGTGGTCTTCTTCGGCTTCACCCATTGCCCCGATATCTGCCCCACCAAGCTGTTCGAGATATCCGAGGTGCTGCGGGCGGCCGACACGCGCGGCGAGAAGCTCAGGGCGCTGTTCGTCACCGTCGACCCCGAGCGCGATACCCCGGCGGTGCTCAAGGACTACCTTTCGAGCTTCGATTCCCGCATCGTCGGACTGACGGGCGATCCTGCCTCGGTGGCCGCCATCGTCAAGGCCTACCGCGCCTATGCCCGCAAGGTCCCGCAGAAGGGCGACGACTACACCATGGACCACTCGACCCTGGTCTATCTCATGAACCGGCGCGGCGAGTTCCACGGCGCCCTCAATCTCGAACGCCCCCCGGCCGAGGCCGCTAAGGAATGGCTCGCCCTACTCTAGGATGCGAGGCGCCGTGACGGACCCGCCTTCACCACGGCTCCCCCTTCGGTCTTGACGGACCGCCTTGACTGCACCGGGCGAGGCGTCATGGTGCCCGCGCCCGATGGAGGCCGCGCATGAAAAGATTTCGCCCATGAAACCGGACCCGGCCGCCCGCGCCCCCCTCGTCATCGCCGTCGATGGCCCGGCGGCGTCGGGCAAGGGCACGCTGGCGCGGCGGCTGGCGGCGCATTACGGCCTGCCGCATCTCGACACCGGCCTGCTCTACCGGGGCGTGGCCGCCGCGCTGCTGGCCAAAGGCTTGGCCCTCGACGACGTGATCGCCGCCGAGGCCGCCGCCCGCAATCTCGATCTGGCCAAGCTCGACGACGAGGCCCTGCGCGGCCGCGACATGGGCGAGGCGGCCTCCGTCGTCGCCGCCTATCCGGAGGTGCGCGCCGCGCTCCTGCGCCGGCAGCGGGGCTTCGCTTCCGGTGCGAAGGGCGCTGTGCTGGATGGGCGCGACATCGGGACAGTCATCTGTCCCGATGCCGCCGTGAAGCTCTATGTCACCGCCACGCCGGAAGTGCGCGCCGCCCGCCGCCTCAAGGAACTCGCTGCCCGGGGCGAACCGGCCGAATTCGAGCAGATCCTGCGCGACATCCGCCGCCGCGATGCCCGCGATTCGGGACGGGCCGACGCGCCGCTGCGCCTGGCCGACGACGCGGTCGCGCTCGATACCTCCGCCCTCACCATCGACGAGGCCTTCGCTGCCGCTACCCGCATCGCAAGCCGCCGGCTGCGCGATTGAAGGGCGTCCGGCTCGGCCGCTGACCCCGCGTCAAAAGGCTGCCGGGGATTTCGCTTGGCATCCGCCCGGACGCGGCCCACACTGCCGCGTCCGGGCCCTGACATCCCTCGCGGCTCGCGGTATCGCAGTGAGGCTCGCCATGTCACGCTGGCTGCTGGGTTGTTTCGTCGCGCTTGCCGGCCTGGGCTGGCCGCTCCAGCCGGGCGCGCAGCAGAAGACCCCGGTCGAAAGAACCGAGGTCGATGTCGCGCTCGTGCTGGCGGTCGACATCTCCTATTCGATGGATCTCGACGAACTGGAATTGCAGCGGCGTGGCTATGTCGAGGCCTTCCGCTCCAAGGCGATCCACGACGCGATCGCCCGTGGCGCGGTGGGCAAGATCGCCGTGACCTATTTCGAATGGGCCGGGAGCAACATCACCCACCAACTCGCCCCCTGGACGATCCTGGAATCGCCGGCGTCCGCCAATGCCTTCGCGGGGCTGCTCGAGGATGCGCCGATCCGGCGCGGCCGGCGCACGTCGGTTTCGGCGGCGATCGACACGGGGGTGAAGCTGCTGGAGGAAAGCGGCGTCGAACCCCTGCGGCGCGTGATGGATATTTCCGGCGACGGTCCCAACAATGACGGCCGCCCGGTCACCCAGGCCCGCGACGAGGCCCTGGCCAAGGGCATCCGCATCAACGGCCTGCCGATCCTGCTGAAGCGCCCCGGCTATCTCGATATCGACGACCTCGACATCTATTACGAGGATTGCGTCATCGGCGGGCAGGGCTCGTTCCTGCTGACGATCCGTGAGCGCGAGCAATTCGCCAATGCCATCCGCACCAAGCTGATCATGGAGATCGCCGCGCCCGATTCCCGCACCGATCCCCCGCTCCAGGCCCGCATCCAGCACGCCCAGAACAAGGGCCCCCGCGTCTCCTGCTCCGTCGGCGAACGCCAATGGCGCGACCGCATGGGGAATTGAGGGCGGGAGCCGAAGCACCGCTCGCGTCATGCTCGGACTTGATCCGAGCACCCACGTCTTGACCCTCGTGCCTTCTGAACGTGCCTTGCCTGATCGCTTGGACGAAAGACGTGGGTGCTCGGGACAAGCCCGAGCATGACGAAGAGGCGATCATGACGGGGATGAGAGGATTGGCGGAAGGACGCCCCGTCACGTCCCCCTTGGCTTCGCCCGTGTCGTCGGCATGGCGCTTGTCGGATCGTCGGGCCAGGGGTGGCGGGGATAGCGGCCCTTCATCTCGGATTTCACGGACGCCCAGGAGCCGCGCCAGAAGCCCGGCAGGTCGCGGGTGATCTGGATCGGCCGGTGGCCGGGCGACAGCAGTTCCAGCACCAGCGGCACCTTGCCGCTCGCCAGCGCAGGATGGGTGGACAGGCCGAAGAGTTCCTGCACGCGGATGGCGATGCGCGGTTCGGGCATGTTCTGCCCGTCGCCCGCCTCCCCGTAATCCACCGCGACGCGCGAGCCGGTCGGCGCCTCGAAATGTGTTGGGGCTTCCGTGTCCAGCCGGCGCTTCAGGTCCCAGGGCAGCAATTCCGTCAGCGCCTCGCCGAGCCGTGCGGCATCGATGGCCGCCAGCGACGTTACGCCGAGCAAATGCGGCGCGAGCCAGATGTCCACATTCCGGGCGAGCCCCGCCTCCGACAGGTCGGGCCAGATATCGACATCTTCCGTGCGCTCGGCGGCGCGGAGAAAGGCGACCCGCGCGCGAAGCTGTCTTTGCGCGGCGCTCCAGCCCAGCCTGTCGATGCCCCCCTTCGCCGCACCCTGCGCCAGCAGGCGGGCGCTCTCGTCCGTCGCCGGCACCGGCATGGGCCGCTCGGACAGGACCAGCGCCCGGTAGCGCCGCAACGCCCGGCTGCGGAGCGCGCCGGAGCCTGCATCGAACACGGTCTCGATCGCAGCTTCGTTGCCGCCTTCCGCCTCCGCCAGCGCAGCCTCCGCGAGCAGGTGCACATCGGCCTCAATGATGGCGATGGCGCTTAAAATTCGCGAGGCCCCGGCCGAGCCGGTCATCTCCGCCACCACGATGAAGGGTTCGCGCGCCAGCGGCGAGGCGGCATCGAGCGTCGCTCCGCGCCCATTGGCGAGCAGGTAGCGCATGGTCGGTTGGCCTCCCGCGCCGCCGCTGGTCGCGCCTTGCCCGCGCGCCCGTGCCACCCGCTCGGGATAGGCCAGCGCCAGGATGCGGCCGGGTGACAGCGTCTCCTCGTTGCGGGGCGCGGCTTCCGGCTTTGCGCCCGCCGCCTGGTTCGCGACCCTTGCCCAATCGCCGGCCAGCCGGCGCATCTGCCCCGCGCGCCCCTCGCCGACATTCCGGCTTTCCGACCCCCGGCTCTCGCGCCGGAATCGATCCAGCCGCGTGCCGAGGTCGGTCGCATCGCCGCCGAGCCCGCGCTCCACCAGCAGCGCGCCAAGTTCGGCCGCCTCGAGCGCCTGGCCGTATTCGGCGGCGGCGACGACCATGCGCGCGAGCCGCGTCGGCAGTGCGAGCGCCCGCAAGGTGCGGCCCTGGCGCGTGATCCGCCCATCGCCGTCGATGGCGCCGATGTCGCGCAGCAGCGTCCGCGCCTCCGTCATGGCCGGGATCGGCGGGGGATCGAGGAAGCGCAGGGTTCGGGGATCGGTCACGCCCCAGGAGGCGCAATCGAGCATCAGCGAGGTCAGGTCGGCGGAGAGGATTTCCGGCGCGGTGAAGGCGCTTAAGGACCCCGTTGCCGCCTCCAGCCACAGCCGGTAGCAGATGCCGGGTTGCGTGCGCCCGGCCCGGCCCCGGCGTTGATCGGCGGCGGCTTGGGCGACCCGCACGGTCTCCAGCCGCGTCAGCCCGAGATCGGGCTCGTAGACCGGCACCCGCGACAGCCCTGAATCGATGACGATGCGCACCCCTTCGATAGTGAGGGATGTCTCGGCGATCGACGTCGCCAATACGATCTTGCGCTGGCCCGCCGCCGCCGGCCGGATCGCGCGGTCCTGCGCCGCCGGCTCCATCGCGCCATAGAGCGGGCAGATTAGCGTCTGGCTGTCGCCAAGCCCTGATCCGAGCCGCGCCAGCAGCCGTTCCTCCACGCGGCGGATTTCGCCTTGTCCGGGAAGGAACACCAGCACGGAGCCTTGGTCTTGGGCCATGGCTTCCAGGATCACGGCGACGATCTGGTCCTCCAGCCGCAGGGCGGGATCGCGCGCCACATGCCGCGTCTCCACGGGAAAGGCGCGGCCCGCGCTCTCGATCACGGCTGCATCGCTGTCTCCGGTCCGCAGCAGGCTCGCGACCCGCGCCCCGTCGAGGGTCGCCGACATGACCAGCAGGCGCAGATCGTCGCGGAAAGCGCCCTGCGCGTCGAGCGCCAGCGCCAGGCCGAGATCGGCATCGAGCGAGCGCTCGTGGAATTCGTCGAACAGGATTCCGGCGATGCCTTCCAGCGTCGGGTCGTCGAGGATCATCCGGTTGAACACCCCCTCGGTGACGATCTCGATCCGCGTGCGCGGCCCCACCTTCGAGCCGAGCCGGACCCGGAGCCCCACCGTTTCGCCGACGCTCTCGCCCAGCATCTCCGCCATGCGCTGCGCCGCGCCCCGCGCCGCGATCCGGCGCGGCTCCAGTACGATCAGCTTGCGCCCCGCCACCCATGGCGCGTCCAGCAGGGCCAGCGGCACGCGGGTGGTCTTTCCGGCACCCGGCGGCGCGACCAGCACGGCATTGCGGCCGCGCGCCAGCGCTTGCGCGAGGGCGGGCAGCGCATCGTCGATCGGCAGGGCGATCGCCGGCGGGGGCGAGGGAGGAGACGCCATGGCATCAGCCTCTGGCTGAAGGGCTGCGATCGAGCAAGCGATAACGGCGGCTGCGGGTGGTGTTGAAGCGCCGCCGAAGGTCGAAATCGGCCGCTTCCCCGGCGAAAGCCGAAGAACATGTGATTTTAGCCGAGGAAGCCGCAATTCGCCCTTGCGAGAACGCCCGGTTCTCGCTCCTCCTCGGCTTCAGGCGGCCTGGCGCGCCTCGATCTCGAAATTCCGGGCGATGACCTCGCCCGGCCGGATCGTGACGATGCTGTTGGGCGCCATGGCCTGCCAGCAGTCGCGGTTCGCATCCACCGGCTCGGACGCGACGATCACCGCATCGCCCCGGTCGCAGAGATAGAGCGTCGGCGGCTTGGCGTCGGACGACCAGCGCACGGTATGCAAGGTCTCGCCATCCGAAAACGCGGCGGCAAAGCGCAAGGGCTCGCGCACATTCGCCGATTTCATGGCAAAAAGCGCCATTTCCAGCGCAAAACGTAGCGCAGATGGCACATCGTGGCCTTTTTCGATCTGCGCGATCGCCAGCAGGAACAGCACTTCGGAATCGCAGGTGCCGTTGCGGAAATCGTAAAGATGATCCGGAATCAGCGCTTCCAGCCGGCGCTTGACCTGCGCATAGCCGCCGATCTGGCCATTATGCATGAAAAGGTACCGCCCATGAGCGAACGGGTGGCAGTTGGCCCTCGTCGTCGCCGTGCCGGTCGCCGCCCGGACATGCGCGAAAAACAGCCCGGAACGCACCTGTTTTGCGATGGAAAGCAGGTTCTCATCCGACCAGGCAGGCCGAATCTCGCGATAAATCCCCGGTTCTCCGCGTTCCGAGTACCAGCCCACGCCAAAGCCGTCGCCATTGGTCCCGGTTTTCGCCTCTTCCGCATGGAGCGACTGATGGATGAGCGAATGGCAGGGCGAGGTGACGACATCCTCGATGAAGATCGGCGCACCGGAATAGGCGAGAAAGCGGCACATGGGGTTGCGTGAACGCTCCAGGCAGCCACCTGGCTGCCTAGTCGACATACCGCAAAACCATGAATGACGGAATAACGTCTTCTCGCGCCCATTGCTGGCGAGACTTTGGGGAAATAATGGTGTTGTCGTAGTAAATATAGTCAAATCAATGGGTTATATAAATTGGAAATGACTTTGAGAACGACATCCGGGGCTCTGCGACGCCAACATTGCCTCGATCCTTCGCCTCTGCTACCCGTTCTGGCAGGGGTCGAGGACGCCGGCTCGCAGCGTCTGGGGAAACATCGCGTGATACGATTCGGACTGCTTCTCGCGCTCGCATTGGCGGCCATCACCGGTTTCGCGGAACCGGCCTTCGCGGCCGAAGGGCTGGACGGGAAAAGCCTTTCGATCTTCTGGATTCTGCCCTTCGCCGGCATTCTTCTGTGTATCGCCACCGGTCCTCTGTTGTTTCCGCATGTATGGGAACATCACCAAGGCAAGATTTCAGCGTTCTGGGCGTTGCTGGTGGTGGTTCCGCTGGTTCTGTTCGCTGGAACGAATGCGGCGCTCTCGGCGGTGCTGCACACGATCCTGCTCGAATACATGAGTTTCATCATTCTGTTGTTCGCGTTGTTCACGATCGCCGGCGGCATTCTGATCACCGGCAATATCCATGGTTCGCCGACGACCAACGCGGCATTCCTGGGGCTCGGCGCGACGATGGCGAGTTTCGTCGGCACCACCGGTGCCTCGATGATGCTGATTAGGCCCATCATCCGCGCCAACGACAATCGGCGTCATAACGTGCATGTCGTTGTTTTCTTTATCTTTCTCGTGTCCAATATCGGGGGCGCCCTGACCCCGCTCGGCGATCCGCCGCTGTTTGTCGGCTTCCTCAAAGGTGTCGATTTCTTCTGGACGACGAGGAACCTGTTGTCAGAGACCTTGCTGGTCGGCGCAATCGTACTCGCCGTGTTTTTCGCCTACGACACCTATCTCTACCGCAAGGAAGGCGTGGTTTCGCCCGACCGGACCCCGGATTCCAAGGTCGGAATCAAGGGCCAGATCAACTTCGTGTTCCTGGCCGGGGTCATCGCCGCGATTTTGCTGAGCGCCAACTGGAAACCCGGAATTTCGTTCGCTTTTCCCGGCGGCACCCTCGAATTGCAGAATATTGTCCGCGACATCATCCTCGTCGCCCTGGCCCTTGTTTCGCTGAAGATGACGAAAACCGAGTACCGCATCGCCAACGGCTTCAACTGGGCACCCATCATTGAAGTCGCTAAGCTTTTTGCGGCGATCTTCGTCTGCATCGTGCCCGTCGTCGCCATGCTTCAGGCCGGCCGGAACGGCGCTCTCGCGTCACTGGTTTCTCTGGTCTCGAATTCGGACGGATCGCCGAACAATGCGATGTATTTCTGGCTGACCGGCATCCTATCCTCGTTCCTCGACAATGCTCCGACCTATCTGGTGTTTTTCGAACTCGCCGGAGGCGATCCCAAGACATTGATGGGCCCGCTTGCGATCACCCTCGCGGCGATTTCGACCGGGGCAGTGTATATGGGTGCCAATACCTATATCGGCAACGCGCCAAACTTCATGGTCTATGCCATCGCCAAGGACATGGGCGTGAAGATGCCGAGTTTCTTCGGCTACATGCTTTGGTCATTGGCTGTATTGATTCCGACCTTTGTCATCGTGACGCTGGTCTTCTTCCGCTAACGTCACCGCTTCATTCCTCACGGTTTGGGAACGTCCTCACGAATACGCTGTGAGAAGGTGGCAATGTCCCCAATAGATTGCGCCTTGTCTGAGATGCGCGCCCGTTCCTTGAGATCGACAAGGCTCAGTCGCGTATCGACAGCGCCAAGCTCATAGGCGAAGTCGGGGCCGTAGCCGGAGAGCAGCACCCGCCAGTCCGGTTTCAGAGACGGCCAGAGTTCCCGCGCCAGCCGGTAGGCGATGTTGGTGCAGTTGCCCGTAACGGTGTGGTAGAACAAGGGCTTGGCGGCGATCTGCTCGATCTCGCGCGCATAGCCGCGCAGCAGCACCTGCGCCTTTTCCGGGCTTACGCCGAGCCGATAGAGGCGCACGTCTTCTTTCCAGATATCGGTCCTGAGCCGGATCACATCGCGCTCTTCGGCGGCGAGGATGGCGAGTTCATAGGATTTGAAGAAGCCTGCCAGGGCCGAGTATTCCTCCGTTTTTTCCCGTCGGATTTCGATTGAAAACGCCAAGGGAGGCTCGTTTCTGATCGGAAACGACACGATTACATGGGCGATGGCGGGACCGGTCCAGTAGGAAAAAAACAGGTCCACGCCCTCGACCTGATCGAGGGTGAACTGCCGGTTCGTCCAGCGCGGGGTCATTTCCGTTGCCGACTTCCATTGGAAATCGCGCACGTCGCTGACCCGGACGATTCCCTCCGCGATCGTCATGCGGGGCAGGCGGTCGGCGATCTCGGCCCACTCGCGCTGATGGGACGGGCGGATCGTCGACCACCAGATGAGCAGCCCGGCGAAACCGACCGCCCAGGCGATCACAAGAACAGGGGTCACTCCCTGTCGTGGCCATACGAGAGCGATGACGGTGGCCAGCGTCAGCAGGCTGACGGCCCCGGCATATGCGATGCGCAGCGCTTCCGGTCCGGGTGCGCGGAAATACACGGCGCCCACGCTCCAGATGCCGCAGGCCAGGACGATCAAGGCGATCAGCACGCCCGTGCCACGTAGGACGAAACGCACATGATTTTCCTTGAAAGGTCCCGTGAGGCGACGCTGGCTGAGGGGTGTTCGATCAGGCGGCGATGCTCATCGTCGGCGCGGCGGCCTTGACCGAGTCATCGACATGATCCTCGAAACGCTTGAAGTTTTCGCGGAACATATCGACAAGCCTGCGCGCCGTTTCGGCGAAATCGGCCTTATCCTGCCAGGTTTTGACCGGATAGAGGATATGCGGCTCGACGCCTGGCACGGATGTGGGCACCGCGAAGCCGAAATAGGGGTCGCGCCGGAAATCTGCCCGGTTGAGCGAGCCATCGAGGGCGGCGGTCAGCAGGCGGCGCGTGGCGCGAATCGGCATGCGGCGTCCTACGCCATATTTGCCGCCGGTCCAGCCGGTGTTCACAAGCCAGCAATCGACATGGTGCTTGCCGATCAGGTCGCGCAGCATGTTCCCGTAGACGGACGGGTGCCGAGGCATGAAGGGGGCTCCGAAACACGTCGAAAATGTCGCTTCCGGGTCCTTCACGCCCTTTTCGGTACCGGCGACCTTGGCGGTGTAGCCGGACAGAAAATGGTACATCGCCTCGGCCGATGTCAGCTTGGCGATCGGCGGCAGGACACCGAAAGCGTCGCAGGTCAGCATGATGATATTCTTGGGGTGACCTGCCCGCCCCGTCCGCGACGCGTTCGGTATGAAATCGACCGGATAGGCGACCCGGCCGTTCTCGGTGATCGACGTGTCGTCGAAATCCGGAATGCGTGTGTCGGAATCGACGACCACGTTCTCGAGAACCGAGCCGAAACGCTCCGTCGTTGCATAGATTTCGGGCTCGGCCTCGCGGGACAGACGTATCGTCTTGGCGTAGCAGCCGCCCTCGAAATTGAAGACGCCGTCATTGCTCCAGCCATGTTCATCATCGCCGAGCAGCACCCGGTTCGGGTCGGCAGACAGCGTGGTCTTGCCCGTGCCCGAAAGTCCGAAGAACACGGCGACATCGCCAGCGTCGCCGACATTGGCGGAACCATGCATCGGCATCACATTCTGGGCCGGAAGCACGAAATTCAGGTAGCTGAAGACCGATTTCTTCATTTCGCCGGCATAGCCGGTGTTGCCGATCAGAACGATCTTGCGCGTGAAGTCGCAGGCTATGATCGTTTCCGAACGGCAGCCGTGACGCTGTGGGTCGGCCTTGAAGCTGGGAAGATCGACGATCGTCATCTCCGGCATAAAGGCGGCGAGTTCCTCGATTTCCGGTCGCACCAGCATGTTGCGGATAAACATCGATTGCCAGGCGAGTTCCGTGAACACCCGAACCTTGACCCGGAAATTCGGGTTGGTGCCCCCATAAAGGTCCTGGGCGAACAGTTCCTTGTCCTTGCAGTGAGCGATGAAGTCGGAGAGTAGCGTATCGAAATGGCCGGGCTCGATCGCATTGACGTTGTCCCACCAGATCGTGCCGGCGGTAAGGGCATCCTTGACCACGAACCGATCCTTCGGCGAGCGTCCCGTGTGCTGGCCGGTCAGCGCGGCGATCGCGCCGCCTCTGGAGAGATGTGCCTCGTTCCGTCGCAGCGACTCCTCGACCAGTGTCTCGGCGCCAAAATTCCAGCGCACAGATTTCAGGTCGGTGAAGCCAAAGGCCTCGGCACCGCATGCACGATTGAATAGACCGGAATTTTCCACGAAGACGTCCTCCTGTGCCCGCAATCCGCCGATTCCGGGCCGTGTTTTCGTTTAAACGCAGCCTTAGGGTCGCTGCATAGGCGGGTCGAAAGCAGGGCTCAACCCTGTCTCACGATGTAAATGACAAATTGAGTGCGAATTGAACAGAACGAGCCGGCGAAATAGTGAACGCCGTTGCGAATTACCGGGCGCGAACGTGCTTAGTTCCCTCGTGCCTTCCGCGCCAACGATGCCAAGGTCGCACGCAATGCCTCTTCGGTTTCGATCCGCTGGGCAAAAGCCAGCCGTAGCGCGGACCCCTTGTTCAGGAGATCGCATCCTTCTGGGTCGACGCCCGACATCCGCCATCGTCCCGCCGGTCCGCCAAGAAGCTGGGTGGCGAGAAGTTCGATCGTTTCGCTGTGCTCCTTATTCACACTCTTCAGAAATTCGGTCTCGTTCGCGGTTACGCCCGCGATATGCGTGGTTTCAAGCAGGATGTCCGTCCGCTCCAGGTCATAAGCCTTCCCGAACCCGCCATTGAGACTGCCGTGCGCGATCTCAAGGGCTACGAGGCTGAAATCCTGAAAATCGATGTAGAGTTCCGACTGGGGATGTCGGGCCAGAATACGGCGGCGAGCGCGCTGACCCTCCTCGCTCATGCGATCCAGCCGAGACACGTGGCATTGTAACGACAGGCGTGGATGGGCGAGGGGATCGCCCTTGCCAGTCTTGGCCAGCAGCACGGAAACCCGATCGTCTTGAGACATGTTGCGGCTGTGCGCCGACAGCGATGAAACCAAGGTCAGCGGTGTGCCATCGGTATCGGTCGCGATCAGCACAAGGCTTGCCAGGGGAAAGCCGTCGGCGGACAAGGTCGCCAGCGAGCCGCTGCGGGCCGTTCGCAGCAGGTTCTTGGCCAGGGCTCTGGCGGTGTCATCGGTCGGCCGGATTGGATTGAGCGCCATGATATTCAATATTCGTTTTTGGAACCAAACAGCCAGATGTGGCGTCCTGTTGACTGAGCAGTTAGAGTGACGCCACGTTTTCGCCGCTCTTGATCTTGAGACGTCTGCTGCGTTTCCACACAGAACCAACTGAAGAGACTGTCATTCATGCCGACAATTGCGCTGGTCGACGACGACCGCAACATCCTGACGTCCGTTTCCATTGCCCTTGAGGCCGAGGGCTACCGTGTGCAGACTTATACGGATGGCGCGACGGCGCTCGACGGGTTGAAGCAAAATCCGCCTGATCTTGCGATCTTCGACATCAAGATGCCGCGTATGGACGGTATGGAACTATTGCGACGCCTGCGCCAGAAATCCGACATGCCAGTGATTTTCCTGACGTCGAAGGACGAGGAGATCGATGAGTTATTCGGGCTGAAGATGGGCGCCGACGATTTCATTCGCAAGCCGTTCTCACAGCGCCTGCTGGTCGAACGCGTCAAGGCAATCCTGCGCCGCGCCGGGGCGAAGGATGTGGCCACGGCGCCTCGTGCCGAGGACGCGCGAATTCTGGAACGCGGACTGCTGAAAATGGATCCGGAACGGCATACCTGTACCTGGAAGGGCGAGCCCGTGACGTTGACAGTCACGGAGTTTCTAATTCTCCAGTCTCTCGCGCAGCGGCCGGGCGTGGTCAAAAGCCGCAATGCGCTGATGGATGCGGCTTACGACGACGAGGTTTATGTCGATGATCGCACCATCGACAGTCACATTAAGCGTCTGCGGAAGAAATTCAAACATTCCGACGATGATTTCGAAATGATCGAAACGCTTTACGGTGTCGGCTATCGTTTCCGCGAGGCCTGAGTCAGCGTGCGGATAGCCAGGTCCGGCAAGGGCGCTTCAGCCAACGATCGATCGCCGCTCCAAAGGGAAAGACGAAACCGGGGTTCGATGGCAGCCGTTGACGATAAGGACGGACTGGTTCCGCCGCGCCGCCCGCTATCGCGGCTCTGGCGCGCCGCTGGTGTTCGGCTGAACCGCTTCGTCAGGTCCGTCTCTTTGCGCATGGCCTCGAGCCTGACGCGCCGTATCGTTGTGTTGAATCTCGCGGGCCTGTGTGCGCTATTTCTTGGCTTCGTCTACCTGAACCAGTTTCGGGAAGGGTTGATCGAGGCGCGGGTGCAAAGCCTTCTGACGCAAGGACATATCATCGCCGCGTCGGTTGCGGCGTCGGCGACGATCGATACTGACGCCATCAGCGTCGACCCCGACAAACTGCTGCAACTGCAGGCTGGGGAAAGCCTTGGGTTGAATGAAGAAACCCAGTCGCCACTCGAGTTCTCGATCAATCCCGAGCGGGTCGCGCCGCTGCTGCGGCGCCTTGTCACGCCGACGCGAACGCGGGCGCGCGTCTTCGACCGCGAAGGCCTGCTGATGCTCGATTCGCGCAACTTCTACTCACGCGGCGATATTCTCCGCTTCGATCTGCCACCGATTTCCCAAGCCGAGGACCAAACGCTTCTTGAGCGGACCTGGAGCCTGTTCAAAAATCGGCTCGGCCGCGCGGATTTGCCGACGGTCGATGAGGCGGGCAGCGGCAGCGGCCGCAATCTGCCCGAGGTCGTGCGCGCCCTGACCGGTCAGCCAGGCAGCGTCGTGCGCGTCAACACCCGAGGCGAGACGATCGTGTCGGTTGCGGTTCCGATCCAGCGCCTTCGATCGATCCAGGGCGCGTTGCTGATGTCGACACAGGGCGGCGATATCGATGCCATTATCGGCGCGGAGCGATTCGGCTTCCTGCAGATCTTTCTCGTGGCCGCGGCGGTCATGACGATCCTGTCCGTGCTTCTGGCCAATACGATCGCGGAACCCATGCGGCGTCTCGCCGATGCGGCCGAACGCGTGCGCAGAGGGCGCAAGGTACGTGAGGAGATCCCGGATTTTACCGCTCGGCACGATGAAATCGGTCATCTTTCGGGTTCTTTGCGCGACATGACGCGGGCGCTTTACAACCGGATCGAGGCCATCGAAAGCTTCGCTGCCGATGTGGCCCACGAATTGAAGAACCCTCTGACATCTCTGCGAAGCGCGGTGGAAACCTTGCCACTGGCGAAATCGCCGGAATCCCGTGACCGGCTGATCGAAATCGTACGGCACGACGTGAAGCGCCTCGATCGGCTCATTTCCGATATTTCCGACGCGTCTCGTCTCGACGCGGAACTTGCCCGGGCTGATCAATCGGCGGTCGAGTTGTCCAGCCTGTTGAGGGCGGTCGTTTCGGTGCAGAACGAAATCCGCCGTCCGGAGCAGGCCGAGATCGTATTGAACGTCAAGCCACACCCGTTGGGGCGGGACGCATTCATGATTCTGGGCCACGATTCCCGCCTCGGTCAGGTCGTCGTCAACCTGATCGATAATGCACGGTCTTTCAGTCCACCGGACGCCAAGGTCATGGTGAAACTTGAACGTCATGACGGGCAGGTCGTCATCACGATCGATGACATGGGACCTGGTATTCCCCCGCACGCCTTGGAGCGTATCTTCGAACGCTTCTACACGGATCGTCCCAATCACGGCTTCGGCCAGAATTCAGGGCTGGGGCTCTCGATTTCGCGCCAGATCGTCGATGCGCATGGCGGAACCATCACCGCCGAAAACAAGCCCGTGTCGCCGGGCCACGCGTCATGGAACGAAGAGGATGCCTCATTCTCGTCGCCAAGTGGCGGCGCACGTTTCACTGTCCGACTGCCGGCTCTGGTCGGCTTCGCGCCGTGACGCCGGTTCGGGAGGCTTTTCGCGGCATCCAGGCAACGACGATTGCCGTCGGCAGTGGCGGAATCCTAATCCGTGGCGCTTCCGGCTCGGGAAAGTCCTCGCTCGCCGTTGCCCTTATCGAAAGGGTCCGATCGCGGCACTTCGCGCGGCTTGTGGCCGATGACGTGACGCGGATCGAAGCGCGCGGCGGACGCGTCATCGCCCGGACCGTACCGGCCACGAGCGGTCTCGTCGAACGGCGCGGCCTGGGAATCGTGCCCTGTGCCGCGACGCCCGCAGTTGTGGTGCGCCTGGTGGTCGATTGCGCCGGCGCCGCGCCCGAGCGGCTTCCCGAGCCGGAAATGCTAATCACAACTCTGCTGGGAATCGTACTGCCCCGGATTCAGGTCGAGGGATCGCCGCGTGATGTTTCGCTCGTTTTGAGTGCTCTTGACGTCTTGTCGCATGAGGGGTTCGAATGAGTTCCCTCTTTTTTGCGGCTACGCACCATTGCGGTCTTGCCAGCCGCCGGTGCCTGAACCATACCTCCGCGACTAAAAAAACTCCGTTTGCCTTGTCAGCAGGTAGAACTGAATGATTGGTCTCGTGCTCGTGACACATGGGCAACTGGCAACGGAGTTTCGTGCTGCGCTGGAACACGTCGTTGGACGTCAGCAGCAACTGGCCACGATCGCGATTGCTCCCGATGACGATATGGAAACGAGGCGGCTCGATATCGTTGACGCCGTCAATTTAGTGAATTCGGGGCAAGGCGTCATCGTCTTGACCGATATGTTTGGCGGCACGCCTTCGAACATGGCGATTTCCCTGCTCGAGCCCGATCAGGTCGAGATCATCGCGGGCGTCAATTTGCCGATGCTGATCAAACTCGTCAGTATCCGCGAGGACAAGCCGCTCGGCGACGCGGTACTTGTCGCACAGGAAGCCGGGCGAAAGTATATCACGGTGGCAAGCCGCGTTCTGGCGGGTAAATGACCGGCGCAAGTGATCGTTTCCACGGTGGCGGATCGTGACCGACAACTAAAGAGAACTGACGGATGGCCGACTTCGACGACTGCCCTGAAACCGTGCTCGCCGAGGGCGCCCTGGTTCGCGAAATGGTCATTCAGAACAAAAAGGGCCTGCATGCCCGGGCGACGGCAAAATTCGTCCAGACCGCGGGGCGCTTCGATGCCGCGATTACCGTGACGCGCTGCGGTGAGACGGTCGGTGGCACCTCGATCATGGGTATCCTGACACTTGGCGCCGGCCTTGGCACCAGGGTCATCCTGAGCGCGACCGGACCCGAGGCCAAGCAGGCGCTCGAGGCGATCACCAGCCTGATCGCCGACAAGTTCGGCGAAGGTGAGTGACACTCGCGAGTTGCCCTGCCACTATCACTCGTAAGATATAAAGACATCTTTATATCTTTGATTGCGCTTTCCAGCGCACGCTGTTACAGAGCCCGCGAGCTCGAGGCGCCGCTGCGCCAGAATGTGCTTGATAGGAGCAAAACAGCCATGTCGACCCCGGATTACATCGTCAAGGACATTTCCCTCGCTGCTTTCGGCCGCAAGGAACTGGATATCGCCGAAACCGAAATGCCGGGCCTGATGGCGACGCGCGAGGAATACGGTCCGCGCCAACCCCTGAAGGGGGCGCGCATCGCCGGGTCCCTGCACATGACGATCCAGACCGGCGTGCTGATCGAGACGCTGCGCGCACTGGGCGCGGATGTCCGCTGGG
>JAESGE010000174.1_pt1 | contig 33870 bp, 40 predicted proteins | sample 9269601 | NCBI WGS metagenome assembly JAESGE01 (sample SAMN14515569, study PRJNA621662) | algae metagenome | isolation source: Tolypothrix brevis GSE-NOS-MK-07-07A and co-occurring heterotrophs from wet... | place: USA: Grand Staircase Escalante National Monument, Utah | collected 2006-04-16
CACGGCGCGATCGGCCACAAGGCACCGATCGAACTCGCAAATCCCGGCAGCCGAACCGGCCAGCTGCCCCGATGAAGCCCGGAAACTCCAGCTCCGGGCGATCCAAGGATGGGTCTCGCTTCAGACGGAGGTGTCGATCATCTGGACGTCGCCGTCATAAGCCTTTGTGATCGCGTCCATAAGCCGGTCCCAGACGCCCGCTTTCCGCCATCGGTTGAAGCGGTTGTAGACCGTGGTGGGCGGGCCATAGCGCGCCGGTATGTCGGCCCATGGCGCGCCCGAGCGCAAACACCAGAAAATGCCGTTCAGCACCCGCCGGTCATCGACCCTCGACACCCCGCGCGGCTTGTTGGGAAAATGAGGCTTGATAGCCTCCCATTCGAAATCCGTCAGGTCGTAGCGGCCCATCGCGAAGCTCCCGAAAAGGAGCTTGAATCACGATTGCCACTGTGAGGGAATCCCGCTCGGCCGTTTATGGGTTTACGGCCTAACACTACTTTGGCAGATTGAGCGGCGCAGGGATTCCCTTCTGGCGTGATCGGTGATTCATGGGTGGTCGGCTTGATGGAGGGCCGGCCATGGCATCGGACTGGCGAGGGGATCTGGAGCGCTGGCTTGCGCCGTTTCTGGCGGCGCTGGGCCACAGGGCGCGAAGGAGGATGTGCCCAGCCTATGTGGCGGGCCTGATCGGGGTCGGCGAACGCAAGAGCATCCAGCCCATGGCGCTGCGCGACGGCGTCGTCGGCTATGACCGGCTGCATCACTTCGTCAGCGCCGGGGTATGGGATGCCGCGCCGTTGGAGCGGGAACTGGCGCGCCAGGCTGACGCGATGCTTGGCGGCGATGACGCCGTTCTGATCGTGGACGACACGGCCCTGCCGAAGAAGGGCGCGCATTCGGTTGGCGTCGCGCCGCAATACGCCTCCGCCTTGGGCAAAAACGCCAACTGCCAGACGTTGGTGTCGCTGACGCTGGCGCGGGACGAAGTGCCGGCCATGGTGGGCTTGCGGCTCTTCCTGCCCGAGAGATGGACGAGCGATCCCATGCGCCTCGCCAAGGCGGGCGTGCCCGAGGATCGCAGAGCCTGCCGGACCAAGCCGGAGATCGCGATCGAGGAGATCGACCGGCTGCGCGCCGCCGGTGTCCGCTTCGGCTGCGTGCTGGCGGATGCGGGGTATGGGCTGTCCGCACCGTTCCGGCAGGCCTTGAGCGCAAGGAGCCTGACATGGGCGGTCGGCATCCCCCACAAGCAAAAGGTCTATCCCGCCGACGTTGAGATGATCTTCCCGGTCGCCGGACGTGGACGTCCGAGGAAGAACCATGTGCCCGACGTCGCCTCGATCCCGGCGCAAGCCATGCTGGAGGGGGCCGCCTGGCGCAGGCTCTCCTTGCGGCGCGGGACCAAAGGCACGTTGGCCGCCCGCTTCGCCGCCATCCGCGTGCGCGTCGTCGATGGCCCGCCGCAGCGCATCGGCGCCATGGGCGCGCAGCACCTGCCGGGCGAAGAGGTCTGGCTGATCGGCGAGCATCGCGCGTCGGGCGAGAGGAAATACTACCTCGCCAACCTTCCTGCGGCTGCCGACCTCAAGCGCCTCGCCGGCGTCGTCAAGGCGCGCTGGGTCTGCGAGCAGGCGCATCAGCAGATGAAGGAGGAACTCGGCCTCGACCACTTCGAGGGCCGATCCTGGCAAGGGCTCCACAGACATGCCCTCATGAGCATGATCGCCTTCCTCTTCCTCCAGTCCCGCCGCCTCATCGAGGCGAAGCGGGGAAAAAAGACTCCGACCGAACGAGACGCTCGGTCCGCCTCCGCAGCCGAGCCTGCCAGCCGTCCGCGCCGCACTCATCCAAGCCTTCGCGCGGCCGCCGCCGACATCATGCCCGCACTGCGGTTGGCGCCTCCGCTTCTATAATCTGCCAAAGTAGTGCTGATTTATGTTACTATTTAAGAGTTGCATCACAAAATCCTACTAAATGCTTGCATCCGTCTATCACTTTTTCATCTGAGGCTGCAAATGAAACGCGCAGGAAAGGAGTTGCACCGAACGCGACCCCAGGTACGACTGCTAAGCCGAAGTCCAGGAGTGCTTCGGCAACATCGGCATCAGAATTCAAGAAACGGCCTGTGGGTGAACGCCTTCCGATCAACCCGGCAACACCAATCCAGAGGTAGAATGCTCCAGCCGGCGGACTGACCGTGATGCCCTTGCAGTGCTGTAAAATTGCCAGCCCAAGCGCTCGTCGACGCGCATAGGTACGGGTGCACTCATCTGGGAAATCGGCCGCCATATTCAGCGCCGCCGCCGCGGCGCTTTGGCCGACGACGCAACCTCCCGATGTAAGGTGCGATTGAAGGTTGGCCATCGGCTGGATGAGCCATTCTGGACCGGCCGCGTAGCCAACGCGAAGCCCGGTCATCGCATGCCCCTTGGAGAAGCCGCTGCATGTTACGCAGCGACTAGCCATTTCGCTGTCGACGGCGGCGATGGTGGCATGGGTGGCCCCGTCGTAAAGAATGTCCTCGTAGATGTCGTCGGCGATCACAAGTAGGCGCGGATGTCGCGTGATGACGCTGGCGAGAGCCTGCAATTCCCCACGGGAGTAGACTGCTCCGGTCGGATTTGACGGCGAGTTGATTACTAGCCACCGCGAGCGTGGACTGAGAGCAGCTTCCAGTTGGTCAGGGCTGATTTTGAACCCGGTAGCCGCGCTCGTCTGGACGATGCGAGGCGTCGCACCCGCCAGCGACGCCATAGCGGGATAGGATACCCAGTAGGGCGCTGGAATGATGATCTCGTCGCCGGGCTGCGTGGCCGCGAACAGAGCCTCGAACAGCACCTGCTTCGACCCGGTGCCGACCAGGACGTTCGCGGCATTGTAATCGAGCCCGTGCCGGGCCGAAAGGTCCCGCGCGATGTCGCGACGCAGTTCCGGAAGACCAGCCACGGGGCCATAGGCGACGAGGCCCGATTCAAGCCTTTCGATCCCGGCCCGGAGCGCCGCCGGGCTCGGTGGCATGTCCGGCTCGCCGCCAGCCAGGCTGATCAGATTCGCGCCTTGTTGTTGAAGCCTTCGCGCCTTGTCCATCAAAGTGATCGTGGGTGAGGGCTCCACGTTGGCGAGGTCGGTTCGCAAGTCAGTGTCAACGTTCATCCCAAATCCTTTCTCATAGCGAGTCACCGGCGCAGTCGAGAATGCGACGCGCGCGCACTACGACCGGGGGATCAACCATGGCGCCGTCGAGCAGGAAGGCACCGGCCTGCATCGACGCTCGGTCAAGTACCGACCGCGCCCAAGCCTGCTCAGTGGCCGAAGGCAAGAAAGCTTGATTCAGGATTGGAACCTGCCGGGGCGAGACACACGTTGCGCCCGCGAAGCCGAGGTCGAACGCCAATCGTGCTGAGCGCCGGAACGATCGCTCGTCTGCGACAAGCCCGATCGAACCGGGCAGGCCATAGGCGGCGATCGAGACCGACGCTGCCGCGAGAACGACGTGCTGAGCCGGCCCGGCAAGGAGTCGAGGCGATGGAGCACGGTTCAGGGAAGCCGCAAAATCCTCGCTGCCGAAGGCGAGCCCAAAGAGGCGTCCCGAGCCTGCACGCGCGACTTCGCCGGCCACGAGGACGCCGGCTGGCGTCTCGAGGAGTGGCAGGATGGGGCAGGCAGCCGGTGTGTAGGTTTCGCCACCTGTCAGCAGATGGTGCAGCCTCAGGACATCCTCAGCCTTCTCGACCTTCGGCAACATCACGGCAGCAAGGTCCAGGTCGGCGAGCTCGGCTACGTCCTCTCGTCCGCCATTGTCGAGCGGGTTGATCCTGACCATGACTGCTGCGACGCCATTCGCGCGCAGGTGTCGGTGGTGGCTTGCGACAGATCTGCGAGCGGGTTCCTTCTGGTCGGCGGGAACCCCATCCTCTAGGTCAAGGATGATTATGTCCGCGCCGCGCGTGGGGGCCTTTTCGACAAAGTCGGCTCGGTGAGCCGGAACGAAGAGCAGCGAGCGGTCCTTCACGGCTTTGGTCCCAGTTCGGCCTCGGCGGTCATCACGACACGTCCGGCAGCGCTCACGATGCGAAGCGCCAGTGTCGCCGGACCGTCGGGACGCGCACCGAGTTGGAGAGGCTCGCCCACGAAGGTCGGCGCCAATGCACGAAAGGAGAAGCGGCGGAGGCTGTTGGGGCCGAACTCGCGATCGCACAGATCAAGGAGCCATGTCGCCATGAGCGGCCCGTGCACCACGAGTGCCGGGTACTTCTCGACTTCGGTCGCGTAGGGGACGTCGTAGTGAATGCGGTGCCCATTGAAGGTAAGGGCCGAGTACCGGAACAGCACGACTGAGTCCGGCATCACGGTCCGCCCGATGGGCCAAACCGGAGGCTGGTCGACCGAAGTGTGGGCACCCGCGCCGACGGGGACGGACGAGGCCGGGCGGTGCACCAGCGTCTGGCGCTCCCGGACGGACTCGTGCCCATCCGCCAAGACAGTATGGTCCACGTCGACGAACACCAGCGGCCCGGACGCGCCGACCTTGCGCCGCACCGCCGAAATGGTGGTCGTTGTTCGCAGGTGCTCCCCGATGCGGATGGGACGCGTGAAGGTGACATCGCTCGCCGCCCACATGCGACGGGGCAGATCGATGAGTGGAAAGAACGTCCCGAGCGAAGGGTGTCCATCACTACCGAGTTCGCCCATCGAGACCGGTGGGGCGGCGCACAGCCAGTGGATCCCTTGGGGCGCAGTTACTGTGGATTTGTCTACGGCATCGCCCCTGTCGCGGTCGAGGGTGGCGGCGAAACGCGCGACCATCGATGGGGTAACGACGTCATCGGTGGTGCGGGTTCGCCCGATCCAATCCGCGGGCTCTGGCATCGCGGTCATAAACGAACACTCGTGGTGCCGGCGAACTCGTGGCGGATTGTCTCCGTATGTTGACCAATATCGGGCACGGGGCCGAAAGGCCCATCTCTGGCGATGGGCGGTGCGACCGCGGCGAAGCGCTTTCCGCCAGGCAGGCCCACTTCGACCCGTCTCAAGGCCGGGTGGCTCGCCAAGTCCTCGACGCCGGAAACCCGCGCCCAGGCGAGGCGAACCGTTTCGAGGCGCTCGACCGCGGAGCTTACCGAAAGCTCGGCGAGAACCGGCACGATCTCGGCGTCGAGCGCGGTGCGATTGGCGATGCGCGATGTATTGTCAGCGAAGCGGAGGTCGGCGATCAGCTCGGGCCTGCGCAGGACGTTGCGACAGAAGCGGGTCCATTCGGACGGATTCTGCACCACAATGACGAGGTCACCGTCGCGGCAGCGATAGTTGCCGTAAGGATAGATAGAAGCGTGGGAAAGACCGACCCGTGGCGTCGCACGTGCTGCGTGCTCGTGGTGGAGGAGCGGAACGCTCATCCAGTCGGCCATGCCATCGAACATGGCGATTTCGATCGCTCGGCCATGGCTGGTGGTGCCGCGTGCGATGAGTGCTTCGAGGACTGCCGCATGCGCGTTCATGCCTGTTGCGATATCGGCCACTGAGACGCCGACCTTCACCGCCTCTTCCGGCGTGCCAGTGACCGCGCAAAGCCCGCTCTCGGCCTGGACCAGCATGTCGTAGGCCCGCTTCGAGCCATACGGGGTGTTGCTGCCGAAGCCGACGATGTCGACGCAGATCAGGCGCGGAAAATTTGCAAGGAGGGTTTCAGCGTCCAGACCTAGCTTTCCGGTCGCACCGGGCGCGAGATTCTGGACGAAGATGTCGGCCTGCGCTACCATTCTGTGCACGAGAGCAAGATCCTTTGAATCCTTAAGGTCTAGAACGACGCTCTCCTTGCCGCGATTGAGCCACGCGAAGTAGGCGCTCGTCCCATGAACCGCCCGATCGTAATGGCGTGCCGTCTCGCCCTCAGCGCGTTCGATCTTGATCACGCGCGCGCCCGCGTCGGCGAGGCGGACCGTGCACATCGGGGCGGCGACCGCCTGCTCGATGGCGACGACAAGGAGTCCCTGCAGAGCCCTGGTCACCGGCGAGCCTCAGTAGGACCGCGGCAGGCCGAGCACGTGCTCGGAAAGGTATGCCAGGATCAGGTTGGTGGAAATCGGCGCCACTTGGTAGAGGCGCGTTTCGCGGAACTTGCGTTCGACGTCGTACTCTTCGGCGAAGCCGAAGCCACCATAGGTCTGAATGCATGCGTTGGCGGCTTCGAGAGAGGCATCGGCCGCCAGCATCTTGGCCATGTTGGCCTCCGCACCTGGGTTCCCGCCCGCCTCGTAGAGTCGCAACGCCTCATGCACCATGAGCTCCGCCGCCCGCATGTTGGCGTAAGCGCGCGCGATCGGGAACTGGATACCTTGGTTCTGGCCGATGGGCCGGTTGAACACGCTTCGTTCCCTTGCGTAGCTGGACGCCCGCTCGATGAACCATTTGGCATCACCCACGCATTCCGCCGCGATCAGGATCCGCTCGGCGTTCATGCCCGACAGGATATAGCGAAAGCCCCGGCCCTCTTCGCCGATCAGGTTGTCGGCCGGTACTGCCATGTTGTCGAAAAAGACCTCGCACGAATTGTGGTTCATCATCGTGCGGATCGGCCGGATGGTCAGCCCATCCCTCTTCGCCTCGCGCATGTCGACGAGGAACACTGAGAGCCCGTCGGTGCGCTTGGCCACCTGATCCCGCGGCGTGGTGCGGGCCAGCAGCAGCATCAGGTCTGAGTGTTCGGCCCTGCTCGTCCAGACTTTCTGGCCATTGACGATGTAGGCGTCTCCCTCCCGCCTTGCGAAGGTCTTGAGTGCGCCAGTGTCGGTGCCCGAAGTCGGCTCGGTCACGCCGAAGGCCTGCAAGCGCAGGGCCCCCGAGGCGATCTGCGGCAGGTAATGAGCCTTCTGTGCCTCGGAGCCGTACCGGAGGAGCGTGCCCATCACGTACATCTGCGCGTGGCAGGCCGAGCCGTTACAGCCTTGGTTCTGAATCTCCTCGAGGATCGCCGCTGCGGCCGAGAGCGGCAGACCCGCGCCGCCGTACTCCTCCGGGATCAGGGCTGCGAGCCAGCCACCGTCCGTCAGAGCTTGAACGAAATCTGTGGGATAGGCCATCTCGCGGTCAAGGCGGCGCCAGTATTCGCCTGGGAACCGCACGCAGAGCTTCGCGACCTCCGCCCGGATTTCTCTGTGCCCATTTATGGCGGCGTGTCGAGCCGTGGCTGGCGCGGTGGAGCGGAGGTGATCCATCACTCAGCCGCCTCCGCGTTCCGCGCTGCAGTTGCGTTCCGCGGGAGCACCGCCTTGAGACTTGTCCTGACCAGGATAAATTGTGGACCTGGGGCGGCGAGCGCGGCCTGCAGCCGCGACACGTCAGCCAGATGGTCGACGCGAGTAACCGCAAAGCCATACGCCTCGCCCATCAGGTCGAGGCGAGGATTGTGGAGCGTCGTCCCGACTGTGCGACCTGGATAGTCCCGTTCTTGATGAATCCGGATCGACCCGTAGCTGCCGTTCTCGGAGAGGATGACCTTGATCGGCAAGTTTCGCTCGGCAGCCACCGCCAGTTCGCTGCCGCTCATCAGGAAGCCACCATCCCCGACGAAACACACAACCGGCCGTTCCGGATCGCGTAGCGCGGCGGCCACCGCAGCGGGCACGCCGAAGCCCATCGCGCCGGAAATCGGCGCCAGAAGGCGTTGGGGCGGGGCGAAGGAGATGGCTCGATAGACCGGAGCGCCGAAGGTGCCGGCATCCACCGTTATGACGACGTCCGGCGGCAGGCACTGGGCAACCGCCTCGACGACGGCCTCGAAGGCAACGCCATCGTCGGCCTCTGGTGCTTTGATCCGCGTCTGGGCCTCTCGAAGGCCCCGCAAGCGAGCGGCCCAAGATGCGCGATCGAGGTTCGTTGCCCCGGTGGGCGGCGATCCAAGCGCTTCCAGCAGCGTCTTGGGGTCGCACGCCACTGCGAGGTCCGTCGCGAAGTGCGTGCCGAGAACGGCGTGGTCCTCATGGACATGGACGAGGGGCATTTCCGGGCGGACGAGACGCGGGAAGGTGTAGCCCTGGGTCGTAATGTCCCCGAGCCGGGTTCCTAGCGCGAGGAGCAAGTCGCACTCCCGCAATGCCGCCATCTGATCCGCCGGATTGGCTAGTCCGAGATCGCCGGCGAACAGCGGGTGAGCGTTCGCCATGAGGTCATGCCGGCGAAACGACACCATTACAGGCACCGTCCAGGCCTCCGCGAAGGCCGCTAGGCTCTCGCGGCCGCCGGGCCGGTCCAATCCGTGGCCGGCGATCACCAAAGGACGTCGTGCGCGGGCCAGCCAAGTGCGGAGACGAGCGAGCGCCTCTGGGGAGGGTGAAGCCTCGGCCCTTGACTGTGGTTCGAGGCGCGTGGTTCCCGTCGTTGCGGTGAGCACATCTTCTGGCACGGCGATAATCACAGGTCCTGGTACGCCGGACACCGCGATTTGGAGCGCGCGCAGGAGAACCTCGCCAATCCGCGCGGGGTCGAGCACCTCGGCGGTCCACTTCGCGGCGGCACCGAACATCTGACGATAGTCGATCTCCTGGAAAGCATCTCGGCGTACGTCCGCCCGGGCCACTTGCCCTATGATGAGTAGGAGCGGCACGGCGTCCTGTTGAGCGGTGTGGACAGCGATGGCCGCGTTGCTCGCACCCGGACCTCGGCTGACGCAAACGACCCCAGGTCGACCGGTCAGGCGAGCGTCAGCGACAGCCATAAAGCCGGCTCCACCCTCGTGGCGGCAGGTGACGGTGTCGATGTCGGCGCGGCCGTGAAACGCGTCGAGGAGCCCGAGATAGCTCTCGCCCGGCACGCAGAAGACGCGGTCGATGCCGTGGGCAGCAAGGGTTTCGACGATGATCTCACCAACGGTCGACATGGAGCGCCCTTGTCCAGAGGAAGGGAACATGTGCGGCGCCCGGTTCGCCGCGGAGCCGTTCAAGTCGGCACCATGAATTTTCGAGGCGGCGTCGGTCATGATGGGATCTCCCCAAGGCAGATGTATTTGCTCTCAGGGAACTCCTCGAGGCCAGCGCGGCCACCCTCGCGCCCGATACCGGACTGTTTGACCCCACCGAAAGGGGCGACTTCTGTCGAAACAACCCCGGAGTTGACTCCGACGATGCCGAACTCCAGAGCCTCCATGACCCGCCATAGACGGGACAGGTTCTGTCCATAGATGTAGGCGGCAAGCCCATACTCGGTGCCGTTGGCCAACTCGATCGCTTCCTGATCGGTCGCGAACCGCGTCAGGGGTGCAACGGGTCCGAACACCTCCTCCTGAGCGATGCTCATGGAGTTCGTAACGCTCGTGAGCACGGTCGGCTCGTAAAAGAGCCTGCCGGCGGAGGCACGCTGGCCACCCGTGATGATGCGCGCTCCGCCAGAGATCGCATCGGCCACCAATCGCTCGACTTTCGCCACTCCCGCTTCATCGATGATCGGTCCCTGTGTGACGCCCGCATCGAGGCCAAAGCCGGGCTTGAGGGCGCGGGCTGCTTCGGCAAGCCGATCGGCGAACGCGTCGAATATTCCGTCCTGGATGAGGAAGCGATTGGCGCAGACGCAGGTCTGGCCTGCATTACGGAACTTCGACGCCAAGGCGCCTTTGACCGCCGCGCCAAGATCGGCGTCGTCCAAAACGATGAAGGGAGCGTTTCCACCGAGTTCGAGGCTTAGCTTCTTCACCGTGTCAGCACATTGCTCCATGAGGAGGCGACCGACCTCGGTCGAGCCGGTGAAGGTCAGCTTGCGCACGGTGGGGCTGGAGCACAGCGTCTGCCCGATCTCGACGGCGTCGCCGGTAACGACATTTAGGGCACCGGATGGCAGCCCCGCCCGCTCCAGCAGAACTGCGAGCGCGAGAGCCGAGAAGGGGGTTTGCTCAGCAGGCTTGAGAATGACCGTGCATCCGGCCGCCAGGGCCGGTGCCATCTTTCGAGTCACCATGGCGGAGGGGAAATTCCACGGCGTGATCGCGGCAACCACGCCGACAGGCTCCCTCAAAACAAGGAGACGACGATCGACCCAGGGGCTGGGAATCGTCTCGCCATACGCCCTCTTCCCTTCCTCTGCGAACCAGCTCGCGAACGCCGCGGCGTAGCGCACCTCGCTGCGGGCCTCCTCTAGCGGCTTGCCCTGCTCCATAGTCATGATGACGGCCAAGTCCTCGATGTGCTCGATCATCAGCCGCGCGAATGCCAACAAGATGGCCGACCGCTCTGCAGCCGGCAGGCGCCGCCAGCTGGGAAAGGCATCCGAGGCGGCCCTGATTGCCTTTTCCGTCGCGGCGCGTCCGAGCATCGGCACTTCGCCGACGACCTGTGCGCGAGCGGGATCGAGCACGCGCAAGCCGCGACTAGCGAGAACCGAAAGCCATTCGCCGCCGATCAGCGCACCTTCGCGGAACAGATCGGGATCTTGGAGATTAAGAAACGGGTTCACGGGCGTTCAACAGGCTGGAGCACTTCCATCAGCATCGCAGCCACGGTCGCGTTGAAGTAGACCGGAGAGTGATCAAGCAGCTATGCCGGTGCGCTATTGCTCAGCGGCTGCGCCGATCCTCGTCGCCCAGTTTGCCGGACGAAGCGCCCGGAGGCTGATCCGCTATTCAGCGCGGCCCATGAGGCGCCCGTCCGCGAGCGCGGCGTGGATCTCCCTCCGCACGACCCGGCTCAACTCTCGCATTGCTACTGTCATCGGTCGTTCGAGTGCGAAGGCTAATGCCATCTGCTGCGTCACGGGCGGATCGAGACGGTACACTGTCAACTCCGGATCGACCGCATCGTAGAGGATCGCTCCGTGAGGCAGGACCGTCGCGCCCAACCCATCACGCACCAACTCCTTGAGAGCGCTTAGGGCGTCGATCTCGACGATGACGTTGAGTTCGATGCCATGGCGCTGAGCCGCAGCATCGAGTTGACGCCTCAGGCCGTGGTGGCGCCCCGGCACGATGAGGGGGAGTTCGGGCAGCCGTGAAAGCGGGAACAAGTCCGTGACTTCGGCCGAGACCTCGAATGCGCCGCGGCGAACCATGACGAACAGGTCTACGCTCATCAGTGGGTCCATGCGCAGGTACGGGGAGCTGCGCGCCGCGTTGATAACGGCCATGTCGACCCGACCTGAGACGAGCCACTCGTTCACCGTGCCTGAAAACGCGTCCATGAGTTGCAGCCGAACCTGCGGAAAGCGCAGGTGGAAATCGCTGACGATGCGCGCGCCGATTGTGGCGCTGACGGATGGCGGCATGCCAAAGGTGACTTCACCGGTAGGGACACTTGATGACGCACGCAAATCTGCGGCAGCCTGTGCCAACCCACGGGTCAGCGGGGCCACGATCGATTGGAAGTGAGCGCCTTCTTCGGTAAGGCGAATACCTCGGCCGTGGCGATAGAAAAGCGGAACCCCGACCTCCTCTTCGAGTTGCCGCACCCGCCGGCTTAGCGCAGGCTGTGCGATGCCCAAAACGCTGGAGGCGCGGCTGAAACTGCCGCTGACCACCACTGCGAGGAAGTACTCAATCTGACGTAGGTCCATCGCTCTCCCATAGCAGCGGCCTTGCGCAAGATCACTACGGAATCGGCAAACCTATGCCGTAGCGATATAGCTGATAGTGGAAGTTAGGCGTATTTTCAGAGGCTGCGCAACTTGCGACACTGGGTAACGCAAGAGCGGGTAGCAGACAACAATGCGAAAGCATGACCGCCGGTCATTCATGAAGACAGACGCTCCGGGTGGCAGGCCTGATCTTCTCGGCGCTGCCAAATCCGCTGAGGCTTTGATGAACGCGCAGGCGCATCCGCCAGCACAGGCAAGCGATCGAACGAACCATAGCGAAGAAGCGATCGTGCTGGCGCAGGCGAGAAGCGTTGGTCTGGATCGCGCGGTCGAACAATTTCCGGATGCCGTCCTACGTGCTCACGCTGCAGCCAGACGATACGCCGCCGCCTTGGACCGTTGCATGGCCTACGCGCTCTTCGACCCCGACGCCAAGCCGATCGATCGATGAGCAGTGAGGACATTGCCTATTTGGGATTGATGGCAGCCGGGCGAGCCATCGCCTGTGGTGAACTCTGCCCCCTCGACTACACCGACGCTCTCTTATCGCGGATCGAAGCTCTAGATGGTCGCGTCCACGCTTTCGTTCATGTCGATGGCGATCGAGCGCGCTATCGAGCGCGCCTTCTGCGTGATAGGCGTCGTTCCGCATCGACCGTTTCTAACGAAGAGCTGCCACCGCTTTTCGGCGTTCCGTATGCCGTCAAAGACATTATCGATGTGGCAGGTCTTCCGACCTCCGCTCATTCACGGGTCATGTCGCTCGATCCTAAGCGACGCAGCGCGGACATTGTCGAAGCCTTGGATGCTGCCGGAGGCGTGATGCTCGGTAAGCTTAGCCTCTACGAGTTCGCGATTGGCGGTCCAACATTCGACCTACCTTGGCCGCCAGCCCGAAATCCGTGGAACCTGGACTATATGGCAGGGTCGTCATCCAGCGGCTCGGGCGCTGCTCTCGCGGCAGGTTTCGTGCCCTTAACAATTGGAACTGATACCGGCGGCTCCATCCGCAGCCCGGCAGCCATGAATGGTGTCGTTGGTCTGAAACCGACTTACGGCAGCCTGTCGACACGGGGAGTTTTTCCCCTTGCTTCCTCGCTCGATACGGTGGGTCCATTGGCGAGGTCAGTGGAGGATGTGGCCTATGCCTTCGCCACCATGTGCGGCGAGAAACCCAACCCCGAACCGTTCGATGTCGGCTTGGAGGGGATAAAAATTGGGGTGATCCGCCACTTCTACGAAGACGATTTGGACGCGAGCGAAATTGTCGTCCAAGCGATTGATACAAGTTTGAAAGACATGCAGCGGCGGGGCGCGAGACTGGTCGACCTTCGGCTCTCGCCGCTCTCCTGCTACAATGCCGCCGGCTGGATCACCCTGCTCGCCGAAGGCTATGCGACCCATGAGGCTTGGCTGAGGTCGCGCTCAGAGGAGTACGGGTCCCACGCGCGCGAGACTTTGCTTGGTGGAGCGTTTATTACTGCCGCAGAGTATCTGAAGGCTCAGTGTCTCCGCGCTATTCTTTCGTCGGAGGTTGATCAAGCTCTCGACACCGTCGATATTCTTGTGACGGCCGTTAGTGCTCTACCCCCCTGCCGCATCGATGACAAGGAAGCATTGGCGCGGTTGGCCTCGGCGTCAGTACGAATGCCCTTCAATGCGACGGGCCATCCCGCGCTCGCTGTGCCGGTCGGACTCTCAAGAGAAGGTTTACCAATCGGCATCCAATTCATGGGACGCAAGGGAAAGGAAAGGTCTCTACTCAAGCTTAGCGGATTTCTGTCGATGACATCTCCGCTCAACTTCCTATCTGTCAGTTTACCTGCTGTAAGTTGATGTGCAGGCGGCATCGAGACGTTTGCGCGAGCCGCTGCGGTCGAACTGGCTCCAATTCGCGTCTACGTCGTCCCGCCGGGCGAGATCAGCACGCGGCCTGGCCAGCAACTTGTTGAGGACCTTGGCACGCTTGCCGATATTGCGGCCGCTGTGCTGGCAATCAGCACTAACCTCGCGATTGCCAAAGCAGTAATCGACATCGACAAAGTTGAGCGCCTCGGCCGGTGGTCGGGCGGGGCTAATGGCACCTGAAGCAAAGATAACTCGGATGAGGATGGGCGTCATTGGTTCGGGCAACATGGGTAGCGCTCTTGGCGTGCGCTTGGCAACTTGTACGTGTATGGGACGCCTAGCCCAATGCGTATGCAGCGCGGCTCCGTGGAATCTTCGGCGAGCTGCCGATCCCCTATCCGATCGACGGCGAGCAGTTCACAGGCCTGCAGCAATCTACCGATAGCGCAAATTAGGAGCAAGCGTCGCAATTAACTTATCAAAGTCCGAAATTAAACGACGTGTGGGTAAATTGTGCTTAAAGTTAGTCTTCTTCAGATCAAGTATATGCTAGCTGTTGTTGAGACTGGCAGCTTCAGGAAGGCGGGAAGACTGCTCGGCGTCGAGCAGTCGGCGATCAGCCGCCGCATCCGCGATGTCGAGGATGAGATCGGCGCTCAGCTGTTCCGCCGTCACCCTGCCGGCGTCGACCTGACGGACATCGGCAAACAATTCCTGGATCAGGCGGCCCCTGGGGCGCGCCAGATCGGATCGGCGCTCGACGGCGCAAGAACGGTGGCGAACAGAGGGCGGCATCTTCGGATCGGCGTGTTCGGGCCTCTGACCATGGGCTTCCTGTCGGAGCTCTTCGGGGCCTTTCGGGGTGACCGCCCGGGGGTTAAGCTGCGGTTCAGCGAGGGCAGCTGTCCCGAACTGATCGCGGCCGTGCGGCGGGGGTAGCTTGATGTTGATATCGTCGCCGAAGCATTGCCCGCGAAGGGCTTTGACGTGACGCATCTGTGGGCTGAGCCTGTTTACGTGGCAATGCCGGACGGCGACCACTCGCCGATCAGAAGGCGCTTCGGTGGGATGACTTGCGGCATCGGCATTTTGTGGTGACCGATTTGCCGACCGGCGACTTCGCGAAGAATTACCTGATGCGACACCTCCAGACGTCGCCCGGGGACCTCCAGATCGAGCAATTGTCAGTCACGCGGGAATCGCTGATGCAGATCGTCGCGCATGGGGACGGCGTCACCATCGCAGGCAGCGCGCATGTCCGTCACGGTCTGCCAGGCATTGCTTTTCGCCTGATCGAGGATGCTGTTCTCCGCTATGGTGCTGTCCACCCGCGAGGGGCGCTCCATCGGAACCTCGAGCGCCTGCTGGCGCTGGCAAAGACTTTCTCGGAGCGAGATGACGCTTGGTTCGCCCGGCAACGGCTCATGCGCCCTGAGCATCGGCGCGTGCCGCACGCTGACCGCCATCGCGGCGGGCGCGGGCGAACCCCCGATCGGTTGCAATGAAACGCTCGAGCATCGGCACAATAAGTTTGTTCGGATCGCTGATGGGCTGGCCTTGTTCGCGGCCGAGGGCTGCCGCGTAGGCGACGAGGTCCCGATGCAGGGGCGCAGGGAGTTCGATCGTCACCTTCACCGGCTAGTCGTCGACGATCGGGCCGAGCTTCAGCTTGGTCATCAGAACCCTCCATAAGGTTCGAGCACGAGGTCGCGGATGACGATGACGCGCACGGGAAATCCCGGCCGGATTGTGAGGGTCGGCGCGACATTGAGCTGCCGTCGGATGATCTGCTGGCCGGCGTCGTTAATTGTGTCCTGCGCACCGTTCCGGATCGCCCGGAGCAGCCGATCCTGATCGTCGACCGCCAGTTCGGTGCCGACCGATAACAGGGTCGAAAGACCGGCTGCCTTGGCGAGATCCCACCAGTGATAATCGACGCCATCCTGAAGCCCCGCATAACCCTGTGCGTCGGCTCCGGGCTGACGTTCCAGGACGATCGAACGGCCGTTCGGGAGGATGAGCCGCTTCCAGACGAGCAGCACCCGGCGCTGACCGAAGCCGACGTCGTTGCTGTACTCGCCGATCAGCCGCGTGCCTTGGGGGACGAGCAGGATGCGCCCGGTTGGGCTGTCGTAGACATGCTCCGTCACCTGCGCGGTGATCTGGCCCGGGAGGTCAGACCGGATGCCGGTGATCAGCGCCGCGGCGATGACGGCGCCGGTCTGGAGGACATAGGGCGATGCCGGCCCGACGACGCGATCCGGCGAAACCGTGCGGCGGTCCACGCCCGCATTCAGGAACGCGAGCTGGCGATCCTGTGCCGTGAGTGCACCTGGCTGGCCCGGAAGACCCAGCCCAGTCAGGCTCGGGTTGCCCGGTCCGCCAACTGTGCCAATCGGAGCTGCGACGCGCGCCTCGGTCTGGAAGAAGACGCGGCTTGTTCGGGCCGCTTCTTCCTCCGCGCGCCTGCGCTGCTCGACCGGATCGACGGCGGGCGCCGCCGCCATCGGCGGCGTGACGGGCTGGCCGCGGTTCTGCGCGTCAAGGATGGGGCGTCCGAGATCCCCGGGCAACGGAGGCCCGAGCACCGGGCCGGTATAGTCGCGTGGCAGGCCGGCAAGCCCGTCCGCGGTTCGTCGGTTTTGCGTGGAGTAGAGATCCTCACTGCCCGGGCCGATATTGCGTGTCTGAAGCGCATAGATGAGCGCGCCGCCGACCCCGAGGGCGGCAACGAGACTTATGCCTCCCAAAACCTTGCGCGAGAGTCGGGTGACCTGGGGCGGTTCGGCGCGCAGCCGCATGGGCGCAGCGGCGTCGCCGGGCTGTGTGCCGACAAGCGGTGCGTCGACTTCGCCCTGCGTATCGCGTTCGCTCATGACGCGGGCCTCCCATCGGTGCGAACGATCCGGACCGTCTGCTGGCGCTCGCCACTGCCGAGACGGAGCTCGGCGGCGCCGAACAGACGGTCGACGATCAGGATGTTCTGGTGGATCCGGCTGTTGGCGATCTGCGGTTCGCCATCGGCGCCGATGACGAAGAGCGGCGGCATCTCGCCCTGAACGATCCCGCGCGGGAACTCGACATAGACGCGGCGCCCGTCGTCGTAGACCGAGAGCGGCCGCCACGGCGGCGTGTCGCCCGTGAGGCCGTAGCGATAGTTCCGTGCCGCAACGGCCGGGATCACTGGCGTAGTGGGCACTGCCTGTCGCTGCGAGGCGGGCGGCTGCGGATAGGCCCAGGCGACGGCGGGCATATAAGGGCGTTCGCCCGAACGCAGCTCGATCATGTAGATGCGCCGGTCGGTGGTGATGACCAGGTTCGTCGTGATGTCCGGCCGTGTCGGCTTCACAAGAACATGGACGCGACGGGTGATGCCCGATCCGCTCTCGGTGTCGCCGATGATCCAGCGCGCCGTGTCGCCCGCAGCGATCGATCCGGCGCCCGTCAGGTTTTCGCCAGGCTCCAGCGCGATGTTGGTGATCTGGCCGGGGGCGGCATAGACCTGATAGAGCGCGCCCTCGCTCCAGGGATAGATCTGGATCGAGTTGTAAAAGCCCTCGCGGCGTGGCTCGACGCGCGCGGCGGCATTGGCATTCTCGACACGACCTGTCGGCGACCCCGCGGCAGCGCCACCGCGCGCCGGTGTCCAGGCCGGCGGTGTGTGAAGCGGCCTTGGTGGCGCCTCTGTGACCGCGGCCGGCACAGGGGGAAGCGGCGGCACCTCAGCGTCGTAGCTAATCTGTGGCGGCCGGTTGGTCGCGCAGCCGGCGAGCGCCAATCCGGAAATCAGCAAAAGCGCAGAGCCGGATGTACGGAAGCCATAACGAGCGGGTCGACGGAGATGATCTCTCATTGCCCCATCTCCCGCGACCAGTTGATGGCGTTGACGTAGATCCCGAGCGGGTTGGCTCGCAGCCGCTCGGCGTCGCGCGGGGGCTGGATCACGATGGTCAGGATCGCCGTCCAGCGCTGTGTCGTGGAAAGCTGGCCGTTCTCGTACTGGCGTTCGGTCCACGCGACGCGGAAGCTGTCGGGCGAAGCGCGGATCACGCTCGACACTTCGACCGACACCTGCTGCTTGCCGACGGGGGTAAAGGGGTCGTTGGCGCGGGCATAGTCGTTGAGGGCGGCCGCGCCGCGGTCGGTCGTGAATTCATAGGCGCGCAGCCAATTCTGCCGCACGACGATGGCGTCGGCCGGGATCGAGCGGACCTGCTCGATGAATCGAGCCAGATGCCAGGCCACCTGCGGGTCGGTGGGGCGATAGTCGGCCTGCGCCGGCGCGACCGCCTGCGCCTGGCCGAGATTGTCGACTTGCACCACCCACGGGACGATGGTCCCGCGCGCCGACTGCCAGACCAGCGCGGCGGCGAAGCCGGCAGAGAGGATCAGGCAGCCAAAGGCCATGAGCCGCCAGTTTCGGGCCTGGACCCGCGCTGAGCGGATCGCGCTTCGCCGCCCAGACGGCGGCGAAATGGCCGATCGCCCAGATGAGGAGACCGACCAGCCACAGCCGCAAGCCAAGACCGACAGCGCCGGCGAGTGTGCCGTTCATGATGGCGATGCTGCGTGGTGCGCCGCCCAGCAGGATATGTTCGGTCAGCGCGCGGTGGACCGGAACCGAAAAGCCCGCGACCTCATCGGGATGATGCAGGAGGCCCGCCATCAGACGAGCGCCCCGCCGCCGAACGAGAAGAACGACAGGAAGAAGCTGGACGCCGCGAAGGCGATCGACAGGCCGAAGACGATCTGGATGAGGCGCCGAAATCCCCCGCTCGTATCGCCGAACGCCAGCGTCAGACCAGTGACGATGATGATGATGACGGCGATGATCTTGGCGACCGGACCCTCGATCGACTGGAGAACCAGCTCGAGCGGTTGCTCCCAAGGCATTGAGGAGCCGGACGCATGGGCCGGCGACGCGAGAAGGATGCTAACGGTCAGCGCCGTGGCGGCGGTCGCGAGGCGCTGACGGCCGCGCGCGATGTGTCGGATCATGCGGGATCTCCTTGTGGGTCGGGAGGCTGGGTTGCGGGGGAAAGGCGGTAGTCGGTGTCCGTCCCGAGCCCTTCGACGCGGGCGAGTTCGGCGAGACGCCGCGCAGCGCCGCGGCCGGAGAGCACGGCCACCAGATCGATGGTCTCGGCGATCAGCGCCCGGGGGACGGTGACGACAGCTTCCTGGATGAGCTGCTCGAGGCGGCGCAGCGCGCCGAGCGCGGTGCCCGCGTGGATCGTGCCGATCCCGCCGGGATGGCCGGTGCCCCAGGCCTTCAGGAGATCGAGCTCCTCAGCCCCACGCACCTCGCCGATCGGGATCCGATCCGGCCGCAGCCGGAGTGAGGAGCGCACCAGGTCGGACAGCGTCGCGACGCCGTCCTTGGTGCGCATGGCGACGATGTTCTGCGCCGGGCATTGCAACTCGCGGGTGTCTTCGATGACGATGACGCGGTCGGTCGTCTTCGCGACCTCGGCCAGCAGGGCATTGGTCAGGGTGGTCTTGCCGGTGCTGGTTCCTCCGGCCACGAGGATGTTGGCGCGCGATGCGACCGCCTGCCGGAGAATGGCGGCCTGGTCTGCCGTCATGACGCCCGCGGTGACATAGTCGTCGAGCGTGAAGACGGCGACGGCGGGCTTGCGGATCGCGAAGACCGGAGCCGTCACGACTGGCGGCAGCAGGCCCTCGAAGCGCTCGCCGGTCTCGGGCAGCTCGGCCGAGACGCGCGGGCGACGGTCATGCACCTCGGCGCCGACATGGTGGGCGACGAGGCGGACGATGCGTTCGCCATCGGCCGCCGAAAGTCGCTCGCCCGTATCGGACAGGCCGTCAGAGAGCCGGTCGACCCAGAGCCGCCCATCCGGGTTGAGCATGACCTCGACGACTGCAGGGTCTTCCAGGAATCGGGCGATCGCAGGCCCCAACGCGGTGCGCAACATGCGTGCACCGCGTGAGGCTGCTTCCGATTGCTGATCGTTTGCCGCCACGTCGTCCCCATTCGCTTGCGGGCCCGCGCGATACGCGGCCCTGGATCGGGGATGAGTAAGAAAGGCAGGAATTGGGGCGTTGCAACAACGCTCAGGGGGTCATCGTACTGTGGCGAAGAAAGACAGGCGATCGGCGGACCGGCGGCCAACCACGACGGCATCAACCGTCGCGGCTCGAGGCACCTCTGCAACTAAGAGCGTGTCAGGCCTCAGTGCCGCCGCGAGAGGCACGTATTCCCGAGCGGGAAATTTGGAGCGATATTGTCTTAGGAACGCTTGAAATCACCCGCTCGGTAAAGATCTTAGCGAGACGTATTGTCACCACAGCCAATATCAGGAAACATCGCTCAACCACTCGCAAGGCCGCTGACGCAGAACCGGCACCATGAACTCGGCTTGGGTTGTGCGACGGTGGGCTTATCGCCGTGCGGATGACACGACATCGACGGGGAACACCGGTTCCTTTGAGGCGCGATCGAAAAAGGGATGAGGCCAGCTGAGCCCAGCCAAGCGCCAGCCCATGATCTTCCAGATCGTGCGGATCACGATTGCCAAGGGAACGCCCTTGCTTCCCGGCAATGCGCCGCCGATCGCGTCCTCTCCAAAGACATTGGCGCGCGGCGGTCCGAAAAGGTGGTCGAGATCCTGCCCGGGCGTCCCGAAGACCGCTAGAGGGATGCCAATGAGGGGGATGGAGGGGCCCCGCGTGTTGCCGAGTGGCGTGCCACAGCATTTCGTATGGAAGCGATACGGGCCGGTCTCGCTCAGGCGCAAGGCAACAATGTGGTCATGTCCTTGGCTGACAGACATCGTCGCAGGCGCAATCTGGACAATGTCGGTGCCACCCCTTGCGTCGAGAATGTCCGGTCGTCCCACTGCGTGGGCGAAGGCCTGGCAGTCGTTGCAGTAGCAGACGACGCGATTGACGCTTTCGGGCGACGCACCGCTCACGACGCCTTGGACCTGGCCGCAGCGGCAGGCGAACGATGTACTTCGGGGCCGTCGTGGTTCACTGGACATTGCGATCACCCTTTGGAAGGACGTCGACCGCTCTGTGCGGTTCCTTCACGCCATCTACCAGTATGACATCGCCCTTGGAGTTCGCCGTCCGGAGCGGCAGGATGTTGCGATAGGCGGGCGAATTGTACCATCCATCAAGGGCGGCACGATCAGGGAAAGCGATAATGATCAGATCGCCCTTCGGCCACTCGCCTTCCACCCGCGTCAACGGGCTGCCATGGATCAGGAAGCTGCCCCCAAAGGGTGCAAGCGTGGCGTCGATGGCCTCAAGATACGCGACGATCTCATCGTTCAGGGTTACGTCGCGCAGCTGCGCGATGGCGTAGCTCGGCATGAAACGCTCCTCATAGTGCCTCGGCGAGAATGTCTGCCGCCAACTGGTCTTTGTGCGTCACGTGCAGGCCATGGGGTGCGCCGTGATAGATGCTCAAGCGACTGCGGACGATCAGACGATGGGTCGGCTCGGCGGTCAGGGCGAGAGGCATACTGACGTCCTTGTCGCCATGGATGATCAAGACCGGACGGTCGATTTTCGCGAGATCGGGGCGAGTGTCGGTCTCGGTCGTGGCGCGGTGGCAAGCGAGCGCGATCGGCAGCGGGACATTCTCCATCATTCGGCGGAAATGGGCGCGCATCTCGACCGACGTATCGGCCGAAAAGAAAGGTGGCTCGTTGCGAGCAATCCCAGGCGGGAAAGTCTTCCGCCATCTCCCGGCGCATCTGCTCGAAGACGGCAGCCGGAACTCCCGTATGAAGATCGTCTCGCTGGGTCAGGCATGGCGTGGTCGGGGCAACGAGGATCATTCGAGCGACACGGCCCGTGCCGTGACGCGCGGCGTAACGTACAGCTTCCATTGCCCCCATCGAATGGGCGACGAGCGTGACGCGCTCGATACCGAGCGCTTCGATGACGGCGGCAAGATCATCGGCGAGAGTGTCTGCATCATAGCCTCGGCCGGGATCTTGCGACGCCCCATGCCCACGTCGGTCATAGGCAATGGCGCGGAAGCCTGCGCGGGCGCAGCGTTCGAGATGAAAGCCCCAGGCGTCCGACGTGAAGCACCAGGCGGCAAGGAAGAGGATGGCGGCCCCCTCGCCATGATCCCGTACGGCGAGGCGCACGTCGTCGCGCGTCAGGACAGCGCCGTGGCTCGCGGCGTGGCCCATGCGCTGTCTGGCGTCAGCTGACCCAATGGCCCCCATGGCCGCGCCGGCGACACCGGCTCTCACAATGGTTCTATGGTTCATCATGATGTTCCTTTGCCTCGCTCAAGCTGTTGCGGCTTGGATGCGCGGAGCGCGTCTCAGTCCGATAAACTGCAGTTCGGCGAACACGGCGACTGCAACTGCCTGAACAAGAATAAAGGTTGTCCCGATGCCGGTCGGCTGCAACCAGCCTGAAAGCAGCAACATGCTGTCGATCACCCAAACTGCGTTGAGGATGATCACGGTACAGACGAGCGCCGCAGGGATCGCAGAGCGCGAACCCAGCCAGCCCACGAATACGGCGTACGGCAGCAGCACAAGGCCGGCCCAGAACAGCAGCTGCTGTGGCAAAGCCAGAAGCCCAGATAGCGGTGTTGCCGCAGCCGCCATCAAAAGGCCCATTGCGCCGCTGGCCATGGCGTCGCCCAAAAGCGCAAAGCGGAGGAGGGGAGTGTTGTTAATCGTGCGAGACATAGCCGACTCCTTGGTTCGGATGGCTCGATGATCGGCCGCTCGGCGCCTGCAGTCGATTAAGCGCGAGGTAATTGGATTGTGTGGCGCCGTCTTGCATGATGGCGGGATGAGCCTGGCCATCACCTTGCCCTCCCGTTCCGCCGGGACCCTGATCCGCCAATGGCGGCAGCGCCGAAGGCTGTCGCAGCTTGATTGCGCGCTCGAGGCCGAGATCAGCCAGAAGCATCTGAGCTTCATCGAGAGCGGCCGCTCGCAGCCCAGCCGGGACATGGTGCTGCGACTAGCCGAGCGCCTTGACGTGCCCCTGCGCGAGCGGAACGCAATCATGCTGGCGGCCGGGTTTGCGCCCGTGTTCCCCGAGCGCAGCCTCGACGATCCGGCGCTGGCGCCCGCTCGCGCCGCGGTCGAGATGATCCTGAAGGGCCATGAACCCTATCCGGCACTGGCGGTCGACCGGCACTGGTCGTTAGTCAGCGCAAACGCGGCGGTTCAGCGGCTGCTCGGCCTTGTAACCGATCAGACGCTGCTTTGCGCGCCGGTCAATGTTCTGCGCCTGTCGCTGGCGCCGGGCGGGCTCAGCCCTCACATCGTCAATCTTGCACAGTGGCGCGCGCATGTCCTGGAGCGGTTGCGCCAGCAGATCACGCTCAGCGGCGATCACCACCTTGCGGCGCTGCGTGAGGCGCTCAAGCGCTTGCCGGTCCCAGTGGGGAGTGATGGCCTCGACAATGATGTCGTCGAGAAGCTTGGCGGCATCGCTGTGCCCCTGCGCATCCGCACACCTGCGGGAACTCTGTCGCTGATCTCCACCACCACGGTGTTCGGAACGCCGATCGACGTTACCGTGTCGGAGCTGGCGCTGGAGACTTTCTTCCCCGCGGACGAAGCAACGGCTGCAGCGCTGCGTACCATGGCTGCGTTAGCGAGCAACGGCGTTTTCCCGAGCGGGAACAATTCGGAGCCGTGAGTTACCCCAAGGCGCAGCTTTCCCGAACGGGAAATTCTGATCGACATTCTTTGGAAATCCATGATACTTTCCCGGTCGGTAAAGATCATGGCCAGACGCAACCTCACCACCGCCGAGATCGGCGACATTGTCCGGACGACCCGCAAGGCCGCTGGCCTGCGGCAGGACGAGCTTGCGGGTGCAGCGGGCGTCGGCCTGCGCTTCATCGTCGATCTCGAGGCCGGCAAGCCGACCGCACAGATCGGCAAGACGCTTCAGGTCCTGTCTGCGCTCGGATGTTCGCTCGATATCACGCCGCCGTCCGACACCAAAGGAGCGCGGAAGGGATGACGCGCACCCTCGATATCTGGTGGGACGGGCGCCTGGTGGGCCAGTTGACGCAGGACCGGCATGGTGAACTCGGCTTCGCCTATGCGCCGGCTTGGCTAGACGATGAGGCGGCGCAGCCCTTGTCTGCCTCGCTGCCAAAGCGGGCGGAGCCGTTCACTCGCCGCGAGTGCCGCCCGTTTTTCGGCGGTCTCTTGCCGGAGGAAGGCCAGCGCGATGCGGCGGCTCAGGCGCTTGGCGTGTCGCGCGCCAATGATTTCGCCCTTCTTGATCGCCTCGGCGGCGATGTCGCGGGCGCGCTCCAGCTTCTGCCACCCGGCGAGCCACCGACCGCTCTGGCCCTCGACCGGCAGCCAACCCCGCTTGACGATGCAGGCCTGATCCGGGTGCTGGATGCGCTGCCCATCCGCCCGCTGCTCGCGGGCGAGGAAGGACTCCGTCTCTCTCTCGCTGGCGCGCAATCGAAGGTGCCTGTGGTGCTGGTGGACGGGGCGGTGGCGTTGCCTGCGCCGGGCCAGCCGACCACGCATATTCTCAAGCCTCCAATATCCCGCTTCACGGCCACGACCGAGAACGAGGCGTTCGTGATGCGCCTTGCTGCAGCAATCGGCCTCGATGTCGCGCCGGTGGAAGCGCGCACCGTTCAGGATCGATCGTTTCTGCTGGTCCAGCGCTATGACCGCGCAATTGGCGGCGATGGCATTGTGCGCCGGATCCATCAGGAGGATTTCTGCCAGGCACTCGGCGTGCCGCCGGAGACCAAGTACGCCAGCGAGGGCGGCCCGACCTTCAAGGATTGCTTCGCGCTGCTCCGCCAAGTCGTTGCGAGGCCCGCCGTCGATGTGTTGAAGCTTCTCGATGCGGTGATCTTCAATGTGATCGCCGGGAACGCCGACGCACACGGCAAGAACTTCTCTATCCTTTATGACGCCGAAGGTCCGCGCCTCGCCCCGCTCTATGATCTGCTGGCAACCGTTGCCTATCCCGATCTCGCGCCGAAATTCGCCATGACGGTCGGAAAGCGCGGAACGCTTGCCGAACTGGACGCGAAGGGCTGGGCAGCGTTCGCGGCGGACGCGGGACTAGGCCTGCCCCTGATTCGAAGGCGGGTTGTGGAGATCAGCAAAGGCGTGATTGCGCGAACACGCGAGGTTGCCGTCGAGTTGGTGCGCCCTGGCTTCGATCGGACGGCCGTCGAAAGCCTTGCCGCGATGGTCCGCGAACGAGCGGAGCGTTGCGCTTTGACGGTGGCCGCACTGTAAGCTCTCGCACCCCGGTTGCCACCGCGACTGCCGATCTGCCGCGGGGATCATTGTTAGATGACTAGGGAGCGCGGCGTCTCCCCAATCGAATTTGGGTAACCTGTAACAAGCAGTCAGAGCGCAACCACCCACTGGTCGATCGAGGCGACTGTGCGGTCGAGCACGTCTGGCTGGTCGTAGTAGCTGAGATGGGGCGTATCGCCGTCCCAAAGCAGCGTCTTCCGGGCCGAGGGCATGGCTTCGAAATGACGGCGTGCGGCGTCGGGCAGGAAGCTGTTGTCGCTGTGGATCAGCAGATAAGGCTTGGTCAGGGTGCGGGCGGCGCTGATAGATTCGTAAGGCAGCAGGTCTGCGTCGCTCATTACGGCGTAGCGATTATCCCAAAGGCCCTTGTCGGCCCAGACTTGATACCAGTCCCACACGAACTTGCCGGGCATTCCGACGTTCATGTCGAACTCGTCGACGCCAGCGACATAGTCGATTTCGCCAGTTGTTTCATATTTTGCCTTAGAGGCCTGGCCTTGCGCGAGGCGCGCGGCGTAGCCCTCTTCGGTCAGCCAAGCTATGTCGCCTTCGTGGTCACGATACTGGCCGGCCAGCGTCACGCCTGCCTTGATCATGTCATCCTCGGCCACGGCCCGAAGCATTTCCGAGCTGCCCTGGCAGATGCCGAGCCCGATCAGCCGCTCGGGGTTCACACCGGGCTGGCTCCGCAGGAACGCCACCGCGCTGATGATGTCGGCAACCTTGTGATACGGGTTTTCGTAAGCGCGGGGCTCGCAGCCACTTTCGCCCCGGTAGCGGGTATCGAAAGCGAGCGCCGTGTGACCGAGCGCTGCGAGGCGACGGGCATATTCGGTCGGAGCCTGCTCCTTTTGAAAGGTCATCGGGCCGATGATGACGAAGACGGCGCTGTCTGCTCGGGCGACCATCGGCGCGTAAAGATCGCCGACAAGGGCAACGCCGGCTTCGGCGTTGTCGAAACGAACTTTGGTGATGTTGGCTGTGGCGTTCATGGCTGGCTCCTCGGTTTGGACTAACGAGCCGCTTTTGCCCCGAAATGCGCTTTCAGGCTTGAACAGGGATCGGAAGTTTTTGAACGATCCTGCTATCGGGCCAGACGGAATGAGCGCGGGGTCTTGCCCGTGAGGCGCTTGAAGATGCGGCTGAAGTGCGCCTGGTTAGCAAAGCCGCAGGCCAGCGCGATGTCGATCATCGGCCTGCCCGGATCAACAAGCATTCGCTTCGCCTGCTCCACCCGGTAGTCCATCACGAACTGATAAGGACTGTCCCCCAGGACCTCCTTGAACAGCCGTGAGAAATGGGCCGGGCTGAGCCCAGCCACGCGCGCCATCTCTTCGATCGTGATCGGCCCTGCGAAGTTATCGGCGACAAAATCCAGCACGCGCTTGTAGTGGCTGGCGGTAAAGCCACGGCTGAAGTCCAAGGCCTCGCTGCGCAACTCGCCGTAGCGCTGGATAAGCTTCACCAGGAAGATCCGCGCGAGCGATTCATACATCACCTCGGAACCGGTCGCCCGGTCGCGCAGCGCGTCGAGCAACATCAGCCCGGACTGGCACAAATCAGTATCGAGCGCCTGCGGGGTATCGCGCAGCTGGCGCTGGCCGAGGACAAGCCCTAGCTCGCTTGTTGCAAATCGGCCGAGCATGGCCGGCAGGATCGTGATGACAATGACACTCGACCGCTCATGCCAATGCCACCCGCTGCGGATGCCGGCCGGCGTCAGCACAATTTCACCCGGCAGGTAGGTGAAGTCGCGGTGCATTGCGTCGCGCCAGTTCTCGACGCGCATCGGTGTCTCGCGCAGGTTCAGTAATAGGTGGTGTTGTGCGAATACTTCGTGCGGCATCCGGGCGGGCTCCGCCTCGAAGTATTCAAGATTGAGCAACTCGGCCGCCCTTGGGCGCACCACGTCAAAGCTGCGCAGGATCGCTTCAGAGGGATAGACGTCCTGATAACTGAGCATCTTTCCCCCGCCTTTGTTGTCCTTACATGTCCTGCAACAGGTGCGCGTAGCAGCGTCACGCTACCCAGTCGTGTCAGGACCACTATACCCAACGTCGTCAGGTATTTCCTTTAGAAAACTTTGCCCCTTCTGCAGGCGCCGCCCCAGCGTCTCGATGAATCCCTCATAGCGTTCCCGCCCTTTGGCCTGGGCAGAGGCTTGAGCATCGTTCGGCAAGGGCGGCGTGATCGTCAGCCAAAAGCGGACGAACAGGGCGAGTGTCTCTGCCATGACGCCGAGGTCGCGCTCCAAGCGCTGGACCTGGCGCGACAGGCGGTCGAGGCGGCGCGCGAATGCGGCTTCGCGCTTGTCGGCGCCATCGGGTGACAGGAATGACGCAACCGCCGCCTCGACGATCGCGGAGCGGGAGAGCTTCTTGCGGTCGGCGAGATCGGCGATCTGGCGGAGCATCTCGGGCGGGAAATAGACGTTCATCCGGTCGCGCATGGTTGCCTCACAGATCGATGCCGTCATTGGGGTCGAGCGCGACCTGCCGCGCCACGCCGCGCATCTGCTGGCGGAGCGCCTGCCGCTGCCGCGCCGCGTCCTCTGGCTCATCCTCGAGCATGATCGCGAACTCGTCGGCCGCAGCAGGTCCGGTTGTTTCCTTGGCGATCGCGACATGGTCGGGCAGCTCCGGTTCGCGCCGCAGCCCGCCATTAGCAGCGTCCTCCGCCTTGTCGAGCTCAGCCGCGAGCACTGCGTCGGGCCGCTGCGGCTTCAACTCGGACCATGCGTCCTTTCGGGCCGAACGCCCGCATTTCGCTGGGTCGGGCGATGGCACGATGCGCTCCTTGAAGCGGCGATCCTCGAAATAGCGAGCCTTCTTGGCTCGGATGGGATGAACACCGGCGGCCATGACGATCTCGTCTGTGGCCGGCAGCTGCATCACCTCACCGGGCGTGAGGAGCGGCCGCGCCGTCTCCGAGCGCGAGACCATCAGATGACCGAGCCAGGGGCTGAGCCGATGCCCGGCATAGTTCCGCATCGCCTTCATTTCGGTCGCGGTGCCGAGCGCGTCGCTCACGCGCTTTGCGGTGCGTTCGTCATTGCTCGCGAAGCTCACCCGCACATGGCAGTTGTCGAGGATCGCATTGTTCGGGCCATAGGCCTTCTCGATCTGGTTCAGCGACTGGGCGATGAGAAACGACTTCAGGCCGTAACCCGCCATGAAAGCGAGCGCGCTCTCGAAGAAGTCGAGCCGGCCGAGAGCTGGAAACTCGTCGAGCATCATCAGCACGCGATGCCGCCGGTCTCGCGCATGCAGATCCTCGGTCAGGCGCCGGCCGATCTGGTTCAGCACCAGCCGGATGAGCGGCTTCGTCCGGGATATATCGGATGGCGGAACCACCAGGTAGAGCGTCGCCGGTTTCTCGTCGGCGATCAGGTCGGCGAGCGAACCTTCGGGATCGACGAGAACGTCGGCGACGTTCTGCACGTCGCGGACCTCCCACTCGCCGCGCCGCACTTCGAGGAGCGGGTTGTAGGCGGCCGACTTGGCGTTGGTGGGATCGAACAGCAGGACGCGGCCATGCCTCGCGCGGAAGCCGGCGGTCAGCTGCCAGTTCTCGCCCTTGATGTCGTGGACGATGGCAGACCCCGGCCAGGTGAGGAGCGTGGGGACAACGAGACCGACACCCTTGCCCGATCGCGTCGGTGCGAAGCACAGGACATGCTCCGGCCCGTCGTGCCGAAGATAGGCGTCGCCGAGCTTGCCGAGGACGACACCGTCGGGTCCCAGCAGGCCGGCCGCCTTCACCTCCCGAAGTTCAGCCCAGCGAGCCGAGCCATAGGTCTCGACGTTCTTCGCCTCACGGGCACGCCACACCGACATCGCGATGGCAACGGCGATGGAGATGAAGCCGCCAGAGGCCGCGATCATCGCGCCTTCAACGAAAATCGGCGGCGCATAGGCGTCGTAGAAATACCACCACCAGAAGAATGCGGGTGGGTAGTAGACCGGCCAACCCGCCAGCTCGAACCACGGCGTGCCGACCTGCGCCTGAAAGCCGAGCCGCCAGGCGGTCCATTGGGTCGCGCCCCAGGTCGTGAGCAGCACGATGAGGAAGACAGTTGTGATCTGGCCCCAGAGGATTTTCGTCGCGGACATCGGTGGCGGTCCTTTCTTCCTTGTCGGTCAGAGCGCGAGCCCGCGCTTGCGGCCGAGACCCCATTCGATTCCGCCGCCGTCCTTCACGGCGCCGGCGACATGTTGGCCGAGCTTGCGTTCGATCTCGCGGGACCAGGGCACGAGCTGGAAGCCGAGGTTCCCATCGCGTCCCATGCTCTCGATCATCGCGAAGCGGCCGGAGGAGAGGTCGAGACGCTGGCGATAGATGCCGGCGACCTGATCGCCGGCGGTCGGCTTCACGTGCGCCAGACCAGTCTCGGCGGAGAGGCGCGCCCCGACCGCATCCAGTTCGCGCCGCCGCAGCGTGGCGAGGAGGTCGCGTTGCAGGATGATCCGCTGACCTTGGCGGCGACCGAGGCCTTGGTCGGTGAGATGCTCGGCCCGCGCCTGCAGAGCGTCGCGCACCGCGCGGCCGAAGCCCCCCATCGACAGCGGCATAGGGTCCGCTTCCACCAGCCGATGGTCCAGCCACGTGGCTCCCGGCGCCCTGATCTGCCGGCTGAGATCGAGGTCTGACCGGGGTGCGAGGACCAGTGTCGGGCGCGGCTCATCGCCACGGCCAAAGCGCCGAACTTCCACGATGCCGCCGATCGGGGGTGCGTGCTCGAAGGCCTCGACACCGCGAAACTGGACATGGTGGGCCCGGCCGTCGGTGCCGTCGATCACCGCATAGGCTTCGCCCGTCAGCTCGTCGTGCAGGCCGCGATCGACCAGCCGCCCGACGATCGGCGCCTGTCCACTGCCGCCTTCGATGACATAGTCGGCGACACCGCGATCTTCGCCGCGCTCGGCGAAGGCGCGGTGCATGGTCTTGATGATGTCGCCGCGAAGTCCGAGGTCGCGAAGGTGGCGTTCGGCATCGAGCCCGACCATCCACTCGCCAGGGCTTGCGGATGACGCGAGGCCCATCTTCTCCAGGTGCTGGAGCCGACCGATCATGAGCCGGCGGGTCTGGGGATCAGCGGCGCCGGTTTGCTCGGGACGAAGATCGATGGAGCCGGTCTCGTCGGCGGCGATGCGGATCTCGACATCGAGGCGCGTCCAGCGCTCGGCCGTGATTTCGCGCTCGAGCGCCGTCTTGATCGCGTGCTCCGGCTTCGGGCCGAGTTCGATCGACACCAGGTCCTCCGCCCGGGAGCGCAAGCCGCGGCTGATGTAATCGCGGGAGATCACGAGGTCGGCCCCTTGGGCGTCGACGCCCCGCACCAGCAGATGGACATGGGGGTTGTCGGTGTTCCAGTGATCGACCGCGACCCAATCGAGCCGGGTGCCGAGGTCGGCTTCCATCTGACGGGCAAGGTCGCGCGTGAAGCCGCGCAGGTCGGTCATCTCGCCGGCGTCCTCGGGTGAGATGATGAAGCGGAAATGGTGCCGATCGTCCTTGGAGCGCGCGGCGAAACCGGCGTCATCGGCGCGGTCGCTGTCAGCATCGAACATCACGGCCTTTTCGCCGTCGCGCGTGACGCCGTCGCGCTTGAGATAGGAGAGGTGGGCATGGAGCGGCGCGGACCGGAAGGCCCGGCCCTGGTGGCGGGCGATGCGCGCTTTGACGACGACGCGGCGCGATGAGCTGAAGAGCCGCGCGCGGCTGAAGGCGATGCGTCCGCGCCCGAAGGTCGAACGGCCATAGCCGGACGCCTTGCGCCCCGGACCGCCACCAGTGCTGACATGCCCAGAGCGCTTGGCGGCGCGCAGGACCTGATTGATGAAGCTCTTGAGCTTCGGCGCCCGCGTCGAACCGATGCGGTCAGGCCGGACCCGGAAGTCGCTGTCCCCCGCGCTCATCGCCTTCCTCCGGCGGAGCGATCGGCGGACAGTGCCGGAGATGTCGTTGATCTGCCGTGGGAAATGGCCGCAACCGGCACTGCCCCCGACCGACCGGCACGTGAAAAGCCACGCGAAAGCAATGGCTTGCACGCAAGTGGCGAGCCGCTTTTATCTCGCCGTCTGTTGGTCGTGTCTGCTTCGCCCCAACGCTCCCATAGCGCCTCTTTCCGGGAGCCCGCCAAACCGCGCCAGAGTGCGATTCCGGTCATGGGCGCCCTCCATCACCGGCGCGGGTCATGAAGATGCCTGCCGTTTGCGTCGAACTCGCAATCGGGGGCTGCTGCGGATCTGCCGTCCGGCCGCCGTTCCTTTGACGGTCGGGCTGCGATCGTTCTGCAGCATCGCTGCCGTCGGAGCGCACGACGAACAACGGCGACCGGGTCCAGGCGAGCGGGTCGACGGACGCGACATCAGCGCCGGCAGCAAGAGGCTCACTGCCAATCAGCGGCGCGAGCGCTGACACATAGGCGATGGTCTCAGCGGGCAGCGCCCGGCCCGCTGAGAGATAGTCATGGTAGCGCCCGGGACCGGCATTGTAGGCCGCGAGGAAGCCCGGCGCGCCGTAGCGGTCGTGCATTTCGCGCAGATAGGCTGCACCGGTAAGAATGTTGTCGCGCGCGCCAAAGGGATCGGCGCCCAGCCCGTGGCGCGCCCGCAGATCCGCCCAGGTCGCGGGCATGATCTGCATGAGCCCCATCGCGCCCTTCGGCGAGACCGCGCGGACACGCCCCCCGCTCTCGACGCGCATGACCGCCCAGATCCAGCGCTCGGGAATGCCGAACCGCTGCGCTGCCTCGGCGACGGCTTGCGCGTAGGACGAGGCGGCAGCGGGTCGCTCGATGAGCGATGTCTGCGCCAGTGACGGCGCGGGCATCGCCCCGGCAAAGGCAAGGCCGGATAGGAGAAGGAAGGGCAGCCGGCAGACCGCCCCTTTCGCTCCGACAGCGGAGTGGCGACAGGAGACGCGCATCGGTCAATCCCGCTCGCTGCGCTTGGTCGGCCGGTTCCAGTAGAGGCCCCATGCTGACTTGTCGTCGGCCGACTGGAAGAGGTTGGCCCGGATCGGCTGCGCGAAGGTCGGATCGTCGAGCTGCAACGACACATACTCACCGGCCTTCTCGCTGGTGCGCTTCCATCCCGCCCCCACTTCCGGCCCATCGGCATCGTCGCCGAGGTGAACGCGATAGTCGGGTGCATTCTCCGCGTCGGAATGCTCCGCCGGGACGAGCACCAGAGCTGCGTCGAGTGCGAGCGTGCGCATGCGGCCGTCATAGCCGCTCTTGGTGCGGGTGAATTCTCCGATCAGGGTCATGGCACCCTCCTTGGCGACGCGGTGGAACGGGTCATGGCTGCGCCGTCTACCCAAGTCGGCGCGCGCCAGACGAAGCGACCGTCGCCGTCTTCGTCGGTGTAGAGAGGGGTGGCACGGCCGATCACGGTGGTGACGGCGAGAGGCCCGAAGTAGCGGCCGTCCAGGCTGTCCCGGACGCCGATGTTCATGAGGAAGAGTTCGCTCGCGCCGATCTGGTGGCAGCCTTTCCAGATAGGCAGCGTGCGTCCCAGACGGTCGCGGTCGAGCGCATTGCCGACGGTGATTCCGTTGACGGTGATGTCGCCACCCAAACGGCAGACCGTCTGGCCTGGAAGTGCGGCAACGTGCTTCAAGAGCGGCACGCCGCGCGGCAGATAACCCCGGTCCGCGAGGAATGCGGCAAGCGGCTCCGGCGCATTGACCGCGACAAGGTCGGTGACCTCGAGCGGCGTAGCCGAACCGATTTCATAGAGGCCGACCGGGACACTGGCAGATGCGTTCCAGACGAGCCGCGGTGCAACGTGCACCATCGCCAGCGTGATCAGCAGGAGCGCGCAGCCCGTGGTCGTCAGCAGGTAGCCGGCGCGCGTCATGGCTCGGCCCTCTGTCGCAAGCGCCAGGCGCGGTGCTGCTGGCGGGAGTAGGATCGCGGGGCGTCCCCGGCGGCGAGCCGGTTATGGACATGACGCCAATAGTCAGGCGCAGCTTCGGCGGGATCGATGTCGAGCGCTTCGATCGCGTCGATCAGAAGCAGCACGCGTTCGACGCTCGGCCAGCCGCTCGTTTGCAGCAGGATTTCACCACCGGGCCGCACCGAGGGGAGCGTCTGATAGCCTTCGCGCGCGCTGACGGCCCGCAGGATGTCGATGCGCGAGACGACGGTGCCAAAGCCATTCGATGCCCAGCGGACGAAGGCGAAGACAGCCCCGGCGGGGAAGCTGAGGACGCGGCGTCGCCGGTCGAGGATCTGTTCGTGGACCGCATGGCCGAAGCGGATCCAGTGCTCGACCTGCTTCTCGCGCCAAACCAGTTCGACCTCGGTGAGCCGACCCGGAGGTGATGACGGCCGAACGCCCGTTGCGCCATGAATTGCCGGTGCGCTCATGGCGCGTCCCCCTCGGCAGGAAACGCGCCCGCGAGGAGCTCGCGCAGCATGTCCGCGACGGTTTGGCCGCGCTGGAACGCGGTGACCTTGATCCGGCCGCGCAGGTCCGGCGTGACGTCGATCGTGAGGCGTGCGGTGTAGGCCATGGTGTCGGCCTTGCGGCCGCGCCGATCGTCGGCGGCCTTGATCCAGGTGTCCGGGTCGCCGGGCCGCGCGGCGAAGCTGCGCCTGGTCATGGTGCGAGCCTCCCGACTTCGGCGCAGAGCGCTACGATCTCGCGCGTGCCGGCACGCTGGCCATCGAGCTCCGAGATCAGGCGGCCGGATTGCGCGGCTTCCGCGAAGCCGACGCGTTGGCCGATCGCGCTCGCCAGCACCGGGGGATCGTGTTCGGCAAGCGCCTTGGCGGTCTCGCGTGCGATGATGGTGCGCGCGCCACAACGGTTGAGCACGAACCGGGCGACAAGCGATGGGCGGAACAGGCGTGCTTCGCGGAGCAGTGCCAGCATCTCGGCCGACGCCCATCCGTCGAAGGGCGACGGCTGAACCGGGATGAGGACGAGATCGGCGGCAAGCAGGGCCGATCGCATCAGCCCGGCGACGCGCGGCGGCCCATCGATCACCACATGATCGGCGCCGCGCGCCAGTTCGGGCGCTTCGCGGTGCAAGGTGTCGCGCGCCAGCCCGATGACGGCGAAGCGGCGGGGCAGGCCTTCACGGGCGCGGGCTTCGGACCAGTCGAGCGAGGAACCCTGCGGATCGGCGTCGATGAGCATGACACGCTGGTCGCGGCTGGCCCATTCGCCGGCGAGATGGAGCGCGAGCGTCG
>JAESGE010000183.1_pt1 | contig 33813 bp, 30 predicted proteins | sample 9269601 | NCBI WGS metagenome assembly JAESGE01 (sample SAMN14515569, study PRJNA621662) | algae metagenome | isolation source: Tolypothrix brevis GSE-NOS-MK-07-07A and co-occurring heterotrophs from wet... | place: USA: Grand Staircase Escalante National Monument, Utah | collected 2006-04-16
TCAAAAATATTTTTGCGACTTTTCCTCAAACCCCTCAAATCTACTCCCCACAACCCTTTTAAGCCACAATAACTAACACACCCTAGAAATCCAGGATTACTAAGAAAGTGATTTTTCAGTCCGTAATAGCTGTATTGCATAAATTTTGGGGCGATCGCGGTTGTCTGATTGCCCAGTCATATGACATTGAGAAGGGAGCAGGCACCAAAAACCCGCATACTTTTTTAAGAGCGTTGGGACCAGAACCTTGGGCTGTGGCTTATGTTGAACCTTGTCGTCGTCCCACTGATGGACGTTATGGTGAAAATCCCAATCGGTTTCAACACTATTATCAGTATCAAGTTCTGATTAAGCCTTCGCCAGATAATATCCAAGAAATTTATCTCGATTCCCTCAGAGCGTTGGGGATTCGTCCAGAAGACCACGATATTCGGTTTGTGGAAGATAATTGGGAAGATGCGACGGTGGGTGCGTGGGGTACTGGCTGGGAAGTTTGGTTAGACGGGATGGAAGTGACCCAGTTTACTTACTTCCAGCAGTGCGGAGGAATTGACTGCCGTCCTGTTTCCATTGAAATTACATACGGTTTGGAACGACTGACGATGTACCTCCAACAAGTGGAGGCATTCACCAAGATTCGTTGGACAGACAATATCACTTATGGAGATGTTCACCTCCAAGGAGAGATTGAGCAATGTGTTTACAATTTTGAAGCCTCTAATCCTGAGATGCTGCTGACACTATTTAATATGTATGAACAGGAAGCTCAACAATTAACGGAGCGAGGACTGGTGTTACCCAGCCTAGATTATGTTATGAAGTGTTCGCACATGTTCAATTTGTTGGATGCAAGAGGCGTGATTTCAGTCACGGAGCGAACTCGCTACATAGCAAGGATTCGGCATTTGGCGCGAAGGGTAGCGCAGCTTTATGTGGAACAAAGAGAGAAACTGGGTTTTCCACTGATTGGAAAATAATCCACGCTCAACATCCACCATCATTTCTGATTGAACTACGTTCAATATCCTCAACGGTCAATTCATCATTGTCCAGAATTCATCTCGACACCGTAGTGTACTCAGTCGGTGTGAGTCTTATGATTGCTTTACAGCAATTTTCAGGTAAATGAACCACATTATTTTTAGCAAGTTGCAAAGTCGCAAAGCCAAGCCAGCGCCGTGCGTATTTCCCCCCCGTTGAGGAGCCAGTGCGTTGCCCAGATCACGAGCGTTGCAGCACCTGGCGTCCGACTGGCGCGGAAAGGAAGAAATACAGAAAACTTGAGTGTGGTCTAAATACATGAAAACTGCTGTAAGCTAAACTTTTGCTTCCAAAGACTTGAGCAATTCGGTATTGACACCTGACTCACGAATTAAAGCAATTTTGCCTGTTCTAGCTATTTCCTTTAAACCAAATTTTTGCAACACTTGCACGATCGCTACCATTTTACCTGGATCGCCCACAACTTCCAAAGTGAGGGAATCTTCTGCCACATCTACGACTCGCGAGCGAAAAATCTGAGATAATTCGATAATTTCTCCACGGTTGCTGCTACTTGCATTTACCTTCAGCAGCATCAATTCGCGCTCTACACAAGGAGTCTCGGTAATGTCTTGCACTTTAAGGACATTCACTAACTTATATAGTTGCTTGGTGAGTTGCTCGATTACCCGATCGTCACCTGGTACAACCATTGTAATCCGCGAGACTCCTCCCTGCTCCGCTGGACCAACGGCAAGGCTTTCAATATTAAAACCGCGACGGGCAAATAAACCAGAAATTCGGGAAAGAACTCCCGCTTCATCTTCTACAAGAACAGAAAGAGTGTGTTTCATCTTCGCGGCTGTTTTGGCTAGGGCGACATTTTTGTAACCTTATACTATAAACTAAGGGCATGTATTTTTTACAGTTATTTTGGAAAAGTTGTGCATAAATCATAATCGTTAACAGGTTGCGATCGCCTTAAAATGGAAATAAGCTGATAAATTGGAGGAAAGTGTGACCACTCAGGTACACTGGCAGCAAAGAGTTGGTAATCAAAGAGACTGGATTTGGCGGGGTAGGCAAATCCGCTACACTTATATTCGGTGTAACGAAAATAACTATTCAGACACACCTTTGATTTTGCTGCATGGATTTGGCGCTTCAATTGGTCATTGGCGACATAATTTAGAAGTGTTAGGCGATCGCCACACAGTATATGCTTTAGATCTGCTGGGTTTTGGCGCTTCTGAAAAAGCTCCTGTAAATTACAGCGTCGAACTTTGGGCAGAACAAGTTTACGACTTTTGGAAAGCATTTATCCGTCAACCAGTGGTATTAATCGGTAATTCCAATGGTTCGCTGATTTCCTTAGCAATCGCTGCGGCTCATCCGGAAATAGTGGAAGGAATCGTGATGATGAGTTTACCCGATCCATCATTAGAGCAAGAAGCGATCCCGGCTTTCCTTAGACCGGTAGTCATGGCAATCAAAAGCCTTGTCGCTTCCCCGCTAATCCTCAAACCGATATTTCACTTTGTTCGTCAACCCGGTATCTTGCGTCGTTGGGCAAGTATTGCTTATGCGAACCCAGAAGCGATCACCGATGAATTAATAGAAATTTTAGCAGGTCCGCCGCAAGACCGGGGTTCTACGCGTGCTTTTAGTGCTTTATTTAAAGCAGCGATAGGTGTTAACTTTAGTCCTAATGTCAAGACACTGTTACCAACCTTAACAATTCCCATGCTGTTAATTTGGGGACAAAAAGACCGATTTGTTCCCCCAGTACTTGCTAATCGATTTACTCAGTACAACGAAAAATTACAACTGTTAAACCTAGAAAATGTAGGTCATTGTCCCCATGACGAATGTCCAGAACGAGTCAATCAAGCTATTTTAGATTGGGTTGAGATATGTAGTAAGCATTTTCGTGCTTTAAAAGCAGAGTAGTAAAGTCTTCCGTGAAGTCAAAAGTCAAAAGCGAAAAAGCTTGAAATACAAGCTTTTTCGCTTTGTTGAATGGTAGCTTTATTTACGCCGAACTGTACTAAGCTGAGACGCACTTAATTTTTTAAGTTGAAAACCTCAGGGCAAGGCTTTCAGGCTCCAAAAAGTACAATTTAGATGCGCGGCAGCTTAGGCTCTGCCTGTCTATTTTCTATTCAGTAACACAAAATTTTAATAGGGGGTATTGCACCTCACTGCAAATGTGGTATTGTATGTTAAGTAGATGCACCCTGATGATCTGGAGAGCCACCCAAGTAGCTCTCCTTTTTTGTTTTTGTGGTTTTGGGAGAAATTGCGTCAGAAGATTTTCAGAAAAATTCAATAGGGGGTATTGCACCTCACTGCAAATGTGGTATTGTATGTTAAGTAGATGCACCCTGATGATCTGGAGAGCCACCCAAGTAGCTCTCCTTTTTCGTTTTTATCCTAAACTTGCCAGCGTTTCAAATAGGCAAGTTATTAATAACTAACAAATTACCACTCTTTGGGTGACGAAGACTTGATATAATCGCCCCTCAAGCGCATAGTAATAGTTGAAGGGATACGAATAATGAATAGCTGGCAGGAAATTACTGGTGGTGTGACAGCACCAAGAGGTTATCGGGCAGCAGGAATTACCGCTGGTTTAAAAGCTTCGGGATTGCCGGATTTGGCTTTGATAGTATCAGATGTAGAAGCGATCGCAGCTGGTGTATTCACCACCAGTCAAGTAAAAGCCGCGTGTGTAGATTATTGTCGTCAACGCTTGCAAGTTCGTCATAGCGCTCGTGCCATTCTCTGCAACGCGGGACAAGCAAATGCGGCAACGGGTAACGAAGGCTGGTTAGATGCTTTAGAATGTGCGATGCTATTAGGGCAAGAGTTAAATATGCCTTCAGAATCGATTCTGCTTGCTTCTACAGGTGTAATCGGTCAAAGAATTAAGATGGAACCTTTGCGGAGTGGGATTCCTAAGCTGGTGGCAGCATTATCTTCAACAGGCTCAAATGCAGCCGCCGGCGCGATTATCACCACCGATTTAGTCACAAAATCAATCGCCTTAGAAACAACTATAGGCGATCGCCCGGTGCGAATTGGTGGCATTGCCAAAGGTTCGGGAATGATTCATCCCAATATGGCAACCATGTTAGCATTTGTTACTTGTGATGCCGCAGTTGCACCTGCTCTGTGGCAACAAATGTTAAGTCGCGCAGCTGATAGAAGCTTTAATTCAATTACCGTGGATGGCGATACTAGCACCAATGATAGCTTGATTGCACTTGCCAACGGTCAATCTCGCACCCCAGCAATTACGGAAATGGGTACAGAAGCGGAAAAATTAGAAGCGATGTTAACAGCAGTATGCCAACATTTAGCGAAAGCGATCGCTCGTGATGGTGAAGGTGCAACTTGCTTAATTGAAGTGCAAGTTACTGGGGCAAGTAATGAACAAGCAGCTAATCAAATCGCCAAAACCATCGTCGGATCATCTTTAGTTAAGTCTGCCATATTTGGACGCGATCCAAACTGGGGACGCATCGCTGCTGCCGCTGGACGTGCAGGTATTCCATTTGAGCAAGAAAACCTCCAAATTAAATTAGGGGATTTTTTGATGATGGAGAATGGTCAACCAATAGCATTTGATCGTACAGCAGCGAGTGCTTATTTAAAACAAGCAGCAGCGAATGCTTCTAAACCACAAGATATGATGGCGACAAATATGAGCAATGATTTGTCAGGCGATCGCAGTACAATTAAACCTCAAAGCCTAGATAATCCCGTGATAATTGCAGTTAGCGTTGGTAATGGACACGGTTCGGGTAAAGCTTGGGGTTGTGATTTGAGTTACGACTATGTGAAAATTAACGCCGAGTATACAACTTAAGAGTAACGAAGCGCACTCCGGTAGCAGAGGAAACAGAGGAAAGATGACTAAAGCAGCAGATATCGCACAGAAGCGTTCACTTACTTTAGCGCCAGATTCTTGGGTAAAATGGGTAACGCAATCCCCCCATGTCTTGGCTATAGAAATCCCAATACGGTTCGGTTAAATATTTTTATTGGACATTTGGGTATGTAGAGACGCTCTTTGTATTGCGTCTCTACAATGATTTTGGGTTCGCTAATTTTCTTATCCGAACCGTATTGAGAGAAATCCTTGCTTCTGAATTTCAATGGATTAATTGGAGAATTTTGATCAGAATCAGAATATGTAACGCGATCGCTTTACTACTGTTGTCAGGAAATCCAGACACGTATGCATCATAACTCAATATATATTGTGGTACGCAAATGTTACATTTTTTTTGGATTTTTCCCTTTCCCCCTCTTCCAATCCCATCCAAAGTAGTGGGAGTGTGGTTACTAGGTATTCGGTAGCTACAGACGGAATGAAAACTACTAAGCTGGTAAATAGCACCTGAAAATACCGGAAGTTAAACAGTGGCACCCAAACGCTATTATTAGCTTCCTTGTCGGCTAACTACCTGTAACCAAATTATGTTTGATGCTTTATCTGACCGTTTAGAAGCTGCCTGGAAGAAACTGCGAGGACAGGACAAGATTTCCCAATCCAACATTCAAGACGCTTTGAAAGAAGTCCGTCGCGCTTTGTTGGAAGCAGATGTCAATCTTCAGGTAGTCAAAGATTTTATTACCGGAGTCGAGGAAAAGGCTCAGGGAGCCGAGGTGACTGCTGGCGTGCGACCTGACCAACAGTTCATTAAAATTGTTTACGATGAGCTGGTGCAAGTAATGGGGGATGTGAATGTTCCCTTAGCACAAGCTGAAAAATCGCCCACCGTTGTGCTGATGGCTGGGTTGCAGGGAACCGGGAAAACCACAGCCACAGCTAAGTTAGCTTTACATTTACGTAAATTAGAACGCAGCTGCTTAATGGTGGCAACAGACGTGTATCGTCCAGCAGCTATTGACCAGTTGGTAACACTGGGTAAGCAAATTGACGTGCCAGTCTTTTCCCTTGGAACCGATGCTGACCCTGTAGAAATTGCCCGTCAAGGTATCGAGCGCGGTCGAGCCGAAGGTTTTGATACAGTAATTATCGATACTGCGGGGCGCTTGCAAATCGATGAAGAAATGATGGGAGAGTTAGCCCGGATCAAAGAAGTAGTCCAACCGCACGAAACGCTCTTGGTGGTGGACTCAATGACCGGTCAAGAAGCGGCAAATCTCACCCGCACCTTCCACGAGCAAATCGGCATTACTGGAGCCATTCTCACCAAACTTGATGGCGATAGTCGTGGTGGTGCAGCTTTATCAGTGCGGCAAATTTCCGGGGCACCGATTAAGTTTGTCGGTGTGGGTGAAAAAGTCGAGGCTCTCCAACCATTTTATCCTGAGCGGATGGCATCGCGAATTCTAGGAATGGGCGATGTTCTGACGCTGGTAGAAAAGGCTCAAGAAGAAATCGACTTGGCAGATGCCGAGAAAATGCAGGAGAAAATCTTATCGGCAAAGTTCGATTTTACCGACTTTCTCAAACAGCTGCGCCTGCTGAAAAATATGGGATCGCTGGGTGGTATCATGAAGATGATTCCGGGGATGAACAAGCTATCAGACGATCAGCTAAAGCACGGAGAAACACAACTCAAGCGTTGTGAAGCAATGATTAACTCAATGACCAAACAGGAACGCCACGATCCTGATTTGTTGGCAAGTTCTCCCAGCCGACGTCGGCGAATTGCCGGTGGTTCTGGTTATAGAGAACCCGATGTGAGTAAGTTGGTAGCTGATTTCCAAAAAATGCGATCGCTTATGCAGCAAATGGGTCAAGGTGGCGGTATGCAAGGGTTTCCCGGTATGTTCGGCGGGGGGGTGGGCAACCCCTACCCAGCAGGGAATCGTCCTCCAGCCCCAGGATGGCGAGGTTATACTGGCGGTGCAGATGCTAAAAAGAAAAAGAAGGATAAAAAGAAAAAAGGCTTTGGTAATCTTTAGGGCATCCGGCATCGGGCAATGGGGGACAGGGGGAAATTACACATGTCCATTGACTTTGGACTATTGACTACTGACTTTGGACTCTGGACTCATGGCAGTTAATGCTAGGCTAGTGCTAAAATTAGCATTCCAGCATCAACAAGCTAGAAACTGATAGGTCACGCATAGGAGAATATTTTCTCAATCATGATTAAACTGCGCTTGAAGCGATACGGAAAAAAGCGGGAAGTAAGTTACCGTATTGTCGCTATGAACAGCCTCGCTCGCCGCGATGGTCGTCCCCTAGAAGAACTTGGATTCTATAACCCCAGAACCGATGAAGTGCGACTCGATGTTGACGGTATCGTGAAGCGACTGCAACAAGGCGCTCAACCAACTGACACCGTGCGTAGCATCTTACAAAAAGCTAATGTTTTTGAACAGCTCAGTGCAAAAGCCGCATCATAACGACGAAACAAAATCGAAGACAGCCAGTCCTGACTACGTTAGGCTGGTAAAGTTTTTAGTGCAGCCGTTTTTGGAATCTCCGCAGTCTTTGAGCGTCGATTGTGAAATTTCTCACATCCTCAAACGAATTTGGATTCGCATAGCCTTTGACAGTTCAGATAAAGGAAAAGTGTTTGGTCGTGGAGGACGCAATATCCAGGCAATTCGCACGGTTATTGCCGCAGCCGCCGAAACATCTGGACAATCAGTATACCTAGATATCTACGGCAGTAATGCCCAGGGTCGAGAAGGTATGTCTTTTGATGAAGACTCCGAAGAGCGATTACCAGCACCAAAATCGAGACCAAGAGAAGGAAACGACTCACGACCTATTGTTAAACCCCGCGTCCGCAGTAGTTTCAACTAAAAAGTAAATTACCGAAAAATTGGGTTTAAAGCCCCGTCCTTCTAGGACGGCTTTCTGATAAAATAGTGTGGACAGGCAGGGCATTGTTTGTTGGGCGAGATAGTGTAAGACGGGCTAGGGACTGCAACTGTTGTTTGAACCCAGAATCCCCGCACTTTTAGGGCGGGGAGTATGTCAATGAGTGTCTACGGTTTCAAAGAAGTCTGGAGAATCGTCTTCAATAAGCCTGCTATCCTCCGGGAAACGCCTTTATGCGGGTTTATTGAAGAATTTTGAGATTTGGCACTTACGGTACAAGATGGGGATAAGCCGTAACAATTGTTTTGAGTTTTCCGCTCCTAAGAATTACTTGTGGCAAAGTCAAACAGGAAATGACTGCATCTACTTTTGACATTTATCCCCAAAATTATATTTAAGGTCGTGTGGCAAGCCACATGACCTTAAATTAAACCGTTTTTGGAAAGCTATCTGCATACACAAAATCCTTATTTCCCGCCACTAAACGGAGTGCCGTCAGAAGGGCAGGGCTGTTTCATTCTTAAAAGGAAAATAGTAATAGGATCGTATCGGCTGTTGCTAAAAACAAGCTTATTCGGCTAGAATTATATTACGCACGCGAAGGAAATCCCCAAATGATTTCTACATCAAAGAATTTACAAGCTGTGGACTCATGGCAACAAGTGCTGGCACCATATAATGTTGGCTACAGAGTCAAATTGCTATCACAACTTCTCACACGCAGGTTTACCGAGCGGTTAGAACCCTTTGGACTAACGCCATTTCACTGGTTGGTTTTATGCTGTTTGTGGCAAGAAGACGGTTTACCTACTTCCTGCATTGGTGATAAATTGCAACAAGTGGGAGGCACCTTAACGGGAGTACTCGATCGCATGGAAGAACGCGATTTAATTCGTCGGGAACGCGATTCGTCCGATCGCCGCATTTGGCGGATTTGGCTGACAGATGCTGGCAAACAACTGGAAACCGTCTTACCTCCAATTGCAGCGGATTTGCGTGAAGAAGCGATGTGTGGCATTTCCCACTCTGAACGCGAGCAGTTTTCCCAAGTTCTCAATCGAGCGATCGCTAATCTGTCTTAAGAAGATACCATAATCACCCGATTGACTGAAGCAGTGTTCATATTTGTTTGCCAAAATATTACGTGTGCTAAGGAAATGACAGATAATATTACGCCTTCTAAATAAAATTTTGTTAATTAGATCATCTATCGGGGGACTTAAGAATTCTGGAACGCACTAATACAACTTTAAATGAACGTAACGGACACTCTTCAGCAGTTTTAGACAAAGAGCTAATTGTGGACTTAGAAACATTGGAAGCTCGTACCAAAGAGAAATCTGCACCAGTCGAAACGCCAGAGACGGCAAAAGAAGAGACAAAGAGCGCAAGCTGATTACAACCGTTACAATACTTTATTTCAACAAGGTGCGATCGCTCGCCAGCAACTTGAAACGGCAAGAGCATCTTATGATGTGAATGTAGCGCAAAAGAATGCGGCAATTCAGGGAGTTCAACAAGCACAAGCGCGGTTAGCCTCTGCCAGAGTTGGTGTAGCCAAAGCGCAGTCTCAATTAGCACAAGCCCAAGAAGGTGTAACTAGCGCTCAAGCAAAACTAGCAGCATCCAAAGGAGGACTGCAACAAGCTACCGCCGGTGGACAGCAAACAGCGGTGAATCGCGGACAGTACGAAGCGGCAAGAGCGTCAATTTCTCAAGCGGAAGCGACATTAAAAGACGCGCAATTGCAGTTATCTTACACCAACATTACCGCGCCAGCAGCCGGACGTGTCGGTAGAAAAAACGTTGAAGTTGGTAATCGCGTGCAAGTAGGAACACCGATGATGGCGATCGTGAATAACGATTCCTGGGTAGTTGCTAACTTCAAAGAAACCCAGTTGGAAAAAATGAAGCCAGGAAAACCAGTAGAAATCAAACTGGATTCATTTCCTCATCACACCTTTAAAGGTCGTGTTGAAAGTCTTTCGCCAGCTTCCGGCGCTTAGTTTGCCTTATTGCCACCAGATAACGCTACAGGTAACTTTACCAAAATTGTGCAACGCATTCCTGTGAAAGTTGTTTTTGACCAACAAAGCATTAAAGGTTACGAAGCACGGATTACACCTGGGATGTCTGCGGAAGTTGCCGTAGAAGTCAAATAAAGTATAAAGGATGAAATTACCCCACCCATAAAAGAATGTAGAGACGTAGCAGTGCTACGTCTCTTGGGATTAGGTAACGCATAATTAATTTCCACTTTTGCGTGTCTAATACAAAAGATGAATGAAAACATCTTTCCACCTACCGAGAGGCGTTTGCAGTCAAGTTAGGTGATATTTTGGGAAAGCGTATTGGTATAAACTAAAGTTTTAATGAACACACAAACAACGGAGAAAAATTTGAGAATCCCGGCATTTAGGTCAAGGAACTACCGTTTATTCTTTATCGGACAAGGGATATCTTTAATTGGCTCGTGGATGACGCAATTAGCCACAATTTGGTTAGTTTATAGCTTAACAAATTCACCTTTAATGCTAGGGATTGTGGGATTTACCAGTCAAATTCCTAGCTTTTTTCTCGGTCCCTTTGGCGGGGTATTTGTGGATCGTTTTTCTCGCCATCGGACGTTAATTGGTACACAAATATTGGCGATGGTTCAGTCATTAACGCTTGCAGTGTTGGCATTAACTGGCGTAATTCAGGTTTGGCACATCATTGCCTTAAGTTTGATGCAAGGATTTATTAATGCTGTAGATGCGCCGGCGCGACAAGCATTTGTGCCAGAATTAATTGAAAAAAGAGACGATTTAGCGAATGCGATCGCTATCAACTCCACAATGTTCAATGGTGCGCGATTAATTGGTCCAGCGATCGGCGGTTTATTAATTGCTCAAGTCGGTGCAGCTTACTGTTTTTTAATTGATGGTGTTAGCTATATCGCCGTAATTGCTGCTTTGTTGGCGATGAATATTAAGTCAAATAAATACCAAGTCAGTAGTGCCAATCCCATACAACAAATCAAAGATGGATTTGATTATGCTTTTGGCTTTCCGCCAATTCGAGCAATATTAATGTTATCAGCCTTAGTCAGTTTTCTGGGAATGCAATATACAATTATTGTGCCAATTTTTGCCGAAAAAATCTTGCAAGGTGGTGCAGAAACACTGGGCTTTTTGATGGCTGCGTCAGGAGTCGGCGCGTTATTTGGTGGAATTTATCTGGCTACAAGGCAAACAGTAGTAGGATTGGGTAGATTAATTGCCTTTGGTCCGACAATTTTAGGATGTGGACTGATTGCTTTTTCTCTATCGCGATTTTTGCCACTTTCTTTATTCTCATTATTGTTTGTCGGCTTAGGAACAATTCTCCAAATAGCTGCGGGTAACACAGTTTTACAAACAATTGTAGATGATGACAAACGCGGACGAATCATGAGTTTATATACAATGTCTTTTTTGGGTACAATACCTTTTGGTAACTTATTGGCAGGTTTTTTAGCAAATCATATCGGCGCTACGAATACATTAATTATTGATGGGATAGCTTGTATTTTGGGGTCTATATTTTTTATGAGACAGTTACCTGCTTTAAGGCGATCGATTCGCCCAATTTATGAGCAAAAGGGGATATTAAACAGTGAGAAAGCTTAAGAAATAATAACCGCAGATGGACGCAGATGAACACAGATAAAAGGCATCTGCGTTGTGCGATCGCTACAATATATGAAGATGTAGTTTTGCCAGAGATGAATTGATAAGTAATATCATGTCTGTTTAATTAACCTAATAAAAAAATCCTAAATCCTTGTAGAGACGTAGCAGTGCTACGTCTCTAGATCATATGTAATCCACCGGACATGATATAACTCATCCCATTAAGATGACGTTATCAAGTACATGAATTACACCGTTGTCTGCTTCGATATCCGCTGCAATCACTGTGGCATTCTTCACTTCAAAGTTATTAGATATATTAATTCGGATTTCCGAACCTTCGACTGAAGTTAGAGAACGAACGTTTACCAAATCCGCTTTCATCAACTTTCCGGAAACGACGTGATATTTAAGAATGCGTGCAAGTTGGGGAGGATTTTGGACGAGAGTGTGAACGGTTCCGGGGGGAAGTTTGGCAAAAGCATCATCGGTAGGTGCAAAAACGGTGAATGGACCAGGACTTTTCAAAACTTCAACCAATCCCGCAGCTTTCACGGCAGCTACAAGGGTGGTAAATCCATCCGCACTTACAGCAATATCAACTATATCAGCCATTTTATTTATCCTCCGTAATTTTACCGATAATTTTGGCTTTGAACATCGCGCAATCTCGCTTCTGGACGCTGGAAACGGTCTAACTGAGACTCAAAAAATTGGCGATTTGCCTGTTTATGTTCTGGGTTGGGGTCATCTAACGGATAAAGTAATGCTTGACGTAATGCTTGAATTACGGCTGATGTGACGCAATACATGGAACGCTGAAAGGTAATTCCTAACTGAATCAGGGTGTCATCTTCACCGCGACAGTGTTGTTGATAATATTCCACCAAGTAATCAGGCAAGAAATGTAGCATATCTTGCATCAAAAGCGTGGGTGGAATACCAGCTGTCCCGACTGGGAAGACATCTGCGTAAAGAATGCCGAAGTGAAAATCTTTTTGGTCTTCAGGTACTTGCTTTGCTTGAGCGTTATAAGATTTAGTACCTCTAAAAGGTGCAGTCCGATAAAATACCGCTTCTACGTAAGGGAGAGCGGCTTCATACAACCAGGTAAAGCCTTTGGATTTAGGGATAATTTCGTAGCATTCACCGTCAATATATGCATGATGATAAATTGGGCGTCCGGCGATCGCAAAAATCCCATTCACCAAAAAATTCATCGCTTCCGGTACACTTGTTATTTTACCTTCATCGTAAAGGTCTGACATCTCAAAAAATACCGGCGCCATCACTTCCCAAAATAAGCCGAGGTTGGAGTAATAAGATAGTTGCCGCACTTGCTCAAGGAACATATCCGGAAACATTTTATATATTCCCAACATGACCGGATTGTTTTTGAAATAAGCTTTAATTGCGCGATCGCACGAAGCTTTATACTCGTCGGTATCTAAATATGGATCAAATTGTCCACCCATACCGCGATGCCAAAGCATCGCTTGCATACAAGCTTCGGCAAATTCCATATTGATGCGATCGTGCCAAAGGTGGTGTAATAATTTAGGTAGCTTTTTATTTAGTTCACCCTTTTCCATAAACTCCAGTAACTCAGGATGCGCTGTAGCTTCTCCACGCCAAATGCGAATATCGGCGTCATCACCTGCATAATGATTGTGTAGTTCCAAATACTCTTTGGGCAAAAAGTATTTGAAGAAGGGCAAAGGTTCGAGAAAAACTCGTTCGGCAATATAAAGTAAGTCGCGCCAGTAAAAGTCCATCGGCACAGCATACGCTTTATATATGCCGATGATTTGCATCAAGTTTTCTGGTGTATCTGGAAGCATGGCGCCACCGGCTTCTAAGCGGTGAATTATTTCGGAAAATTGATGTTGAGAGGGGGGAAGTTTGTTTAGGGTTTGGATCATGATTTTATCTCACGCAAAGGCGGACTCGTAGCAAAGGAAGAAGTAAAAGAACAAAAGTTACCACAAAGCCAACAGACGTAGCAGTGCTACGTCTCTACATTTTGAAATGTTGTCTTTCAAGGTTATGGGCGATGTTAGTTACGGTGGGAATGGCTGATACCATTGTTGTGACTGTTTGTTCACTCCAACGGACAAGCCAAGCGGGTTGTATTCCCAGGATGAAAATCAAAGTTGCTAAAATGAGTGCGGGTATTCTTTCGCTAATTTGAACTTTGGGGAAATTAGCGATCGCATTATCCAGTTTGCCAAAACAAGTCCGATTGAGCAAGATGACAAAGTATACTGCTGTTAAACCGGTTCCCACGACACATAACAAAGTCGGGATGGGAAACTCTGCATAACTGCCTTGAAATACGAGAAATTCGGCGATAAATCCAGCCATACCGGGAATTCCCGCACTTGCCATTCCGCTGAGAATTAATAACGCGCTGATGCTTGGTAATCCGCGAATCGGGTTTAGGAGTCCATTTAGGACATTTAAATCACGGGTGCCGATTTTCTCTTCAATTATGCCGACCAAATTAAACAAAATCGCCAAAATCAAACCGTGGGCGACCATTTGGGAAACGGCACCAACTACACTTAATGATGTGTGCGCTGCACCACCTAACAAAACGTAGCCCATGTGACCGATTGAACTATAAGCAACCATCCGCTTGATGTCTTTTTGAGCGATCGCTGCTGCTGCTCCATAAAGTACACTGACAGTTGCCCAAATCGCTAACCAAGGTGCCAATGTTGCCCAAGCTTCGGGAAAAAGTCCTAAACCAAATCGGAAAATACCGTAAGTACCAAGTTTTGCCAACACTCCCCCTAACAGCATAGCTACAGGTGCCGAAGCTGCAACATAAGTATCAGGTAGCCAAGTGTGCAATGGGACGAGGGGAATTTTGATGCCAAATCCAATTAATAGCAGACTTAGCAGAACTATTTGCAATCCCAAGGGCAACATTTGTCCCATCAAGGATTCGTAAGCAAAGCTGGTAGCATGAGTTAACCAAACTAAACCCAAGAAAGCTGCTAAAATCAAGATTCCGGAAAGAGCGGTGTAAAGCAAAAATTTTGTTGCTGCATAACTGCGCTTGTCACCTCCCCAAATGGAAATTAATAAATAAAAGGGGACTAATTCCAGTTCGTAAAATAAAAAGAACAGCAGTAAGTTTTGAGCGACAAATGCACCCGCAACCCCACCACTAATTAACAGAATCATGGAGTAAAATAATCGCGGACGCTCGGTATTGTCGTGGCTGCTGTAAATGGCAATCCAAGTAATTAAGCTATTTAAGGCAACCATTACCAAGGAAATACCATCTACTCCGAGTTGGTAATTTAATCCTAATGTTTCAATCCAAGGTAGGTATTCTTTAAGTTGGAATCCTGGCTGATGAATATCAAATTGAGCCATTACCCAGAATGTCCACAACAGCATTGCTCCTGTAATTAGCAATGCGCTCAAGCGAATTTGCCGCGAGGAAACGTTTTTCGGCAGACATCCGATAATAGCTGCACTGAGTATTGGTATCCAAATTAATGTACTTAGCATAGGAGGAGGAGGGGGGAGTGGGAGGGGGAAGGGACGGAAAAAATCTTTCTTTATCCAGAACCCTTTGTAGAGAAGCGATTTATCGCGTCTTCTGGATGTTTATCGCGTCTTCTGGATGTTTATTATTGCAAGAAATCTATTGTGATATTAAAGTTTGAACAATTTGCTTTAAGTCAGGTACAAATGAGAGGATGACAAAAAGGGCGATCGCACCGATACAGATGGTGATAGTTAAGGCATAAGATTGAGTTTTGCCTGAGTTGCCATATTTGAGGACTTCACCACCGAATATTGAAGCAAGTCCGACAAGATTTACTAATCCATCGATGAGATAGCGATCGCCCCAATCAACAATGCGGGAAAATATATCTACACCACCCACAACACTGGAGCGATATAAGTTTGGTGTATAAAAATCGTAGGCGAATAAATCTTGCAAGCCTTTCCAGGGCAAGCGAATCGGTTTTGCTATGGAGTTAGTTAAGTATATAATTCCACCAATACTTAAACCAAAGATGCTAGACCAAGTAAGCAGCAATGCGACATCTTGATTCAATGTTGCCCATTCCGGGAGAAGAGACAAACTTTGGAGAATCATCGGGATATGAAGTGTGAAGCCTGCTAACGCTGTCATGGGGAGGATTACAGCCCACAGAGGTTCAGGCGATCGCTGGGTCATTTGTTTCGGTGCGTTACCAAAAATCAGACCGAATACGCGAACTAAGCTAAATGCCGTCAAAGTGTTAATTAGCAGTACCAGCCCTACTAATAAAGGTTGAGTGTTCCACAACCCATCTGCTAGTTTCAAGATTGCCCAGAATCCACCAAGGGGAGGCATTGCAATTAGCCCCAACATACCAACAATAAAGGAAAGTCCAGTTACGGGACGACGCTTCCAAAGCCCCCCTAATTGAGTTACATCTTGAGTTATGCAGTTGAGAATAATTGAACCGCTACTAGCTACTAAGGTTGCCATTGCTACGGCATGAGCTAGTACAATCAACAGAGCCGCTTCGATTTGCTGAGAACCAACAGCAATGAAGACAAGACCCATGTAAGCGCTGACAAGATATGAGAGAGTACGTTTAATATCAATTTGGGCGATCGCAATCAATATCCCACCAATCGCAGTAATTCCACCGATAGCGATCGTCATTGTCATTGCCCACGGAGAAAGTTCCAGTACAGGCTCTAGCTTGACCAGTATCCAAGCTCCAGTCGCCACTACCACAGAATTCCGCAATATTGTACTAGGAATCGGACCTTCCATCGCCTCATCTAACCATAGATGCAACGGAAACTGAGCGCATTTACCCATCGGTCCTGCAATCAGTGCTAAACTTACCAACGCTGCTACTTTTGGGTCAACTTGAGCCGTTTCTGCCCACTGCGCTAACTCCCGAAAATCCCAAGTACCAGCTAAGGGATAAAGTGCTAATACACCCATCAACAGAAATAAGTCACCTACGCGTTTGGTGAGGAATGCATCCCGCGCTCCTGTAACCACCAAAGATTGATTGAACCAGAAACCAATCAGCAAGTAAGTTCCTAAAGTCAGGATTTCTAGAACCATGTAGCTGAAGAATAGGGAATTGCACAGAACTAAGCTACACATCCCCGCTTCAAACATTGCCAGTAAAACATAGAAGCGTGCCCAACCCCAATCCATCTCCAGATAACCGATCGCATAAAATTGTGCGAGCAAGTTCAACCCTGTAACCAAAATGCAGGCTCCCAAGCTGAGAGATGAGATTTCTAAGGGAATTGTTAAATTTAAACCGGCAACTTGTAGCCAAGAGATAAACTCATATTGAGCAGGTTGGTTCCATAGTTCAGAAAATGCCAAAACACTGTGTAAAAAGGCGATTAAAGTCACGATTAAGTTGAAATATCCTGCCGGTCTAGGTCCAGTGCGACGGGTAATCGACGGAAACCAGAGCGCCGACAAAACCATGCCAACTAATGCATAGCACGGTATTAACCAAACAGTTTGAGTAAGAAGTTGAGCCATCCGTTCTATCCTGAGACGATAACACTAATTAAATAGACTTATACTTATTCTTATCATCTTATGCATAAACAATAATCTATATCTATGAAAGTAGCTTACCGTTTAAGTGCGAAGAACGTAAGAGCTAAATCATCAATAAATTCTTGGTAGTGGTGCGAGACTTATCTATGGTTATCTGATTTATTAAAATGTGACTTTTGTCAAGCTGTCAATCAAAACATTGCAACCCTCGTAGAGACGTTCCGCCGGAACGTCTTTACAATAGACATCTCCAGAAATTAATTATGCTTTGCCTGAAACCCTCGTAAAGACGTTCCGCCGGAACGTCTCTACAATATATGTGATTTGTTGGACATGGTATAACAACTAACCACCAACTAATCCAACATTTGCGCGTCAATTCCCAAAGCGTTGAGTTGTTCAGGGGAAAGCGATCGCAACTTCTCAACAATTCTCTCTCGCTTGTGTCGCTCAACTTCAGCTCGTTCCTCTCCTGTTAACAATAAATTCCCTTGTGCATCCCACCACCGCAACCAAGGTAATTCTGCATTTTGATACCGTCCTTGCCAAATTCCCAACTCTACCCCCATTGGGGTAATGGGATAATGTCCCCGTTCATTTGGTTGCAGAATTTGATAAGTATTATCTACGAGATGATAAACTTCAACTTGTTCTTTTAACACTTCATAAATCGCGTAATAAGGTACGCGAATCGCTTGTTCGTAAACCCAAAACTTACCAACCTCTCCCTGTGAAGGTGGCGTTTTATCGCGTTCTTCCCTACCATCCCCTGATACAAATTCAATCACGATTAACGGTGCTACGTACTCCTTCCACAGCACGTAAGAACGCCGTATTTTCCCTTCGAGAGTCGGTGGTACATTGGGTACATAAAACCAGTCTGGAGATAAAGCACCTTTTTCTGGCGGATCTGTCAAGCGCCAGTAAATACCTAAATCTTGTCCGATACAATATTGACTATCGGGATGAAGTTGCTCTAAAACAGGTGTAATCGAGTCTGTTAGTAAGATACTTTGGGGATGCTCTTGCCAGTTTTTCACAAATGTACCATCTGACTCAGGTAACTGGGTATGATCAGGTAAGGTGAATGTTGATAGGGAAGTCATAATCGACAACCAAATGTATATCTAAATTCTATTTTAACGCTGGGACTGGGGATTAGGGATTAGGGATTAGGAAAATGCCCAATGCCCATTATAAATTACTTGGTGCGGGGTGCGGGATAGGGAAACAAAGCTTGAAATGCAGATTGGCGATCGCTAACCGATTCTGGAGCATAATCCCAAAGGCTTTCGTAGTAAAAGAAAGCTACACCCAAACCACGTTGTTGAACTGCTCGCACTTGCGATTGAATTTGTCCGATGGGAACTCGGCGATTTCTCAACCCTGTCATAATACCAATTCCGGTGGGAATTATCTTTTGTGTTTCCTGAATTTCTGGACGAGTAATTTTTGCGATAAAACTTGACAAATCCTGGCGATAAACTTGCATAATTAGTTCGTCTACAATATTCAGCCTTACCCAACCGAGCCAATCTTGCAAATGTAACTTATATGCAAAGTCGTAATAATTGGGGGAAACAGAGAAAATCGCGTTCGGTTTTCTTGCTTTCACAGCTTGATTGAGTTGTATCATGAATACTGTGATTTTATCTGCCCGCCAGCGCACCCATGCTTCATCTTTAAAATTCGTTGGGGGGTTATTTTTAGTCTCTTTAGTATATAACGCCACTGTATATTTATCGTAGCCAAATTCATTAGGCAAACTCATGTGGTCGTCAAATTGAATTCCATCAACATCGTATTGAGTGACAATTTCTAACACGAGGTTGGTGATAAATTCTTGCACTTCTGGAAGAAAGGGATTCAGCCAAACAACTTCACCGGCAACACTAATTGAAGTTTCGCTACCATCCCGCTTTTGCGTCAGCCAATTAGGACGATTTAATGCTAGTTCTGAAGTTGGGGGAGCCATGAAACCAAATTCAAACCAGGGAATTGCCAGTAACCCTTGACGATGAGCTTGAGCAATTACATCTGCAAGAATATCTTGCCCCTCGGAACCTCGATCAAAGAAGGGAATACCGATTTTTTTGGCTACGGCGCTGGGATATGATGTATATCCAGAATTCCACACTACAGGATAAATTGTGTTGAAGTTGAGCCGCCTTAATTGACTCATTGCATTCTGCACTTTTGCTCGATTTTTAAGGATGTGAAAATCATTACTAGTCAGCCAAACTCCCCGAACTTCCTGACGGGGTTGTTGAGCGTAGACGCGGAGCGACTTGTCGTCAGACATCCCTTGCAGGCTATTTATCTGAGATACCGCAAGAAATGATACTAAAAATAAGAGTGGTAGCAAAGATTGAATCGAACGCTGCCAACCTTGAGGAATTAAAGGTAATTTCATCGGTTTGAATGATAAGTTAATTACTTCAACAGGCGATCGCCTGTTTTTTAATGGAGATAAGCGCGGTAATTCTGATAATTTTGACTCAGAACTCCGTGTGTGTATCCATACCACTTTTCAATTCATCCGTAAATAGCTAATTCCAAGTCGCTAGACTACAGTTAAAAGTTCCAGATCAAACTAAAGTTCTCAATTAAAATACTGATGTAATTAATTTTTGAAGTAAAATAATATACAATTATTTAAAATCTACATCGCTAATTCTGTGCGATCGCTTACAGCTTACCAGTAGAAAACTGAAAATTCATAGCTTTTTATCCTCTAAATAAATATTTTGAAGATTTTTTTGATTGAAATCATCACTACGAAATTGAAAGCGAAAAACTACCTTGCGATCGCCTGGGTTATCGTGAGTTTTATCAGCTTCTATTTCTCCACGACCGGCGGCTAATATTTTTTTGCTTAAAGGTAATTTGGTAGGAAAATTCATTTCCGAGAAAATGTACCGATAAACTGAAGCCGAACGCAGTAAGCTAAGTTCTAAATTAATTTTGTCTTCTCCTTCTGAGCTTGTGTGACCCTCTATAACTACGCGGCTAACTTCTTTTTGAAATTCAGGTTTGGAGAAAATCAACCCGCTGTAAACCGGAATAAATCCGCGCAAAAAGTCTTTACCTTCGGGTTTCAATTCGGTACTTCCCTTCGCAAACAAAATCGATTCTTGGATACTTACATCTCCTGTTTCTGGGTTAACTTTGACATTAATATTGTTACTTTTCATTTGTCCGACAACATTGCCAATTACCACTCTTTTTGGTGCATCTTTCTCTGCTAACTGAAGTAGCGCAGTGATAAAAAGTAGCATAAAAAACATTAGCAAACCTGACATCAAATCGCCAATAGATAAATAGATACTAGAATCATCATCCTCCGCAATTTCTGATTCCAAAAAATCGCCTTTTGTGAAATCATTCATGATGGTTACTCCCGTTACCTATAGTCAACTCACTCCGTCTCTTGGCTTCATCTTGAAAAACGCTATTCAAAGTAGTCACTACCGTAGCTAAACCATCGCGTTGTTTGCCTAGTGTTCCTTCCAGTAAGTTATTTTGTTGTATAAAGAATGCCTGTAAATTCCCTTGATATTGTTCTCGGAATTGTGTTAAATCCTCTTGCACCGTTTGACGAGTTGCTGTGAGCGTCTGATCGATATTTCCTAATGTGGCAAGAAGATTCTCTTGACTACGATTCATCAGTTGGCAAGCTTGATTCCCGACTGTTTCCAGAGTGCTAGTCTGCTGCTCAAAGGCTGTATTTGCTTGTGCGAGAATGTGGATAATTCCAGTCCGAGTAGCTTGAAACATTTGCTTTTCTACATCTGCTCGTTTTTGCAACGCTGTTTCAAGTTCTTCTCTAATTCCTCGGAATGTATCAGCCGCATTTTCTGCACTTGCTTCAAAAGCACTTTGTTGAGATGTCATTCCTTGAATACTTTGCTCGATAGCTCGATTAATATCGTGAGCGGTTTGTTCTAAAACACCTTTTGTATCTGTTTGAAATTGACTCAAAGTTTGTTTGAGATTATTAGCAAAATCTTGCAGGCTAACTAAAGTCTCTTTTTGAAAGTTTTGAATTGTGAGGATAGAACTTGCCAAACTTTGCGAAATATTGCCTAGTTCGTTGTGCAGAGTTAGTACAGCATTAGAAGCATCCTTAGTTAACTTTGCACTTTCATCTAAGCGAGTAGCAATAGGTTCGAGTACCTCAATTCGCAAATCTTTAATAAGTTCTTCTAAAACTCTTTGTCCTTGATTTTGTTGAAGTTCTCTAAGTTTTTGCTGCTCTTGAAAGATATTTTGCAGCGCTGGTAACATAAGCGATCGCATCTGCTTTCCTACAGCTTCCCCAATAGCTTCAGCACTTAAGTTTACCCCTGTAAACTTGTCTGCTATAAGGTTAAGAACTTGTGCTATTTCACGGTTAGCGTTGTCTGCTGTTTCTAAAGTAGCGATCGCTTTCAACTTTTGTCTTAAATCATCACGTCGTTTCTGACGTAACGAATCACATATAAACAAAATTATCGTGAACAAGCTACCAGAACCAAGTCCCATCAAGGAAGTAGAAAAAGCAGTTTTCATTCCCACCAATAATTCTTTACTAGAATTCATTAGCTGTTGGGAACTTGTTGTATCTAAATTAATTCCTTGCAATCCTTGTTGAATACCATAAAATGTTCCCAAAACACCAATTGCAGTACACAAGGTAGTCACAAAACGCAGGGAACTGCGAGGTATTGGACGCGCTAAAATTGATGGATAATTTATAAGTATGAATTTGCCATTTTTAATTTGTAGATGTTCGTCTTTCCACTGATGAACCTTTGAATTATCCTGTTTTTGACTTTTTTTCGGATTTTTCAAACTCTGAATTGCATCTGCTGTTTCTCCACATTCTGAATACCAATACTGCCATAATGTATAAAGCTCAACAACAATTGCCAAAAATAATACAATGGCAGTTGCCCAATGAAAAGGCTCGCTATCCCAAACTATGTCCCAAATTTGTGCTAAATTCACGCAACACCCCTTGTGATTTTAGTTTCAGTCATTAATGCTTTTGCCTTATTTGCCTAAAGCTTTCAACAAATTTATTGTTCCCACAAATAAGGCTGATCTAACTTTTGCGATCAAATAGCAATTATTGACGCTGTGACTGCAAGCGATCGCTTTTCAATAAATATTGGAGTGTAAATAAATTCTCTTAAACGTAGTAAGGGGTAGGCACTCTTAAAATCGAAGCTATGAGCGGTAAACCGCTCACTACGAATTAAAGATCCATTGTGAGTGCGATCGCTTCTCAATAAAAATCTAAATAGTTTCTGTCAAATTGCCCTTAAAATTGTGTTTAGTAACAATAAGTAAGACTATGTTGCAAGGCAAAGCCTCTATAATTACGTTCCCAGACTTAATCATACAGCCTGGGAACGTCAGATTTTGTACGCACAACGTCCCAGGAAGGCAGCATCTGCGGGTAACGAAATTCCAAATATTACAAAATATCTGCCAACTTTTGCAGCAGACTATTTGCTAAATTCAATAACTCAATATTATCTATTTCACGACTTGCATCATAATTATTCTCCCTACCAGCTAAGACATTTCTAACAGCATATAACCTGTCATTTTCTTCCCTAAGGTTAAGACATTCTTCTAAGTTGACTGCAATATCAAACAAAGAACGTTCTCCTAATATTTGCCTCACCCTCACAGCTACATCATCATTACTTACTAAAAATTCTTTAAGCGAGTCTAAAACCGATTCTTCTCCCCACCTTTCCAACCAATCTCCATGCACATCTTCAACATAAAAATGGACAAAATCAACTCCATAATTTAGCCAATCTTGCTGCATGTTTCGTGCTGTAGCTAAAGCTTCAGAAAATCTATCTACTTGTTGGTTGCTGTTACTTTCTCGTTGGTTAGGCATAAATTATGCTATAAGTTGGTTATTATGTATGTTTAAAAAATATTAATATTTAATTTTTGACAATCTTAATAAAATTTTAAATACTTTCCGCCAGAAAGATAAGCACTGTTATACAGTGCCACGTTAACTAATTGCTTGATAAAATTAGCTTCTGCCGGATTGTAACTGAAGAACAGCCCTCTCTCTATTTGCCACAATACGAGTGTATTTTTCCAATATTGATACTTATGCTGATTCAATTCTTCTGAGACGCTGGTAACTTGAATACAAAGTGGTTTCTGTTGATTGTTGCTGATAATTAAATCTGTTGCCATAGAAAGGTCGGCAATATAACGCTGCCAAAAACTTCCCTTTCGGCAAACAATATCTTGAGCTATTAATTTAATAATATCATTATCAGCCTGATTAAACTCGCCCGCCATTAATTTTTGTCGCCAAATACCAAACTTTGGGTCTGTTTCATTTAGCCATTTCGGGAAAAGATACTGATACCAGTATCTCTCAGTAGGTGTCATTTGCGCGAACTTTGCTTGTTGTTCTTCTTCAGTAGGTAAAGATTGAATCACCAACCAAACAGTAGAATCTGTAATCACTTCCAAAAGAAAAGCAACGACGAATGGTTTCGCAGTCAGCGAACCAACTTTTATATCTTTTACCCAACGATTAATTTCATCTAATCTTCTCGCTAAATTGGGGTCTAGCGATGAGGCTTGCTCAATGAGAAACTTGAGCTTATCCTTGATCTCTTTTGCTTGCAAACGATGCCCTAATTCCAGTAACAAAAGCTTATATTATAAATTTATATCGATTTGTAGCCAAAAAGATTTCCCTTTCAAAAAATATATCTTAACGTTCTTTACAAGTTTAGTGGAATTGAAGGAGCGATCTTCTTACGCATTTAAGTGCGATCGCCGAGCTTGTAAGGTACGTTAACATTATCCATTTCCACTCATTGTCGTCGATACAGAGACGGAGGATATCACACAATGGATAAATTAACAGAGTATCCCAAGATAATTAAGCGTATCCTGACGGAATATATAGAACTATGTAACCGTCGTCCTAACCGAGACATCGAAACATTCTTGATTATGGATGAGCCAAAGGGTCACTATATTTGGATGAACCTTGGTTGGCAAAATGGCGATCGCATTACTGGTATGACTGTCTACGTTCGTATTCAAGATGGCAAATTCTTGATCGAGGAAGATTGGACTGAAGATGGCATCGCAACTGACCTAGTTCGTGCAGGCGTTGTCAAGGAAGATATTGTGTTGGCATTCCATGAGCCTAAGATGCGGCAATACACAGATTTTGCAGTAGTATCGTAGCGGTGGGGCAGATTGAAGCCTTATTTAAATATTAAAATCGGGACTGAGAATAAACTCAGCCCCGATAAAAAAGCGGGTTAACGCTAGTAAACCTGGTTAACCCGTGCATGAGAAGGGAACGCGCAGAGAAATATTATTGCAATACCAACTTAACGTTGGCATTTTGCAGACCGCGCTGTTTCACTTCAGCCAATGTTTTGTTAACGGCATACTTTTGGTTGATCGAGTTGATCAATTCGGTCTGATTGTGCTTCTTAGCAACGCCCCACAGGTCAGCAATTAGGTCAAAGGAACCATCGCTGTTGCGAGACCAACCTAAATCATATTCGCCTTCCAACACAGCAACGATGTCAGAACGAACACGTTGACCGTTGTAACCACGAACATCAGCTTCTGTCTTTGTGCTGATACCGAGGTCACGTAAGGAAGCTTTGAGGATTTCAGCGTCGGTGATTTTGGTACGGAGAGTGCTAAAATGAGACATTTGGGTTTCCTCCAGAGAGAAGATGGGAAAAACGACAACGGTTAGTTTTAGGCACAGCCGCGTATATCAGGACGCGGCTTTTTTCTTAACTGCTAGCTTCGAGCTAGCCTTTGCCCCCGTGTTACCAGGGGAAAGCTTTTAGAACTCCATTCGCTGATATTCAGCTACGGAGGATGCTGCGGGTCTTGCACGCTGTCTAGCCCAGTCCCTAAGGGCTGTGACTTGTTCTTGCATCGTTCGTGACAGCGGCAGTGTTGCCTTCAGTGCAGCAATAATATCTAACTGGGTGAACTCGCGCTCTTGGGCAAAAGCTTCGTACATTGCCGCAACGATCGCTTGTTCAATTTCTGCTCCCGAAAAGCCGTCAGACATCTTGGCTAGTTGTTCCAAGTCGAATCGAGCTATGTCTTCCCGGCGTCTCGTTAGGTGAATCTTGTATATATCTTGTCGTTCTTCAGGAGTCGGCAAATCGACAAAGAAAATTTCATCAAAGCGTCCTTTCCTCAAGAATTCCCCAGGTAAGCGTTCAACTCTGTTGGCAGTAGCCATCACGAATACTGGAGATTTTTTCTCTTGCATCCAGGTGAGGAAAGAACCGAAAATCCGGTTGGAAGTACCACCATCGGAATCACCAGAACCACCACTACCAGCGAAGGATTTATCTAATTCATCAATGAATAGAATTGCTGGAGAAATGGATTCTGCTGTCTTCAAGGCGTTACGTAGGTTAGCTTCACTTCGACCCACCATTGAGCCGTCGTAAACTCGACCCATATCTAAGCGCAACAGGGGTAAACCCCACAGCCGAGAAGTTGTTTTGGCTATCAGCGACTTACCACAACCGGGAACTCCCAAAATTAACATTCCTTTTGGTTGGGGCAAACCATACTCTCTTGCTCTTTCTGTAAAAGCATTTGAGCGTTGCTTAAGCCACTTTTTCAACTCTTCTAAACCGCCTACAGCGTCAATGGTTGCATCCTCTTCGATGTATTCTAATATCCCATTGCGCCGAATTAGTTGCTTTTTCTCAGATAATACTATGTCTACTTCATCTTCCGTTAAACGCCCGATAGTTACCTGTGCCTTTCGGTAGACTTTTTCGGCTTCATCTTTAGTTAAACCTAAAGCTGCTCTGAGAAGCTTTTCTCGCGCTTCTGTTGTTAGCCGCCGTCCACGATTTTGGTCTAGATGCTGAGTTAATACTTTGTTTAACTCTGCCATATCTGGTAACTGAAAGTCAAGAACAACAACTTCTTTTTCCAGTTCTATGGGAACTTGCTGCATTGGTGACATCAAAACGATGGTTTTTTGCGTTCCTTTAAAGCTGGCGATCGCATCTCTTAACGATCTTGTTGTTGCAGGCGCATCAATAAACGGATGTAAATCTTTAAGAATAAATATACTTGGTTCTTTTTGCCGAATTATCCACTCAATCGCCGCTTCTGGAGAAACGGTATTATGCTGAGTTACATTCCGGGGTTGCCCATACTCCACGATGCCGTGAGTTACTGTCCATACATAAACTCGTCGCAGAGGCTTTAAAATTTGGGCGATTGTGGAAATTGATTGCTCTGCCCGCTCTTCCTCGGAGGTCACAAGGTAGATTAAAGGGTATTGAGCTTGAATGAGGATATTTAGCTCTTCTTTCATACTATCGACCTACGTGAGACCTTATAAAGACAGTAATGACATCGTTGATAATGGCAACCGAAGAATTATAAATGTAATATTCATAATTCCGGTCTAGCAAGGAACTAATTCTTCCTCACCTTTTGGAAAAACTTCGTCCTCAACCATTTCCTTGACGGGTAAATGCTCTTGAGTTATTCCTGCTTGATTGCTATTAGCTACCAATTCTCTGTCGCGTAAGAGTAATGAACTCTCACAACTTGGACAGGAATAAACTCTATGAGTTCGTCCATATGAAGAAGTTTCTACTTCATCAACTAATTCTGAATTTGCCAGGTAGAACACGAGGGCACGTTCTGCAAGTTCTGACATTGGTTCAGAATCTACTGCTGAACGAATTTTCAGTTTCCTGTGTAGTTCTGGCGACAAATATAAAGTAACCTTTTGCTTCGTTTGCATATAACTCTTGTTGGTCTTACCCGGGTATGTATTTCACGATATAGGTTTAGTTCTAGCTTGTCAAGACGGTAAAACGTTTTGACGCCAATTTCGTTACATTTCTTTACTTTACACAGAAACCTGATTTGTTGCAAATGTAGATTGATGAGAAAATATTAGCTATTTTGTTACACAAGCTAGGTAGAGTTCACAGATATTGCTACTGTTTTGTTAAGTCAGAAGTTATCGAGCAAAAGTCTTATATGAGTTGATTTTCCGGCTGAGGCTCTGAGTATTTACATTCATTTGAAGGTGTAACAATGTCTACCGCTACTAAAAGCTCTAGAAAAGGAAAAACTTATGCGATCGCCTCCAGGATTGGCAAAGCGATCGCCTTATCGTTAATCTTATGCGGCTGTAATGCACCCAGTTTCATCAACTCAGGTGTCACATGGAAAACTTATACTAATTCCCGTTATGGCTTTGAATTTTTATATCCCAGCACCTGGACTTCTTTACCACCGCCAGAAAATAATGATGGCATAGCCTTTGTATCACCGCAAAATACGAGAGTAGAAATTCGCGGTTGGGCAGGTAATCAGCTACCAGACGCCATAAATACAGATAAAAACGCGAAAAAAACGATAAATCCCAACTTTAAAACGAACCAAGGAGTATCTGGAGTGCTAGAGGTAGAAGTTGGTAGCCAAGAAAGTTTGATGACACTGACATTAACAACTCCTCAAGTGAAATATTATTGGCAAGGGCGATCGCCAGCGTCCGAATTTAGCAATTATTATCGCGTGTTTTACTATATCGCCCAGGAGTACCGCATTTCCCCATCTCCCCCATGATTCTGTGCGAGAGGGGACACAAACCTGGTAGATTTAGCTATCAGCGAGTAAAAATTGGTTGAAGATGAAAGTCCTGGTTATTGGTGGTGACGGGTATTGCGGTTGGGCAACTGCACTTTACCTTTCCAATCGAGGTTATGAAGTTGGGATTTTAGATAGTTTGGTGCGGCGGCACTGGGATAATGAATTAGGTGTGGAAACGTTAACACCGATCGCACCAATTCAACACCGGATTCAGCGCTGGCATGATTTAACTGGTAAATCCATCGACTTATTCGTTGGGGATATCACCAATTATGAATTTCTCAACAAAGCGCTACACAAATTTCAGCCTGAGGCAATTGTACATTTTGGCGAACAGCGATCGGCTCCGTTTTCCATGATTGATCGCGAACACGCAGTTCTCACACAGGTGAATAACGTTGTCGGCACTTTGAATTTGCTGTATGCGATGCGGGAAGATTTCCCAGACTGTCATCTGGTGAAGTTGGGAACGATGGGTGAATACGGTACACCCAACATCGACATAGAAGAAGGGTACATTACGATTGAACACAACGGGCGTAAAGATACTTTGCCCTATCCGAAACAGCCCGGTTCAATGTACCACTTAAGCAAAGTCCATGATAGCCATAACGTACACTTTGCTTGTAGAATTTGGGGCTTACGGGCAACAGATTTAAATCAAGGAGTAGTTTACGGCGTCTTAACCGAAGAAACGGGGATGGACGAAATGTTGATTAATCGCCTGGATTATGATGGAGTGTTTGGTACTGCATTAAATCGCTTTTGTATTCAAGCAGCGATCGCACATCCTTTGACAGTTTATGGCAAAGGTGGACAAACTCGCGGCTTTTTAGACATTCGCGATACAGTGCGATGTGTGGAATTAGCGATCGCTAACCCAGCACAACCCGGAGAATTCCGCGTATTTAACCAATTTACCGAACTATTTAGCGTCGGTGACTTGGCAACGATGGTGAAAAAAGCTGGAAACGCGATGGGATTAAGTGTGGAAATCAATAACATCGATAATCCCAGAGTCGAAAAAGAAGAACATTACTTCAACGCTAAAAACACCAAACTGTTAGATTTGGGCTTACAACCTCACTATCTGTCAGATTCTTTACTTGATTCTCTGCTAAACTTTGCCGTCAAGTACCAAAACCGAGTTGACAACAAGCAAATTATGCCGAAAGTCTCTTGGCATCGCAACAGCAAAGGATGAAGCAATGCGATCGCTTACTCTCTGGTTGTTAATCATACTACCAGGTATGGCAGCTAGCACTATCAGCGTCTACTACCTAATTCCGGAATGGGTAGTGCTAGATGCTAGCTATAAGCATTATCAGCAAATAGCTAAGTCTTCATCTTCGACGGTGAATGACTTACTAATTGCTGAAGCAGCAGAAAACAGACACAGAATAAATTGTTTTGCTGAAGGTGTGGGAGTTTTGTTAGGTGGGGTTATTGTCGCTATTGGCATTCATGGCATTTGCACCTTGCCTAACAAAACCTCTTAATTTGAATGGGGAAACCTGACATGCAACTAGCTCGGTTGCCTAAAACTGGTCGCCATATCATAGCACAATATGACGACCATTCAATAGTTGTTTATCAAGCTCATCGTCCGGAAATTGGTCATTTTGCCGCCACCCATAATTATTTTGGCGGAGAATTTAAACGCGATCGCAAGTTCGTTTGCTCTGTTATATCTGGTAAAAATTATTATGCGTTGCCCTAAACCCTTGTAGAGACGTAGCGATGCTACGTCTTTTCTACAAGATGTCTAATGGGAAGAATGATCGTCACCCAACCCATCTGGGGCAAAATTATAAAGACGCGCCATATAGTTTACCCTGTAATTGATATCGAAATCCAACAAAAGCTGGGATTAACCGCCTTTACTGAAATAGTAGTTTATGAGAATTGCCTTACTCACCGAAACCTTTTTGCCCAAGCTTGATGGGATTGTGACACGCTTAAGTCACACCATAGACCATTTACAGCGCAACGGCGACTCTGTGCTAGTGATTGCCCCTGAGGGTGGAATTACTGAATATAAAGGAGCAAAAGTATACGGCGTAACTGGCTTTCCCTTGCCGCTGTATCCAGAGTTAAAAATGGCACTTCCTCGCCCAGCAATTGGCTATGAATTGGAAAAATTTCAGCCACATATCATTCATGTAGTCAATCCGGCGGTTTTAGGATTAGCGGGGATATTTCATAGCAAATTAAATAATATTCCCTTAGTAGCGTCTTATCATACGCACTTGCCGCAGTATCTTCACCATTATGGCTTGGGAATGTTAGAAGGCTTTTTATGGGAATTGCTGAAAGCGGGACATAATCAAGCCGCGTTGAACTTGTGTACCTCTACAGTGATGATGGAGGAATTGACGACACACGGTATAGAAAGGGTGAATTTGTGGCAAAGAGGAGTAGATACAGAATTATTTCATCCAGATTTAGCCAGTGAGGAAATGCGATCGCGTTTATCGCAAAATCACCCAGAAAGCCACCTCCTGCTATACGTCGGTCGTCTTGGTGCTGAGAAAGAAATTGAGCGCATCAAACCAATTTTAGAAGCAATTCCCGCAGCCCGTTTGGCATTGGTGGGAGATGGTCCCCATCGTCAAGCACTCGAAAAACACTTTGCTGGGACAAACACTAATTTCGTCGGTTATCTTACCGGCAGAGATTTAGGTTCTGCTTTTGCGAGCGCTGATGCTTTTATTTTCCCTTCCCGTACAGAAACGTTAGGATTAGTATTATTAGAAGCAATGGCTGCTGGATGTCCAGTAGTAGCAGCTCGTTCAGGTGGAATTCCTGATATTGTTACAGATGGGGTGAATGGGTATCTTTTTGAACCAGAAGCTGATATCCAAAGTGCTATAACCGCTACTGTTCGACTTCTAGAACAGAAACAAGAACGAGAAATCATCCGTCAAAATGCCCGACTCGAAGCCGAACTTTGGGGCTGGGCATCTGCCACACGCCAGCTACAAGATTACTATCAGAAGGTGCTTTACTCTGAATACTCCAAAATCTAAAATCTAAAATCTAAAATCCTCATGACACTTCCCAGTCCTGGTAGCGTCCTGGCTACATTAACTGAACTTACTCAAGTTAATCGCACCCACGCGCTAGTGAGTCGTGTCAAAGACCTTTCTGTAAACGAATTTATTTGTTTACTAGATTTTATTACCGCAGAGTTCCAGCAATTTCTTAGGGCAATTGAACTAATTAATAATGAAGCCCTAGAAACAATGCTGGAGAAGATTCTAGAGGCGATTACACTTAAAATTGGTCAAATTCTCCAAGCTGAACATACTACGATTTTTTTGGTTGACCAAGATAAAAATCAACTGTGGTCAAAAGTTCCCCAAGATAACACCCAAAAACCTTTAGAAATTCGCACTCCCATATCTGTAGGCATTCCCGGTCATGTTGCTAGCACGGGTGAATATTTAAACATATCTCAAGCCTCTACTCACCCTTTATTCAGCCCAGAATTAGAAAAGCAAATCGGCTACAAAATCCGCAATATTTTATGTATGCCAGTTGTCAGTAGCAAAAATCAGATAGTGGCAGTGGTACAACTAGCAAATAAAGCGGGAGATATTCCTTTTAATTATGATGATGAAGAACGTTTTCATAATTTTGCTTCTTCCATTGGTATTATCTTAGAAAGTTGCCAATCTTTCTATGTAGCAGCTCGCAATCAAAGAGGTGCTACGGCACTTTTGCGGGCTACTCAAACATTAGGGCAAAGTCTCGATTTAGAAGCTACTTTACAGATAGTAATGGAGCAAGCCCGGATTTTAATGCAAGCAGACCGCAGCACGCTGTTTTTGCATAGGAAAGAAATGGGTGAACTTTGGACGAAAGTAGAGGTAGTTGATCGCTCAACTATGGTGGAAATCCGCATCCCTGCTAATCGTGGTATTGTCGGTTATGTGGCATCTACTGGTAAAGCTTTAAATATCTCGGATGCTTACAAAGACCCTCGCTTTGACCCAACTACAGATAGAAAAACTGGTTATATAACTCGCAATATTCTCTGTTTACCAGTATTTAATTCAGCTAATGATTTAATTGGGGTGACGCAGTTAATTAATAAGCACCAAGGTAGCTTTACCTCTTCGGATGAAGAGTTTATGAGAGCATTTAATATCCAAGCAGGAATTGCGCTGGAAAATGCTCGTTTATTTGAAAGTGTGTTGTTAGAAAAACAATATCAAAAAGACATTTTGCAAAGTCTATCTGATGCGGTAATTTCTACAGATATGCAAGGGCGAATTGTCACAATTAATGATGCAGCTTTAGAGTTACTTGGTTGTCCTTCAGCAGAAGTTAATGCCAAAAATAACAAGCCTTTGTGGGAAAAAAATTTGATTAATCGGCTGGTTTGGGAGGTTGTGCCGATTGACAATTTGCAAATGCGATTGGAAGATAGTTTAAAAACTGGTGCAAGACATTATGTGCCAGAGCAAAGTTTGATAGTGGCACTGCATAAAGTTAAAAGTAGAGACGCGATTAATCGCGTCTGTAGAGACGTTCCGCCGGAACGTCTGTACGATAGTGAAAAAATAGGTAGAGACGTTCCGCCGGAACGTCTGTACGATAGTGAAAAAATAGGTAGAGACCTTCCGCCGGAACGTCTGTACGATAGTAAAGAAATTGGTAGAGACCTTCCGCCGGAACGTCTGTACGATAGTAAAGAAATTGGTAGAGACCTTCCGCCGGAACGTCTGTACGATAGTAAAGAAATTGGTACAGACGTTCCGCCGGAACGTCTGTACGAGAATAAAGAAATTGGTAGAGACGTTCCGCCGGAACGTCTGTACGAGAATAAAGAAATTGGTAGAGACGTTCCGCCGGAACGTCTGTACGATAGTAAAGAAATTGGTACGGATGACATTTATATTTTGGCAGTAAGCGATCGCATAAATCCAGATATATTTATCCCCTGGAATCAACTACTTACCCCTCAATCTGAGTTATTAACTTCTGCTGATGTCAAAAAAATAGAACGCAGCACGAATCTGACTGTCAACCCCTTAACGAACCCAGAAGGGCAGGTACGCGGTGGTTTGGTGGTGCTAGAAGACATCAGTCAGGAAAAACGGATGAAAACTACAATGTACCGTTACCTTACCCCCCATGTGGCAGAGCAAGTTCTGGCACTGGGAGAAGATGCTTTAATGGTAGGTGAGCGCAAGGAAGTCACCATTTTGTTTTCTGATATTCGAGGCTACACCACACTAACAGAAAATCTCGGTGCGGCGGAAGTAGTTTCGCTACTAAATCAGTATTTTGAAACGATGGTGGAAGCGGTTTTTAACCATGAAGGGACTTTAGATAAGTTTATTGGGGATGCTTTAATGGCAGTGTTTGGGGCGCCGTTAACGCTAATGGAAAACCACGCTTGGAAGGCTGTACAATCGGCGTTGGATATGCGAAAACGATTAGCAGAATTTAACCAACGACGGATTATTCAAGCAGAACCAGAAATTCATATTGGGATTGGTATTAGTTCTGGGGAAGTGGTTTCGGGTAATATTGGTTCCCAGAAACGAATGGATTATACGGTAATTGGGGATGGTGTGAATTTAAGTTCGCGCTTGGAAGGAGTAACTAAAGAATATGGCTGCGATATTATTTTAAGTGAGTTCACTTACGAATTGTGTAGCCATCGCATCTGGGTACGGGAGTTAGACAGGATTCGCGTTAAGGGTAAACATCAAGCGGTGAATATTTATGAATTAATAAGCGATCGCTCTACTCCCCTAGACAACACCACCCACGAATTTTTATCACATTATCGTGCTGGACGTGCCGCTTATTTATCGCGTCACTTCAAAGAAGCGATCGCCTGTTTTGAAGCCGCAAAACGCATCCGACCCACAGATAAACCTGTTAATATCCATCTAGAACGCGCTCGTAATTACCAACAAACACCTCCCCCAAATTCCTGGGATGGAGTCTGGACAATGGTTACAAAGTAGAGACGTGACCGCGGAACGTCTGTACGAAAGTCGCGGTAGAGACGTGACCGCGGAACGTCTGTACGAAAGTCGCGGTAGAGACGTGACCGCGGAACGTCTGTACGAAAGTCGCGGTAGAGACGTGACCGCGGAACGTCTGTACGAAAGTCGCGGTAGAGACGT
>JAESGE010000184.1_pt1 | contig 33648 bp, 34 predicted proteins | sample 9269601 | NCBI WGS metagenome assembly JAESGE01 (sample SAMN14515569, study PRJNA621662) | algae metagenome | isolation source: Tolypothrix brevis GSE-NOS-MK-07-07A and co-occurring heterotrophs from wet... | place: USA: Grand Staircase Escalante National Monument, Utah | collected 2006-04-16
CGTGGCGATGCCGATCTCGGCGCCGAAGCCGAATTCTCCGCCATCGCCGAACTGGGTGGAGGCATTGTGCAGGACGATGGCCGAATCGACCTCTGCGAGAAAGCGCGTCGCCTCGGCTGCGTCGTCGGTGACGATGGCGTCGGTGTGATGCGAACCGTGACGCTCGATATGGGCGATGGCCGCGTCCACCCCATCGACCACCTTCACGGCGATGATGGCGGCGAGATATTCCGTGCCCCAGTCTTCCTCGGTGGCGGGCGTCACCCTGGCGTCGACCCCTTGCGTCGCCTTGTCGCCGCGCACGGCGCAGCCCGCATCGAGCAGCATGGCGACCAGCGGCTTCAGATGCGTAGGCACGACCGCCTGGTCCACCAGCATGGTCTCGGCCGAGCCACAGATTCCGGTGCGGCGCAGCTTGGCGTTGAGGACGATGGCTTTTGCCATGTCGAGATCGGCATGGGGCGCGACATAGACATGGCAGTTGCCGTCGAGATGGGCGAAGACCGGCACACGGGCCTCCGCCTGCACGCGGGCGACAAGGCTTTTCCCGCCGCGCGGCACCACGACGTCGATGTTGCCGTCAAGCCCGGTGAGGATCGCGCCGACCGCCTCGCGGTCGCGGGTCGGCACGAGCTGGATCGCATCTTGCGGCAAGCCGGCAGCGCGCAGGCCCTCCTGGAGGCAGTCGGCGATGGCGCTCGACGTGCGGAAGCTTTCCGAGCCCGCCCGCAGGATCGCCGCGTTGCCGCTCTTGATGCAGAGCGCGCCGGCATCGGCGGTGACGTTGGGTCGGCTCTCGAAGATCACGGCGATGACGCCGAGCGGCGTCGCGACCTTCTCGATACGGAGACCGTTGGGTCGTTCGAAGCGCTCCAGCACCCGGCCGACGGGATCGGGCAAGGCCGCAACGCTGGCGACGGCCTTGGCCATGGCGGCGACGCGCGCGCCGTCGAGCAGCAGCCGGTCGATGAAGGCCGGCGTCTGGCCCCGCGCCCTTGCCTCGTTCAGGTCGATCGCATTGGCGGCGAGGATCGCCTCGGATCGCGCGGCGATTGTCCCCGCCATGGCGAGCAGCGCCCGGTTCCGCAGTTCCGCCGGCGCCAGCGCGACTTTCCGTGCGGCGGCGCGCGCCCGTGCGCCGATGTCGCGCATCAGGGCAGGCGTGTCGCTGGTCGTGGCGAGGCGGATCGCGCTGTCGCTGGGCATGGTCTTGAACTCCTCACGTCACTCTATCAGCCAGAATGAAAGGCCGACAAGCACGTTGCTTCCAGCCAGATCGGTCAATGCGGGCAAAGCAATCTGGCTCCCAGCCACCACACCTCATCCTGGGGTGCCCGCGCCGGCGGGCCTCGAAGGATGGCTCAGTGAGACGCCGACCAGCACCTCGCGGCCACCCTTCGAGGCCCGGCTGACGCCTCGCGCCTCAGAATGAGGGATTTTGTTTCACGGCGAAACCGTCACAGACCGAGCGCCATGTCGTCCCGGTGGATCATGGCCGTGCGGCCGGGATAGCCGAGAATCGCCTCCAGGGCGCTGGAGGGCTTGCCGGCGATGAGCGCCGCGTCGCCGGCATCGTAGGCGACGAGCCCGCGTCCGAGTTCCGCCCCGCCGGCATCGCGGATGCGAACCGCGTCGCCGCGCGCGAAATCGCCCTCGATGCGGGTGACGCCGACCGGCAGCAGGCTCGCGCCGCCTTTCAGGGCCCGGGCCGCGCCGGCATCGATATGCAACGTGCCGCGCGTTTCCAGCGAACCGGCGATCCAGATCTTGCGGGCGGTGGCGGGAGAGGACGGCGTCAGGAACCACGAGCAGCGCCCGCCCCTTGCGATATGATCGAGCGGATGGGGCGCGCGGCCGTCGGCGATGATCATGTGCGTGCCACCGGCAGTGGCGATCCGCCCCGCCTCGATCTTGGTGCGCATGCCCCCGCGGGAGAGTTCGGAAGCCGCGTCGCCGGCCATGGCATCGATCTCGGCCGTGATGCGCGGGATCACCGGAATATGGCGCGCATTCGGATCGCTGGCGGGCGGCGCGGTGTAGAGCCCGTCGATATCCGAAAACAGCACCAGCAGGTCCGCGCCCGTCATGGTGGCGACGCGCGCCGCCAGCCGATCATTGTCGCCGTAGCGGATTTCCGAGGTCGCGACCGTGTCATTCTCGTTGATGACTGGCACGGCGCGGAAATCCAGCAGGCGCTGGATCGTGGCGCGGGCATTGAGATAGCGACGGCGTTCTTCGGTATCGGCCAGAGTCAGCAGGATCTGCCCGGCGGTGATGCCGTGCAGCCCGAGCGCCCGCGCCCAGGTGCGGGCCAGCGCGATCTGGCCGACGGCCGCCGCCGCCTGGCTTTCCTCCAGCTTCAGCGGACCGGGACCGAGATTCAGCACCGTGCGGCCGAGGGCGATGGCGCCCGACGAGACGATGAGGATGTCGGCCCCCCGCGCGTGAACCGCGCCGAGATCGGCCGCCAGCGCCGTCAGCCACTCCTGCCGCAGCCCCGTGCGCCGGTCGACCAGCAGCGACGAGCCAACCTTGACGACGATCCGCCGGAACTGGCCGAGTTCGGGCACGGTCGGGGCGGCGGATGGAATGCCGGACGACATGCTCAGGGCCGCCAGCCTTCGCTCACCACGGGCGCATTCGCCTGCGCCTCGTCGGCGCGGGCCTCGTCGACCACGGCGAGAAGCGCGCGCAGGGCATCGTCGACGCCGGTGCCCGAGGCCGAGGACAGCAGGATCGGCTTGCCCTTGGCCGCCCGCTTCAGGCGCGCGAGCTGTTCCTTGATGATCTCAGGCGAGAGCGCGTCCACCTTCGAGAGTGCGACGATTTCCGGTTTCTCGTCGAGGCCGGCACCATAGGCGCTGAGTTCGGCCCGCACCGTCTTGTAGGCCTTGCCGGCATGCTCGCTGGTGCCCTCAACCAGATGCAGCAACACGCGGCAGCGTTCGATATGGCCGAGGAACCGGTCGCCGAGGCCGTGGCCCTCATGCGCCCCCTCGATCAGGCCGGGGATATCGGCCAGCACCATCTCGCGGCCATCGACCCGGACGACGCCGAGACCAGGATGCAAGGTGGTGAAGGGATAGTCGGCGATCTTGGGCTTGGCGGCGGTGACGGCGGCCAGAAAGGTCGACTTGCCGGCATTGGGCAGGCCGATCAGCCCGGCATCGGCGATCAGCTTGAGCTTCAGCACGATCCAGCGCTCGTCCGCGACCTGGCCGGGATTGGCCCGGTGCGGCGACTGGTTGGTCGAGGTCTTGAAATAGGCATTGCCGAAGCCGCCATTGCCGCCCTTCAGCAGCACGACGCGCTGGCCCGGCACGGTGATGTCGCAGATCAGCGTCTCGCCGTCCTCGTCGAACACCTGCGTGCCCGGCGGCACTTTCAGGATCGCGTCGTCGCCGCGCGCGCCGGTGCGGTTGGAGCCCATGCCGTGCTGGCCGCGCCCGCCCTTGAAATGCTGCTTGTAGCGGTAGTCGATCAGGGTGTTGAGACCGTCCGCGCATTCGAGGATGACGTCGCCGCCGCGGCCGCCATCGCCGCCGTTGGGCCCGCCGAACTCGATGAATTTTTCGCGCCGGAAGGCGATGCAGCCATTGCCGCCATCGCCCGCCTTCACCCAGATTTTGGCCTGATCAAGAAATTTCATGCTGTCTCCCTACTCCTTTGAAGCAGGCAAGAGCAACGCATGATGTCGGATCGCGATCCCTACCGGATTGGACGACGTCCGAAGACGAGATCGACATCGCCGATGGGCAGGCCGAATTTCGAGACGATCGCGCGATTGACGATCGCGCCGTCGCCGCGCCGCTCGATCACATCCTCGAAGCGCAGGCGCACCGCGCCCGACGAGGTCGGCAGGTCGATGTCGTAACCGAGCCGCACGGCATTGCCTTCGGTATAGACATGAGCCTGACCCACCACATCCTCGCGGGTGCCGGTATAGGTGCCGGGTCCGGTGCGGGTGAGCTGCCAGGTCTTCACGTCGCGCTCGCCGTCGTCATAGGCGAAAGCCTCGCGCAGGGTGAGGACCCTGCCGTTCCAGCGACCGTCCAGCACGACCGAGAAGGGCCGTTTCGCTCCCGTCAGGCCATTGGTGAAGACGCCGCGCGCATAGGTGCGACCGGAAAAATCGCGCTCCATCACGACATCTCGCACGACATCTCGCGGGCCGGCACCGCGAGCGCCGCCATCGGTCTGCGACGTCGCCACCGGCATCGTCGCGCAGGCCCCCAGCGAAAGAGCGAAACCAAGCGCGGACCCGAGGCGGATGGCCGCCCACGGGCGGGAAGATGTCGTCGATCGAAGCATGGTCGCCTCCGGATGCGTTGATGCCTGCTGGTTACGCAGGTTTCAGCGCTCCGGATGCGATAAAGACCCTCTCAACACCTTGCCCTACCAGGCGACTTCCCCGCAGAGATCGCGCTCGACCGACTTCGGACGGTCGGCCTCGATCCGGCCGGGCCGCTGGCCGACAATGGCGCCAAGCCCCGTCGCGCTCCAGCTTTTCAGCGCAAGCCAGGTCGAGCGTTCGAGCCGGAACTGGTCGCAGGGAAACAGGCCGCCGCGCGCCGGCAGGGAGCGAAGGTTCGAGCCCTCATGGCGAAAACCGCACTTTTCGAGCACGCGCCGCGAGGCGGGGTTGATGACGCGGACATAAGACTCGACGGCTCCGATGTTGGTCATCGCGAAGACGGCGTCGATCATCGCCTGCGCCGCTTCCGTCGCCAGCCCCTGACGCCAGTGGGGGATGCCCAGCCAGTAGCCGATGAAGGGCGGCCCGTCGGCTTTCGGATGGAGGCCGATCATGCCGATCGGGTCGTTCGGCTTGTGCTTCAACGTGATCGCCAGCACCAGGTGCTCACCCAGCGCGTTGCCCTTGCGAGCATTGAAGATGAAGGGCTCGGCCGCGCCGTCCGGATAGGGATGCGGCACCATCCCGGTCATCTCGGCCACCGCTTTCTCGCCCGCCAGACGCTGGATCGCGGCCGCATCGGCCATACGCGGCCAGCGCAGCCAGAGCCGGCTGGTCTCGATGCGGAAAACGTCGTCGCGGGTCAGGTCGGGGAACAGGGCGGAATCGGCAAGGGCGGAATCGGGGAGCATGGCAGCCTCCGGGGTGGCGAAACGAGAAAGGGGAGATGGGCTTTGTCCCATCTCCCCCGATCGTTCCACTTCCGGGACGTCCGTTGCCGGACCGTGTGTTCCCTGCTGATCGACCGGTTCGATGGAACCCGGCGGATCAGAAGAAACATTCTGTCGCCGGTTACTCTGCTGCTACTTGGGTTGGTACAATGGTGACGAAAGCGCGACCACGTTTGGTCAGGAATCGGACGCGGCCGGCGGCTGTGGCGAAAAGGGTATGGTCCTTGCCCATGCCGACATTGGCACCGGCGTGCCACTTCGTTCCGCGCTGGCGGATGATGATGTTGCCGGGAATGGCGGCCTGGTCGCCGAACAGCTTCACGCCGAGGCGCTTGCTTTCCGAGTCGCGACCGTTGCGGGTGGAACCGCCTGCTTTTTTGTGAGCCATAGGAGCTCTCCTTGAATCTCTTGAGACACTTCTAGATCAAAACGATGACGAAATCCACAGGCTCCAGACGCAATGGCGCCCGGAAAATGCGGAATGACCGCCAGCGTCAGCGATCCTCGCCCGATTTGGCCTCGGCCTGGTCGACCTTGGCGCGCGGGGGCTTGCCGTCGAGCAGTTCCTGCGCCTGGACAACCCACTCCTCGCGGGTGGCACGGCCGCGCAGCTTCAGTTCCTCGTCCCAGCGGGCAAGGTCGGCGTCGCTCCAGCCGGCGATGTCGTTCCAGCTCGTGATGCCGGCGGCGCGCAGCTTCTTCTCGATCGAGGGACCGATGCCCGAAATCAGCGACAGGTTGGAGGCGTCGCGCGCCTCGGCTTCGCCCGCTGCAACGGCCGCGACGGGTGCGGTGCTTGCGGCGAGCTTCGCCTTGGCGGACGGCTTGGCACCGCCGGTCAGGATGTCGGTGATGCGCACGATCGTGATCTCGGAGCGGAAGCCACGCTTGCGCTTGGAGTTCTGGCGGCGGCGCTTCTTGAAGGCGATGACCTTGTCGCCGCGCGTCTGCTCGACGATCTCGCCGGCAACGGTGACACCGGCGACGGTCGGCGCGCCGACGGTGGTAACACCGTCCTGCGACAGCATCAGGACATGATCGAAGGCAACCTGGTCGCCGGCCACGCCCTGGAGCGTGACGATGGAAATCTCGTCGTTGGCGGCGACGCGGTACTGCTTGCCGCCGGCTTTGATGACTGCGAACATCATGTTCTCCTGTGTTCAGCCCCGGAAACGGCCGGCCCGCGTAGGGCTGTGGTCGTCCGGCTTTTTGGCAGTCGGTTGCGGGATGATAGGCCGTCATCACCTGCGATGATCGGAGATGGGCCCCGACATGCGCACGAAAGACGGCTGGCGCGGGTTGCCCCACGCCAGTTGCGGCGTCGATAGCGACGGCGGCGCCCGAGGTCAAGCAAAACCACCCCTGGCCCGCGGAAATTCGCCGTGATCCGCCCTTGGTTAACGTTTCGTAACGGGATGTCCTGGCCTTTCGCCGATCGAATTTGCGATTTCGCCAGGGATCGGTGCGATCCTCCGTAAGCCGACGGAATATCGGCCTGGAGGACAAGACGATGACCCGCTCAACCGACCGCGCCCATCGAGCCGCCGATACGCAGAAGCTCCCCCCGTCCGCCGACCTGGAGCGTGCCCGCAGGCTGATCCTGATCTCGCTCGGCTTCTGGCTGCTGATTGGCGTGCTTTCGACGGGCGTCCACGCCGGCATCGCCTGAGGCACGAGGAGCGGTCACGCGGACCTTTGCACGCCGGCATTTTCAGGATGACGCCAACCGATCCATCGCCTAGATTTGCGCGATGCATGACGATCATTCTCACGACGATCATGATCACCATCATGATCACGACCACGACAACCACCTGACGCCGATCGCGGCGCGGGTCCGGGCGCTGGAATCGATCCTCGTCGCCAAGGGCTATGTCGACCCGGCCGCGCTCGATGTCATCATCGACAGTTACGAGACCCGGATCGGCCCGCGCAACGGCGCGCGCATCGTCGCCCGCGCCTGGATCGACCCCGATTTCGCCGCCTGGCTGAAGCGCGACGCGACGGCCGCCATCGCCTCCCTCGGCTATACGGGCCGGCAGGGCGAGCACATGGTCGCCGTCTGGAACTCGGCCACCGAGCACCACCTCGTCGTCTGCACGCTCTGCTCCTGCTACCCCTGGGCCGTTCTCGGCCTGCCGCCGGTCTGGTACAAATCGCCGCCCTACCGCTCGCGGGCCGTGATCGACCCGCGCGGCGTGCTGGCGGAATTCGGCGTCACGCTCGCCGATTCAACCGCCGTACGTGTCTGGGATTCGACGGCCGAAATCCGCTACCTCGTCATTCCGATGCGCCCCGCCGGCACCGGCGGCTGGGACGAAGAGCGGCTTGCGTCCCTCGTCACCCGCGACGCGATGATCGGCACCGGCCTCGCGCTGGCGCCGGAAAGCGCATCCGCATGAACGGCCCGCAGGACCTCGGCGGCCAGATGGGCTTTGGCCCCATCGCGCCCGAGCGCGATGAGCCGCTGTTTCACGCCCCCTGGGAAAAGCGAGCCCTCGCCCTGACCCTGGCCGGCGGCGCGATGGGGCACTGGTCGATCGACGAAAGCCGCCATGCCCGCGAAAGCCTGCATCCGGCGATCTATTACGCCTCGACCTATTACGAGATCTGGACGCGCGCGCTGTCGGCGTTGCTGCGGTCCCATGGTTTCGTCACACAGGGCGAACTCGACAGCGGTGTTCCCGAGACGCCGCCAAAAGCCCCGAAGCGCGTGCTGGCGGCGGCGGATGTGGCGGGCGTGCTCGCCCGGGGCGGGCCGACGGAGCGGCCGGTGGCGGTGCCGGCACGCTTCAAGATCGGCGACAGGGTTCGCACCCTGGTCGAGCATCGCACCGGCCACACCCGGCTGCCACGCTATGCGCGGGGCAAGACCGGCGTGGTCGAAATCGTCCATGGCGGCCATGTCTTTCCCGACACCAGCGCCCATGGGCTGGGAGAGAATCCGCAATGGCTCTATACCGTCGCCTTCACCGGACCCGAGCTTTGGGGACGGGGCGCGGACGCGACCCTGACCGTCAGCATCGATGCCTGGGAGAGCTATCTGGAGCCGCAATCGTGAGCCGGCCCGATCTGGACATCGCCGCCGCGCTCGCCGATGTCGCGCCGCTGCCACTCGGCGATGACGGGCCGGTCTTCGCCGAGCCGTGGCAGGCGCAGGCTTTCGCCCTGACGATACAACTCCACAAAACGGGTCTGTTCACCTGGAGCGAATGGGCGCAGGCGCTGAGCACCGAAATCGCCGAGCATCTCGACCATGGCGGCTGCCGCGACGGCAGCGACTATTACGAGCGCTGGTGCGAGGCGCTGGAGCATCTGATCGTCGCCAAGGGCGCCGCCACCCACGCCGTCATCGATGCCACCAGCGAAAGCTGGATGCGGGCGGCGGAGGCGACCCCCCACGGAAAGCCGATCGTGATCGAGAACGATCCGCAATTCGGCGCATAAAAGCCTAGAGCGAGCCCTTGGTGGAGGGCACCCGGTCGCCCTGGCGCGGATCGAGGGCGACGGCCTGCCGTAGGGCGCGGGCCACGCCCTTGAAGCAGCTTTCGGCGATGTGATGGGCATTGTCGCCGTACAACGTCTCGATATGAAGGGTGATGCCGGCATTCATCGCGAAAGCCTGAAAGAACTCGCGCACCAGTTCGGTGTCGAAGGTGCCGATCTTCTGCGCCGCGAACGTGGTGCGGAACACCAGGAACGGCCGGCCCGAGACATCGACGGCAACTCGCGTCAGCGTCTCGTCCATCGGCAGGTGCACGTCGGCGTAGCGCCTGATGCCCTTCTTGTCCCCCAGCGCGGTTTTTAGCGCCTGACCGAGTGCGATGCCGACATCCTCCACCGTGTGGTGATCGTCGATATGGGTGTCGCCCTTCGCTGTAACGAAAAGATCGATGAGGGCGTGCCGGGCCAGCAGGTCGAGCATGTGGTCGAAAAAGCCGACGCCCGTGGCGATCTCGGCCTTGCCCGTGCCATCGAGCACCAGCTTGAGTGCGATATCGGTCTCGGAGGTGCGGCGGGTGATGTCGCCAATGCGCATTGCGGATGATCCCGGATGAGGGCCTGATCGGTGTCCCATAGCAGCGCGCCGCCGCCCGCGCTACCCGTCGCACGATCCATGCCTCGTCTTGCAAGTCCCGTCTTGCAAGTCCCGTCCTGCAAGTCTCGTCCTGCAAGTCCCGTCCTGCAACTCCTGTCCTGCAACTCCTGTCTTGCAACTCGCTGGCGCAGGGTTACAGAGTCGGTGGTCGCAACGCGCCCGAACAAGGCGGAATCGCGGCATCGGATGAGACAGCGCGGATGCGGGAGAAGCGCATATGGAGAAGCGCATGTATGAAGCCATCACGCGCGATGTCAGGGTCAGCGTCGTTCCACGGTTCATGAGCGAGGAATCGGCCCCACGCGAGGGGCGGTTCTTCTGGGCCTACACGATCGAGATCGAGAACCGCTCGACCTCGACCATCAAGCTCCTGACCCGCCACTGGGTCATCACCAACAGCGTCGGCGAGGTGCAGGAGGTCAGGGGCGAGGGCGTGGTTGGCAACCAGCCGGTGATCGGTCCGGGCGAGCGCTTCAGCTATACCTCCGGCTGCCCCCTGACCACGCCCGACGGCACGATGCGCGGCTCCTACGGCATGGTCGACGACAACGAAACGCCCTTCGAGGTCGAGATTCCGCTTTTTGCCCTCGACAGTCCGCACGCGCGCAAGACGCTGCACTGAGCAAGACGCTGCACTGATGTGACGCGCGGTATCGTCCGCAAACGAAAGACCCCGCCTTGAGCACGCCGCCTTCCGCTCCCCGCTACACCCCGCTCGAAATGCTGGAGCATCTGGTCGCCTTCGACACGCAAAGCCAGAAATCCAATCTGCCGCTGATCGACTTCGTGGAGGATTATCTGGCCGCCTGGGAGGTGCCGTCCATCCGCATCCCCAATGCGCAGGGCGACAAGGCGGCTCTCTATGCAACCATCGGCCCCAGGGAAATCGGCGGCATCGTGCTGTCGGGCCATACCGATGTCGTTCCGGTGGCGGGCCAGACCTGGACGAGCGATCCGTTCGTGCTGCGGGTGGCGGATGGCCGGGCCTATGGCCGCGGCGCGGTCGACATGAAGGCCTTTCTCGCTCTGGCCCTGGCCCTGGTGCCGGATTTCTTGGCCGCCGGGCTGAAAATCCCGCTCCACCTGTTCTTCTCCTACGACGAGGAAACCACCTGCCTCGGCGTCGTCGACGGCATCGCGAGGATGGGTCACGATCTGCCGCGCCCGCTGGCGGTGATCGTCGGCGAGCCGACCGATCTCGAGGTCGCCGATGCGCATAAGGGCGTCAGTGTCTTCGAGACCATCGTGACGGGGCGCGCCGCCCATTCCTCCAAGCCGATGCTGGGGGCCAACGCGCTCACCGGGGGCGCCATGCTGGTGCTGGAAATCGACCGCATCGCCCAGGAGATGATCGCCGCCGGCGATTCCACGGGCCGCTTCGATCCGCCCTATGTCACCGTGCATGTCGGCGTGCTGACCGCCGGCAACGCCCGCAACATCATGCCGAAAACCTGTCGCTTCGAGTGGGAGATTCGCGGCTTGCCCGGCGTCGATTCGACCGGCGTCGCCGCGCGGCTGGAGGCTTACGCCAACATACATGTGCTGCCCCGCATGCGGGCGACCGCGCCTGAATCGAGCGTCGTTACCCGCCTCGTCGTCGATGTGCCGATGCTGGCGCCCGATCCGGGCTCGGCCGCCGAGAACCTCGTCATGAAGCTCGCGGGGCGCAACCGTCCGATCACCGTGCCCTATGGCACCGAGGCGGGCCATTTCCAGAAGGCGGGTCTGCCGGTCGTGGTCTGCGGGCCGGGCTCGATCGATCAGGCCCATCAGCCGGACGAATACATCGAACTGTCGCAACTCGAAGCGGGCGAAGCCTTCATGCGCCGGCTGATGGCGCATTGCGCGGCCTGAGGGGTCGCGCGTTCAGGTCGGATCGTCGAGTTCGTTTTCCAGCGCCTGCGGCTCGAAATCGTAGTGCCGCGAGCAGAATTCGCAGGTGATGCCGATCCGCCCGTCATCGGCGACCATGTCGCGCCGATCCTGGGGACTGAAGCCGCGCAGCATGTCGAGGATGCGCTCGCGCGAACAGCCGCAGGCCTCGCGCACCGGGTTCGGCGCGAACACCTCGGCGCCGCGCTCGTGGAACAACCTGTAGAGTAGGCGCTCGCTCTCCAGGGTTGGATCGAGCAATTCGTGGTCCTCGATCGTCTCGGCAAGCGCGCGGGCCTCCGACCATGTATCGTCATCGATGCCGTCGGGATCGGCGTCCGGCAGGCCGGGGTGCCCGTCCGGCAGGTCGCCTGGCGCCAGATCCACGGCCTTCTGGCGCTCGATCGAGTGCGGCATGTACTGGACGATGAGCCCGCCGCCGCGCCATGCCGCCCCGTCGCCCTCGACCGTCTGGCCGACGGCGAGGCGCACGCGGGTGGGAATCTGCTCCGACTGGCGGAAATACTGGTGCGCGGCCGCTTCCAACCCCTGGCCTTCCAGCGCGACGATGCCCTGATAGCGCGTCGTCTGCGAGCCCTGATCGACGGTCATGCCGAGATGGCCCGTGCCGAGCAGGGAAGCCGCCGAGGCATCGCCCGCCGCCACATGCGCCGCCACGGCGTCCGCATCGAACCGTGCGACGGCCCGGAACGAGTCGGGTGCCTCGAAATCGACGACGAGCATGTTCACCGGCCCGTCGCTCTTGGTCTGGAGCTGGAAACGGCCCTGGAATTTCAGCGAACTGCCGAGCAGCACGGTCAGCGTCGCTGCCTGCCCCAGCAGTTGCGACACGGCGTCCGGATAGGCATGGCGCTTGAGCACGGCGTCGAGCGAGGGCCCGAGCCGCACGACACGGCCGCGCACGTCGAGGGCGGCGACCGAATAGGGGAGCACCCGGTCGTCGTCGGGCCGGGGCGGTGGCGGAGGGGAGGAAGATGTCACGATGCGGCGGCTCCGAAGCACCAGGCGAGAATGCCCTTCTGCGCGTGAAGCCGGTTCTCGGCCTCGTCGAACACCACCGATTGCGGCCCGTCCATCACGCTGTCGGTCACTTCCTCGCCGCGTGTGGCGGGCAGGCAATGCATGAACACCGCGTTCTTGGCGGCCCGGGCCATCAGACGCTCGTCGACCTGATAGGGCCGCAGCAGGTTGTGGCGCGTGCCCTCCGTGTCACCCATCGAGACCCAGCAATCGGTGATGACGCAATCGGCGCCCTCCACCGCTTCCTCCGGGCGCTCGGTGAGCGTCACCTTCGCGCCTTCGCGCCTGGCCCATTCCATCAGGTCTGGCGCCGGCTCGAGTTCGGCCGGTGTCGCGACATGCAATTCGAAGTCGAAGCGGCCGGCGGCATGAATCCACGAGCGCAGCACGTTGTTGGCATCCCCGGTCCAGGCGATCTTCGCGCCCTTCAGGCTGCCGCGATGCTCCTCATAGGTCAGGATATCGGCCATCACCTGGCAGGGATGCGAGGTCTTGGTCAGGCCATTGATCACCGGCACGGTGGCGTATTCGCTGAGTTCGCGCAGGGCGTCGTGGTCGAGCATCCGGATCATGATCGCGTCGACATAGCGCGACATCACCCGCGCGGTATCGGCCACGGTCTCGCGCTCGCCGAGCTCGATCTCGCGGCCCGTGACCATCATCGGTTCGCCGCCGAGTTCGCGGATGCCGACATCGAACGACATCCGGGTCCGCAGCGAGGGCTGCTCGAAGATCATGGCGATAACCTTGCCGTCCAGCACCTTGTCGCGCCGCGCCTCGGGTGTGCGGCGCCGCGCCTTGATCGCGCGCGACAGGGCGAGCATGGCGGAAAGCTCATCCGCCGAGAATTCCGAAAGATCGATGAAATGGCGCATGCGGGGGCGCTCGCACTCCAGGAACGATGGGGGGGAAGGCGGCTACTCGGCGGCGGAGCGGGACGCGGCCGCGGCGATGGCGGCCTCGGTGGCGCCGGCGGCGCGGTCAAGCCGCTCGAACGCCTCGCCGATTTCCGCCGCCGTGATGGTCAGCGGCGGCAGCAGGCGCACGACATTGTCGCCGGCACCGATGACGAGCAATCCTGCACCCCGCGCTTCAGCGACGAAATCGGTGTTGAGCGTATGCAGCTTCAGGCCCAGCATCAGGCCTTGGCCGCGCACCTCGGCGATCACGCCCGGATGCCGGTCCTTGAGTTCGGCGAGACGCTGGCGCAGCAGCAGCGCGCTCTGGCGGACATGATCGAGGAATTCAGGCTCCAGGATCACGTCGAGCACGGCGTTGCCGACCGCCATGGCCAGCGGATTGCCGCCGAAGGTGGTGCCGTGGGTGCCGAGCGTCATGCCGGACGCCGCCTCCTCGGTGGCGAGGCACGCGCCCATCGGGAAGCCGCCGCCGATGCCCTTGGCGATGGCCATGATGTCGGGGGTGGCGTTGGCGCCCTGATAGGCGAAGAGCGTGCCCGTGCGCCCGACGCCGGTCTGGATCTCGTCGAAGATCAGCAGCAGGCCCTGCGCGTCGCAGAGTTCGCGCAAGCCCCGGAGGCATTGTGCCGGCACGGGCCGGATGCCGCCCTCGCCTTGGAGCGGCTCGATCAGGATCGCCGCCGTCTCTGGCGTGATGGCGGCCGTCAGCGCCGCGTGGTCGCCGAACGCCACCTGGTCGAAGCCATCGACCTTGGGTCCGAAGCCCTCGATATATTTCTGCTGGCCGCCGGCGGCGATGGTCGCCAGCGTGCGGCCGTGGAAGGCGCCCTCGAAGGTGATGATCCGGAACTTCTCAGGATGGCCCTTCGCGGCGTGGTATTTGCGCGCCATCTTGATCGCGCATTCATTGGCCTCGGCGCCCGAATTGGTGAAGAACACCCGCTCCGCGAAGGTCGCGTCGCAAAGCCGTTTCGCCAGCCGCTCGCCTTCAGGCGCGGCGTAGAGGTTGGAGGTGTGCCAGAGCTTGGCGGCCTGCGCGGTCAGCGCCTGCACCAGATGCGGATGCGCGTGGCCGAGCGCGTTGACGGCGATCCCAGCGCCGAAATCGAGATAGCGCTCGCCGGTGGCGGTGATGGCCCACGGCCCCTCGCCACGCTCGAACGAGACATCGGCCCGGGCATAGGTGGGGAGAAGCGACGAATGGTGTGCGGATGACGGCATGTGCGGTCCTCACTGGCGGATGGATCGGTGTTTCAGGCAGGCAGGGCAGACCGCATGGGATCGTCTCAGACATGACGCCCATGCACGCGCGACAGGCGCGCTGGCATCATCGTCGCCCCGAACACCCGACCTCATTCCAAGCCAGAACGACCCGTCTCATCGACCAAATGCACCCGTGACACACAAAGACCGCCTTCGCAGGCGATCCAGCGCCGAATATGCGGGGGAAGCCCCGCCCGTGTCAAATCAAACCTCTTCAAGGGGTTGCGCGCGCTCGTACCGATCAATGCCAGGGCGGTTGCCCACGCGCCTCGCCTAGGCGGCGGTAACCGCGCGGACCATGGCAAAGGCATGGACAAAGGGATGGGCAAGGGGAGGGGCAAGGGTAAAGGCAGTGGCCAAGAGGGGCCGAGGGCAGGAATTGAACGCACGGAAAGGCAAGAGCTTGGCGCGGCAGGGAACTCTTTGGGCAAAAACTGCTTGGGGAAAATTGCGATATCGAGTCCGCGACTCTTGCGGGCGAGTCACGCGATCTAGTAGTAGATAATTCACTGAATACGATATCTCGTGTGGCGATCCAGGAAAATCGAACCCAGCGTAGCGGTTGCACATGTTCGTGCCAGCCGAAGCGATAGGGATTCGCGGAACGAAACTTCGAATGCCGGCTCAAGGCATGCGATGCGGACAACAAGGTTGAAGTCGAATGAGTGATCCAGGAACGTGGACGGAAGACCGGGTCGAGTACCTGAAGAAACTCTGGAACGACGGCCTGAGCGCCAGCCAGATCGCCGGCGAGCTTGGCTCGGTGACGCGCAACGCGGTGATCGGCAAGGTCCATCGGCTTGGTCTCTCGGGCCGCGCCAAGACCTCCGGCTCGACGACGCCGCGGCCACGCAAGGCCGTGACCCGGCCGCCGAGCCACCCCATGGGCCGCAATGCCTATCCGGTGCGCGGCGCCAATGCCCTGGCTCCCGATGCGAATCCCGAGGTCGAGGCCGTGACCGAGACCGTGCCGGCGATTTCCGAGGAAGTGGTCGTGCCGTTCTCCGAGCGGGTCACCATCATGGATCTGCGCGAGAACATGTGCCGCTGGCCGATGGGCGATCCGACGACGGCGGAATTCCGGTTCTGCGGCGCGAAATCCAACGTGGGCACGCCCTATTGCGCGCATCACTGCCGCATCGCCTACCAGCCGCCGGCGGACCGACGCCGCGACCGCGACCGCCGCGCCGTCCGCGCCTGAGGGCCTGCACCCGTATAATGTGAAGCCGGCGGTTCGATCGGGATGATCGCGCGGGAATCAGCGGTGTCATTCCTGGGCATCGCATCCTGCGGTGAACCCGGAACCCATCGACACCGCTCTCGCCAAACCACCCACGTCCTTGCGAGCGAAGCGAAGCAATCCAGAGGGTGCGCTCCCCAAGGCTGGATTGCTTCGCTTCGCTCGCAATGACGGCGCAAGCGAGCAATTCCCGGCCGCCGCGGTGGCTATGGGTTTCGCAATGCGGCCCCGGAATGACAAAATCGGTCTGGGCGGTTGCCCGGAAAGTTCAATGGACCGCCGCTTTTTCGCGGGCGAGGCGCGGCTGTCACGGCTCGCGGTAGAGGTCCGCGCCGAAATTGCGGGCCGGGTCCATTTCCGCCGCCAGCCGGCCTGTCGGTCGCGCCGCCTCGCCCCCGGTGCGGGGCAGGAAGCGGCCGGAGCCGGCCTGTGCGGCGAGCTTGCCCCCGGCGACGACCGTCTCGCCCCGCCGCAGCACATGCACCGGCCAGCCTGTGATCTGGCGCCCGGCGAAAGGCGTGTAGCCGGTCAGGTCGTGCATCATCGCATTGTCGAGCGTGACCTTGCGGTCCGCGTCCCAGATCGCGATATCGGCGTCCCTGCCGATGGCGATGGAGCCCTTGGCGGCCAGATTGTAGATCCGGGCCGGGGCGGTCGCGGTCAGGTCCACGAATTTGGCCAGTGCCGAAGCGCGCGATCCGAGGTCCGCCTTCGAGATCATGGCGTCGAACAGCAGCGGCAGCCGCGCCTCCAGCCCCGGCAGGCCGTTGGCGATCTGCTTGAAGGTCGGGTTCGCCCCCGCGCTCAGCTTGCCGGAGGCGTCGAACCGATAGGGCGCATGGTCGGAGGACACCGTCTGGAGGTCGCCGAGCGCCAGCGCCTGCCACAGCGCCAACTGGTCGTCGGCCTGGCGCGGCGGCGGCGAACACATCCATTTCGCCCCCTCCAGTCCCGGCTTGTCGAGATCGGCGGCGGTCATGAAGAGATATTGCGGGCAGGTCTCGCCATAGACCTTCTGGCCTTCGCCCCGCGCCCGGCGGATGATCGCGGCGCCCTCCCGTGTCGAGACGTGGAAGATCATGATCGGCTGGTCGATCAGCGCCGCCATGGCGATCAATCGCTCGAAGGCCTCGGTTTCCGACAGGCGCGGATGGCTGACGGCATGATACTTCGGCGCCGTATAGCCGCGCTCGATCAACCTACGGCTCATCCAGGCGATCATGCCGTGGTTCTCGGCATGGACGCAGACCATCGCCCCGTGCCGGCGCGCGGTGAGCAGCACGTCGAGCACCTGCTCGTCCTGCACCCGCAGCTTGTCGTAGGTCATGAACAGCTTGATTGAGGCATGCCCGGCTTGAATCGCCGCCGGCAGATCGGTTCCGATCAGTTGCTCGGTTGCGTCAGAGACGATGATATGGAAGCAGTAGTCGACGATCGCACCCCGCGCCGCCAGGGCGGAATAATCGGCCAGCACCTTCGGCAGTTCCATGCCGACATGCTGCGCCGCGAAGGCGATCACCGTCGTCGTGCCCCCGAACGCCGCCGCGGTCGTGGCGCTTTCCCAGGTGTCGGCGTTCAGCATCCCGCCGGCAGAAAGCTGCTCGATATGGCAATGGCCGTCGATGCCGCCCGGCAGCACGAAATGCCCCGTCGCGTCGATCTCCCGCGCGCCCCGCCCGAGATCGAGCCCGATCGCGGCGATCGCCTCGCCCCTGATGCCGACATCGGCACGGAAGACGTCGCTGGCGGTCGCGACCGTTCCGCCGCGAATGACCACATCGTAGACGATCTCGTTCATGCGTTGTTTTCCGTGTTGCAACGATGGAACCGCCGATACTTGTCAGCGCAGCAGCGAAGGCGCAGCGTGAATCCCAGTCGTTGACTCCGGCCGCAGACTTGCAACAAACGCGCCCAGCGTCACCTGAAAAACGAGTTCCTCCAATGAGCCGCCCGCGCATTCATGTCGTCAACCCCAATTCCAACCCGGTCGTGACGCGCGGCCTGGAAGAGGCCTTGCGGCCGATGTGCTTCAGCGGCGGGCCCGAAATCGTCTGCTCGACCCTGATGGAGGGGCCGTTCGGTGTCGAGACGCAGGAGCATGTCGAAGCCGTGAAGCTGCCGCTGCGGCGCATGGTGGAGCATGACAACGCGACCGACGCCTTCATCATCGCCTGCTATTCCGATCCCGGCCTGCATATCTGCCGCGAGGGCACGTCGCGCCCGGTCTTCGGCATCGCCGAATGCGGCATCCTCACGGCGCTGGCGCGGGGCGACCGTTTCGGTGTGATCGCCATCGCCCAGCGCTCGATCCGCCGCCATATCCGCTACCTGCGCGAGATGGGCCTGATGGACCGGCTGGCGGGCGAGCGGCCGCTCGACATGTCGGTCGCCGAAACGGCCTCGGGCGAAGGCACGCTGTCGCGGATGATCGAGGTCGGCAGGAAACTGCGCGATGACGACCACAGCGACGTCATCGTCATGGGCTGCGCCGGCATGGCCCGCCACCGGCTGCCGCTGGAACAGGCACTCGGCATTCCTGTGATCGATCCCACCCAGGCCGCCGTCGCCATGGCCTTCGGCACGGTGATGTTCGGGCGGGCGTGACGAGACTTAATCTACCACGCCCTATTCGGCCGCGTCCTGCCCACTGATGTTTGGCCGCTTGCGTCCTGCCGCGCCTGCCACTCCGCATAGCTTTCGCGGGTGAGATCGAAGCGGTCGCTCTGCCTTGAATAGCCGTCGCCGAACATCCGGCCCACGGGCTTGTAATCCGTCATGCTCACCCTGAGCGTCGCCGGATCGACGAGACCCGCGCGGGCATGGATGCGCACCACCTCGCCGATGACGAGTTCGCGGTGCGGCCCGAAGGCCAGCGTCAGTGTCTTGCGGCATTCGAAGGCGAAGGGCGCGGTGGCGATGCGCGGCACGTCGATATCGGTGCCGGGCGTCAATGCCAGCCCCGCCGCCTCGATCTCGCTGATCTGCGGCGGGAAATCGATCGCCGTGATATTCATCGCCTCGGCGAGATCCTCATCCACCATGTTGACGACGAACCGGCCCGTCTCCGCGATGATCCGGCTGGTGTCCTTGGGCGTCCGCACACCGTCCGGGGAAGGACGGTGCTGGAGGCCGAGCACGATCAGCGCCGGCTCCTCCGAGAACACGTTGAAGAAGCTGAACGGCGCGGCGTTGACCGTGCCATCCGCCGCGACGCAGGTGACGAGCGCGATCGGGCGCGGGCAAATCGCGGCGCAGAGCAGCTTGTAGCGCTGGAGCGGCGGCAGATCGGCGAAAGCCGCAGTGTAATTCGCGCTCATGACGGCGTCACCACCCCGGCGCGCTCCGTGATCGGCCCGTAATGCTCGATGCGCCGGTGGCGGGCGAAATCGAAGATCGTCTCCTTGCCGAAGCGCGTGGCGTCGAGATCGCAGGCGTGCACGAGGATGCCGTCCGCCTCGCCTTCGAGTTCGGCGACGATATGCCCGTCCGGATCGACGATCAGTGTGCCGCCCATCAGATGGTGCCCGTCCTCGTCGCCGGCCTTGGCGACCGCCACCACCCAGGTCGCGTTCTGGTAGGCGCCGGCCTGCAATGACAGCCGGTGATGGAACAGGCGCTCCTCCAGCCCCTCGCCCGCCTTCTGGCTGTTGACCGAGGGCGTGTTGAAGCCGAGCACCACGAGTTCCACGCCCTGAAGCCCCATGACGCGGTAGGTCTCGGGCCAGCGCCGGTCGTTGCAGATGCACATGCCGACGAGCCCCCCCATCATCCGCCAGACCGGAAAGCCGAGATCGCCCGGCTCGAAATAGCGCTTTTCCAGATGCTGATGCGTGCGCTCGGAATCGTAGTCGACATGCCCCGGCAGATGCACCTTGCGGTAGAGGCCGATCGTCTCGCCGTGATCGTCCACCAGGATCGAGGTGTTGAAATGCCGCCCCTCCGGCGTCAGTTCGGCATAGCCGAAGCTCAATCCCATGCCGTACATCTTCGCCCGGTCGAACAAAGGCCGCACGTCGGGGTTCGGCATCGAACGCTCGAACCAGTGGTCGGCCTCCGCCAGGTCCTCGTGATGCCAGCGCGGAAAGAAGGTCGTCAGCGCAAGCTCGGGGTAGACGATGAGGTTCGCGCCTCTCGCCCTGGCCTCGTCCATCAGCGCGAGCATCCGCGCGACGACGCTCAATCGGCTGTCGGCCTTCTGGATCGGCCCGAGCTGGGCGGCGGCGATGGTCAGGATGCGCGGCATGTTGGGTGTTCTCCGGGAAAGCCGGCTCAGCAAGGTTTATGCCGGGCTCACGCCATCACGGCCTTGGCCATCTGCATCATCGCGCCGTCGTCGCGTTCCAGCCAGGCCGGCACCGGCAGGTTCTTCGAGCGCAGGAAGGCGGGATCGAACAGCTTCGACTGGTAGCGCGTGCCGTAGTCGCAGAGGATCGTCACGATGGTGTGGCCCGGCCCCATTTCCTGCGCCAGCCGGATCGCGCCCGCGACATTGATGCCGGACGAGCCGCCGAGGCACAGGCCCTCATGCTCCAGCAGGTCGAAGACAATGGGGATCGCCTCGCTGTCGGGGATCTGGAACGCGACATCAACCGGCATGCCCTCGATGTTTTTCGTGATCCGCACCTGGCCGATGCCCTCCGAGATCGACGAGCCCTCGTTTTTCAGTTCGCCGCTGGTGAACCACGAATAGAGGTTCGCGCCCATCGGGTCGGCGAGGCCGATGCGGATCTCCGGGTTGCGCGCCTTCAAGGCCAGGCCGACCCCCGACAACGTGCCCCCCGAGCCCACCGCGCAGATGAAGCCGTCGACGCGGCCGTTGGTCTGCTCCCAGATTTCCGGGCCGGTGGTTTCCAGATGGCCCTGCCGGTTGGCGAGATTGTCGAACTGGTTCGCCCAGATCGCGCCGTTGGGTTCGGTGCGCGCCAGTTCCTCGGCGAGCCTGCCGGAAACCTTCACGAAGTTGTTGGGATTGGCATAGGGGCAGGCCGGCACCTGAATGAGAGTGGCACCCGCGAGGCGGAGCATGTCCTTCTTTTCCTGGCTCTGCGTCTCGGGGATGACGATCACCGTGCGGTAGCCGAGCGCCGCGCCGACGAGCGCGAGCCCGATGCCGGTATTGCCCGCCGTGCCCTCGACGATGACGCCGCCGGGTTTCAGCGCGCCCCGCGCCTCCGCATCCCGGATGATGGCGAGCGCCGCCCGGTCCTTCACCGACTGGCCGGGATTCATGAACTCGGCCTTGCCCAGGATCTCGCAACCCGTCAGCGCCGAAGCCCCCTTCAGCCGGATCAGCGGCGTGTTGCCGATGGCTTCGATGACGTCGTGGCGGATGGTCATGGGAGGCTCTCGCGCTGAACGGTGGGCTGTCGTGCCACGTTCTGATACGCGATCGCGCGGGGAAGTTCGAGGACAGGGTTGCGCTTATTTCGACTTGCCCTGGTCGCCCTGGCGGACGCCGTGGCTGCGGCCGAGATTCTCGGTGTGGACGCCCTCCGCCTTGAGATCGGTGTCGTTGTAATCGGTCTGGCTCTCCTGGACGCCGCCCGTATGGGACGTGCGGTTCTCCGGAATATGCGTCTGCGGCCCGGCCTCCCGCTTCATCTGGAGCGCCTTTTCCATGTTCTGCTGGAGAGGACTCTTGCCGCCGCCGCGCTGGGCGATCCAGGTTTTCACGCGCTCGAACATGCCGATCTCCTTCTGCTCCGTCCTGTGCCTCTCGGAAACGATTCGGAAGGAACGGATGCTCGCGAACCGGGTTCCGGTCGATGGCGCGAAACAGGGTGCGGCATATGCGGACAAGCCGTGCCTGAAGCCCATGGCCCAACCATGATGCGAGCGCCGCGCCCTTCTGCCCCTCGTTGCCCTGTCCTGTCCCGAGGGAACGGGCGACGCCGCTGAACTTGCCCATTTGCCTCGCGCCCCAAGCGTCGGCTACTGACCACGGGTTCGATCAGCAACGCGCCTCCACTCTCGCCACCAAGCTCATGCCAGCACCCATGCCACCCACACCCAAATCCCTCACCATCGCCCGCCTCGGTGCGCGGGGCGATGGCGTGGCGGAGACGGCGGATGGGCCGGTCTTCGTGCCTTATGCCCTGCCCGGTGAGACGGTGAGCGTGGAGGTGGCCGGCGAGCGCGGCACGCTGATTGCGATCGAGAGCCCGAGTTCGGCGCGCGTCGCCCCGTTTTGCCCCTATTTTGGCCGCTGCGGCGGCTGCGCGACGCAGCACATGGACGGGGCCACATATACCGACTGGAAGCAGGGCCTTGTCCGCGCCGTGCTGGAGCGGGCCGGGTTTGGCGAGGCCCTGCAGCCGCTGATCGATGCCCATGGCGATGGCCGCCGCCGCGCCACCTTCCATGCGCGGCGCGAGAACGGTTCGATGCTGGTCGGATACATGGCGGCGCGCAGCCACGATCTCGTGGCAATCGACCATTGCCCCATCCTCGTGCCGGCCCTCAAAACCGCGCCGATGGTGGCGAAGGCCCTGGCCGAGGCCTTGTCCGGCGCCAACAAGCCGCTCGATCTTCAGGTGACGGCGGCGCAGACCGGCCTCGATGTCGATGTCAGGGGCCACGGCCCGGCGTCGGACGCATTGCGGCTCAGGCTCGCCACCCTCGCCGAAAAACTCGATCTGGCGCGTCTCTCGCTCCATGGCGATCTCATCGTCGAGCGCCGCCCGCCGGTCCAGCGCATGGGAAGGGCGGAAGTCGCGCCTCAGCCCGGCGGTTTTCTCCAGGCGACGGCGGTTGGCGAGGAGACCATCGCGTCGCTGGCGATGGAGGCCTTGCCGAAGGCGAAGCGCATCCTCGATCTTTTCGCCGGCTGCGGCCCGTTCAGCTTACGCCTCGCCGAGCGCGCGCAGGTGCATAGCGTCGAAAGCGATGCGGCCGCGCTTGCCGCTCTCGACCGCGCCTTCCGTCATGCCACAGGCCTGAAGCCCATCACCACGGAAGCGCGCGACCTTTACCGCCGGCCGCTGCTGGAGTCGGAACTCGGGCTTTATGACGCGGTGCTGCTCGATCCGCCGCGGGCGGGCGCGGAAGCGCAGGCGCGGCGGCTGGCGGCAACGAAGGTTCCGACGATCGTCTATGTCTCTTGCGACGTGCAGAGCTTCGCCCGCGATGCCGCGATCCTCATTGCCGGCGGCTACCGGCTGGCGCGCGTGACGCCCATCGACCAGTTCCGCTATTCGGCCCATATCGAACTCGTCGGCGTGTTCACGCGGGTTCGCAAAAGCTGACGGCAACCGAGGCTGGACGAGCGGTGAAAGCCGTGAAAGGACATGAGCGATGACCGCTTCATCGCCCGAATCCGCGACGCTCATCGCTCGTCTCGGCGCCATCGTCGGCGCGCAGAACGTCCTGACCGATGCGGACGACACGCTGCCCTACCTGCGCGAATGGCGCGATCTCTATCGCGGTCGCGCGGCCTGCGTCGTGCGGCCCGGCTCGACGGCGGAGGTCGCCGCCATCCTGCGCCTCGCGGATGCGACGGATACGCCGGTGGTCCCGCAGGGCGGAAACACCGGCCTCGTCGGCGGCCAAATCCCCGTGGCGAACGGCCGGGAAATCATCCTTTCGCTCAACCGGATGAACGCCGTGCGGGCGCTTGATGCGGCCGGCGCGACCCTGACGGTGGAGGCGGGCGTCACCCTCGCAGCGGCGCAAGCGGCGGCAAGCGGCATCGACAAGCTGTTTCCCCTGTCGCTGGCCTCCGAAGGCTCCTGCACCATCGGCGGCAACCTCTCCACCAATGCCGGCGGTACTGCCGTCATCGCCTATGGCAACATGCGCGATTTGTGCCTCGGGCTGGAGGTGGTGCTGGCCGACGGCCGGGTGCTCAACGGCCTGCGGTCCTTGCGCAAGGACAACACCGGCTACGATCTGAAAAACCTGTTCATCGGCGCGGAGGGCACGCTCGGCATCATCACCGCCGCCGTGCTGAAGCTGCTGCCGAACCCGAAATCGCGCGCGACCGCCCTGATCGCGGTGGCGAGCCCCGCCGCGGCGCTGACCCTCCTCGAACTCGCCAGGGACATGACGGGCGGCCTCGTCACCACCTTCGAATTGCTGCCGCGCATCGGCATCGACTATGTGGTCCGCCACGCGCCCGGCACGCGCGATCCGCTTGCCGACCCCTCGCCCTGGTACGTGCTGCTGGAACTCTCCTCGCAGCTCGAATCCGGTCTCGAGGCCACGATGGAAGGCCTGCTCGCCCGCGCCTTCGAGAGCGATATCGTCACCGATGCGGCGGTGGCCGCTTCATTGCTCCAGCGCGACGATCTCTGGCGGCTGCGCGAGGCGCTGTCCGAGGTGCAGCGCTTCGAGGGCGGCTCGATCAAGCACGATGTCTCCGTGCCGCTGCAATCCGTGCCGGCGTTCCTCGCTCAGGCGATCGCGGCGGTGGAAGAACTGGTGCCGGGTTGCCGGCCCGTGCCCTTCGGCCATCTGGGCGACGGCAACATCCATTTCAACGTCAGCCAGCCGCTCAATGCCGACAAGGCCGCCTTCCTCGCCCGCTGGGATGAGGTCAACGCCCGCGTCCACGCCATCGTCGCCGAGTTCGGCGGCTCGATCTCGGCCGAGCACGGCATCGGCCGCCTGAAGCGCCACCTCCTGCCGACCGTGAAGGACCCGGTCGAACTTGGCCTGATGCGCGCTATCAAGGCAACGCTCGACCCCAAGGGACTGATGAACCCGGGCGCGGTGCTTTAGCGGGCGGCCCCCACCCTTGCCCTCCCCCACCCTTGCCCTCCCCCGACCTGAAGCCGGGTGTTCCCGACTTCAGCATCATAATGACCAGATCGGGCAAGCCCGATCGGGTGGCGGGGGATTGAGGAGGCTTGCTTCACCACAACTCCTCATCCTGAGGTGCTCGCGGAGCGAGCCTCGAAGGATGGCCCCAGATGTTGAACCCCTGTCTCACGCGTCCATCCTTCGAGGCTCGGCTGACGCCTCGCGCCTCAGGATGAGGAGTGGTGAGTGCTCAGGCGCCCTTCGGATGCGAAAGGAAAAAGGCCCGAACCTCAGTGCCAAAGCCCCCACGCCAGCAGCCCGGCGATCAGCAGGAGTGCGCCTGCTGTCCAGCGATGGCCGCTGGCTTCGGCCTTGCCGATGGCGCGGATACTGGCCTCGTCGAGGGTGAAGCCGCGCCGGGTGGATTCCTCCAGTCGGTCGAGCATCGCCTGCGCCCGACCGATGGATTCGGGCAAGCTCGCCATCAGCGCGCCGAGGCTGCGGACGCCCCGTCCCGCATCCTCGATCCGGCCGACGGGGCCGAGATTGCGGGTCATCCACTCGCGCACGATCGGCGCGGCGGTGTTCCACATGTCGAGCTGCGGGTCGAGCGTGCGGCCGACGCCTTCCACCACCACCATGGTCTTTTGCAGCATCACGAGTTCGGTCCGGGTCTTCATGTCGAACAGGCCGGTGATCTCGAACAGCAGGGTCAGCACCTTGGCCATGGAGATTTGGTCGGCGCGGCGGTCGTGGATCGGCTCGCCGACAGCCCGGATCGCCTGGGCGAAGTCGGCCACAGAATGGTGCGCCGGCACATAGCCCGCCTCGAAATGCACTTCCGCCACGCGGCGGTAGTCGCGGGTGATGAAGCCGAGCAGGATTTCCGCCAGGAACCGCCGCTCCTTGTGGCCGAGCCGGCCCATGATGCCGCCATCGACCGCCACGAGCCGGCCCTGCGCATCGACGAACAGGTTCCCCGGATGCATGTCGGCATGGAAGAAGCCGTCGCGGATCGCGTGCTTCAGGAAGGACTGGATGACATTGGCGCCGAGCGCGGCCATGTCGTGCCCGGCGGCCCGGATGGCCGCGACGTCCGAAAGCCGGATGCCGTCGACCCATTCGACCACCAGCACGTCGCGGGCCGTGCGCTCCCAATCGGGCGTCGGCACGCGGAAATCGCTGTCGGCTGCGGTGTTCTCGGCAAATTCGGAAAGGGCCGCCGCTTCCAGCCGCAGGTCCATCTCCACCGTCACCGAGCGGGCGAGCGTCTCCACCACCTCGACCAGCCGCAGCCGGCGCGCATTGGACGAATGGCGCTCGGCAACCTCTGCCGCGAAGCGCATCGCGTCGAGATCGCGGAAGAAGCGCTCGCGCACCCCCGGCCGCAGCACCTTGACGGCGACATCGCGCCCGTCCGGCAGGGTCGCCTTGTGGACCTGCGCGATGGACGCCGCCGCCACCGGCTCGCCGAAGGTCGCGAACACTTCGCTCATCGGCCGCCCCAGCGCCGCTTCGATGGTCGCGACCGCGAGCGCCTGGCCGAAGGGCGGCATCCGATCCTGAAGGGTGGCGAGATCGGCGGCGATTTTCGGCCCCACCACGTCGGCGCGGGTGGCGAGGAACTGGCCGACCTTGACATGCGAGGGCCCGAGCCGCGACAGGGCCGCCGCCAGCCGCGAGGCGGAGGTGCCGGCGTCCTTCCGCTCGATCAGCCGCCCGAGACGGATGAGCGGCCGCGCCGCCGCCGGCAGCAGATCGGGATCGATGAGCGCCAGCGCGCCTTCCCGCGCCAGCACGAAGCCGACATGGGCGAGTCTCGCCGAATGGGTGAGGGCGGTAATGACCGACAAGGCGATGCCCTAAAGCTTCCAGCCGGAATGGATCGCGACCACCCCGCCCGTCATGGGCGAGGCGGTGACGCGCCGGAATCCCGCATCCTCGATCATGCGTGCGAACACCGCGGGCGTGGGGAACTTCACGATCGATTCCACCAGATAGCGATAGGGCTCGGCGTCGCCCGTCACCATCCGGCCCATGGGCGGGATCAGGTTGAACGAATAGGCGCGGTAGAGCGCGTCCAGCCCCGGCACGTCGACATGGCTGAATTCGAGGCAGAGGAACCGGCCGCCGCGCTTCAGCACGCGGTAAGCTTCCGCCAATGCCTTGTCGATGCGCGGCACGTTGCGAATGCCGAAGGCGATCGTGTAGCAATCGAAGGCCGCGTCCGGCAGTTCGAGCGCCTCGGCATTGCCCTGCACGAAATCGATCCGCCCGTCGCCGGGAAAGAGCCTGTCCGCGCGGTCGCGGCCGACGCTCAGCATCTGCGCATTGACATCGAGCACGGTGACCTTCGTGCGCGGGCCGCCTGCGTTCAGCACCCGGAAGGCGACGTCGCCCGTGCCGCCCGCCACATCGAGATGGGCGAAGGGCCGGTTTTTCGGCGGGTTCACCCGGCTGACGAGGTCTTCCTTCCAGAGCCGGTGCAGGCCGCCCGACATCAGGTCGTTCATCAGGTCGTAGCGCTGCGCCACCTTGTGAAAGACATCGTCCACCAGCTCCTGCTTGGCCTGGAGGGGAACGGTCCGGTAGCCGAAATGCGTGGTGTCGGGGGTGGTCATGAAGCTACTCGCGGTCGCGCTGGCCTGTTCCTTCGGTTCAATAGCCGAGACAGGGTCAAGATGCCATGCGAGGACAGTAGAAGAGTTGACGCATCTGCCGTTGAGTGATTCGATGTCCTGAGAGGCATTGCTGTGAAACAGGCGAATTCGACACTTTTGGGCGTGGGCATTTACACGCCCGCCGAGGCCGCCCGCCTGACGGGGATCGCGGCGGGTAAACTCGTGCGTTGGCTGAAGGGATATGGCAACGACAACCGTCGCTACCCGGCACTCTGGAACAGGCAAATCGTTCTGGATGACGATTCGACCCATCTCGGGTTTCTCGACCTGGTGCAGGCCAAGATGGCGGACGCCTTCATCAACGAAGGACTTCCGCCGCAAAAAGTCCGCAAGGCCATTTTGCTCGCTCAGGAGATCGTCAAGAGCGACCATCCCTTCGCGACCTCCCGGTTCCGGACGGACGGAAAGACCCTGATGTTGGACGCTTTGTCTCAGCATTCGGATGATGCGCCGCTGATCGATCTTTTCAAACGCGGTCAATACGTCATGAAAAGTCTGATCGAGCCCAGCCTCAAGGGAATCGAATTCGATTCCGACATGGCCGTCCGGTGGTGGCCGCTGGGACGGGGAGCAGGGATCGTTGTTGATCCTGCGCGCCAGTTTGGCCGGCCTATTGTCGCGGATGTCGGCATCCCCACAAGCGTCCTGGACACTGCGGTGAAGGTGGAAGGTTCAATGGCCAATGCAGCCAAGGCCTTTTCCGTTTCTGTCGCCACTGTTCGAAAAGCTGTTGAATTTGAGGAAAAAATGGCGGCGTGAAGGTGTTTTTTGATAACAACACCTCGCCCATTTGGGCCAACGTTTTGAATGCGTTGGCCGAGGCGGACAAGGATTCCGCTCATCATATCCGCTTCATGCCGGAGTACGGATTGAGCGCAGGTTCGTCAGACGTTGATTGGATAGAACGACTTTCAAAAGACAGCCTTTCCGACTGGATCGTCATCACCTTCGATTCCAGAATCCGAAAAGACAGGGCCAATCGAAAAGCATGGCTTGAAGGACGGCTTAAAGGCTTTGTACTGGCTTCGGGATTTCAGAAAATGCCCGTGAATCAGGTCGCCTCGATATTGCTCTGGCGATGGCCGGAAATGCGCCGGTTCATCGGTTCCGTCGCCCCGCCTTCGCTTTTCGAATTGCCCGTTAAAAGATCAGGGCAATTCAGGTCGCTGACAGTCTGATGCCCGAACTTCCCGAGGTCGAGACGGTTCGCCGGGGCCTTGAGCCGGTGCTGACGGGGGCGCGGGTCGCCCGCGTCGACCTGCGCCGGGCGAATTTGCGCTTTCCCTTTCCCGAGCGGTTCGCCGAGCGGGTCTGCGGCCGCGCCGTCCTGGGGCTGGGACGCCGCGCCAAATATCTCCTCGCCGATCTCGACAGCGGCGAGACCCTCATCATGCATCTGGGCATGAGCGGTCGCTTCGTCATCGAGCTGCCGGATGGGCGCGCGGCCGAGCCCGGCGAGTTCCATACGCCCATCGCCCGCCATCTCCAGCACGACCATGTGCTGTTCGAGATCGAGGGCGGGGCGCGCATCCTTTACAACGACGTGCGCCGCTTCGGTTTCATGGATCTCGTACCCACGCCCGATCTGGCGACTTGCGTGCATTTCCGGCGGATGGGCATCGAGCCGCTGGGCAACGAACTGTCGGGCGAACTGCTCGCGAAACTCTTCCGGGCCAAGTCCGCGCCTCTCAAGGCCGCGCTCCTCGACCAGCGGCTGATCGCGGGGCTCGGCAACATCTATGTCTGCGAGGCGTTGTTCCGGGCGGGTCTCGATCCGCAGGCGCAGGCCGGTTCCATCGCGACGGCCTCGGGCAAGCCCCACGACAGTGCGTATCGACTGGCCCGGATCATCCGCGATGTCCTCAGCGAGGCCGTGGTCGCCGGTGGATCGACCCTGCGCGATTTCGCCCATACCGATGGCTCGCTCGGCTATTTCCAGCATCGCTTCCAGGTCTATGACCGTACCGGCCAGGTCTGCGTTACGCCGGCCTGCGAGGCGGTCGTCGAGCGGGTGGTGCAGGCCGGGCGCTCCACCTTTTTCTGCCCCGTCTGTCAGGCGGGGGGACGAAAACCGCGCCCGCCCTCGCCAATGTGAACGAGCCGCATCGCCAATGGCGGCTTGCCGGGCTCGGCCGCCTCCGTTAGCTCTGGAGAAAACGGGGAGCGGCGCGTCATGGCTTACGAGAACATCCTGGTCGAAACGAAGGATGCCGTCGGCGTCATCACCCTCAACCGGCCGCAGGCGCTGAACGCCCTCAACGGCAAGCTGATCGCCGAGGTCAACACGGCGCTCGACAGGTTCGAGAAGGACAAGGCGGTCGGCTGCATCGTCATCACCGGTTCCGAGAAGGCTTTCGCCGCCGGCGCCGATATCAAGGACATGCAGGCCCGCAAGTTTCCCGGCACCTATATGGACGACAAGTTCGTCGACTGGGACCGCATCGGCCAGCGCCGCAAGCCGATCATCGCCGCGGTGGCGGGCTTCGCGCTCGGGGGCGGTTGCGAACTCGCCCTGATGTGCGATTTCATCATCGCCGCCGACAACGCCAAATTCGGCCAGCCGGAAATCAACCTCGGCGTCATGCCGGGTGCGGGCGGCACGCAGCGCCTGACCAAGGCCGTCGGCAAGGCGAAGGCGATGGATATGTGCCTGACGGGCCGAATGATGGACGCCGCCGAGGCCGAGCGCTCCGGCCTCGTCGCCCGCGTTGTGCCGCTCGCCGATCTGATGGCGGAAACGATGAAGGCCGCCGCAACCGTCGCCGCCAAATCGCTTCCCTCCGTGCTGATGACCAAGGAAACGCTGAACCGCGCCTTCGAGACCACGCTCGCCGAGGGCCTGCGCTTCGAGCGCCGGATGTTCTCGTCGATGTTCGCCACCGCCGACCAGAAGGAGGGCATGGCTGCCTTCATCGAGAAGCGCAAGCCGGTCTTCCGCCACAAATAGGGCGCTCCGTTTCGTTTCGCGATCTGTCTGTTCCGACCCTCGAAAGGCCCTCCGATGTCCTCCGCCCTGCGCTCCACCCCCACCGGCCTATCGCTGCCCACTTATGACGACGTGGTGGCGGCTTCCGCCCGGATCGCGGGCGCGGCCCATCGCACGCCGGTGCTAACCTCGCGCACGGCCGATGAGCGCTGCGGCGCGAGCCTGTTCTTCAAGGCCGAGAATCTCCAGCGCATGGGGGCCTTCAAGTTCCGCGGTGCCTATAATTCCATCTCCGCCCTGTCACCGGAAGCCCGGCGCGCCGGTGTGGTGACGTTCTCCTCCGGCAACCATGCCCAGGCGATCGCGCTGGCCGGACGGCTGCTCGGCGTCGCGACCACCATCATCATGCCGCTGGACGCTCCCGCAGCCAAGGTTGCGGCCACCCGGGGCTATGGCGCCACGATCGTGAGCTTCGACCGCTACAAGGAGGATCGCGACGCCATCGGCAGAAAGCTCGCGGCCGAGGGCGGCATGACCCTGATCCCGCCCTATGACCATGCGGATGTCATCGCCGGGCAGGGCACGGCCGCGAAGGAACTGATCGAGGAAACCGGACCGCTGGATATGCTGCTGGTCTGCGTCGGCGGCGGCGGTCTTCTGGCCGGCAGCGCCCTCAGCGCCAAGGCCCTCAGCCCGGGCTGCGCCGTCTATGGCGTCGAGCCGGAAGCGGGCAATGACGGCCAGCAGTCGTTTCGCTCAGGCGCGATCGTCCGGATCGCGGTGCCCAAGACCATTGCCGACGGGGCCCAGACGCCAAGCCTCGGCAACCTCACCTTCCCGATCATCCAGGAGACGGTCGCCGACATGCTCACCGTCAGCGATGCCGAACTGATCGAGACCATGCGCTTCTTCGCCGAACGGATGAAAATCGTCGTGGAGCCGACCGGCTGCCTCGCCGCCGCCGCCGCGCTGACGGGCAAGCTCGACGTGAAAGGCAAGCGCATCGGCATCATCATCAGCGGCGGCAATATCGATCTCGCGCGTTACGCCGCCGTCCTCGCCTGAGGTGCTTCCGGAGAACCGGGCCGGCCACCGCTCGCCCCGGCGAAATCGGTCGATCCGGCGCGCTGCGGGTCGTGCGCGATGTCGTCAGGCCTCGTCGTAATCGACGCCGCAGAGGTAAAGCCCGCAGGAGGGCGCCAGCGCGCCGCATTGCTGCCGGTCCCGTGCCGCGAGGATGTCGGCGATGCGCGTCTCCGGCCAGCGGCCCGCCCCCACCATCATCAGCGACCCCACCATCGAGCGGACCTGATGGTGCAGGAACGAGCGGGCGTGGGCGTAAACCACCACCTCGTCCCCCTCCCGCACCACATCCAGCCGGTCGAGCGTGCGCACCGGGCCGTTGGCCTGGCATTCGGCGGCGCGGAAGGTCGTGAAATCGTGGTGTCCGGTCAGCGCCCGGGCCGCCCGGTCCATGGAAGCGACATCGAGCCTGACCGGCACATGCCAGACCCTGTCGCGCTCCAATGTCGGCGGCGGGCGGCGGTCGAGGATGCGGTAGCGGTAATGGCGCCGCCGCGCCGAGACCCGCGCATCGAATGTCTCCGGCACGGCCTCAGCGGAGAGCACAGCGATCGGGATCGGCTTCAGATGCGCGTTGGCGGCGTCGCGGATCACGTCCGTGCGCCAGTCGCGTTCCAGCACCACATGCGCCACCTGATGCGTGGCATGGACGCCGGCATCGGTGCGCCCGGCGCAATGCAGCCGCACCGCCTGCCCGCAGAAGCGCTCGATGGCCTCCTCCAGCGTCTGCTGCACGGAGGGCGCGTTGGCCTGCCGCTGCCAGCCGGCGAAGAGCGTGCCGTCATATTCGATCACGAGCTTGTAGCGCGGCATGATCTAGAGTCTCGCGCCGGCGACGAGGCGCGCCGCGCCGCGCAGGAAATCGGCCGCCGGCATCGGCCCCTTGCCCGCCCGCTGCACCTGCACCAGCCGGATCGAACCCTGCCCGCAGGCGATTGTGCCGGCATCGTCGATCAACGTGCCCGGCATGGCCCCTTGGCCGGCATCCCCGACCAGCTTCGTGCGCAGGATTTTCAGCCGCTCCGGTCCCTTGCCGAGATCGGCCTCGACGAAGGCGCCGGGAAACGGCGAGAGGCCGCGCACCGTGTCGTGGACGCGCGATGCCGGCCACTGGAAATCGAGCCTGGCCTCGTCATTGCCGATCTTGGCCGCGTAGGTCACGCCTTCGTCCGGCTGCGGGGTGAAGGTCAGGCCGCCGCGCGAGAGCGCCGCCAGCGCCCGGCCCATGAGGTCGGCACCCAACCCCATCAGCCGGTCGTGCAGTTCGCCGGCCGTCATGTCGGGGCCGATCTCGACCTTTTCGACCATCGCCACGGGGCCGGTATCCAGCCCCTCCTCCATCCGCATGACGCAGACGCCGCTCATGGCGTCGCCCGCCATCACCGCCCGCTGGATCGGCGCCGCCCCGCGCCAGCGCGGCAGCAAGGAACCGTGCAGGTTGAGGCAGCCCAGCCGGGGCAGGTCCAGGATCGACAGCGGCAGGATCATGCCGTAGGCGACGACCACGGCCACATCGGCGTCATGGCCGGCGAAGGTCGCGGCCGCTTCCGGCGTGCGCAGCGATTTCGGCGTCAGCAGGGCCAAGCCGAAGCGCTCCGCCGCCGCCTGCACCGCCGAGGGCTTGAGATCGAGTCCCCGGCCGCTGCGGGAGGGGGCGCGGGTATAGACGGCGACGACCTCGTGGCCTTGGCCCAAGATCTCCATCAGGGTTGGCACCGCGAAATCGGGCGTGCCCATGAAGACGACGCGCAGGCTCATGCTGCTATGTGTCCGCTCATCAGCCTTCGGCTTCGCGGCGGGCGGCCTTGGCGAATTTGCGCGTGACGCGGTCCCGCTTCAGCCGCGACAGGTAGTCGATGAACAGCACGCCATCCAGATGGTCGATCTCGTGCTGGATGCAGGTCGCCATCAGGCCGTCGGCGGCCATGTCCTGCATCCTGCCGTCGAGGTCCATGTAACGGATGGTGACGCGCTCGGGCCGCTCGACCTCCTCGTAGTAATCCGGGATCGACAGGCAGCCTTCCTCGTGGACGTTGGTTTCCTCCGATTCCCAGATCACCTCCGGGTTAATGAAGACGACCGGCGTCTTCTCCTCCTCGGGCTTGGCGAGATCGATGACGACGACGCGCTTCATCACGCCGATCTGCACCGCCGCAAGCCCGATGCCGGGTGCGTCATACATCGTCTCCAGCATGTCGGCGGCGAGCGTCCGGATCTCCGGCGTCACCGACTGAACCGGCTCGGAGGGCTTGCGCAGCAGCGGATCGGGCAAAATCACCAGCGGGCGGACGGTCATGGCTTCACTGTCTGAAAATCGTGTCCGGAGCACCCTTTGTCCCGGCGAGAGGCGGAGATAAGCGTTTGCGTCCGCGCGGTCAAACTGTTCCGTCTTCGTTCGCAACGTCTCGCGAATCGGCTTAAGACGTCCCCAGAGACCACGTGTCCTCATCCTGAGGCGCGAGCAACGCGAGCCTCGAAGGATAGCCTCGCGCGCCGCTCGGTGCCTCACGGGTTCATCCTTCGAGGCTCGGCTTCGCCTCGCACCTCAGCGACTGTGTCATGGGTCAAGCGCTTTGCCATGGTTTTTGGTCCCTGATGATGGCGTTGAGTGCGATCAGGAGCTTTCGGGCGACGGCGAT